>Ga0207678_10004948_pt1 | contig 11957 bp, 11 predicted proteins | sample KBSC63metaG_FD_184319 | JGI IMG/M metagenome (GOLD analysis project Ga0207678, IMG submission 184319) | Corn rhizosphere microbial communities from Kellogg Biological Station, Michigan, USA - KBS C6-3 metaG (SPAdes) (version 2) | ecosystem: Host-associated > Plants > Roots > Rhizosphere > Soil ... | reverse complement strand
TCCGGCAGCGCCGATCTCGGCGCCGGCGTCGGCGTTGCCGGCGTCCTGCGCGCGTTCGCGCGCGGCGCGCCGGTGCGCATCCTGCTGCCGGCCTTCACCGGGACCGGTGACCTCTATTGGTACGTGCGGGCGGATTCGCCGCTGAAGACGGTCAAGGACGTCACCGCCAGCAACACCATCGCCTATTCCACCAGCGGCTCGAGCTCCAACAATCTGGTGCTGGCCTTTGCCGACGAGCTTGGCGTCAAGGCCAAGCCGACGGCGACCGGCGGGCCGCCCGGCACGTTGACCCAGGTCATGTCCGGCCAGATCGACATCGGCTGGGCCGCCCCTCCGTTCGGGGTGAAAGAGCTCAAGGAGGGAAAGATCCGCATGCTCATCCGCGGCAGCGACGTTCCTTCGCTGCGCGGACAGACGGTGCGGACGATCATCGTCAATGCCGATGCCTGGAACACCAAGAAAGACGCGATCATGCGCTTCGTGCAGGGGTATCGGGAAGCGGTCGACTGGATGTACGCCGATCCGAAAGCGATCAAGCTGTACGCCGAGAAGATGAAGCTCGACGAAACCCTGATCTCGGACTCGATCAAGGAGTTTCACCCGAAGGCGGCCATGCAGACCGACGAGATGCAGGACATGGAGGGCATTCAGCGCGATGCGGTGAAGCTCAAGTTCATCGATGCGCCCTTGAGCAAGGAACGCCTCGCCGAGCTCATTCAGATCCCGCCACGCAAGAAATAGTCGATAAAAAGTACGTAATATCAACAACTTATAATGACGCCAAGAGCGGCGTTAGGTTGAGCTGGCGCCCCTTGACGGGACGACGCTTTCAACCCCGGCGGCCGCTGAACGCGGGCGAGCGCTTCTCGAAAAACGCGCGCATGCCTTCGGCGTAGTCGGGCGTGAGGCTGGCCTCGCGCTGGGTCTCGCGCTCGAGGTCGAGTTGCGCATCGAGATCATTGGCCCAGGACTCGTCGAGCAGACGCTTGATCAAGGCGAGGGCGACCGTCGGCGCTTCGGTAAAGTGGACGCACAGTCGGTGCGCTTCCGCCATCAGCACGAGATCGTCATGCATTTTCCAGATGAGGCCCCAGGCTTCGGCCTTGTCCGCGGGAAGCGGGTCGCCGGTCAGGGCCATCCCGCGCGCGCGCGCGGGGCCGACCAGGCGGGGCAAGAACCAGGTGCCGCCGGAATCCGGCACCAGGCCGATCTTGGCGAAGGCCTGCACGAAGCTGGCCGAGCGCGCCGCCAGCACCACGTCGCAGGCGAGCGCGATGTTGGCGCCGGCGCCCGCGGCGACACCGTTCACGGCCGCCACCACGGGGAAAGGCAGCGCGCGCAGCTTGCGCACGAGCGGATTGTAATAGGTTTCGAGCGCGCTCCCGAGCACGGTCGTCTTGCCGTCCTTGGATATGCGTTCGCGCAGATCCTGGCCGGAGCAGAAGGCGCGGCCGGCACCGGTCAGCATCAATGCGCGGCAGTCGCTGTCTTCCTCGGCGTCGGACAGCGCGCGCTTGAGCGCCTGGTGCATCGCCTCGTTGAAGGCGTTGAGCTGCTTCGGCCGGTTCAGCGTGATCACGCGATAGCCCGCGCACCGCTCCACCAGGACAGGTGATTCATCTTCCATGGGGACTTCCTTGTTGCAACGTTGTCCGCATGACGCAGGCGCAGGGCGCCGCCGCGGCGGGCAGCAGTGGGCGATTGGCTATTTCGCTGCCTCACGCATTCCGCCGCCGGGCGCGCAATCGGCGACAGCGAGATGACGTTCGAAAGTTCGACGCATGGTCAAAGCGTAGGAGCCGCCGTGGTTGCTCGCAAGGGGATGCTTCGACATTCCCGACGTCCGGCGCCTTTGCCTGCGCCGGAGCTTGCGGATGGATCGCGCGCGGGCGCGCGATCGGAGCAAGGGTCAGCGATCGAAGTGCTTTAGGAGCTCCAGCATCGATTTCCGCTGTTCCGGGCCGAGCTTCTCGATCAGTTTCGCCTCGTGCGCGGCCGCCAGCATCGTGGCGCGCTTCAGGAGCTTTTGGCCCTCGCGCGTGAGCCGCAGCGCATGGGAGCGCCGGTCGGTGGGGGACGCAAGGCGTTGGGTGAGACCGCGCTTTTCGAGCTTGTCCAATACGCGCACGAGGCGGGCGCGCTCGATCCCGAGCCGGTCGGCCAAGTCCGATTGCGACAGTCCGGGATTGGCGGCGATCACGACGAGGACGGAGTATTGCGCGGGACGGATGTCGACCGGGGCGAGCGTGCGGATGAAATCCTGGAACACCCAAACCTGCAGGCGCCGGATGAAATAGCCGAGATGCTCGTTGAGGACGCCGATATCGAGAGGCTTGCGGCCGTCCGTCTGCTCGCGCGGCGCAGCGCGCGCGACGTGAACGTCCCGATGCGAGAGCCGTCGATCCGACATTTCGCATTCTCCTTTGCCGCAGGCGCGAGGTCTGCGCCGGGCCCCGGACCGGGGTATATTGTTGTTGACGACATCTGTTGTCATGGTCAACAATTAATGTGGCTGGAGACGAGACGTACGCGGCTCGCGCCACGAGAGGATGAGGGCGCGCAGCACGAATTAAATTTGCGCAATCCGCAAATTGTGCCGGCAAGAATGGGTCCAATTGGACGAATGCGCGCTCATGGCCCATTGCTTCTTGCATTGAACAATAAGAGAAATAGCGCACGCGACGGCTGATCACCGTATCCTGGGAGGAACTCAATGATCCGTAAATCGCCGACGAATCCCGCTCGAGCGGGCGTCACTCGCCGCAGCTTCGCCGCCGGTGCAGGCGCCGCCGGATTGCTCGCCGGCACCGCACCGTTCAACATCGTGCGGGCGCAGGGCGGGCCGCTGAAGATCGGCGTGATCCTTCCGCTCTCGGGAGTGCAGGCCGGTATCGGCCAATCCTGCAAGCGCGGCGCCGACATCGCCCCGGCCCTGTTCAAGCAGATCGGCTACACCCAGCCGATCGAGATCGTGGTCGTCGATTTCGAGACCAACGTCGATACCGCGCGCGCCCGCGCCGAGCGACTGATCGCCGACGGCTGCAACATGCTGAGCGGGCCGTTCGATTCCGGAGCCGCGTCGGCGATCGCGCAGGTCGCCGAGCAGAAGGGGGTTCCGTTCGTCATCAACATCGCGGCGGCGCCGCAGATCACGGAGCAGGGCTACAAGTTCGTATTCCGCAATTTCCAGACCGCGCCCCAGATCATCTCGCGCGGGCTCGCCTTGTTCACGGATATCTTCGCGGCGACCGGCAAGACGCCGAGCACCGCCGTGCTGATGCACATCAACGACACCTTCGGGCAGGCCAACAAGGCCGCGATCGACCGCATCTTCCCGACCATGAACCTGCCGTTCAAGATCGTGGAATCGATCGCCTACGATCCCGCCGCCAAGGACCTTTCGGTCGAGGTCGCCAAGGCCAAGGCGACCAACGCCGACATCCTGATGACGGTGACGCGGCTCAACGACGCGATCATTCTCGTGCGCGAGATGGTCAAGCAGCGCTGGGAGCCCATGGGCATCATCAGCCCGGGCTCGCCCGGCATGTACGAGCAGCAGTTCCTCGATACCATGGGCAAGTACGGGGACTACGTGATCACCACCGTCCCGTGGGCTAATCCGAAGGCGGAGATGACCAAGCTCGTGTCGGATGAATTCAAGAAGCTTTATCCGCGTGACAAGCTGCCGGGCCATATCTTCAACATCGGCTTCACCTTCGAGGCACTGATGGTGTGCGCCGATGCGCACAAGCGCGCCGGCAGCACCAACGGCACGGCGCTCGCGGATGCCGTGCGGACGACCAAGATCGAGAAACGGGTGATGGTGGGCGGACCGATCGAATTCGACGCCAAGGGCCAGTGCAACACCATCGCTTCGGTCTGCCTGCAGAACCGCAACCAGACGCCGACCGTGGTGCTTCCGAAGGATGCCGCCGAGATGACGCCGGTGTTCCCGATGCCGAGCTGGAACCAGCGCGGCTGATCTCCTCGTGATCAACCCTCTCCGCCGCGGAGAGGGGAGCATGATATGCCGTCGCTCGAGCTGGTATTGAACGTCGCACTCGGCGGGATACTGGCCGGGCTCGTCTACGGCCTGATGGCGCTCGGGCTTTCGGTCATTTTCGGCGTGGTACGGGTCGTCAATTTCGCCCATGGCGAGATGATGACCATTGCCATGTATCTCGCGGTGACGTTGTTTGCGGCCTTCGGACTCGATCCCTTGATCATGCTGGTTCCCATCGCGGCCGTGCTGTTCGCGTTCGGCTACGTGATGCAGGCTGGCGTGATCAATCCGTTCATCAGTCGGCCGGAACACAGCCAGTTCATGTTGCTCGTTGCGATCGCCATCATCATCACTAACGTCCTGCTGATCATCTTTGGGCCCGACGCCAAGAGCGTGCAGACCTCCTATTCGCTCGACAGCTTCCTGGTCGGGCCGCTGATCGTCGACGCGACCAAGGCCTATGCCGCCGTCGCCGCGATCTTGGTGGCGCTGGCGCTGTTCGTGTTCTTCCGCTTTACACTGGTCGGCAAGGCGATCCGCGCCTGTGCCGACAACTATGTCGGTGCGCTCGTGGTGGGGCTCGATGTCAAGCACCTGTACGCGCTCACCTTCGGCCTTGGCGCGGCGTGCGTGGGAGCGGCAGGCGCGATGCTGGTTCTGGTCATCGATGCGACACCGCCGCTCGGACCCGCGCTCACGCTGCTCGCTTTCGTCATCGTGATCACCGGCGGGCTCGGCTCGATGCCGGGCGCGCTCCTCGGCGGCGTGATGATCGGGCTGACCGAGGCGCTCGCTGGGCTGTTCTTCACGCCCTCGGCGAAGAGCATGTTCTCCTTCGGCCTTCTCGTGCTTGTGCTGCTGTTCCGGCCGCAGGGCATCGTGGGAAAGAAGGCGTTGTGATGACGCGCCTGCTCGACGGCGTTCCGCGCCGCGGCCTGGCCTGGCTGGCGGCGCTGCTCGCGGCCCTGCTGGCGGCGCCCTGGCTGGCGAATGATTATCTGCTCACGGTTCTCATCATCATTCTCTATTTCGCCTATACCGGCCAGGCATGGAACATCATGTTCGGCTTCGCTGGGCAGTTGTCGCTCGGTCATGCGATCTATGTCGGTCTCGGCGGCTATACGGCCGCGGCGCTGTACTTCCATTTCGGCATCGGCCCATGGATCGGGCTCGTGGCAGCCGTCGCCGTGGGGGCGGCCTGCGGCGCGATCATCGGCTTTCTCGCGTTCAGGTTCGGCGTCGGCGGGGTCTATTTCGCCATCCTCACCATCGCGTTCGCCGAATTCGCGCGCATCGGTTTCGACCATTTCACCTGGGTGGGCGGATCGGGCGGCCTGTTTCTGCCGGTCGCGAATTATTCCCAGAGCGACATCTGGAACCTGCGCGGCAAGCCGATCATGTTCTACTACGTTATCCTCGTGCTCACGGTCGCCGCCTTCGTGCTGTGCCATGCGTTGCTGCGCAGCCGCGTCGGTTATTACTGGCAGGCGATCCGTGAGGACGAGGCGGCCGCCCGCGCGCTCGGTATCGATACCTTCCGCTACAAGATGTATGCGGTGCTGATCTCCGCTGGCATGACTTCGGTCGCCGGCGTGTTCTTCGCGTTCTACTACAACAATCTTTTCCCCGAGCAGGTGTTCAGCATCGCCCGTTCGATCGAGATCATCCTCGGCCCGATCATTGGCGGAGCCGGCACCCTCGTCGGCCCGATCGTCGGCGCCTTCCTGCTCACCGGCCTTGCTGAGACCATGTGGGAGCTCTTGCGTGCGATCGGCCTGGACGCGCCAGGCACGCGCCAGGTGTTCTACGGCCTGGTGCTGCTGGCGATCATCATCGTTCAGCCCGCGGGGGTGTGGCCGTGGCTGGCTCGGCTCATCGGACTGGAGAAGCCGCGATCATGACCGCGCTCCTTTCCATCGATGGCGTCAGCAAGCGCTTTCGCGGTCTGCTTGCGGTCGACAATGCAAGCTTTCGGGTGACGCAAGGCTCGATCTTCGCGGTTATCGGTCCGAACGGCGCGGGCAAGACCACCTTGTTCAACATCATTGCCGGCGTGCTCACGCCCGATCAGGGTTCAATCATCTTCGCGGATCAACGCGTTGACGGGCTCAGGCCGGATGAAATCTGCCGTCGCGGAATAGGCCGCACGTTTCAACTGGTGCGTCCGTTTCCCGCACTGTCGGTCGAGGACAATGTCATTGTCGGGGCGATGTTGCATCGGCCCGATCTCACCGCAGCGCGCGCCCATGCGCACGAGGTGCTGCGCCGGCTCGACCTTTTCGGCAAGCGCGACCAACTGGCCGCGGGCCTGACCCTGCCGGATCGCAAGCGGCTCGAAGTCGCGCGCGCGCTTGCCACCGACCCGAAGCTGCTTCTGCTTGACGAGGTGATGGCCGGCCTGCGTCCGGCCGAGACCGACCGCATGGTCGCCATCCTGACCACGCTCAATCGCGAAAGCGGGCTGACCATCCTCCTCATCGAGCATGTCATGCGCGCGGTGATGGCGCTCGCCGAGCGCGTGCTGGTGCTGCATCACGGCGCGGCGATCGCGGAAGGCTCGCCCGATGCCGTGGTGCGCGAACCCGCGGTGGTCGAATCCTATCTCGGCGCGGAGGCCGTCGACTGATGCTGCGCGTCGAGCACCTCGATGTCTTCCATGGCGACGCCCAGGCGCTCGACGACGTGTCTATCGAGATCGGCGAGGGGACCATCGTCGCCATTGTCGGCGCCAATGGCGCCGGCAAGACGTCCCTCATTCGCACCATTGCCGGCATGTATCGTCCGGCGCGCGGGCGGATCGTGTTCCGCGACACCGATATCGGCGGCTGGGAGAGCCACCGGGTTTGCAACCTCGGGATCGGTCAGGTGGCGGAAGGCCGGCAGGTGTTTCCGACGCTCTCGGTCGCGGAAAACCTCGACATGGGTGCGATGGTGCCGCGCGCCCGCGCCGGACGCGCGCAAAACCTGGAACGGGTGCTGGCGCTGTTTCCCGTGCTCGCCGAGCGGGCCGGGCAGGCCGCGGGCACGCTATCCGGCGGCGAGCAGCAGATGCTGGCGATCGGCCGCTGTCTGATGGGCGCGCCTGAATTGGTGATGTTCGACGAGCCGTCACTGGGCCTGGCGCCGGCGGTCGTCCAGCACGTGTTGCGGACGATCCGCGACCTCAATCGCGAAGGCCTCACCTGCGTCCTGGTGGAGCAGAATGTGGCGGTCTCGCTCAGGCTTGCGGCCCACGCCTACGTACTCGAGAACGGCCGGGTGACCCTCTCCGGCAGCGGCGAGGGGCTTCTGGCCGACGACCGGGTGCGGCAGGCTTATCTGGGAATGTGAGGCGTATCAGCCGGCGCGCGGCGCGTCAGCGCCGTCAGGGCGGCGACCCGTAGCGCAAGCGAACTGTCGGGGAAGGCCGAGCGCAACGTCCTGAGCGCTTCGGCATACGATGTGGTTCCCATGATCCGGTCGGCCATGCTCCGGGCCAGGTCGGTTGTCGGTTCGGCAGCTGATCCCATGACATATCCCCCCCGATCACGATGGCTCCGGCCGTGCCTAGAGTGGTCCCGGTTGGTTACTGGATCCTTAACGACACATTCGGTTCCAAAGTTCCATCGCCGAGCAAATCAGGCTTCAGTGTCGAGACAATGGCGGCTTGCGCGGTACGACCGGCCCATGCAAGGTCCGCGCCGCCGGCGTGGCCGGCGGTTCAAGGAGGTAGTGATGAAGCTTTATTTCGCGCCCGGCGCCTGTTCGCTTTCGCCCCACATTGTGATGCGCGAGGCCGGCGCCCAATACGACCTGGAGCAGGTCAACAATCAGGAAAAGAAGACCAAATCCGGGACCGACTATTGGACAATCAACGCCAAGGGTCAGGTCCCCGTCCTCGAATTCGACAACGGGGAGCGGCTGACCGAAGGCCCCGTCATCGTCCAGTGGATCGCCGACCAGAACCCGGCCTCCGGCCTGGTGCCGCCGGCCGGCAAGCTCGAGCGCTATCGCGTCCAGGAGTGGCTCAACTTCATCACCTCGGAGCTGCACAAAACGTTCGGCCCGATCTTCCGGCCGACCACGCCCGACGCCTTCAAGGCGCTGTCCAAGGAGAATCTGGGCAAGCGCTTCGACTGGCTCGACAAGCAGCTCGCCGGCAAGGACTACCTGATGGGCGACAAGTTCACCATCGCCGACGCCTATCTGTTCACGGTGCTGCGCTGGACCTCGCGCATCGACATCGACCTCGCCAAGTGGCCGAACCTCAAGGCCTATGTCGACCGGGTCGCCGCGCGTCCCAAGGTGCAGGAGGCGCTGAAGGCGGAAGGTCTGATCAAGTAACCGGACGGCCGGCAACGGACGAGGGAGATTCCAACTCCGCCGTCCGTCGTCGGCCCTTTATCCGATTATCCGATCGTTATTTTGCCGGCGGGCCGATCGTGACGGTGAGCTTGCCCACCCCCTCGATCTCGCATTCCAGCTTGTCTCCGGCCACCGTGGCGGCCACGCCGGAGGGCGTTCCGGTCATGATGATGTCGCCGGCGGCGAGCTCGACCATTTCGGACAGTTTGACGATCACCTCGGGCACATTCCAGATCATCTGCGCCAGATCGCCGTCCTGCCGCACCTTACCGTTAGCCTTCAGTGCGATGCGGCCTTTGCTCGGATGTCCGATCTTGCTGGCGGGCTGCAGCGGACCGCACGGCGCGGATGCATCGAACGCCTTGCCGACCTCCCACGGACGCTTCATGTCGCGCGATGCGATCTGCAGATCGCGTCGGGTGAGATCGATGCCGACGCCATAGCCGTAGATGCAGTCGAGGGCGCGATCGAGCTTAATATTGCGGCCGCCGGACTTGAGCGCCACCACCAGCTCCACCTCGTGATGCATGTCCTTGGTAAGGGAAGGGTAAGGCACCGTCGCCCCATCCGGCACGATCGCGTCGGCCGGCTTGGCAAAGAAGAACGGCGGGTCGCGAACGTCGTGACCCATCTCGCGGATATGCTCCTCGTAATTGCGGCCGACGCACCAGATGCGACGTACGGGAAACACCTTCTCCGTGCTCGCCACGGCGATGGTGGCCGGCTTCGGCATAGGGATGACGTAGCTTTGGTCGACGTGATTCGTGACGTCAGCGCTCATGATCTTTCTTTCGGTTGTGCGGAATTCAGGCGGAGGATGCGATGGCAACCGGCGGACTGGGCTCCTGATCTCGCAGTTGCAAGCGGTAGAACGACGCGTAACGCCCGTTCTTGCGCAAAAGCTCGTCGTGACGTCCCGATTCCGTCACGGTCCCGTCCTCGATGACGAAGATGCGATGGGCGTCGACCACGGTGTGCAGGCGGTGCGCAATCACGATCGTCGTTCGCCCGCGGCAAAGACGCTCGATCGCGCGCTGCACCTGCCGCTCGGACTCGGAATCGAGCGAGGCGGTGGCCTCGTCGAGCAGGATGACCTGAGCGTCTTTGAGCAAGGCGCGGGCCACGGAAATGCGCTGGCGCTCACCGCCGGCCACCCGCATGCCGTGCTCGCCCACCGGGGTGTCGTATCCGCGCGGAAAGGCCATGATGAAGTCGTGCGCATAGGCCGCTTTGGCGGCGGCAACGATCTCGGCCTCGGTCGCGCCGGGGCGGCCGAGCGCAATGTTCTCGCGCACCGTGCCGCGAAACAGGAACACGTCCTGTCCGACATAGGCGACCTGGCTGCGCAGGGAATGGCGCGACACCGCCGCGATATCCTGCCCATCGATGGCGATGACGCCGGCGTCGATCTCATAGAAGCGCAGGATCAAGTTGAGGATCGTCGATTTGCCGCCGCCGGAGGGGCCGACCAGTGCGGACACGTGTCCCGGTTCCGCGACCAAGGAGAGGTTCCGGATGACCTTTTCGCCCGGGTGGTACGAGAATTGAACGTTTGCGAACTCGACATGGGCGACGGAAAGCGCGAGCGGCGGCTTGTCGTCGTCGGGCTGCTCGGTGGGCGGATGATCGATGATGTCGAACAGTACGCGCACCCCGACGAGCCCACTATTGAGATCGATATTGAGGCGGGCAAGCCGTTTCGCCGGCTCGTAGGCGAGCATGAAAGCAGCCAGGAAGGAAAAGAATTGCCCTGGCGTTGCGCCGGTCTCGATCACGCGGAAGCCGCCGTAGACCAGCGCGCCGGCGATCGCGAATCCTCCCAATGCCTCCATTAGCGGCCCGGAGCGGTAGGCGATCCGCGCCCACTTGTTCGATTCCTTCTCCACCTCCGCGACGTGCATGTCGAAGCGCGCGCGCATCCCGTCTTCGAGCGTGAACGCCTTGAGCGTTCGCATGCCCTGCAGCGTCTCCTGCAGCGTCTCCAGAATGCGAGTGCTGCCGGTAAATTGGTGAAACGCGATCGTCTTGATGCGGCGGATCATCTTGCGCAGGATCAGCATCGCAGGAGGTACCACAATGACGCTGAGAAGCGACATCACGGGATCCTGCACGGCCATGACGGTGGCAAGCCCGATGAGGGACAGCAGGTCGCGGCCGATCGAGGTAATAAGAAGGTTCAACACCTGGCTCGCGGCGGCGGCACCTGTGGTGAGCCTGGCCATGAACTCGGAGCTGTGGCGGTCAGCGAAGAAACCGATGTTGTGTTGCAGCAACCTGGCAAACATCCGCCGCTGGTTGTCGGCGACGATGCGGTTGCCGATCCGTGCCAGCGTGAGCGCCTGTCCATAGGTCGCCATCGCCTTGATCATGAAGATCACGGCGGTTACCAGGGCGAGGATGATGATCCCGGGCAGGTTCTTGTGAACGTAGGCCTGATTGATCACGTCGCCGATCAAATACGCACCGAGCGCGGTGCTGGCGGCGGCAATGCCCATCAGGCCGAATGCGAGCGCATAGCGCCGCCATTGGCCGGCGGCCTGTTCCGTCAGGAGCCGCCGGACCAGGCTGGCCGTGCTGTTGGGGTCCGCAAACAGCCGCTGAAAATACGATTTAAGCATGCACATCCCGTTGCGCGGCCACTGGAGCCGCGGCGCCACCCAGCGCCCTTCTTGCCCAGGCGGCACCAGTTTTCAAGGGGAATCGGCCCAGTTGCAGGATGCCCGGATACCGCGCCGAAAGCACGTGTTCGCGCCCGGTGACAAGCCGTCACGCGCCCTGTAGAGCGTAATGACTCGTGCCGATGTCCGATATCCTCTTCATCAAGACGTCTTCGCTTGGCGATGTGATCCATCACATGCCAGCGCTGACCGAGGCCCGGCGCCATCGGCCGGCCGCCCGGTTTGCCTGGGTGGTGGAAGAGGCGTTCGCGCCGCTGGTGCGGCTTCACCCGGCGGTCTCGGAGGTTATTGCGGTCGCGACCCGCCGCTGGCGGAAAAAGGCACTTGGTCTGTCGACGTGGCGGGAGATGGCGGGCTTCCGACGCGCCATGCGCGAACGCGGCTACGACGATGTCATCGATAGCCAAGGGCTCATCCGTTCCGCGCTGATGGCGCGAATGGCACTCGGCCGCCGGCACGGCTACGACGCCAACAGCATCCGCGAGCCGGCGGCGTCCTGGCTTTACGACGTACGGCATGCTGTGGCGCGCGACCTTCATGCGATCGCGCGCAATCGCATGTTGACCGGCCTCGCTCTCGGCTATGCGCCCGCCGGTCCGGTCGATTTCGGGCTGCCTCGCGACCGTCTTGCGGCAAGGACTGGCGAGTCGTACGGCATCCTGTTTCATGCCACGGCGCGTCCCGAAAAAGAGTGGCCCGAGGCATCATGGGTGGCGCTCGGGCGCGCCTTGGCCGCACGCGGCGTCTCGCTCGTACTGCCCTGGGGGACGCAAGCCGAGCACGCGCGCAGTCGACGCATCGCCGCCGCGCTCGCGAATGCGGAAGTCCCCGAGCGTCAACCGCTCGACCGCGTGGCACGGCTCGTTGCCGGGGCATCGTTCGTCATCGGCACGGACACCGGCCTCCTGCATCTCGCGGCGGCGTTTGGCGTG
>Ga0207678_10004945_pt1 | contig 11961 bp, 14 predicted proteins | sample KBSC63metaG_FD_184319 | JGI IMG/M metagenome (GOLD analysis project Ga0207678, IMG submission 184319) | Corn rhizosphere microbial communities from Kellogg Biological Station, Michigan, USA - KBS C6-3 metaG (SPAdes) (version 2) | ecosystem: Host-associated > Plants > Roots > Rhizosphere > Soil ... | reverse complement strand
CCGTCACCGGCGAGATTGGCGTTGTTATAGGTCAGCTGGACGGTCATCACGCCGTCCTTCTTCATTTGTGCCAGGCGCTCGAGCTCGGGACCGATCATGGCGGTGTCTTGCGTGCCGATGACCACGCCGAACCTCTTGTCGCGCTTAGCTTTCAGGATGTCGGCCGCCGTCCGGACCAGGACGAGCCGATCCGGGTTGGCATTCAGGATGTTCTGCTTGGCCGCGACGTCTTCCCGATAATTGCCCCATGCGTCCGCGACATTGCCGACCGGCATTACCGTGTCGCGCAGCAGCGTTACGCCGGTCGCGACCATCTCGCTCCACGCGCGATCGCTGAGACGGAGCTGCTCCTCCGGGCCATATGGATCGCCCAACCCGCCGAGCGCGTCGATGATGATCGCGCGGTCATACCAGGACGAACCGGCGGCTTGTCTCGCAACAGCGGACGACGCGACCAGCGTCGCGGCTGCACCCGCCATCATCGTGCGCCGATCAATCTTCACTTGGCCCTCCCCGCTTGTCGCCGAGCCATGCATCTGCGAATCAATCGGCGATGGCAACCGACCCGGCCCGCATCACGACCCCCGAGCGCACCGCCGAGGACGCGGACGCGGCACTGCGGCCCAAGAGCCTCGACGAGTTCATTGGCCAGCAGGCGGCGCGCGAGAATTTGCGGGTGTTCGTCCACGCCGCGAAGGCCCGTGGCGAGGCATTGGACCATGTGCTGCTCCACGGTCCGCCTGGGCTGGGCAAGACGACGCTGGCGGGCATCCTCGCGCGTGAGATGGGCGTCGGTTTTCGCGCCACCTCCGGACCGGTCATCGCCAAGTCGGGTGACCTGGCCGCGCTGCTCACCAACCTTGAGGACGGCGATGTCCTGTTCATCGACGAGATCCACCGCCTCAATCCCGCGGTCGAGGAGGTGCTCTATCCGGCCATGGAGGACCGCGCCCTCGACCTGATGATCGGCGAAGGCCCGTCGGCACGCTCGGTGCGGATCGACTTACCACGGTTCACCCTTATCGGTGCGACGACGCGGCAGGGCTTGCTGACGACGCCGCTGCGCGACCGCTTCGGAATCCCGATCAGGCTCAACTTCTACACGGTCGAGGAGCTCGAGCTGGTCGTGCGCCGCGCCGCGCGACTGCTCAACGTAGACCTTCCGGAGGACGGCGCGCACGAGATCGCGCGCCGCTCGCGCGGCACTCCGCGCATCGCGGGGCGGCTCTTGCGCCGAGTGCGCGACTTCGCTCACGCCGCGGGCGCGGATTCGATCAATGCGAAGGTCGCGGACACCGCGCTGTCGAGGCTGGAGATCGACTCGCTCGGGCTCGACGCGATGGACCGCCGTTATCTGACCATGATCGCCGATTTGTACGGCGGCGGGCCGGTCGGCGTGGAGACGCTCGCGGCGGGCCTCAGCGAGCCGCGCGACACGATCGAGGACGTGATCGAGCCGTTCCTCATTCAGCTTGGCCTCATCGCCCGGACCGCAAGAGGCCGGTGCCTGAATGGCCGCGGCTGGACCCACCTGGGGATTACCCCGCCGCAGGGCAGCCAGGCCGGACTGTTCGATAGCGGAGCCGCCTCGAAGTAATGATTCCTGTTCGTCATCCCGGATTTGATCCGGGATCCATCCTCGCGCTCTTAAGAAAGATCTGGGTTCCCGCCTTCGCGGGAATGGCGATGGTATGCCCGCCGGCCGCAACAGCCCAATCGCCAATCCCTAGTCCGAACTACGCCAACGATGGCGCGTGGCTGTGCCTGCCAGGCCGCAAGGACGCCTGCTCAACGCCGCTGCCAACGACGGCGCTCAACCCCAACGGCTATGGATCGAACGGCCTCAGCGCCGTGGCCAAGGATCCACCGGTCGACTGCTTCTACGTCTATCCGACGGTCTCGAGCGACTCTGGGATGAACAGCGATCTCTCGGCCGGGCGCGAGGAAGCACTGACGGCCGAGAGCCAGTTCGCGCGCTTCGCTTCCGTCTGCCGGACCTTCGCCCCGATCTATCGCCAGATGACGCTGGCGTCGGTCGTCGCCTATGCCGCAGGCGGGGACATCACACCTTATGCGGCCCTCGCCTATCGCGACGTTCTTGCCGCCTGGCGCAACTACATCCGCACACGCAACCAAGGGCGGCCATTCGTTTTGATCGGCCACAGCCAGGGCAGCCTGATGCTCGGCCAGCTCATGGCGCGTGAGATCGAGAAGGACCCGGCTGTCGCCAGGCGAATGCTGCTGGCGATCATCCCCGGGTTCGACGTGCTGGTCCCGCAAGGAAAGCTCGTCGGTGGCACCTTCAAGTCGATGCCGCTGTGCAGCCGAGAGGGTGAAACCGGCTGCGTGATGAGCTGGACCAGCTTCCGCGAGAAGAACGCGCCGCCGCCGGGCGCGATCTTCGGTTATGCCGATCAGCCGGGGATGACCGTCGGCTGCGTCAACCCGGCACGGCCCGGCTCGCGCAATTGGGAGCTGCTCGACAGTTACTGGTTCACGCGTTCGACGCTTCCCGTACCCGGCGGCCCCATCCAGTGGTCGACGGAGGGCGCTCCGCCGACACCCTATGTCCGGACCGAAGGGCTCGTTTCCGCGAGGTGCATCAACGACGGCCCGCGCGGCTATCTGTCGGTCCGCACCAACGCCGATCCGAAGGACAAGCGCACCGACCGGATTGGGGGCGAGGTCGGCGTGCTCGGCATGTTCCTGCCGGGCTGGGGCATGCACCTTTCCGACCTGGCGATCGCGCAGGGCGACCTGATCCGGGAAGTCGGCGCGCTCCCCGACGCTAATCCTCGACCACGTTGAACAATTGCTCGACCTGCCGACCAAAGGCTTCGGCGATCTTCAGCGCGGTGATGGTCGAAGGAACGAACACCCCGTTCTCGATCGTGTTGATGGTTTTGCGGCTGACGCCAACCCGCGCCGCGAGCTCGGCCTGGGTCCAGCCGCGGGCGTCGCGTTCGGATTTGAGCGCGTTGGCTAGCCGTTCAGCCAAGTCGATGGGCCCGCCGTTCGCGTGTCGCAAAGGCCAGCAGCGCCGAGCCAACCCCGATCGTGCCGACGATATGGACCGCCTGGTTCAGACTGACCGGGTCGAATATCGATTCGACGTATACCGCGAGCAGCGCCAGAATGGTTGCCCAGAAGCCCACGGCCTGCGCAGCGAGGCGGTTCGCCCGCGCACTTTCGTCGTTCAGCAATTCGCGAACCGCCCGACCGCGGATCAGAAACCCTCCGGTGGCGAGCAGCACGAGCATCAGCAGAACCAGGACGAGCCATGCGCCGATCCGAGGCGGCGAATCGCGGGTTGCCTCAGGTGCCCCGAAATAAAGGCCCTGTCCGGCGAAGAAGACGATCGTGAGCACAAAAAAGACTTGTGCACGCTTGCGTCCGAGCCGCTCGGCTTTTTCCACCAGATCAATATCTTCCAAAATCCTGCTCCCCGTAACTTATGAGTTACATGTAACCTAAGCGTTACACGAGTCAAGCGGGGTTTACGGGCCGAGTCCGCGCTCGCTAGAGCAGTGGCATGAGCGCGTCCCTGGACACTCCCTATCGCGGCGGGTTCGTCGACGGCGAGCATCATTTCGCGCTGACCGTCTATTTCGAAGACACCGATGCGTACGGCATCGTCTATTACGCCAATTATCTGAAGTTCATGGAGCGGGCGCGGTCGGACATGATCCGCGCCGCCGGTGTCGACCAGTTCAGGCAACTTGCCTCGGACGGCAGCGCTTATGCCGTCGTGGAGGTCGACATCCGCTATCGCAGGCCCGGCCGGCTCGGCGACGACCTTCGGGTCGTCAGCACGGTCGACCACGTCCGCGCATCCTCCGTCCACATTCAGCAGCGAGTCATGCGCGGACCCGAAGTGTTGACGGACGCGAGGGTGGTCGCCGCCTTCCTCGACGACGAAGGGCGGCCGCGGCGTCAGCCACAAGATTGGGTCGAGAAATTCAAGAGCATCAACGTCCAGAGGCAATGACGACAGGCCGAATATTCTCGATCGCGGCGTTCTGCGCGGCGGTGGCGGCGGCGCCGGTCCAGGCTCAGCAGCCGGCTATCAGCGTGGTCGCGATCCCGCCGATGACGACGCCAGACACCGGCGGAAAGGGCAGCCAGTCGCTCGGCATCGCGTGGCAGGCGACGCAAATGATCGCGACCGATCTGCGCTCGACGTCGGAGCTGATGCCGCTGCCGCCCAACCAGAAGGATTTCTATTCCTATCCCGAAGTGACGGCTCCGACCTTTTCGAAATGGCGGTCGGCGGGGGCGAAGACGCTCGTCACCGGCTTCGTCCAGTCACGCGCGGACGGCCGGCTGACGTTCGGTTGCTACGTCTATGACGTCGACAAGGGCCGCGAACTGGCGCGCAAGGGCTTCGTCGTCGGCGGCGACGACTGGCGCCGCGCCGCGCACAAATGCTCGGGCCTCGCCTACACGGCGGTGACCGGGGCGCCGGGCGTGTTCGACACCCGCATTACCTATGTCGCCGAGACGGGAACCGGCGATGCGAAGGTGAAGCGGGTTGCGATCATGGACAGCGACGGGTTCGATCACCGCTATCTGACCAGCGGGGACAGCATCGTCCTGACTCCGCGGCTGTCGCCCAAGGGCGCGCAGGTCGCCTACGTGACCTTCGCCGGAGGCAAGCCGGCGGTCCGCGTCCTCGACATCGGTAGCGGCGCGCCGCGGCCGCTCATCGTCAGCGATGCGATCAGCTTCGCGCCCCGTTTTTCACCAGACGGCAACCGCATCGCCTTCTCGATGATGCTCGGGGCGAACAGCGACATCTACGTGATCGGCGCCAATGGCGGCTTCCCGCAGCGGCTGACCACGGCGCCGGGCATCGACACGGACCCGAGCTTCTCGCCCGACGGCACCAAGATCGTGTTCGAAAGCGACCGTTCCGGCACTCCGCAGCTCTATGTCATGGAGGCAGACGGCTCGAAACAGCGGCGGCTGACCTTCGGCGGCGGCTGGTATGCCGCGCCCGACTGGAGCCCCGACGGCCAGTGGATCGCCTTCACCCGACGCGGCGCCGACGGCCGGCGAATCGGAATCATCGCGGCCGATGGAAGCGGCGAGAAGCTGCTGACGACGGGACCGGGGGATGACGGCGCAAGCTGGGCCCCAAGCAGCCGCGACATCGTCTTCCAGCGCACCGATGCCGTCCGCCGCAACCAGATTTATCGCGTGTCGATCGACGGCACCGAGCCGCGCAAGATCGAGATCCCCCAGGATGGCGCGGATCCCGACTGGTCCGGAGTGATGGATTGATGCGCAAGGCGGTCGCCCTTCTCGCCGCGCTGCTGGTCGCAACCAGCGCCGCCGCCCAGTTGCCGGGGCTGCGCAAGCGCGCGCCCCAGCCGGCGCAGCCCGCGCTGAGCGGGATCGACGCGCTGCGCGCCGACTTCCTCATGCGATCGGGCGCGGACACGGTTTATTTCGGTCAGGACAGCGCGCTGCTCGCCGTTCCGGCCAAGGCGACTCTGGCGGCGCAGGCGCAATGGCTGCTTCAGCATCCCGAAATCGTGGTGCGGATCGAAGGCCAGGCCGACCCCGGCGATACCCGGGACCATGCGCTGGCGATGGGCGCCCGGCGGGCGGAGGAAGTCCGTTCCTACCTGGTCCTGCTCGGGGTCCCGGCGGCGCAGCTCAGCGTCGCCACTTGGGGGAAGGAGCGGCCCGGAGTGGGCCGCGTCGTGACAATCCTGGTGCGGTGATCAGGCCGCGCGGCGCTGATAGCCGCCGCTGACCGACAACCAGGCGCGGGCCTGGCGCTGCGCTTCGGCGATCTCGCGCGCGGTCATCTCGACCGAGATCTCGGCGCGGCATTCCTGGCCCCGGGTGCTGCCGTTCAGTGCCGCCAGGTTGAACCATTTGTGCGCTTCGATGAGGTCCACGGTCACTCCGCCGCGGCCCGTCGAATAAGCGACGCCAAGCTCGAACAATGCGTCCACGTCGCCGGTCTCGGCGTCGGCAATGCGGCTGCGGATCAGAAACTCCGCGCCCTTCTGACTGATGGCACCCATGACAATCCCCCTTCATCCCTTGTTGAGGACGAATTCAGCAGCCGAAGGCAAAGAAATGGTTAACGCGGTTCAACCATGATCAGACGGCGAGGTTGTCGATCAGCCGTGTCGTGCCGATCACAGCGGCCGCAATCAGGCGCATTTCGCCCTGTGGCCGCCGCACTGGCTCGAGCGTCGCAGAGTCCACGAGCGCAAAATAATCTACGTGCGAAAAGCCGCGATCGAGCAGCGAAGCCCGGGCCTCTTCGAGCACATCCTCAACATTCGTGCCGCTGAGGATCGCGGCCCGGGCGCCCTCCAAGGCATTCGGTATGGCGACGGCCTGCTCGCGCTGCTGGGGCGAGAGGTAGGCATTGCGGGACGAGAGCGCGAGGCCGTCCGCCTCGCGGACCGTCGGCACGGAAGCGACCTCGACCGGGAGTGAGAGGTCGCTCACCATCCGGCGGATAACCGCGAGTTGCTGGAAATCTTTCTCCCCGAACAATGCGAGGTCGGGCCGCACGCGAAGCAGCAGCCGCGCAACGATCGTCGCCACCCCGTCGAAATGCCCCGGCCGCGCTTCGCCCTCCCATCGCTCCGAGACGCCGGCGACGTGGATCGTCGTGGCGAAGCCGGGCGGATAGATATCGGCCAATGAGGGCACCCACAGGAGATCGCATCCGGCGTAATCAAGCATCTTGGCATCTTCGGCCTCGCGCCGGGGATAGCGCGAGAGATCCTCGTTGGCGCCGAATTGCTTCGGGTTGACGAAAATCGTCGCCACCACCGTGTCGGCGCGTTTCCTCGCCTCGGCGACGAGGGCCATGTGCCCGGCGTGGAGCGCGCCCATCGTCGGCACCAGCGCCAGCCGGCCTTCGAGATTCGACCGGGCGAGCGCCAATTCTTCACTTGTGCGAATGGTTTGCACGCCGCCGGAGCCTCAGTTAATCTTCGCTTCGGGGCGGCGTTTCGGTGCCGCGGGGAAAAAGATCAAGGGAGTCAGGTGCTTTGGGGGGAAGGCAATGAGCCAGATGCATTTCATCGTCTTCGCCAACGAAAAGGGCGGCACCGGCAAGTCGACGACCGCCGTTCACACGGCAATCGCGCTCGCCGCGACGGGCCACCGCGTCGGCGCGCTCGATCTCGACGGCCGCCAGCGCACCATGACGCGCTACCTCGAGAACCGCGACGCCACCATCCGCCGGCTCGAGAAGGCGCTGCCGGTCGCGGCGTATGAGGTGCTCGAAGACCACAGCGAAGCCGGGCTCAACGCCGCGATCGAGCGGCTGGCGCAGCAGGCCGATGTAATCGTCGTCGACACGCCCGGCCGCGATGACGAGGTCGCGCGTTCGGCCATCCTCAAGGCGGATACCTTGGTCACGCCGATGAACGACAGCTTCGTCGACCTCGACCTGATCGGCCAGGTCCACCCCGAAAACTACAAGATCACCAAGCCGAGCTTTTATGCCGAGCTGATCTGGAACAGCCGTACGCAGCGGGCGAAGACGACGGGCAAGAGCGTCGACTGGGTCGTGCTGCGCAACCGTCTGCAGCACATCGACTCGCACAACCTCCGCCGGGTCGGGGCCGCGCTCGACGAGCTTGCCCGTCGCGTCGGCTTCCGCGTTATTCCGGGCCTGGGTGAGCGCGTCATCTACCGCGAGCTGTTCCCCAAGGGCCTGACGCTGATCGACCTGCCGCAGCTCGGCGAAGTCGGCATCGCCCACGTCACCGCGCGCCAGGAACTGCGCGAAATGATCGCCGGCCTCGGCATTCCCGCCGCCGACGAGGTCGAGAAGGCGGCTTAGCGCACTCCTGCGAAGGCAGGAGCCCAGACGCGCGAAGCGCTTTTTTCACTCACCCTCCGGGCTCGGACTGGACCCCTGCCTTCGCAGGGGTACAAGGCGCGCCAAATGTCCCACACTTTCAACCCCACCATCCTGCGCGAGTACGACATCCGCGGGATCGTCGGCGAGACGCTGACCGAGGCCGACGCCTACGCCCTCGGCCGGACTTATGCCGCCAAGGCGCATGGCGAGGGCGCGCGCACCATCGCCGTCGGCCGCGATGGCCGGACCCATTCGCCGATGCTCGAAGCCGAGCTGATCCGCGGCCTCACCGAAGGCGGCATCAGCGTCATGCAAATCGGCATGGGCCCCTCGCCGATGCTCTATTTCGCCACGCATTATCTCGACGTCGACGGCGGCATCCAGGTCACCGGCAGCCACAATCCGGCCGAGTACAACGGCTTCAAGCTGCTGCTCAAAGGCCGCTCCGTGTTCGGCGCCGAGATTCAGGAGCTCGGCCAGCGCGCCGCCTCGGGTCATTGGCACGACGGCGACGGGACAGTCGAGGAGGTCGACATCCGCACCGCTTATGCCGACCGGCTGCTGCAGGATTTTTCCGGCAAGCCGTTCCGCATCGGCTGGGACGCGGGCAACGGCGCGGCTGGCCCGGTCCTCGACATGTTGGTCGAGCGGCTGCCGGGGCGGCACCACGTGATCTTCAGCCAGGTCGACGGGACCTTCCCCAACCATCATCCCGATCCCACCGTCGAAGCAAATCTCGCCGACCTGAAGGCGCTCGTCGCCGACAAGCAGCTCGACTTCGGGATCGCCTTCGATGGCGACGGCGACCGCATCGGCGCGATCGATGGCGCCGGCCGCGTGATCTGGGGCGACCAACTGATGCTGATCCTCGCCGAGCCGGTGCTGAAGGCGCAGCCCGGTGCGACCATCATCGCCGATGTGAAGGCGAGCCAGGTCCTGTTCGACGGCATCGCCGCGCTCGGCGGCAAGCCTTTGATGTGGAAGACCGGCCACAGCCTGATCAAGTCGAAGATGAAGGAGACCGGCGCGCCCCTGGCGGGCGAGATGAGCGGCCACATTTTCTTCAAGCACCGCTGGTACGGCTTCGACGACGCGCTCTACGCGGCCGTGCGGCTGATCGAGGCGGTCAGCGAGAGCGGCAAGAGCCTGACCGAAATCATGGACGCGATGCCCAAAAGCGTCGCCACGCCGGAGCTGCGCTTCCCGGTCGACGAACCCCGCAAGTTCGCAATCGTCGAAGAAGTCCGCGACAGGCTCGGAGCGGAAGGCGCCAAGGTCGACGCCACCGACGGCGTCCGCGTCAGCACCCCCGACGGCTGGTGGCTCCTCCGCGCCTCGAACACCCAGGACGTGCTCGTCGCCCGCGCCGAAGCCAAGGATGACGGCGGAGTCGAGCGCCTCGTCGCGCAGATCGACGACCAGCTCGCGAAGTCAGGCGTAGAGCGGGCGTAGGCGGTGCATTAGCAATGCGACTGAACACCGCTTTAGTGATTTCAAGTATCACCCTAACTGTTGGCTTCATCTTTCGGGAAGCGCACCTCTGGATTCCGGTCAGCATAATGATTGCCGCGCTGATCGATCTCCTGACCCGCCCATGGTATGGTTCGAACGCCATGGGCGAGTGGGTGGGATTGAGCATCGTTCTAAAATTTATCTTTGCACTAGTGGGATTCTACGCGACCATAGGCCAACTTGTTTGTATGGGACTGTTCGCGTGGTGGTTGATCGCCTAAGTGCTCAAGCCACTGATGTTGCAACTACATAGCGACGAGCGCTTCGCGATGAAGCCGTGGTCAATGGTTCGCGTATTGGCGTGCGTGGTCTCGCTCTTCCCTGGATGCGCGACAGGTGTGAAGGGAAGTCCTCGGCGCACATGTTATGATGCCGGGCTCAAGCCCGGAACGCCGGAGTTCTCGAGTTGCTGGCGGAGGGTGGCTCACTCGCAAGGCACAATCGTTTACGACGATCCCGAAGCCATTGCGATTTACAAGGGCATGATGGAGGGGATTGGGGCGGGAGTTGCAGCAAGCAACCCTGGAGCTTCACCGCGGCAATCCGTTGCAGCCCCGCCTGTCAGCGGCACGAACACTCAGATCATCCTTGGTCAACAGTATTTTGCCACTCGAAAGAGCCAAGACTTATACGATTTGATGAATGGCCCATTGGTGGCGACACGGTTCTGCTACGAATTCGCAAACTCCTCGCTCGTTCAAATTTCGGGAAGCAAGCTTGTGTTTGTTGCGAGCAATAGGACCTGCGACATAGCCCAGATCCGCACACGTTAGCTGAGCGGCGCGCTCCGTTCGATGCGATCAGTCGTCCTCATCTGGCCCGCCGTGACGGCGCGGCACCGTTACGGTATAACGATTCTATGCTGAACCCGGTAGCTGTCGACCGCGGTGACCATGAGCGGCTCCAACGCATGTTCGAGGCCGCGCCCGGATTCATGGCGCTCCTCGAAGGTCCCGACCACCGTTTCACCGTCGCCAACCGCGCGTTCCACGACCTCGTCGGGGACCGCGACCTGGTCGGCCGCGCCGTCGCCAATGCGATCCCCGAGTTCGCCGGCCAGGGCTTCGTCGAAATTCTCGACCAGGTCGCGCAGTCGGGCGAGCCGTTCGTCGGCAACTCGATGCCGCTTCGGATTGCCAGCGCCGACGGCCCGCCGGACAAGCTGTTCCTCGACCTGGTGTTCCAGCCGCTGACCGACGAGGAAGGCGAGCCGGCGGCAATTTTCGTCGCCGGCCACAACGTCACCGAGGACAAGCGCAGCGAAACGATCCGCGTCGCGCACAACCGGGTGCTCGAACTCGCCATCGGCGACAGCCCGCTCGAAACCACGCTGAGCGAGCTGATCCGGATCGTCGAGGCCACTTCGCGGACCGGAGTGCTCGGTTCGATCCTGTTGCTCGACCAGGACGGCAAGCATCTGCGCCACGGCGCCGCGCCGAGCCTGCCCAGGGCCTATTGCGACGCGATCGACGGGGCCGAGATCGGGCCTTGCGCCGGCTCATGCGGCACGGCGGCCTACACCGGCCAGCCGGTGTTTGTGTCGGACATTGAAAGCGACCCGCTCTGGGCCGAGTTCAAGGCGGTCGCGCTGCCGCATGGCCTTCGCGCCTGCTGGTCGACGCCGATCCTGACCGCCGGCGGCAAGGTGCTCGGCACCTTCGCCATGTACCACAAGGAGCCGCGCGAGCCGACCGTGCGCGACCTCGCCCTTGTCGACCTCGTCACCCAGACCGCCGCACTGGTCATCGACCGCGAGCGCGCGCACGCCGCGCTTGGCCGCATCGCCGCGGTGGCGGAGGCCACCGCGATCTAGTTCACCAGCAGCGAACCGCGTCGATCGCCTTGCGCGCGTCCGTCATGGAGGCGAGCTCATCGAACACCTTGGCGATCGTCAACAGCAGCTTGCGCTCGGGTTCGCGGAAATGCTTCGCCTGCACGCGGCACGTCTCCGCTTCGCGGGCCAAATCGACATCTTGCATGGTCGCCTCCAGTTGGACTGCCATGCACCAGCTACGGTGCCGGATCGCACCCGGATGCACCCGCTCATTCGTCCTCGTCCTCGTAGCCGACGAGGTTCAGTTCGCAGGCCTTGATCTGGTGGGTGAGGCACCAATGCTTGAGCGCTTCCTCGCGGCCGTGGGTGATCCACACTTCGGCCGGCGCGAGCTCGCGGATGGTCATGGTCAGCTCGTCCCAGTCGGCGTGGTCGGAGATGATCAGCGGCAGCTCGACGTTGCGCTGGCGGGCGCGCTGGCGGATGCGCATCCAGCCGGATGCCATCGCCGTCACCGGATCGGGCAGCCGCCGCGACCAGCGGTCGTTGAGCGCGCCCGGCGGCGCGATGACGATATGCCCGGCCATCTCCGCCTTGGTCGCGTCGCCGGTGTGGCGAAGCTCGCCGAGCGCGACGCCGAAGCTCTCGTAAAGCTGGTTGAGCCGCTCGATCGCGCCGTGGAAGTAGATCGGATCGTGGTGGCCTCGCGCGCGCAACTCGGTGATGATCCGCTGCGCCTTGCCGAGCGCATAGGCGCCGACCAGCACGCAGCGAGTGGGATCGGAGTGCAGCCGGTGGAGGAGCCGGTCGATCTCGCTGCCGGTGTCGG
>Ga0207678_10004942_pt1 | contig 11968 bp, 9 predicted proteins | sample KBSC63metaG_FD_184319 | JGI IMG/M metagenome (GOLD analysis project Ga0207678, IMG submission 184319) | Corn rhizosphere microbial communities from Kellogg Biological Station, Michigan, USA - KBS C6-3 metaG (SPAdes) (version 2) | ecosystem: Host-associated > Plants > Roots > Rhizosphere > Soil ... | reverse complement strand
GTCAGCCGCGGCGCGGCCCGCCACGCCCACCGCACGATCTGCGCCATGGTGCGCGGCACGGCCACGGCGACCTCGCGCAGGCTGGCCTGCACGACTTTCTCGTAACCCCGCGCCCAGTACGGGGTCTCCATGTCGTCGACGCCGATCAGCGGCATGCGGCCCTCCGGGATAATGCGGCCCGACCACGGTAGACGCGCGGGAGGCGCCGCATGGAGCTCCGCCCGGATGCGGCCGCGCCGCGGGTCACGCCGGGTGCGCCCGAGAGCCGGGTGCTGCTGCACGTGCCGCACGCGGGCACGCACCTGCCCGCGTGGGTCCGCGCGCACCTCCTGCCCGCCGACGCGGAGCTCGCCGCCGAGGTCGCGGCGCTCACCGACCACCGCACCGACGCGCTCGCGCTGGCCGCCGCCGAGCGGGCCGCCGTCCGGCCGTGGGTGCTCGTCAACCCGGTGTCGCGCTTCGTCGTCGACGTCGAGCGGTTCCCCGACGAGCGCGAGGAGATGACGGCGGTCGGGATGGGCGCGGTCTACACGCGCGGCACGCGGGGGCAACGGATCCGGCGCGACGACCCCGCGCACGCCGAGGAGCTGTTGGACGCGTACTTCCGGCCGTGGGGCCGGGCCGTCACCGCGCTGCTCGACGCGGGCGCCGCGGTGCTGCTCGACGTGCACTCCTACCCCCGCGACCCGCTGCCCTACGAGCGGCACGCCGAGGGCCCCCGCCCCCCGGTCTGCCTCGGCACCGACCCGGCGCACACGCCGTCCTGGCTGGTGGCCGCGGCCGTGACGGCGTTCGGCGGGTTCGAGGTGGGCCTGGACAGCCCGTTCTCCGGCGCCTACGTGCCCGAGGGCGCTTCGGCGGCCGCGCTCATGGTGGAGATCCGCCGCGACGTCCACGCCGCCCGGGAGGCCGAGCTGGTGGCCGCGCTGGCGGCGCTGGTCGACGCGGTGACGTGACCTTCGCCCGTTCCGCTGGTCTGGGCCCGCCGCCCGCCTTACCCTCGATCACATGGGGGTTCGGCTCGCGCGACGGTGGCACGTGGACCTGTGCCGCACCGCGTCGGCCCGGGTTTCTCGCGGACGTTGACCACCGTCCGTCCGCGAGAGGAATCTGCCGTGTCCACGATCGTGATCGTCGGGGCGGGCCCGCGTGGCACCGGCCTCCTGGAGCGCCTCGCCGCGAGCGCGCCCGAGCTGCACCCCGACGGCCTGGACGTGCACCTCGTCGACCCGTACCCGCCCGGTGCGGGCCGCATCTGGCGGCACGCGCAGTCGTCGTTGCTCGCGATGAACTCGATGGCCGCCGACGTCACCATGTACACCGACGAGTCCGTCGTGTGCGAGGGCCCGATCGCGCCGGGCCCGTCGTTCTGGGAGTGGGCGCAGACCGGCCCCGAGGTCGGTCCCGAGCTGGTCGACGAGCTGGCCGCCGTCACCGCCGCCACGTTCCCCAGCCGCCGCCTGCAGAGCGCCTACCTGGGCTGGGTGCTGCAGGACGTGCTCAGCAGGCTGCCCGCGGGCATGCGGGTGCACCTGCACCGCACCCGCGCCACCGGGCTCACCGAGGACATCAACGCGGAGGGCATCACGCAGGTCGTGCACCTGGAAGGCAGGCCGCCGCTGCGCGCCGACGCCGTCGTGCTCGCCTCCGGGCACCTCGACGCCACCCCCACCGCCGACGAGCTCGACCTCGCCGCCCGAGCCGCCGCCGCGGGCCTGCGCTACCTGCCGCCGGAGCAGACCACCGACACCGACCTCGCGGTGCTGGCCCCCGGCGAGACCGCGCTGGTGCGCGGCCTCGGCCTCGCGTTCATCGACCTCGTCGTGCTGCTCTACGAGGGGCGCGGCGGCCGGTTCGAGCCCGAGGGGGACGGCCTGCGCTACGTGCCGTCCGGCAACGAGCCCTACCTGGTGGCGGGCTCGCCGCGGGGCGCCCCGTACCACGCCAAGACGCACTACCAGCTGCGCGCGGGCCGACCGCCGCTGCCGCGCTTCCTCGGGCCCGCGCAGACCGACCCGCTCATCGCGGCGGGCCAGCCGGTCGACATGGACGCGCAGGTGTGGCCGCTGATGGCCAAGGAGATCGCCTGGGGCTGGTACCACGAGCTCGGCCGCGGGCACCCCGAGCGGATGCGGCCGCCGTGGCCGGAGTTCGTCGACCGCTTTGCCGCGCTCGACTGGGGCACCGCCGCCATGGACGCGTTCCTCGCCGAGGCCGTGCCCGACCCGCTCGACCGGCTCGACCTCGACGCCCTCAACCGCCCCCTGGACGGTGTGCGCGCGGGCTCCTTGGAGGAGCTGCAGCCGCTCGTGCGGGCGCAGATCGCCGAGGACCTGCGCCAGCACGTCGACGAGCGGCACACGCCGCACCTCGGCGCGTTCGTCGCCATGCTGTCCGTCTACGCCGAGGTCGGACGGCTGGCCGAGGTGCTGTCGGTGCCCTCGCGGGCGGTCGCCGTGAACCGGTGGCAGAGCTTCTTCAACTCCGTGGCCAGCGGGCCGCCCGGGTTCCGGGTGCGCGAGTTGCTGGCGCTGGCCCGCGCGGGCTACGTGCGCTTCCTCGGGCCCGGCATGGAGGTCGAGATCGCCGACGGCGCGTTCCGGGCCACCTCGGCCGCGATCCCCGAGGCCGTCACGACCGACGTGCTCGTCGACGCCCGGCTGCCCGACCCGAGCGCCTCCCGCTCGTGCGACCCGATGGTGGCGGCGCTCATGCGCGACGGCCTGGCGAGCGAGGAGGTGCTGCGCGACGAGCACGGCGCCGTGCTGCGCAACACCGGCCAGCTGCGGGTGCGGCCCGCCGACGGCGCGCTCGTCGACGCGGCCGGGCGGGCGCACCCCCGCCGGTTCGCGATCGGCCCGCACACCACCGTGCGCGTGGCGGGCGCGTTCACCCGGCCCGGCATGAACGCGCAGAGCCTGCGCTACAACGACGCCGTCGCCCGCGCCGTGCTGCGCGCGCTCGCCGCCGACTCGGCGGCCGCCGCGGCCGCCTGAAGGCGAGTCGCCGTTCGGGCTACGTCGGTGTGGGGCTGCGCCCGGGTCAGGGCTGGCGGGCGCGGCGGGCCACCACGACCCCCGCGGCGACGGCCAGCACGGCCGCGCCGCCCAGCGCCCACAGCCAGCCCGGCACGCCGCCATCGTCCGCGGCGGGCGCGGCCGGGGCCGACGGCACCGCGGCGGGCGTAGCGGCGGCGGTGACGGGCGGGGGAGCGGCGGCCACGGTCCCCGGCGGGGAGGCGGGTGCGACCACCGGGGCGGCGGGCGCGGTCAAGGTGAACCGCACCGTGCCGCGGATGGTGTCGCCGTCGTCGGAGATCACCTGCCAGGTCAGCGTGTACGGCCCCGCAGGCCCGGTCGCGGCGACCGGTGCCGTGACGGTGGCGCCGGTGACCGTCGCCTGCCCGACCGTCCACACCGCACCGCCCGGGCCCGCGACCCGGATCGGGCTGGCGGGCAGCCGCACGGCCTCGCCGAAGGTGAGCGACACCTCGGCGGGCGGGGCGGCGAGGCTGGCCCCCGCCGCGGGCGTGCTCTTCTGCAACGACGTGTGGGCCAGCGCGGCGGGCGCGCCGAGCAGCGCGGTGAACAACACGACGAGCGCGGCGACGGGGAGGGATCGCATCGGGTGTCCGTTCCGGTGTGGATCGAACCCCTAGCTCACCACGCCGCGGCGCTACCGCGCGAAGTGGGTGCGCGGCCGCGGCAGCGGGACGCCGTCGACGACGAGGTCGACCCGCTCGTTGTAGAAGGCGACCATGCCCGCGACGACCCCGACCGCGCGGTCCGGGTACTGGTAGCTCCACGCCACGTCCTCGTGCACGGTGTCGCCGACGCGCGCCGACCAGTAGTCCGTGGTCACCCCCTTGTACGGGCAGGCCGTCTGGGTGTCGGACGCGATGAGGTGCTCGAACGCGACGTCGGTGCGGTCGACGTAGTACCGCGTGGGCAGCCCGGTCTCGAACAGCAGCACCGGGGACCGGGTCTCGGCCAGCACCACGCCGTCGAGCTCCACGCGCACGTGCCGGTGCGACCGCAGCGCGTCGACCCGCGCGTACGGGTTGCGCGGGTGCCCGCCGACGATCCGCTCGTCCTCCTCGAACCACTCCACGGCGTCCCACGCGAAGCGGGCGGTGCCCGCGAGGCCGGGCAGGGCGTCGTCGCCGAACACCCGGACGGCCTCGGCCACGGTCACCCCGTTGACCTGCAGCGCGTGGCTCTGCGCGGTGCCGAACTGCAGCCGCCGCGGGTGGTCCTCGTCGACGAGGTACTGCGTGCGCACGTCCTTCACCGGCACGTAGTACTGCGGGTAGTAAGGCACCTCCCACACGTAGCGGGCGGCGACGGTGTCGAACACCAGCACCCCGTCGACGTACCCGCGCACGCGGCGCGGCGCGGGCTCGACCCGGCCGCGCTCGGCTGCCATCTGCGGGTAGTCGGCGGCCGGTTCGCCGGTCACGACGTGGCGGCCCGGCGGGGCAGCTTCCAGTCTGGACGCGGGAAGTGGCAGGTGTAGCCGTAGGGGTAGCGCAGCAGGTAGTCCTGGTGCTCCGGCTCGGCCTCCCAGAACGGGCCCTCCGGCGTCACCTCGGTGACGACCTTGCCCGGCCACAGCCCGCTCGCCTCGACGTCGGCGATGGTGTCCTCGGCGATCCGCTTCTGCTCGTCGTCGACGTAGAAGATCGCCGAGCGGTACGACGTGCCGACGTCGTTGCCCTGCCGGTTGTAGGTGGTCGGGTCGTGGATCTGGAAGAAGAACTCCAGGATGTCGCGATAGCTCGTCTTGGCCGGGTCGAACAGGATCTCGATCGCCTCGGCGTGGCCGGGGTGGTTGCGGTAGGTCGCGTTGGCGTTCTGGCCGCCGGTGTAGCCGACCCGGGTCGCCAGGACGCCCGGCTGCCGCCGGATCAGGTCCTGCATGCCCCAGAAGCAGCCGCCCGCGAGCACGGCCCGCTGAGTTGTCTCGCTCATCGTCACTCCTCGATTGTGGGGTCCACCCGACTCAACGCCTGCGGCCGTCCGGGTATTCGCAACCACCATCATGGGCCCGTGCAGCCCCTCCGCGGTCTTACGGTTGTCTCACTGGAGCAGGCGATCGCCGCCCCGTACGCCACCCGGCAGCTCGCCGACCTCGGCGCGCGCGTGATCAAGGTGGAGCGGCCGGACGTCGGCGACTTCGCGCGCGGCTACGACCAGCGCGTCAACGGGCTCAGCTCGCACTTCGTGTGGGTGAACCGCAACAAGGAGTCGCTGGCGCTGGACGCGAAGGACCCCCGCGGTCGCGCGCTCCTGCACCGCCTCGTCGCCGGTGCGGACGTGTTCGTGCAGAACCTCGCCCCCGGCGCGGCGGGCCGCCTCGGGCTCGCCGCCGCCGCGCTGCGCGCCGAGCACCCGCGGCTGGTCGTCTGCGACATCTCCGGTTACGGCGACGGCGGGCCCTACACCGCGATGAAGGCCTACGACCTGATGGTGCAGAGCGAGGCGGGCCTGGTCTCGGTCACCGGCGCGCCGGACGCGCCCGCCAAGGTCGGCATCTCCGTTTCGGACATCGCGGCGGGGATGTACGCCTACTCCGGTGTGCTCGCCGCGCTGCTGGAGCGCGGCCGCACCGGGCAGGGCTCCGTCGTGGACGTGTCCATGCTGGAGTCCACGGTGGAGTGGATGGGCTTCCCCCTCTACTACAGCTACGACGGGGCTCCGCCGCCGCCGCGGGCCGGGGCCGCGCACGCCACGATCTACCCCTACGGCCCGTTCGACGCCGTCGACGGCCGGGTGATGATGGCGATCCAGAACGAACGCGAGTGGGCCCGGTTCTGCGACCGGTTCCTCGGCCGTCCCGAGCTCGCCGAGCACCCCGACTACGCGGGCAACGCGGCCCGCGACGCCCACCGCGAGGCGCTCGGCGCGCTGATCGCCGCCCGGTTCGCCGAGCTCACCGCGGCCGAGGCGATCGCGCTGCTGGCGGCCGTGCCGGTGGCCTACGCGCGCGTGAACACGATGGCCGAGGTGTGGGCGCACCCGCAGCTGGCGGCGCGCGCCCGCTGGCACGAGGTCGACACGCCCGCCGGTCCGGTGCCCGCGCTCGCCCCGCCCGGCCTCGTCGACGCGGCGCCGCGCATGGATGCCGTGCCCGCGCTCGGCAGGCACACCCGGCCGATCCTCGCCGAGCTGGGGCTCACCGCCGCCGAGATCGACGCGTTGGCCGCGGCGGGCGTCGCCAGAACATGACTGACATGACCGTCGTGGCCGACATGACCTTCACGGGATCTCCACACCGTTCGCCCGATACGTCCACCGCCCGGCCCTAGGGTCGCCGCATGAGCAGGGAACGGCGGGTGCTCGTCGTCGAGGACGAGCCGACGATCGCGGCGTCGGTGGCCGCGCGGCTGCGCGCCGAGGGCTTCGCGGTCGACGTGGCGCACGACGGGCCCGCCGCGGTGGCGCAGGCGCTCGAGGTGCCGCCCGACGTGGTCGTGCTCGACGTCATGCTGCCCGGCTTCGACGGCCTCGAGGTCTGCAGGCGGCTGCACGCCCGCCGTCCGGTGCCGGTGCTCATGCTCACCGCGCGCGACGCCGAGACCGACGTGCTGGTCGGGCTGGGCGTCGGCGCCGACGACTACATGACCAAGCCGTTCTCGGTGCGCGAGCTGGTCGCCCGCGTCCACGCGCTGCTGCGCCGGGTCGAGCGGGCGGGCCGGGGCGAGGCGCAGCGGATCGTGCTCGGCGAGCTCTCCATCGACCCCGCCGAGCGGCGGGTGGTCCGCGGCGACGAGCCGGTGCACCTCACGCCGATCGAGTTCGACCTCCTGCTGCACCTCGCGGGCCAGCCGCGCACGGTGCTCGCCCGCGACGCGCTGCTGGCGCAGGTGTGGGGCTGGTCGCACGCGGGCGGCACGCGCACGGTCGACAGCCACATCAAGGCGCTGCGCCGCAAGCTCGGGGCGGACCTGATCCGCACCGTGCACGGCGTCGGGTACGCGTTGGAGGTGCCGAGATGACGGTCATGGAGAGGGCGGCGGCGGTCGTCGAGCTGCTGCCGCGCCCCCTCGACCCGGTGCGCTCGGTCAAGCTGAAGATCAGCATATTGCTGCTGGCCTCCGGGGCCGCCGGGCTCGCCTACCTCTACTACGAGTACCGGTGGCAGCCGCCGGTCGGGATCTCGCTGGTCACGGTGGCGATCGTGCTGCTCACCGCGCAGGTGCTCGCGCACGGGATGACCCGGCCGCTGCGGGCGATGACCGCCGCGGCCAGGGCGATGGCGCAGGGCGACTACTCCCGGCGGGTGCGGGCCACGTCGCGCGACGAGGTGGGCCAGCTCGCCGTCGCGTTCAACCAGATGGCCGCTGATCTCGCCGCCGCCGACCAGCAGCGCCGGGAGCTGATCGCGAACGTCTCGCACGAGCTGCGCACGCCGATCGCCGCGCTGCAGGCGGTGCTGGAGAACCTCGTCGACGGCGTCGCCACCGCCGATCCCGCCACGCTCTCCACCGCGCTCTCGCAGACCCAGCGGCTGGGCCGACTGGTCGCCGAGCTGCTGGACCTGTCGCGGATCGACGCGGGTGCCGTGGCGCTCGACCTCGAGCCCGTGCCCGTCGCGGAGCTGGTGGGGGAGACGGTGGCGGAGGCCGAGGTCGCGGCGCGCGTCGCCGCTCGCGGGGTCGGGTTCACCATCGACATCCCGCCGCGGCTCGTCGCGCGCGTGGACCGCAACCGCGTGCACCAGGTGCTGGTGAACCTGCTGGACAACGCCGCGCGGCACAGCCCGCCCGGCGGGGTCGTGTCCATTTCCGTACGGAGTGAGGGGTCACGGATGGTCGTGGAGGTCAGCGACGAGGGTCCGGGCATCGCGCCCGAGGACCGCAACCGGGTGTTCCACCGCTTCACGCGCGGCGACCGCGCGGTCGGCGGCGGCACCGGGCTGGGGCTCGCCATCGCCCGGTGGGCGGTGGACCTGCACGGCGGCGAGATCGTCGTCGCCGAGCCCGTGGCCGGGCGCGGCTGCCGCATCCAGATCACCCTGCCGGGGGTGGTGGCGTGAGCGCCGAGGACCGGCAGGGCGCCTCGCCGGAGAAGACCCTCGCCACGCCGCCCGCGGTGCCGACCGACGCAGCCGCGCCGTCCGCTGCGGAGACGCCGGGTGCGGACGTGCCCGCGCCGTCGCCTGCCGTGCCCGCTGCCGCGACGCCGCAGGCGACGATGCCGTCGGCTATCGCGACGGCGAAGGTGGAGGCACCCCCCGCTGCCGCGACGCCACCGGCCGCGGCGCCGTCCCCCTACCCGCCGCCCAAGCCGCTGTTCGGCGAGCGCTGGCCGGGCCCGGCCGGGCCGATCGCGGGTGACCTGCTCGCGTGCATCGTGGCGTTCGGCGTCGTGCTCGCGACGGCCGCGCCCGAGGGGCCGACGGGCGTCGGCTGGCTCTTCACCGCCTCGGTCGCCACCGCGATGACGATCATGGTGGCCTGGGGCCGTCGCTCCCGCCACCCGCTGACGCCCGCCGACGTGGGCTGGACGCTCCTCGCCGTGGCGCTCGCCGCCGTCGGCACCGTGCGGGCGGCGGACTGGCTGGCCGCGCTGTGCCTGATGGCCGCGGCGGCCGCGGCCGCGCTGGCCGTGGCGCGCCGGTCGTTCCGGTCCCTGACGATGAGCCTGCTCGCCCCCGTCATCGCCGCCATGCGGGCGCTGCCCTGGGTCGCGCGCGGGATGCGCACCGGCCCGCGGAGGTTCGTGCGGGCGGGAGCGGCGGTGCTGTCCGCCGGGCTCGTGCTGCTGGTGTTCGTCCCTCTGCTCGCCTCGGCCGACGCCGCGTTCTCCCGGGTCGTCGAGGCGGTCACGCCCGAGATCGCCGTCGATTCCGTGGTGCGCTGGATCTTCCTGTTCGCGTTCGGGACGGCGGCCGCCGCAGGCGCCTTCTTCCTGCTGGTCGCGCCCCCTCCCGAGCCGTACGGCGCCGACCCGCGCCCCACCCGGCTGCGCCTGCTCGACTGGGCGTTGCCCACCGGCGTGCTGGTGGCCGTGCTCGCGCTGTTCGTCGGCGTCCAGTTCGTCGTGCTGTTCGGCTCGGACGACTACGTCCTGCGCACCACCGGCCTCACCTACGCCGAGTACGCCCGCAGCGGGTTCTGGCAGCTGCTCGCGGTGACGGCGCTCGCGCTCGGGGTGCTCGCCCTCGGCTCCCGGTGGGCGCCCGCCCGCACGCCAGCCGAGCGGATCGCCAAGCGGGGCCTGCTCGCCGCGCTGGCGCTGCTCACCCTCGTCGTCGTCGCGTCGGCGATCAACCGGATGTGGCTCTACCAGCAGGCGTACGGCTTCACCGTGCTGCGGCTGCTGGTGCTGACCTGCGAGCTCTGGCTCGGTGCCGGCTTCCTGCTGGCGCTGGTGGCGGTGCTGCGGCTGCGCCCCGGTGGCCTCTCCCGCCCGATGGTGGCCGTCGGGATGCTCGCCCTGCTCGGCCTGGCCGTGCTCGACGCGGAGCGCTTCATCGCCGCGCACAACGTGGCGCGGTGGTCGGAGACCGGCAAGCTCGACACCTCCTACCTCGGCCACCTCTCCGCCGACGCGGTGCCCGCGCTGGTCGACCTCCCGCCCGCCGTCCGCGACTGCATCCTCGTGGACATCGGCGACGGGCTCGCCACGCCCGACGACTGGCGCAGCACCAACGTCGCCCGCGAGGCGGCCCGCGCGGAGCTGGACCGCCTAAGGCCGACCTGCGCCGTGCGGAGGTGACTCAGCCGAGCAGCCCGAGCTCGCGCCCCCGCGCCACGGCCTGGGTGCGGTTGGCCACCCCCAGCTTCTCGAACACGTGCGTGACGTGCCGCTTGACCGTGTCGACGGTGATGAAGAGCTTCTCGGCGATGGCCCGGTTGGGGAGGCCGCTCGCCATCAGCGTGAGCACCTCGTGCTCGCGGGTGGACAGCGGCGCGGCCATCCCGGGCACGGCCCCGCGTTGCGGTGATCGCGCGCCTGCGCCGTGGCGGTCGAACGCCTCGATCAGCCCGGACAGGAAGGTGCGGGGGACCGCCCGCACGCCGAGCTGCTCGAGGCGACGGCGCGCCGCCAGCTCGCGCAGCAGCGCTCCGACCACCGCGCCCTCGTCGAGGAACACCCGCACGTAGCCCTCCGGCGCGGCGAGCGCGAGCGCCTCGGCGAGGGCCCGCAGCGCCGCGGTGCGGTCGCCCGCGGCGTGGTGCGCCAGCACCTCCAGCAGCCGCAGCCGCAGCACGCTCGCGGTGCGTTCCTGGGCGACCGCGAAGGCCCGCCAGCGCTCCAGCACCGCGAGCGCGGCCGCGGGCTCGTGCTCGGCGATGAGCACGCGGACCAGCACCCGCTGTTCGGCTTCGCGCAGGTACGACGGCTCGTCGTCGACGGAGAGGCCCGCCGACCGCACCCACTGCGCCGCCTCCGCGACATCGCCGCGGGCCACGGCGAGGTGCGCGCGCAGCGCGGCCACCGGGAGGCGGGGGTCGAGCACGGCCTGGGGCATCGCCCGGTCGGCCTCGTCGACGGCGGCGAGCGCGCCCGCCGGGTCGCCCTGCGCGTGCCGGAGCCGCGCGAGGACGATCAGGCCCGCGATCAGCGCCGGGAGGTACGCGAGCCTGCGGCACTGCTCGATGCCCGTGGCGATCAACCGGTGCGCGTCGGCCAGCTCGTCGCGTTCGAGATGCACCTCGGCGAGCCCGACGTGCAACATGCCCGCGGACGGCGCCGGTCGATCGCCCTCGGTGACCCGCAGCCCGTGCTCGTAGGTGCGTAGCGCGGCACGGAGGTGACCCCGGGCGAGCTGGGCGGCGCCGAGGTCGAACGCGGCGCGCGGCACGAGGTCGTGCTGCGCCGACGCGACCCGCTCGGCGAAGACGGCCGCCAGCGCGCGCTCGGCGGCCACCACCCGGCCCGCGAGGAAATCGCCGAACGCCACCTGGTAGCGCGCGACCGCGCCGAGCAGCTCGTCCTGCTCGGTGACGTGGGCGAGCGCGGCACGGGCGAACGCCTGCTCGGCCTCGACGTCGCCGCGCATCCGCGCCAGGTCGGCCCGGCACACCGCGATGCCCGCCGGGATGTTGGCCAGCACGCTGAACCGGCGGTCGAGCGACGCGCGGTAGGGCGCCGCAGGCGTGCGCTCGAGCGCCCGCTCGGCCACGGCGAGGAGCGGCTCGACCGCGTCCAGCCTGCCCGCCATGAGGGCCGCGACCGCCTGCCCGAGGGTCAGCAACGGCCTGCGGTGGATCTCCTCGGACGGCAGCGCGGCGAGCCAGGCCGCGATGGTGGCGCCCTGGGCGCGCCGCCACACCTGCTCCTCGAGGTGCTCCTCGACGAGCTCGGCCGCGCGGGCGGTGTCGCCCCCGGCCAGCGCGTGCCGGATGGCGTCGTCGGGCAGGCCGTGCTCGGCGTACCACTCCGCCGCCGCGCGGTGCAGCTCCGGCACGCGGTGCGGGTACTGGGCTTGCAGGTTGGCGCGGAGCAGATCGGCGAAGAGGTGGTGGTAGCGCCACCACCGGCGCTCCTCGTCGAGCGGGATCAGGAACAGGCTGGCCCGCTCGACCGACTCGAGCAGCTGCTGGCCGTCGGGGCGCCCGACCACCGCCTCGCAGAGCGGGCCGCACAGCCGATCGAGGACCGAGGTCTCCAGCAGGAACGTGCGCAGCTCGCCGGGCAGGCGCTCCAGGACCTCCTCGGTGAGGTAGTCGAGGACGAACCGGTGGCTTCCGGAGAACTCCGCGACGAACCGGGTGACGTCGCCGCGGCCCCGCAGCGACAGCGCCGCCAGGTGCAGGCCCGCGGCCCAGCCCTCGGTGCGATCGCCGAGCGCGGCGACGACGGGGTCGGTGAGGTGCGCCCCGACCTCGGTGCGCAGCAGCTGAGCGGCCTCCTCGGCGGTGAAGCGCAGGTCGCCCGCCCGGAGCTCGACGAGCTGGCCGCGCGCCCGCAGCCGGGCGAGCGGCAGCGGTGGGTCGCTGCGGCTGGCCAGCACGAGG
>Ga0207678_10004941_pt1 | contig 11970 bp, 13 predicted proteins | sample KBSC63metaG_FD_184319 | JGI IMG/M metagenome (GOLD analysis project Ga0207678, IMG submission 184319) | Corn rhizosphere microbial communities from Kellogg Biological Station, Michigan, USA - KBS C6-3 metaG (SPAdes) (version 2) | ecosystem: Host-associated > Plants > Roots > Rhizosphere > Soil ... | reverse complement strand
CGCCCAGGCGATCCTGGCCGCCGAACGCAACCAGCTCGCCCGCGAGATGCACGACGTCGTCTCGCACCAGGTCAGCCTGATCGCCGTCCAGGCGGGCGCCATGGGGGTTTCGACGCAGGACCCGGACCTGAAGGCCGCGGCGGAGAACGTCCGCAGGCTGTCGGTGGACACGCTCGACGAACTCCGGCACATGGTCAACCTCCTGCGCGCCGCCGGCGGGTCCGCCACCGAACTGGCGCCGCAGCCGACACTGTCCGATCTGGACCGCCTGATCGCCGGCAGCGGCATCGAAACCCGGTTGGCGGGCACCGCGCCCGAAGGCGTCGACACCGCCGTCCAGCGCACGATCTACCGGACCGTCCAGGAAGCCCTCACCAACGTCCGCAAGCACGCCCCGGGCAGCACCGCGACCATCGAATTCGCCCAGGAAGACACCGATCTCACCGTGACCGTCGGCAACACCGCGCCCACCCGGCCGACCCTGCCGCTGCCCAGCGCCCGGCACGGGCTCATCGGCCTGCAGGAGCGCGCGGCCCTGCTCGGCGGGACGGTTCGGGCGGGGCCCCGCCCCGACGGTGGCTACCGTTTGCAGCTGCGCCTGCCGCTGCCCGCCCGGCGCCATTAGCCGCACCCCGTCCGTGCCCCGAACACCCGAGGTCCCATGAACTCCCTGTTTCTCGCGGTCGCCGCCGCCATGGTGGTCCGCTCGCTGCTGGCTTCGCGCCTGGACCGCTGGTACCTGGGCGCACCCCTGGTCATGGTGCTGGCGGGGGTCGCGGCCGGCCTCTTCGTCGAAGACTCGATCGGCGCCGTCCTCAACACCCAGGCCGTGCAGCAGGTCGCCGAGATCATCCTCGCGGTGCTGCTGTTCACCGACGCCACCGAGGTGCGCGGCGGGCGGCTCTGGGGCAGCAAGCCGGGCGCGGTCGCCCGGCTGCTCCTCATCGCGCTCCCCCTGAGCCTCGGCCTGGCGATGGTGCTCGGCTGGGCGTTGTTCCCCGGCCTGTCGTGGCCGGTGCTGCTGCTGATCGCCGGGGTCGTCATGCCGATCGACTTCGCGCCGGCCGAGCGGCTGGTCCGCGACCGGGCCGTCCCGGCGCGCGTGCGCAGCGTGATCAACGTCGAGAGCGGCTACAACGACGGGATCGTCTCCCCGCTGTTCCTCTTCGCCCTGGTCCTGGCGGGCGATCACGACCAGCACCGGACGCCGTTGGCGGCGTTGGGGACCGTGGTGCCCTTCGCGCTGAAGGCCGTCGTCGCCGGCCTGGTGATCGGCGCCCTGCTGGGCTGGCTCATGAACCAGGCCCAGCGCCGGAACGCGATGACCGGGCAGTCTTCGCGCATCGCGATCCTGCTCGCACCCCTGCTGACCTACACGGTGACCGTCGGCATCGACGGCAACGGCTTCGTCGCTTCGTTCGTCTGCGGCATCGCGTTCCGGTACGTCCACCGGCAGGCGAAGGCGCGCTACCTCCGCAGCACACCGGCCGGGCAGCGCACCGCGGGCGGCCTCGTGCTGAACCCGGACCTGCGGCTGCTGGAGGACGTCACCGCGCTGCTGACCACGGTGATGTGGTTCATGGTCGGGGTGTCGGCCGTGCTCATCGTCTCGCTGGGCGTCTCGTGGCAGGTGGTCCTGTACTGCGCACTGGCACTGACGCTGGCCCGCGTGCTGCCGGTGCTCGTTTCCCTGGCCGGCTCGGGGTTCTCCGCCCGCGAGCAGCTCCTGGTGGGAGCGCTCGGCCCGCGCGGCACGACGACGATCGTGTTCGGGCTGCTGGCGTTCAACCGCCTGGCGGACGGCAGCACCGCGGACACCATCCTGGCCATCACCGTCACGTGCGTCCTGGGGAGCGTGCTGCTCCACGGCGCCGGCGCGGAACCGGCGAAACGCTTCCTGAGCGAACCGGGCAGGAAGGTCACCGAGAGCGCACGACGGCAGAAGACCACCGCATCGCGGTGAGCACCCCACGGCCCGGCTACAGCAGGATCTGCTCCAGCACATCCGGCCCCGACACCAGCAGGAACCCCGCCAAAGCCATCGGCACCGTCCACGCCACCACCCGCACCGCCTGCGAACGCGACCGGATCCCCCGCCCCAGCACCAGCCCGAGCGCCAGCAGCGTCACCACCGTGAACACCGGTCCGTCGGCACGGTCGGACCGCCGCACCACCTCGCCGAGCAACAACCCCGCCGCCAGCGCCGTGCTCACCGTGCCGCGCACGTCCTCGCGCCCGATCGGACCGAACACCAGTCCCGCCGCCGTGCCCGCGACCGCCGCCAGGAAGCACCACAACCCCAGCTGCTCCAGGTTCACCGAATACGGCATCCCCGGGTACTTGATGCCGTACATGACGTCCTTGCCGTAGTAGAACGCCACCACCGCCGCCTCCAGTGCGACGATCGCGCGGGCGATCGCCCGGCCGTCGCGGGCGCCCGGGACCACCGCGGCCAGCAGGGCTATCCAAAGCGTGAACGCGTGCGCGAGCGGCCGCAGCACCGGGCTGTAGTACGCGTACGCCCCGATCGCCCCGGACACGAGGCCACCCAGCAGCGCGGCACCATCGGACACCGTGATCCGGCGCGTTTCCAGCACATCGACCCCCCAGGTCCAAGCGAAGGCCGTCACTGTAGCGCCGAGTGACCGGGGGTCACCCGATGCGGGGACACGTTTCGCGCATACTGGTGACGGCGGAAGGAGAGGCGGCTTGAGCGCAACCGCGGAGACAGGGGCCGGCGCCTTCGGGCACCCCGCGTTGTTCTACCGCGGGGCCGCCGAGTACCTGGCGGGCACGGTGCCGTTCGTGTGGGGCGGCCTCGCCGTGGACGAGCCGGTGGCGGTCGCGGTCCCCGGGGACAACCTCGAACTGCTGCGGCGGGAACTCGGTGCGGACGCCGCCCGGGTCCGCCTGCTGGACATGACCGAGGCCGGGCGCAACCCCGGGCGGATCATCCCCGGCGTGCTGCGCGCCTTCGCCGACAGCCACCCCGGCCGTGCGGTGCGGATCATCGGCGAGCCGATCTGGGCGGCGCGGTCGGCCCTGGAGTACCCGGCGTGCGTCCAGCACGAAGCCCTCATCAACCTCGCCTTCGCCGGCCGGGCCGGGACGATCCTCTGCCCCTACGACGTCGAGGCGCTCGCCCCGGACGTCCTCTCCGACGCCGAAGCCACGCACCCGGTCCTGTTCGACGACACCGGACAGCGCCCCAGCACCGCCTACGATCCGGCCGAGGTGATCGGCCGGTACAACGAGGCCCTGCCCGTGCCGGACGGGGCCTTCGAGCTGGCGGACACCACCGACCTCGCGGCGGCCCGCGCGCTGGCCCACGTCCGCGCGGCCGCCTGCGGGCTGGACGAGGACCGCGTCGCCGACGTCGAGGTGGTCGTCACCGAACTGCTGTCCAACAGCGTCGAACACGGCAGCGGGTCCGGCACCGTCCGGCTCTGGGGCCGCGAAGGCGAGTTCGTCTGCGAGGTCCACGACCACGGCCGGGTCACCGATCCGCTCGCCGGACGGCACCCCGCGACCCCCGACCAGCCGCGCGGGCGCGGGCTCCTGCTCGTCAACCACCTCGCCGACCTCGTCCGCCTGCACACCGGCGAAGACGGCACCACCTTCCGGGCGTACTTCCGCGCCTGAGCCGTCGGTGCACGAGGCCGCCCACGACGGCGCCGATCGCGACGCCGCCGTAGACGTCGGTCGGCCAGTGCGCCCGGGTCCGGAGCCTGCTGTAGCAGACGGCCGCCGCCAGTGGCGCGATCGCGGCTCCCGTCGCGGGCGCGGTGAGCGCGACGGCGACCGTGAACGCGGCCGCCGTCGTCGCGTGCGTGGACGGGAACGCCGATGACTTCGGCTGTTCGAGCAGCGCGCGGTGGGCAGGCAGGTTCTGCGCCGGCGGCCGCGGGCGGCGCACCACGGCCTTCACGCCGTGCCCGAACGCCATCCCGGCCGCGCCCGCCAGGAGCCCGCGGCCCGCCGCCCGGCGCCGGGGTCCCGGCCGCCACGCCAGCACCCCGGCCACGAGACCCCAGAGCAGGCCGCCCTGCGCCACCGCGCTGAGCGCCGTGACCGGCCACGCCGGCCGCGTGACCGGAAGGTCGTTTTCGTCCGGTCCGTCCTCGGACCGAAAGGACATTTCGCTCGGCATGGCCCCCAATTTCCCGCCGTCGGCCCGGTTCAATCACCCGTCTGTCCACGGTGGAGCATTCCGGCGTTTGTCCGCGCCGCGAGCGGGTACACCCTTCTGGTGATTGCGCTGCGGCGAACCCGGCTGTGCGCGGTGACCGTCGTCGCGGTCGCGGCACTGACGGTGGCCTGCGGCGCCGACCCGCAGGCCGAGACCGTGCACGCCGGGCGGGAAATCCGCGGCCAGCTCGAGCTCCTGCGGCTCGTGGTGACCGCCGACCGCGCCGAGGTGCCGCCCGTGCCCAGCCTGTCGGTCACCGTCCGCGACGCGGCCGACGAACTCGGCGCCGCGGGCAAGGACGTCGGCGAGCTGACCGACGACCGCGCCCGCGCGGCACTGGCGTCGATCACCGACCGCGCGGTCGCGGTGGCCCACCGGCTCGACGAAGGACTCGGCGACGGCACCGACGAGGGCCTCGACGCGATCGACGCCGAACTGCAGGGGCTCGTCGCCGAACTCGCCCGCTGGGGCGTGACCTCGTGAGCAAGAAGTTCCTCGCCGTCACCCTCGGCATCCTCACCGCCGTCGGCGGCTTCGTCGACATCGGCGACCTCGTCGAAAGCGGCGTCGTCGGCGCCCGCTACGGGATGGCGATGGTCTGGGTGACCGTGCTCGGCGTGCTCGGGATCTGCGTCTACGCCGACATGTCCGGGCGGATCGTGGCGGTGTCCGGGCGGCCGGTGTTCGACCTGATCCGCGAACGCCTCGGCCCGCGGATGGCGCTGGTCAACCTCGCGGGCTCGTTCCTCATCACGCTGCTGACCGTGTGCGCGGAGATCGGCGGCGTCGCGATCGTCATCGAACTGGCCTCCGGGGTCGACCGGCTGGTCTGGGTGCTGCCGATCGGCGTGCTCATCTGGCTGGTGGTCTGGCGGGTCGGCTTCGAGCGGATGGAGACCGGGTTCGGCCTCGGCGGGCTCGCGATCGGCGTGTTCGCCGTGGCGGTGTTCTTCCTGCACCCCGACTGGTCGTCGCTCGGCGCGCAGGTCGCCGGGCTCGCCCCGCCGCCCGACCAGGCGCTGCCGACCTACGCCTACCACGCGGTGGCGCTGTTCGCGTCGGCGATGACGCCGTACGAAGTGTTCTTCTTCTCCTCCGGCGGCGTCGAAGAGGGCTGGACGGTCAAGGACCTGTCCGTGCAGCGCGCCAACGTGCTGCTCGGATTCCCCCTCGGCGGCCTGCTGGCCATCGCCGTGATGGCGTGTTCCGCGATCGTGCTGTTCCCTGCCGGGGTCGACGTCAGCCAGGTCAGCCAGATCGTGCTGCCGGTGACGCTCGCCCTCGGGACCGCCGGTCTGGTGATCGTGCTGATCGGCATCTTCGCCGCCACCTTCGGCGCGGCGCTGGAGACCGGGCTGTCGTCGGGGTACATGCTGGCGCAGTACTTCGGCTGGGACTGGGGCAAGCGCCGCGCACCGCGCAAGGCCGCCCGGTTCCACCTGACCGTCGGCGTCGGCCTGCTGGTCGCGGTGCTGGTGGTGCAGACGGGGCTCGATCCGGTCGGCCTGACCGAGATCTCGCTGATCTTCTCGGCGGTGGCGCTGCCGCTGACCTACCTGCCGGTGCTCATCGTCGCCAACGACCGCGAGTACCTCGGCAAGCACGCCAACGGCCACTTCAGCAACATCGTCGGCGTGGGCATGCTCGTCGTCATCGCCATCGCGGCGCTCGTGGCGATCCCCCTGATGATCTTCACCGGAGCAGGCCAATGAACCCGTGGACGGATCTCGGCCGCATCGACCTCGGCGACGCGCTGCTCGACCGGCAGATCATCGGCGAGGACGGCACGGTGGTCGGCAAGGTGGACGACCTCGAGCTTCGCGCCGAGGGCGGGACGTACGTGGTCGACGCGTTGCTCGTCGGCCCGGAGGCCCTGGCCGACCGCCTGGGCGGCCCGATCGGCAGGCTCCTGCACCACATCGGCCGCGGCTTCCGGGCCCAGGCACCGCAACGCATCCCGCTGAACGCCATCCGCCGCATCGAGCCGACGGTCGTCGTGACGACGGCGGTCGCCCACGCCACGGACAGCCCGTCGGAGGACTGGCTGCGCCGCCGCGTCATCGGCCGGATCCCGGGAGCGGGCCGTGCGAGCCGGTGAGCTGATCGGCCGCCCGGTCCGCGACGCGACCGGCCGCGACCTCGGTGCGATCCGCGAGATCCGCGCGGAGGCGGTCCCGCGGGCGGACGGGCTGCCGGAACTGGTGCTGCGCGGGGTGATCGTCGGGCGCACGCGGGTCCGGCTGTTCGGGTACCAGCGCCACGACCAGCGAGGGCCGGTGCCGTTGGTGGCGCTGATTCGCTGGTTGCACCGGCACAGCCGGTACGTGGCTTGGGAAGACCTGGACGTGTCCGGCCGGGAGGTCCGGGTGCGGCGGCCGTTCGGTGAGCTGGCTCCGCTCGACCAGCCCTGAGCGCAGGTCAGGGCAGGCCGGCGAGGTCGGCCAGCAGGGCCATGTGGTGCTCGAAGTACTCGGCGCGCGCCGCGATCATGTCGTCGAGCCGGTGGAAGACCTCGAAGTTGAGCTGGCCGAACAGGTGCGTCCACGCGAGCAGCACCCGGTCCAGGCACTCCTCCGGCAGGTCCGAGGCCTGTTCGTCGATCAGCCGCCGCAGGTCGGCGCGGACGGGCCCGGGCAGCGGCCGCGGAGACGCCGGCTCCCCCGGTGCGTCGCCGACCACGGCGACGAGCAGGAGGATCACCTTCGACGCGGGCGCCACGGTTTCCGGCGGGGCGGCGTAGCCGGGCACCGGGTTTCCGTAGAGCAGGCCGTATTCGGCCGGGTGCTCGAGCGCCCAGGCCCGCACCGCGCGGCACACGGCCAGCCACCGGCCGCGCGGGTCGTCACGCGCGACCTTCGCTTCGGCGGCTTCCGCGGCCGCGCCGAGCCCCTCGTACGCGTCGATGATCAACGCGGTCAGCAGGGCGTCACGGCTCGGGAAGTACCGGTACAGCGCCGAAGGGACGATGTCCATGTCCCGCGCCACGGCGCGCAGGGACAGGTTCGCCCCCTCCTCGGCGAGACGCCGCCGGGCGGCTTCCTTGATTTCCTGGTGCATCTCCGAGCGGACCCGGGCGCGCAACGACGAAGCGGACACCACCCCAGTCTCGCACACTTCCGAGAACACCCGAACTCGACGAGAACAGTGTTCTTGACCTGGACCGCCGCGCGCAGTACGGTGTTCTTATTCGAGAACACTGTTCTCGCCTGGGTGGAAAAGGTGGTCTTCATGTCCCTTCACGTCATCGTCGGAGCCGGTCCGGTCGGCTCGGCCACGGCTCGCCTGCTCGCCTCCCGTGGCGAGGAGGTCCGCCTCCTCAGCCGCAGCGGCGGAGGGCCGGCGATCGAAGGCGTCCGGCTGGTCGCCGCCGATGCCACCGACTCCGCCGCCGTCGCCCGGCACGCCGAGGGCGCGGTGGCGCTGTACAGCTGCGGAGGGCCCGCGTACCACCGCTGGGCCACCGACTGGCCCCCGCTCGGCGCGGCGCTCCTGCGGGCCGCCGAGACGAGCGGCGCCCTGCTCGTCACGACCGGCAACCTCTACGCCTACGGCGCTGTCGACGGCCCGATCACCGAGCAGCTGCCGATGCGGCCCAACTCGGTGAAGGGCGAGGTGCGGGCGAAGCTGTGGGCGGACGCGCTGGCCGCGCACGAAGCCGGCCGCCTCCGCACGACCGAGGTGCGCGGGTCCGATTACCTCGGTGCGGGCGCGCTTTCGTCGTTCACCGCCTTGGTGCTGCCGAAGGTGCTCGCCGGCAAGCGCGCCTCGGTGCCGGCCGACCTGGACGCCCCGCACAGCTGGACCCTCATCGGCGACGTCGCCCGCACCCTGGTCGCGGCCGCGGCCGACGAGCGCGCCTGGGGCCGGGCGTGGCACGTGCCGACGGCACCGGCGGTGTCCCTGCGCCGGCTCGCCGAGCGCGCCGCGGAACTGGCGGGAGCGCCGGCGGTCCGCATCACGACGATGCCCAGCCCCGTGTTGCGCCTCGGCGGGCTCTTCAACCCGATGGCGCGGGAGATGGTGGAGATGGAGTACCAGCTGCGGCGCCCGTTCGTCCTCGACTCTTCGGCCGCGACGGCGGCGTTCGGGATCGAGCCGACACCGACCGACGAAGCACTGCGGGAGACGATCGACGGGCTGCGTGAACCCGCCACGCCCCGGTGAACGCCGTCAGCTCTGGCCGGGGATCTCCGTCGCGCGTTCCCACCCGGACGGCAGGCGGCTCACGTTGAGCGCGTGGTCGAGCCCGCTGGCCGACAGCGCCCGGCGCACCACCCGGTTGTCGCCGGTGACGATGCGCAGGGTCGCGTTCTCGCGGGCCACCCGCGCCTGGATGCCGCCCAGGGCCGCGAGGCCGGCTCCGTCGAGGAAGTCGACCTCGGACAGGTCGAGCACGAGGACCGGGAACCGGCGGTGGGCCCAGGTGCTGAGCGCCGAGCGCACCTGGGGGGCGCTGTCGGCGTCGAGCGCTCCGCGGATGCGGACCATGACCGCGCCGAAGTACGGGCGGATCACCTGGATGTCGAACGCAGTGCGCTGTTCGCGCACCGACGGCGCTACGGGGATCGCCGTCGCTGGGGGCTGGACGACTAACATTTCCACGCCTCATTCGCAGATGACGTGACGAGCGGGTCTCGGCCAACCCGCTCGGTCGCTGGCAAGTCGGGGGACGGATGCTGCTGAACCGCACTTCGCAGCGTAGTCCTTGATCCGAACGGCGCAACCCCGCCAACGGCCGAACCCGGCACCTCCGCACGCGACCCGCACGCGCGCCACTCAAACCACCCATCCGGGTGAATCGGCTCGCTAACCGGGCGATCACCAGCACCGTCCACAGAGGACTCCGTCCGTCGCCTCTTGACAAGCACACGGGTCCCCGCTCATCATCAGCAATCTCAGGGTTCCTGATATACCGGTCGCTCAGTGAGGAGTCGGACGATGACCGCAGTGGAGGAGCGGCCGGACCTCCGGCCCCGCCCGGACGTGGAGCCGGGCCGGTTGTTCGTCGGCGGCCGGTGGATCGACACCGAGAACCGCTTCGACGCCGTGGACCCGGCCACCGGGCAGACCCTCACGACCCTCGCCCGCGGGTCGGCCGCCGACGTGACCGCCGCGGTGGCCGCGGCCCGGGAGGCGTTCCCCGGCTGGGCCGCGACGCCGGGCCGGGAGCGGGCCCGGGTGCTGCACCGGGTCGCGGACCTCGTGCGGGAGCGCGCGGACGAGATCGCCGCCCTCGAGAGCGCCGACGTCGGCAAGCCGATCTCGCTGTGCCGGGCGGTCGACGTCGAAACCGTCGCGGAGCAGTACGAGTACTACTCGGCCCTCGCGCAGGGCGTGGACGGCGCGACGCGGCAGATCCCGATCCCTTCGCACGCCTACACCCGCCGCGAACCGCTCGGCGTGGTCGCCGCGATCACGCCGTTCAACTTCCCGCTGATCCTGTCCACGTCGAAGATCGCGCCCGCGCTGGCCGCCGGGAACACCGTGGTGCACAAGCCGGCCGAGGACACCTCCCTCAGCTCGCTGCTGATGGCCGAGCTGCTCGCCGAGGCCGGCGTGCCCGACGGCGTGCTCAACGTCGTCACCGGCTTCGGCTCGGAGATCGGGGACGCCCTGCTGAGCCACCCCGGCGTGGACAAGATCGCGTTCACCGGTTCCACCGCGGTCGGCCGGCACGCGGCGAGCGTGGCCGGCGAGCACCTCAAGCCGGTCACCCTGGAGCTGGGCGGCAACGCGGCGCACATCGTGTTCGAGGACGCCGACGTCGAGCAGGCGGTCGCCACCGCGATCAAGGCGTTCGTCTTCAACACCGGCCAGTTCTGCATGGGCGGGCCGCGGCTGCTCGTCGCCGACGCGCTGTACGACACGGTCCTGGGCGCGCTCGCCGAAGCCGTGCCGCACGTGCCGGTCGGCGACCCGTTCGACCCCGCGACGGTGGTCGGCCCGATGGCCGGCGAGCGGCACCGGGCGAAGGTCGAGCAGTACGTCGAGCAGGCCCGCGCCGACGGCGGGCGGATCGTGGCCGGCGGCGGGCGGCCGGACATCGAGGGCGGCTTCTACTTCCAGCCGACGGTGATCGCGGACCTGCCGGCGGATTCGCGCGTGATCCGGGAGGAGATCTTCGGCCCGGTCCTGACCGTCCAGCGCTTCACCTCCGAAGACGAAGCGGTCGCGCTGGCCAACAGCACGCCCTACGGCCTCGCGGCCGGGCTGCAGACGACGAACCTCGCCCGCGCGCACCGCGTCGCCGCGCGGCTGCAGGCCGGGATCGTCTGGGTCAACGACTGGGCGATGCTCGACCCCGCGATCCCCTTCGGCGGCGTCAAGGACTCCGGCTTCGGCCGCGAATACGGCCCCGAATCCCTCGACGCGTACACGCGTACGAAGTCCGTCGTCATCTCCCTCGCCTGAGCCCACCCAGGAGAACCCATGTCCCCCAGGAGAACCACCGCGGCCGTCGTGGAGTCCGCCGGCGCCGGGTTCACGCTCGGCGAAGTGGCCCTCGACGAGCTCCGCCCGGACGAGGTCCGGGTCCGGATCGTCGCCACCGGCGTCTGCCACACCGATCTCGGCGTCGCCGCCGGCGCCCTGCCCTTCCCGCTGCCCGGCGTGCTCGGCCACGAAGGCGCCGGGATCGTCGAGGAAACCGGCGCCGCGGTGACGCGCGTGCAGCCCGGCGACCGCGTCCTGCTCAGCTACACCTCCTGCGGCCGCTGCGCGAACTGCCGCGACGGCCACCCCGCCTACTGCGAAACCTGGCTGCCCGCCAACCTGCTCGGCGGGCAGCGCCCGGACGGCACCACCCCGATCTCCCGCGACGGCACCCCGCTCGGCGGGCACTTCTTCGGCCAGTCCAGCTTCGCCGGGCACGCCGTCGCCGACGAACGCAGCGTCGTCAAGGTGGCCGCCGACGCGCCGCTGGACCTGCTGGCCCCGCTCGGCTGCGGGATCATGACCGGCGCCGGCGCCGTGTGGAACGTCCTCGCCCCGCGGCCGGGCGCCACGCTGCTGGTCACCGGCGCGGGCGCGGTCGGCCTGTCGGCGATCATGGCCGCCCACCTGACGCCGGCCACCCGGATCATCGCCGTCGACCGCGTGCCGGCCCGGCTGGCGCTGGCCCGCGAGCTCGGGGCCACCGACACGGTCGACACGAGCGTCGAGGACCTCGCCGAGGCGGCCGGGAAGCTGACCGGCGGCCGCGGCGTCGACGGCGTCGTCGAGACCACCGGCAACGCCGGCGTCCTCGGGACGGCGATCGGCGCGCTGGCCGCCCGCGGCACCGCGGTCGTCGTCGGCGCGCCCGCGTTCGGCACCGAGGTGCCCGTGGACGTCAACTTCCTGCTGCCCGGACGGCACGTCGTCGGCCTGACCATGGGCGACGCCGACACCCAGGCGCTGGTGCCGACCCTGGCCGAGCTCGTCGCCACCGGGCGGTTCCCGCTCGAAAAGCTGGTCACCCAGTACGAGTTCGGGCAGATTCAACAGGCAGTGGACGACATGCTCGCCGGCACGACGATCAAGCCGGTGCTGCGCTGGTGAAGGAGGCAGTGGTGAACCTCCCGGACTTCGGCCTGGGCAGCTGGCCCGCGCGGCGGGCGCGGATCAACCCGGACCGCACCGCGCTGGTGCAGCCCGGCCGGTCGCTCACCTACGCCGGGCTGGCCGATCGAGTGCAACGACTCGCCGGCGCGCTGACCCGGCTCGGCGTGCGACCGGGCGACCGCGTGGCCTACCTCGGCGTCAACGACCTCACCGTGTTCGAGACGCTGTTCGCCACCGCC
>Ga0207678_10004940_pt1 | contig 11971 bp, 7 predicted proteins | sample KBSC63metaG_FD_184319 | JGI IMG/M metagenome (GOLD analysis project Ga0207678, IMG submission 184319) | Corn rhizosphere microbial communities from Kellogg Biological Station, Michigan, USA - KBS C6-3 metaG (SPAdes) (version 2) | ecosystem: Host-associated > Plants > Roots > Rhizosphere > Soil ... | reverse complement strand
TCCCTGCACGAGACGGCAGCGGCACAGCGCGACCTGGCCCAGTTTCAGGCTCTCTCCAAAGACGCCGCCATCGCGGCTCATCCTTACGATCATCTCTTCGATTATCTGGATAGCCGCTCGAAGCTGGCTCCAACAGCTCGTGTGCAGCAGGATCTCGCCGCGCTGACTGAGCAGATCAAACTGCACCCGGATCAACCTGAAATTCTGTATGAGTTGGCTGAGGCCTATCTGAAGTCCGGAAAGATTGAAGAGGCCCGAAACACCATCGCGCAACTCGACAAGGAGCGCGCAGGAGACGCTCGAACCCTGACAGGAGCTGGCGTCCTGCTGGCACGATACGGCTTGTACGACGATGCCATCCAGCACTTCCAGGCAGCGCTGCAGGCAAAGCCCGGATCTGACGATATCAATTTCGATCTTGCAGACGCGTACTTTCGCAAGGAACGTTACTCCGATGCGCTGGATGCCGCCACGCAGGTTTCAGAGGCAGGACAAAAGGACGACGCCTACCTCGCCCTATTGGGAGACATCTACGCTCATCTGGGCAACAGCGCGAGAGCCGCGGAGATCTATCAGAGCGCCATCGCCCGCAATCCGGACAACGATCAGGATTATCTTTCGCTCGCGCTGCTAGAGTTTCGCGAGAACAACGTCGCCGCAGCAAAGCAAACGCTCCTGAAGGGACAGGCGCGCATCCCCGGATCGGGAAAGATCCTGTGGGGATTAGGACTGGCCTCCGCGTTAGAAGGCGATACGCCAGGTGCGGCCCGCCAACTGCAGCGCGCCGTCGAGTTGTTGCCGGAGTGGCCGGGAAGCTATTCCACGCTCGGTGTCTTCTACTATCAAACCGGCCAGATCGCCCAGGCCAAAGAAGTATTGGATCGCTTCAAGAGCAGCAGCGTGCGAGGCGGCCTGGATGTAAACCGGATTGAACAGGTCCTGGCGCAAACTCCAGCGGTTGCCCCCACCGGCGACGAGCCTCTGTCGAACGCGAAGAAGATGCAACTGCTCCAACTCGCACTCTTCCTTGCCGACAAAACCCTGTAAGACCCGGCGACTCGCGGTGGACATGGCATCGCTATAATCATTGCCATCTATGATCTTTCCGCGGCGACGCTTCCTTGGGTCTTCTCTCTTCGTACTTAGCAGTGCATTGACGGACGCACTTACAACTCCACTGTGGAGATGGAAGCATCCGCTAACCGTGGAGGCAGCCGTATCGAATCCGCAGGCGTCCCCGGTTCAGTTTGTAGATGTCGCCCAGCAAGCCGGTCTCAACATTCCCAACGTGTGGGGCGGCATCGAGCACAAGCGATCCATCATCGAGACGAAGGGCAGCGGACTCGCTTTCTTCGACTACGACAACGACGGATGGCTGGACATTTATCTGACCAATGGCAACCGCCTCGATGCAACCTGGCCACCCGGAAAAGCGCCGACCTCGCATCTCTACAAGAACAATCGCGACGGCACCTTTACAGATGTGACAGAAAAATCGGGGCTGGGAATTACAGGATGGCAGACCGGCGTCTGTGTCGGCGACTACGACAACGATGGATGGGACGATCTATTCTGCTGCTTCCTCGGACACAACATGCTCTTCCACAACAACGGAAACGGCACCTTCACCGACGTAACTCGCAAAGCCGGGCTCTACCAGGAAAAGGGACGCTGGGGCGCTGGCTGCACGTTTCTTGACTACGACCGCGACAGCCATCTGGACCTCTTCGTCTGCAACTACATCAAGATCGACCCGGACAAAATTCCTCCGGCAAATGAGACGCAATACTGCCAGTGGAAGGGTGTCCCAATCATGTGCGGACCGCGCGGCCTCCCCGGCGACACCAACATTCTCTATCACAACAACGGAGACGGAACCTTTACCGACGTATCCGAGAAGTCGGGCATTCTGAAGCCCGGCCCGCGATACTCTATCACCGCCGTCTCCTATGACTTCAACAACGACGGATGGCCGGACATTTACATCGCCGTGGATTCGGAGCCGAGCATCCTCTTCAAGAACAACCACGACGGTACCTTCACCGATATTGCCGTCATGGCCGGCTGCGCCTACAACGACGACGGACACGAACAGGCCGGCATGGGCGTCGCCGTCGCCGACTACGACTGCGACGGATGGTTCGACATCTTCAAGACCAACTTCGTGGATGACACCTGCAACCTCTACCACAACAACGGCGATGGAACCTTCACCGACGCGACCTTCCCATCAGGCATCGGAGTCAACAATCGCTACGTCGCGTGGGGCTGTGGCTTCATCGACTACGACAACGACGGATGGCAGGACATTATTCAGATCAACGGGCACGTCTACCCGGAGGTCGACCGTTACCACTTCGGCGAGTCCTTCAAGAATCCGCGCCTCGTCTACAAGAACCTCGGCAACGGAACCTTCAAGGATGTCTCCGCGGAGATGGGCCCCGGCATCAGCGAGCGATTCTCCAGCCGTGGCGCGGCGTTTGGCGACTATAACAACAACGGCAACATGGATGTGCTGGTGCTGAACCTGAACGACCTTCCATCACTTCTCCGCAACGACGGAGGCAACAAGCAGAACTGGATCAAGGTCAAGCTCATCGGGACGAAGTGCAACCGCACGGCGATTGGCGCGCGCGTCCGGATCATAACAGGGAAACACGTACAGATGGATGAAGTACACAGCGGCACCAGCGTGATGTCACAGAGCGATCTACGCCTTCACTTCGGCCTTGGAAAGCTCGAAGTCGTGGACTTCATCGAAGTAAAGTGGCCGACGACCCAGAAGGTGGAACGATTCCCTCAAGTCAAAGCGAACCAGATCCTCACCATTCGCGAAGGCGATGGAATCGTTGCATCCTACAAACCAAAATCGAAGTAGCCTGCCGTTTAGAGCCCCGAACGAAGCAGCCATCACTGCACAGAGGGGCTTGCAACCGCTCCGGGCTGAGCAAACAAGAACTGCTTAACCTCTCGCCGCTGCCGTTCGGTAGCTTCCGCCTGTTGCTGCTTGATCTGATCGTGAAGCTGAAACTCCTGCTTTGCCTTTGCTGGTTGTCCGGTCCGGTCATACGCCACACCCAACCGGTAGTGCGCATCTGCCAGCTCAGGATCTCCCTCGATCGCTTTGGTATAAAAGCCGATCGCTCTCTCGAACTCGCGCTGCGATGCGGAGAGAATCCCCAGTTGCAGGTAAGCCTCGCTGCACTTCGAATCGATCGTCACAGCCTTCGTCAGCAGGGTCTTAGCCTGCTGCACTACCTCAGGATCCGGCGCCTGCTCCTGACGCTTCAGGAGGGACATCGCATACAAGTAGTTAGCGATCGAGCTTCCAGGCTGCTGCTGCACGAAGCGCGCCAGCTTTGGCGCAACACACGTCAGGGCGTTCGGCGCCGCCATCTGGATCTTCCCCATAAATAGATAGGGCTGTGGGTCCGTCGGGTTCAGATCGGAAGCATCGCAAAGACGAAGCGCCGCCTCATCGTAGCGCGCCCCGGAAAAGAGCGCCGTCCCCAGCCCCGTCTGCATTCTCGCCGACTTTGGATAAGCATCCGCGCCCTTGCGAAAGACCTCCTGCGCCTGCCAGACAGCACGGTGAAGCAGCAACTCCGAACCCCACTCAAAATAGTTCTGCTCGCTCGGACTCAGCTTCACCGCCTGCTCATATTCATGAACAGCCGACAAAGGATCGCCCGCCTTCTCATCCAGTTCGCCCATCAGCCGATGCAAATCGGCGCTCTGCTGTTTCGCCAATAATTCCCGGATGCGCTCACGCGCCCGCGCAACATCGCCGTCTCCTTCGTACGCTAACGCAAGATCGTATTGATTCCCTTCGTGCGCGGGATCAGCCCGATAAGCACTCTCCAGCAGCGGAATCGCCTCCCGATACCGTCCCGCGTGGAGATAGAGTTCACCTAGCCGGTGGTTTGCATCGAAGCTCTCAGGAGCGCTGGCGAGCGCCGCACGCAGCTTGCTCTCCGCCTCTCTTTCCTTGCCCGCATCCACCGAAGCCGTTGCCGTGCCGCGCCCCGCACTCTCCGTCTTAAGCGCAAGAGTTTCGCTGGCCAGCGACTCGCTCGTCCGCAACGTGGAATCCGATCCATGCCCACCAACGGCAGTCCAATCCGTAACGCCCGCGACGGTAAAGTTAGGCTGGTCGCTGAACTCCATCGTTTGAGCACCATGCGCAGAAGCACCCGCAGCCGATCCCTTCCCTCCAAGAACCAGATCGACCTTTTCCGTATCGTTGTCAGACGATGCAACCACGTCAGCCGTGCGACTCCGCAGTCCAGCCTTCTCCGCGCTGACCCGATAGCTCCCCTTTGACAGCCCCAAAAATACGAAGCTGCCCGCCGCATCGGTCTGCGTCTCCAAAGAGCCTGAAGAGTCCTTCTTCCCAAGATGAACGACAGCATCGCTCACTGCCTTACCGTCGGAGCTGAGAGCCGTGCCCCGGATCGTCACGCCCGTCGCACCACCCGAGTCGTTTTGAGAAGTCTGCTGCGCCATCGCCGCTGGAAGCAGCAGGATCACCAGCACCGCGACAGCCGACAGCACCGTGACGAAAGAGGAAAGATTGGCAGATTGGCTCTTCATGTTCCTGAGTGCAACTATACCCTTGCGCATCGAGCCGTTTCACCAAGGATTTGTTAGCACTCCCGCAGCAAGGAAGTAGTATCGTTTGATCTGCTGACATCGCCAGCTTCAGGAGCACCTCCGCATGAAACGTTCCTTGAATCGCGGCAAGTTCTGGAACCTCTCCATCTTCCTTTCAACCTGCGTCGCGGTCGCCTTCGCACAAGCTCCTCCCGCACAGCAGGTCGCCGTAACGATTCATGCGGCAAGCAGCACAACTCCCTTCCCTCACTTCTGGGAACAGACCTTCGGCTCCGGCCGCGCCATCCTCTCGCTGCGGCAGAGTTACCGCGACGATCTCCGCACGGTGAAGCAGGCCACAGGCCTCCAAGCCATACGCTTCCACGGCATCTTTATGGATGACGTCGGCCTCTTCGACCTCGACGCCACCGGCAAGCCCGTCTACAACTTCTCCTACGTCGACCAGATCTACGATGGCCTGCTGGCCAGCGGCGTACGCCCCTTCGTCGAGCTGAGCTTCATGCCGAAGAAGCTCGCCTCCAACCCTGCCGCCCTGCACGCCTTCTGGTACAAGCAGAACGTCTCTCCGCCCAGCAACTATGCGCTCTGGGACAACATGATCACTGCCTTCACGCAGCATCTCGTCGAACGCTACGGCATCGACGAAGTCTCGCAATGGGACTTCGAAGTGTGGAACGAACCGAACATCGATTTCTGGGTTGGCAAGCCGCCACAGTCCACCTACTTCGAGCTCTACGACCACACCGCACTTGCCATCAAGAAGATCAGCCCTCGTATCCGCGTCGGTGGCCCCTCCACTGCGCAAGCCGCCTGGGTCGCGGCTTTTCTCGATCACTGCAAGCAGAAGAACATCCCCGTCGACTTCGTCTCCACGCACGTCTACGCGAACGACACCGCCAAAGATGTCTTCCACACCGACGAGCAGATTCCGCGCGACCGCATGGTCTGCCGCTCCGTCCGCAAGGTGCACAACGAAATCGCCGCCTCGCCCTTCCCGCAAACTCCACTCATCTTCAGCGAGTACAACGCCAGCTACTCCAACGAGCCCAACGTCACCGACACCGTCTACATGGGCCCCTGGCTCGCAGACACCATCAGCCAGTGCGATGGTCTCACCGAAGCCATGAGCTACTGGTCCTTCTCCGACGTCTTCGAGGAGCAGGGCATCGTCAAGACCCCGTTCTACGGCGGCTTCGGCCTCATCGCCGAGGACGGAATCCCCAAGCCGGCCTTCAACGCCTTCGCCATGCTGCATCGCCTCGGTGACCGCCGCATCCAGGTCGACTCCGACTCCGTCCTCGCAACCCGGCGAGCCGACGGCTCCATCGCAGTCGCGCTCTGGAACTACGCTCCACCCTTCGGCACCGGAGCAACCTACACACCGCCTCCGGCAACCTCGGGGTTACAAAAGACCTTTTCGATCAAGCTCGATGGTGTGCCACCAAACGCCTCCGTCATCCTCTGGCGTCTTGACGCCGACCACGGCAATGTCATCAAAACCTTCGACGCGATGGGCCGTCCGGCCTTCCCGACGCGCGCTCAAATCACCACTCTCCGCACTGCCGGGCAGCCGTCTCCGCCTGAAACCTCGTCGCTCAAAGATGGCAACCTGACCGTCAGCGTCCCGCCACAGGGCCTCGTCCTCGTGCAGATCGCTCACCCCGGCGTCAAACCCTGAACCTATCCTCCACCCGAACGTTTGCCGGAGCACATCCGCGGAACGTACTATGATTCGCACAGCTTCCAGCCGATTGACGCACTCTCTTGGCATGCATCCCTCTAAAGGAAAGATCTCGTCATCCACGAGCAAAACCCCATGAAGCGTGTCCAGCCTCCAGTCGCGGAGCCGGTCGACGACAGCACCCTCCGGATGCGCCCAGCCATGCGCAAGCGCTGGCTCTATATCCTTCCGACGGTCTTCGTCACCTACAGCCTCGCCTACCTCGACCGCGCAAACTACGGATTCGGCGCCGCGGCCGGATTAGCGACGACGCTCCACATCAGCAAGTCCCGTTCCGCCCTGCTGGGCGCGCTCTTCTTTCTCGGCTACTTCCTCTTTCAAATTCCCGGAGTCTCCTTCGCCAGACGCAGAAGCGCCCGCCATCTGGTCTTCTTCGCTCTCGTCGCCTGGGGAGTTCTCGCCGCTCTCACCGGCATCATCTGGAACTTCTGGTTGCTGGCGATCGATCGCCTCCTCCTCGGCGTGGCCGAAAGCTTCATCCTGCCCGCGATGTTGATCCTGCTGACCAACTGGTTCACCCGCACGGAGCGCTCACGCACCAACACGCTGCTACTCCTCGGCAATCCTGTCACCGTACTCTGGATGTCCGCCGTCACCGGATACCTCATCCATGCCGTCGGCTGGCAGATGGCTTTCGTTCTTGAAGGCGTACCCTCCATTCTCTGGGGATTCATCTGGCTGGTCGTGATCCGCGACAAGCCGCAGGACGCGCCATGGATGGACGACGAGAGTCGCACTCACCTGAGCGACCAACTGGAGCGCGAGCAATGGATCCTTCCGCAGGTCGCCAACTTCAAATCGACCCTGAGAAACCCGGGCGTCATCTGGCTCTGCGTTCAATACTTCTTCTGGAGCATTGGCGTCTATGGCTTCGTGCTGTGGCTGCCCTCCGTCATTGAAAAGGGCGCAGCGATGGGGATTGGCATCACCGGCCTGCTCAGTGGCGTACCCTATCTCTTCGCGATCATCCTCATGCTGCTGGTCGCGCACTTCTCCGACCGCAGCTCCCGCCGCAAGCGTTTCATCTGGCCCTTCCTGATGCTTGCCGGAGCGGCCCTCCTCGGCTCCTACCTCACCGCGGCTCACAGCTTCTGGTGGGCCTACGCCTTTCTCATCCTCGCCGGCGGCACGATGTACGCGCCCTACGGACCCTTCTTCGCCATCATGCCCGAGATGCTTCCAAAAAATGTTGCAGGAGAGGTCACCGCGCTCGTCAACAGCTTCGGCGCGCTGGGAGCCTTCGCCGGAACCTGGTTCGTAGGACTGCTCGAAGCCTACACCGGCAACTCGCGAGCAGGCTTCCTCCTCATGTCGATCTCTCTGATCGTCTCCGGCATCATCATCCTGTCTCTTCGCGGATCGGCGAACAACTCCCTCGCCGCTCTGCCGGAAGATGCAACCGCGGTCTAGCGCCTCGAACGGCAAACGCATATCTTCAGAGAAGAAGACAAATCCATCGAGCTATCCCTCCACGAGGGCCCACCGCGATGCACTTCGTCCTCTGACAAGGAGAAGTCCCATTCAGAATATCTCGCTTGCGTCCGTCCTTGAGAGCCCCGACTTCGAACTCGGTTCCGTAGCCACCCACGCTCCAGGCCCCTCCGGCGTTCTCCCTCTGACGCCGGAGATGCTGCTCATCCAACCCTCAGGCAATTTATTTGGACTCAGCATGAACGTCGGCATGGGGTGGGACCCGGCGCATGTCCTCGGCCCGGAGGTCCTCATCCTCAGCACCCATGGCGGTCTGCGCGCCGCGGACGGCAGCCCCATCGCGCTCGGCTTCCACACCGGACACTGGGAGGTCGGCGCGCTCGTCGCCGAAGCCGCGCGCGAGCTGAAGTCGCTCCACGCCGTTCCCTTCGCGGGAGCATGCACCGACCCCTGCGATGGCCGCACGCAAGGCACCACCGGCATGTTGGACTCGCTTCCCTTCCGCAACGATGCCGCCATCGTCCTCCGCCGCCTGATGCGCTCCCTCCCCACGCGAACCGGCGTCCTCGGAATCGCCACCTGCGACAAGGGCCTCCCCGCCATGATGATGGCGCTCGCCGCCTCTGGCTCGCTCCCGACCGTCCTCGTCCCCGGCGGCGTCACGCTGCTGCCCGAGCACGGAGAAGACGCGGGCAAGGTCCAGACCATCGGCGCGCGATTCGCCCAAAATCAGATCACCCTCGAATACGCCGCCGAAGTCGGCTGCCGCGCCTGCGCCACGCCCGGAGGTGGCTGCCAGTTCCTCGGCACAGCCGCATCCTCGCAGGTCATCGCCGAAGCCCTCGGCCTCGCCCTCCCCCACACCGCCCTCGGCCCCTCCGGCCAACCCATCTGGCTCGACGCCGCGCGCCGCTCAGCTAGAGCCATCCTGCGCCTCCGCCAGCTTCACATGGGAACCGCCGACGTTTTAACCCAGGCCTCCATCGACAACGCCATGGTTGTCCACGCGGCCATCGGCGGCTCGACCAACCTCCTCCTGCATCTGCCCGCCATCTCCCACGCCGCGAAGCTGCATCGGCCCGTCGCCTCGGACTGGGCTCGCATCAATCGCCAGGTCCCCCGCCTCGTCGACGCCCTCCCCAACGGCCCCGGAGACTACGCCACCGTTCAGGTCTTCCTCGCCGGCGGAGCGCCCGAAGTCATGCTGCATCTCCGCCGCGCCGGCCTGCTCGACACCAGCGCGAAGACCGTGACCGGCGAAACCCTGAACGCCTCGCTCGACTGGTGGCAGGACAGCGCGCGCCGCCACACGCTGCGAAAAAATCTCCTCGACCAGGACGGCATCGATCCCGACAACGTCATCATGTCGCCCGACCGCGCACGCTCCCGCGGCCTCACCTCCACCGTCTGCTTCCCCGTCGGCAACCTCGCCCCCGAAGGCTCCGTCATCAAGAGCACCGCCATCGACCCCACCCTGATCGACCCCGACGGCACCTACCGTCACCTTGGCCCCGCCAAGGTCTTTGTCACCGAAGCCGCCGCCATCCACGCCATCAAGACCGGCCTCATTCACGCCGGAGACGTCCTCGTCCTCCTCTGCTGCGGCCCTGCCGGAGCAGGCATGCAGGAGGTCTACCAGATCACCGCCGCCCTCAAAGCGCTTCCCTTCGGCAAGCACGTCGCCGTCCTCACCGACGCTCGCTTCAGCGGCGTATCCACCGGAGCCTGCATCGGGCACATCTCCCCCGAAGCCCTCGCCGGCGGCGCCCTCGGCCGCCTTCAGGAAAACGACCAGATCGAGATCATCATCGACCGAACCAACCTCACAGGATCGGTCAACTTTGTAGGCGACGCGGCAAAGCCCCTCTCGCCCGAAGAAGGCTCCCGCCAACTCGCCCTGCGGTCGCCTCGCGCCGACCTCGCCCCGCACCCATCCCTCCCCGACGACACGCGTCTCTGGGCCGCGCTCGTGCAGGCCAGCGGAGGAATCTGGGGCGGCTGTGTCTACGACGTCGACGCCATCACCTCCCAATTGCACAAAGGCCAGGAAGTCACCTGAGCCTGCCTCGCACTAACAACGATCCAGCGAAAGGAAGAAACCTTGATCCTCTATCGAACGACCAGCGGACTCTTCGTCGAGCACGACAGCCAGTCACACCGCCTCGATGAAAGCTCCCTCGACGCCCTCATCGCCCACGAGGACCTGCACGCCTATCTGTCCGCCGTCATCGCAAAGGGCCATCCAGCAAGCCCCGTCAACCCTGCCGACCTGCTCGCTCCCATCGAGCATCAGGAGGTCTGGGCCGCCGGCGTCACCTACTACCGCAGCCGCAGCGCCCGCATCGAAGAATCGAAAGACGCAAGCGGAGGCGACTTCTACGACCGCGTCTACACCGCCGAGCGCCCCGAGCTCTTCTTCAAAGCCGTCGCCCACAAAGTAGCCGGCCCCCACAGCAACGTGAACATTCGCAAGGACGCCACCTGGTCTGTACCGGAGCCGGAGCTGGCTCTCCTCATCAATCCGCGCGGCCACATCATCGGATACACCATCGGCAACGACATGAGCTCCCGCGACATCGAGGGAACCAACCCCCTATATCTGCCGCAGGCAAAGGTCTACGACCGCAGTTGCGCCCTCGGCCCCGGCCTCCTGATCCAGAAGCAGCCGATGCCCTCGTCCACCCGCATTCAGTTGGAGATTCTCCGCGCCGGGCAGGCAGAGTTCTCTGCAACCGTCACCCTGGCCGACATGAAACGCGACCCGGCAACGCTGGCCGAATACCTCTTCCGCGATCAAAGCTTCCCCCACGGCTGCTTTCTTCTGACCGGCACCGGCATCGTTCCGCCAGACTCCTTCACCCTCCAAAGCCACGACGAAATTCGCATCACCGTCGACGCCATCGGCACCCTGGCAAACCGCGTCGCCTGACTCACTCGCGATCATGCAAGCTGCAACGCAACGATTGCATGTGTGAAGTCGGCTGAAGCAGAGTCTGTGTTTTCGCTGTTGATTGCATAACGACGTTGGCTCCGACACTCCGCGGCGGGTAAGCTCTGGGCATCGGCAGCCAGCGCTCCTGTGCCGGTTCTGGACACGGAGACCGGCCAGCGGCGACAGAAAGACGAATTTGCCCATAACCACTTTAGGATGAAAAATTTACAAAGAGTAAAAAATATCAAATCATTGAAGCAAAGCACCTTAGCATGGGGTACCCCTCGGAAGAACCGTCAGAGGTGCAATCGGGAGCCGAAGAAACGCGCCGCCACCGTTCAGAAATGAACAGGGATCTCCGAAAGCGGACAGCTCCCGGTCAGTACCCGCACCGGTAGCCTTCAGCTATTTCCATGCGGGAGAGCCACTTGAGCGATTCGCTGCACGCACACATTTTGGCTCGCGAATTGCCCGATAGATATTTGATCGCAGTACAGCTTATGGAGGCTTTGACCATGGCATATTTTGAACGCATGCGCGACGTCATCTCCGGACCATTCAGCCCCGAAGTCATCCGGCAGCGCACCGCAGCAGGATGGCAACTCGTATCCATCGAATGGCGACGCGAACTACCCCAGCACGAAGCACCCACCGAAGCCGCCTTCCCCGACGACATCCCCTACGGCCTCCGCATCTCGGACGACTGCCAGCGCCTCGAGGTACACCCCACCGAGAACCAGGCGCTCATGCTGATGATGGAGCTGATCGGTCAGGACTTCTCCTACTCCAGCATCGTCAGCGACCTGAATGAAAAGGGCTTTCGCATGCGCGACAACACCCCCTGGAATCGGGTCGCGGTCTTCAACATGATGCCGCGCCTGATCGAAGTAGGCCCACGTCTCTTCTCCTCCGACGAGTGGAAGAAACTTCACCGCGCACTTTCGCGATCAAAAACATCAGAGGCTTTCTAAAGAAAGCCTAAAAAATAAGCGCGACAAAAAGCCGGCGGCTCGCTCCACGAAGTGGCGAAATCTTCGCTGCCCCACCGCACGCGGTCGCATTTGCAAATAAGCTTGTCTGTATGCACGAACACGAGCGCAACCACGAGCAAGGCCACATCCCGCCGCCCGACCTTCCTCAACACAAAACGGTCCTCGGCTTCAGGCCTCATATCTTCATCGGCGGCCTCGTCCTGATCGCAATCCTCATCATTTATCTACTGCTTCTGGTCCGCCGCGGCGTTTACACGCCGG
>Ga0207678_10004939_pt1 | contig 11978 bp, 12 predicted proteins | sample KBSC63metaG_FD_184319 | JGI IMG/M metagenome (GOLD analysis project Ga0207678, IMG submission 184319) | Corn rhizosphere microbial communities from Kellogg Biological Station, Michigan, USA - KBS C6-3 metaG (SPAdes) (version 2) | ecosystem: Host-associated > Plants > Roots > Rhizosphere > Soil ... | reverse complement strand
CTGATCGAGTCGGAGTAGCCATAGGAATAGCCGCCGCGGCGGCGAATGGCATAGCCCTTGACCTGCGGGCCAGACTGGTAGCCCCGCTTCGCAGGAGCTGCCTCGGCCGGAGCCGTAATCGCCAGCATCACGCCACTGATCAATACGGCTGAAACGAACTTAAACGTCATCGGATTGCCTCTCTCCGCAGTCGGTCCCGCACCGCAAGATGCTCTCAGCATAGTGCAATTATCGTTGAGTTCTTTGAAGAAATGGTTGCCACCGGCAATTCGCACAAGGCTGTCACTTATCAACCACGCATTCCGGTTAACGACGATCCGTTGAGGCCGGACCAAGGCGTTTTTGAGCCAAACTGTGGTATGATTCCCACTGTGGGAGGCTGTTTCAGCCGACGAAGCGATCAACGGGGAATAATCGCAAAGCTCGTCACATCCCACTTAGCTGGTGGAGAACGGCAATGGATATTATTACGCTTTTAATTCAGCTGGTTAGTGGTGCGCTTGGCGGCAATATTGCGGGCAGCATGCTTAAAAACATGAGCCTCGGGACGCTCGGCAACACGATTGCCGGCATTGTGGGTGGTGGCCTCGGCGGTCAGATTCTCGAATACGCGTTCCATGCATCCTCAGTAGGAGGCGGTCCGCTGGATTGGCCGGCAATTCTGACGCAAATCGTCGGCGGCGGCGTCGGCGGCGGCGTTCTGATGGCCATTGTCGGGGCGCTACGCGGCGCGATGGCGAGGTAAGCGACGCCCAACGGCACGCAGCCCGCCGTTCGCGCCGGCTGCGAGAAGAAAATAGCTCGCCGAATATCAACCGGCGAGCTGTCTGAGCTTGTCGAATAACCGCCTATCGCGGTCTCAACCGCATGCCTTCTGACGGGCAAGACAGTGCGGCAAGCCGATCGCCGACGTATCGCACGTCACCTTGACGACACCGTGCGGTTTCCAGCCGTGAGCCGCCATCGAGTTTTTCAGGGCCGCACTCGCCATGAATTTGGCGAGGTCCTGCGTGGCCATCACGGACTCACCTCCCGCCATCACGCACTTCGCCTGAGCCTCGCTCGCTGCCATGCCAACGACCAGTGCGAATGCCACCATTCCCACGCGCATAAGTATCGTCATTGCTGCTTCTCCCTCGGTTTCGATCTTCAACCCACCCACTGCCGATTTCAGAACGCGCGACCCCCACCGATCACGCCGAACTTTTTCGTCGCTACATCGCGCACCGCACTCATGGATACAGCATGGCGCCAGAACGGAAACCGCGGCGCGCGTCAGAACTTCGCTTCGCAACGTCAGTCGGACTTTTGCAGATCGACTGCTTTCGGGCCCTTGCCGCGCTTGTCGGGTTCGGTCTCGAAAGAAAGCCGCATTCCTTCGTTCAAATCACCAATGCCTGATCGTTCGACAGCCGTAACATGAACGAAAACGTCATTGCCGCCGGCATCGGGCTTGATGAAGCCGTAGCCTTTCTGTGAATTGTAGAATTTCACTGTACCTGTCTGGCGCATGCGTCGTCTCCTGGCGCACTCCCGGCGTACGACCTCAGGCTTCCGCGCAAGCCTTCGTATCGACCGCCGTGACGGGCCCGGAAGCCGGCACGATCCCAACCGCGTCCTGCCGCACCGCACAACGCGCGCCGGGCTTCGTAGAACGCAACGGGAGCCGCCATGCCGCTGCCCGCCTTTAGCGTGCGGCAATTTATCCTGTAAACAAGATCGTGTTGCAAGATCGAAATGCTGCAGAGCGAAGTGATCACCGTTCTAGAACGGCGTTGCGCAGCAGGTAGCCATGGCCCGCACCCTCGGCCAGTGTCTCGCTAAGCACCGGCAGGATGGCCTCGAGTTCCTCCCGAAGCACGTAAGGCGGATTGAGCACCAGCACGCCTGCCGCCGTCAGCCCGAGGCCCGCAAACGCTGCGCATACCGAAAGCCTGACGTCGAGAAATTCGAGCCCCGACTGCGCCGTGACGGCGGCGACGAAGCGGTCGGCAGCCACCTCGTGTTTGAGTGGGTACCAGATCAGATACGTGCCAGTCGCAAAACGCCGGGTCGCCTCTGCGACAGCGGTGGCGAGATTGTCAAACTCCTCGCGACTTTCGAAAGGCGGATCGATCAGTACAAGCCCGCGGCGCTCCTTGGGCGGCAACAGTGATTTGACGGCGTGCCAGGCATCGATATTGAGCACGGTCGTGGTCTTGGAGCGGCGAAACTCGCCCTTGAGGCGTTCGAAGTCCTGGCCGTGTAACTCGTTGGCGACGAGAACATCCTCAAACCGCATGAGCTGGCGCGCGATGACGGGGCTCCCGGGATAATACCGAAGTTGTCCCGGATCGTTTGCAGCTCGGACGACATCGAGATAGGGCGCCATGAGATCTGCAACGGGGCCTGGCAGTTCTGCATCGAACAAGCGGCCGATTCCATCCTGCCACTCGCCGGTCTTGCCGGGCTCCAATCCAGAAAGATCGTAGCGCCCAGCGCCGGCGTGCGTGTCGATCACGCGGAAAGGTCGCGGCTTCTGTTTCATGTACGTCAGCACGCGCGCCAGCACGACGTGCTTGACCACATCGGCAAAATTTCCGGCGTGATAATCGTGGCGATAGTTCATGCGTCGACGGCTGGGCAACGACCGAGGCGCAAAAGATATGACGACAAATGAGGTCTCACTCTAGGCCTTCTTTTCCCAGCGCCCGCTTTCAGACTGCTGCCAGTAGGTGACGGCGCATCCCGCCGCCTTGGCCCCCGTCCACTGCGTCCGCGCCGACGCAACGGCATCGGGATCGCGTCCATCGAATACATAGACGAAACGCTCGGCCCCGCTGAAAGCTTCTGCCTCGGCGCCATCGACAAGGAATCGCACCCCGGCGCCGTTCGGCGTTTCGTTGCCGAGCGTCAGATAGACGGGCTGCTCGCTCGCGTGCCCGGCTCGTGCCGTACCGTGCGGTAGAAAACTATCGTCGGCGTAGGTCCAGAGTGCCTGATCGATCGCCTCGAGGCGATCCTCGCTTCCTGCCTGCACGACGGCACGCCAGCCTCGTGCCAGCGTTTTTTCGAGAAGGCTGGGCAGCACGCGCTCGAGCGTCTGATGTTCGAGATGATAGAAGAACACGTCCATTTGCTAGTTGCCCAAATTGCTTGCACAGCGAAGGCGCGCCGCACGCAGCAAATTACTGAAGAGCTCTTGAAGCGCGCCCCGGACCTCTTATCTAGTCTCGTCCGGAGCGGCGCCAGTTCTGGTGGCTGACGCCCGTGTGGGCGGTGAGCATGGTGGCCTGACTTTTTCGCCGCCGTTGCTCCCGCCCGCTGCGCTTCTAAGCTTGCCTATCTCTTCTTCAGATACCGCGCCGGAACTTCGCCCGCGTTGATCAGGGCTGAAATACAAATGCGCGACAGACCTTTTCGGTTGCTCTCGAAGCAGCGGCGAAGCTCGGTGCTATCTGGCATATATTGCGCGCAAAAATTCTGATAGTCGCCGGCGCAGGCATCCTTGACCTTCGACGAATAAGCATCCGCCGCCGTACTGGCGAAAAGTGCAGATCCCGCCATCACGGCAAAAGACATCAGCGCTCCGTCAAGCTTTCTCATTCCGTCAACCCTCAACGTTTGTGGCTCATGCCGATCGTGCCGATCTGACGTGATTCGAAATTTACGTGTGCACTCTTGGAAGCGCCAGACCTCGGCGAACCGTACGGGGAAAAATGCCGCCGATCGAGCACCGTTGCGCGCTTAGCTCTTGGCGAATGGATTGTCGCCCTTCCTGAGACTGAAGCGTATCGGAACACCCGGCAGATCGAAGGCTTCGCGCAGCGAATTCGTCAGATACTTCACGTACGATTGAGGCAACGCATCGGCGCGCTGGCAGAAGGCGACGAAGGTCGGCGGCCGCGTCGACGGCTGAGTAATGTAGCGTATTTTGATCCGCCTTCCATGCGAGGCAGGCGGCGAGTGCCGCTGCAGCGCTTCATCGAGCCAGCGGTTGAGCCGCGGCGTCGAAACGCGCTTGTTCCACGTTGCATGCGTTTTGACGACCGCCGCCATCAACTGATCGAGGCCGCTCTCGGAGCGTGCCGATATCGTGACGAGCGAGACGCCGGGCACCTGCGCCAGGCTCTCTTCAACGGTGTCCTTGAGGGCGCGAAGCGTTTTCTGCTTCTCACTCACGAGATCCCACTTGTTGATCGCGATCACCAAAGCGCGGCCTTCTTCCGTCACCCTGTGGCCGATGGTCAGATCCTGATGCTCGAAAGGCCGTTCGGCGTCGATCAGCAGCACGACCACTTCCGCGAAGCGGATGGCACGCACGGCGTCGCTTGCCGACAGTTTCTCAGCGGCTTCGGTTATCTTGGCTTTGCGCCGTAGCCCCGCGGTGTCGAATAGCCGGATCAAACGGCCTTTGTAGTCGAGATCGCTCGAGACGCTGTCTCGCGTCAGACCGGGCTCAGGTCCCGTGATCATCCGGTCTTCACCGAGCAGCGCATTGACCAGCGTCGACTTCCCGGCATTTGGCCGGCCGACGATCGCGACGCGGATAGGCTTGACGCGCTCGGGCTTCTCCGGCGCTTCTGCCGGATCGGCGTCATCGCCCCGGCGTTTCTTCTTGGTTGGCGCAGGCATTTGAAGGCCAAGGGCCGCGATGATATCGGCCGCCAGATCGCCGATACCCTCGCCGTGCTCGGCGGAGATGGCAATCGGCTCGCCAAGCCCAAGCGAAAACGCGTCAAGAATTCCGTCGGCTCCCTGGCGCCCTTCCGCCTTGTTCGCGACCAGAACGACGGGCTTTCCAGAATGGCGGGCAATCCGCGCAAAAGCACTATCGGCGGCGGTCACTCCGTCGCGCGAGTCAATGACGAACAGCACTAGATCGGCTACCGCGATGGCTTGCTCGGACTGTTTGCGCATGCGATCGGCAATCGATCCCTGCCGCGCTTCCTCGAGACCGGCGGTGTCGATCAGGCGGATTTTGGTATCGAACAGATCTGCGATGCCTTCGCGCCGGTCGCGCGTCAGACCCGGCAAGTCGGAGACGAGCGCCGCGCGCGTGCCGGTCAGCCGATTGAAAAGCGTCGATTTGCCGACGTTCGGACGACCGACTATCGCGACGACAGGAAGTTGAGATGACAACGTCAAGGGAACAGCCATTGGGGGATTAAGGATAGCAACGAGCAGCGCTCGCGTTGACTTGCCGGGCAAGCCAAGTTCGCGTCTCTAGCGCAATTTCTAGTTGAGAGCGATGAGTTTCGCAGTGTCGGTCAATACGAACATGTGGCCCTGCGCGACGATTGGCGGAATATAAACCGCAGCTCCGACATTGACCTTATTGCCGACTTTTCCTGTTGCGGCATCGACGCCGACGATCTCACCCTGGCTGGAGGCGAACCACAACACGTTGCCGGCAAGCACCGGCCCGGACCAGGTCTTTGAATCCGGCAGTTGCGTCATCCAGCGCGTCTTGCCGGTTGCCCTGGCAAGGGCCAGCACGCGGCCGCTGGTATCGACGACATAGACCGTGTTACCGGCCACGCAGGGTGGCTGCGAGCCGGGTATCGTTAACGACCAAATCCGCTCTCCGGTTTTTGCCTGCGTCGCGATCATGCGGCCGGCATGGCCAATTGCGAAAACCGTTCCGTCGTCGATCGCCGGGCGCGCCGCATCGCTCATCGACGCGATCTGCGACGTCTGCCGTGTGCGCGAAAGGTTCTCCGACCACGCCGTCGAACCGTCCGACAGCTTGAACGCCATGATGTCGCCGGAGGGGTACGGAACAACGACGACGTCTGAATCGACCGCCGGGCTCGCCGACGACATCAGACTTGCCGTCTGCGGAAGACCCCGCGCCGACCAGGCCTCGGTTCCGTCGATGCCGCTCAGTGCGTAGAACCGTCCATCGATCGTGATGACGTAAAGCCGGTCGCCGAAAGCGGTCGGCGATGCGCGCACCGGAATACCGAGAGACTTGGTCCAGATCGCCTTGCCCGACTGCGGATCGAGCGCGGTAACGACACCGTAGCCGTTTGCAACGTAGAGGCGTCCGTTCTCGGCAGCGAGACCGCCGCCGTAACCACCCTGGCCGACTTGACCTTCAGGCTTTGTGGAAACGGAGAAGACCTTGCTACCCGAGAGCGAGAAAGCCGTCACGTTTGCGGCAGCGTCGAGCGCATAGATGCGCCCTCCGAAGACGATCGGACTGGCCGTTACGCGCCCGGTCTTCGATGATCCTTCACCGGCGTCGGCGGCCCACATCTGACGCAGCCCACCGTCGAGCGCCAGATTCCCTGTCACATTGTTCGGTTCGCCACCGGGCTGCGGCCAGGCGTCATTGGCGTTGAGTGCCGGAAGAACGATCGGCTTATCGGCATCTGCGAGATTGCCCGTGATGCTCTCGGTCGTCTCTATGACGGGAATGCGCCGTCCGGGTAGCGGCTGCTGCTTTTCCTTGAAGGGATTGAGATCGGTGATTTTAGGCAGCGACGGGCCATCGCCGGCGCAGCCACCAAGGAGACTAGCCCCGACGATTGCCACAAAAAGGGGCAGCGCACCCCATCGTCTGTATCGCGCCCCCCTGCTCAAGCCGTTCTCCCTCGCCTTATCGCCTTATAGTGCAGACTGCACTTATTGCTTTTTATCTGGCCCTGCAGCGCCTTCAGGCTTCGCCTCGGTTTTGGCGGGCTCGGATTTCGCCGCACCCTCAGTTGTCGTCGTCGGCGCCGCCGTTTCCGGCGTGGCACTTCCGACTTCCGCAGAAGCGATACCGGCCATGACGACTTTGATCCTGTTCTGCATCGCCTCCGAAGCATTCGGGTCGATCAGCAAGGGTTCGAGATATTTACGTGCCTCGTCGTATTTCTTCGCTCTGTAAGCGGCCAGACCGAGCAATTCCCTGGCGCTCTTGAAGTAGGGTGCATCGTCGCCTGCAAGAGGTGTCAAACGATTCTGGATCTCGGCATAGTCCGCATCCGGCAGTCTGAGGGATGCGGCCTGCAGTTGTGCAAAGCTTTTCAACAGCTCATCTGCACCCGACTGCTCTGCGAGGGAATCGTAAGTTGCAACCGCATCCGCAATCTTGCCGGCCTTGACCTGCTCTCCGGCGAGACGCAGCTTGGCTATAGCCCCATATCCTGCTGGTCCGGTCTCAGCCAGTTTGGTGAAAATCTTCTTGGCTTCGTCTTCCTTTTTCTGCTCGCTGAGATTTTCGGCGGCCGAAAATTCCGCTCCGGCGGTTTGCTCGGCGGCGATACGCCGGCTTTCGAGGATCTGGTAGCCACCGACCGCGAGAAGAAGGAAAACCGCACCACCAATGATCAAGCCATTGTAGTTGTCCCAGATTTTACGCAATTGCTCGCGGCGCAGTTCCTCCTGCACCTCGCGCAACAGACTATCGCCATCTTCGGCCATCGTGTGTCCTTAACCTTCCAGCACCTGCCATAATCGGGATACGGGCCGGTGTCCCGGCGGCTAACCCAAGTTGACGGGCATAGATAGCGAAGGGAGCGCCGTGAGCAAGCCCTTCGACCGTTTTCTCAGTTTTTTGCGGACGGACCCCGAGCCTTCGATCCGCTAAGTGCTCGGAGTCTTCGGCTTTTTCGTGGCTCGTATTGAAGTAGCCACGCCGCTCTCGCCATCGTCCTTCAGCGTATATGTATGCTCGGCGGCGGGAAACGTTCGGGCACGGACTTCCCGGGCGTAGGCGCCGATCGCCCGGTCGATGGAGACGCCGATCGATCCGAATTTTTTGACGAATTTCGGCACTTCCGGAGACAGGCCGAGCATATCTTCCATGACCAGAATCTGCCCATCGCAACAGGGCGAAGCGCCGATGCCGATTGTCGGGATCGGGATCGACTTGGTGATGCGCTCGGCCAACGGCGCGGCCATCGCCTCCAGGACGACGGCGAATGCTCCAGCTTCCGCGACGAGCCGGGCATCCTCCTCGATGGCGTGCCACTCGTTCGCCGAGCGCCCTTGCGTCTTGAAGCCGCCGATGACGTTGACCGATTGGGGCGTGAGCCCGATATGGGCCATCACCGGAATACCGCGATCGACAAGATAGCGAATAGTTTCCACCATTCGCCGGCCGCCCTCGAGTTTGACGGCGCCGCAATCGGTTGCCTTCATCACCTTCGCGGAATTGCGGAAGGCGATCGATGGGCTTTCCTCATACGTGCCGAAAGGCATGTCGATGACGACGAGGGCACGTTTCGAGCCGCGCACGACGGCCTGCCCGTGCATGATCATCAATTCGAGCGGCACCGGTACGGTCGTCTCGTGCCCGTGCATCACCATGCCTAGACTGTCGCCGACGAGCAGGAAATCGCAGTGGTTGTCGGCGATCGCCGCCGTGTGCGCGTGATAGGCGGTCAGGGCAACGATGGGTTCACCGCCCTTGCGGGCGGCGATGTCTGGCGCCATGACGCGCCGGCGCTTGAAGTGAATGGACATTACTCTCCAATCGGTCCGGCAAGAGCCCCGGACATGGCGCCGGCGAAGCCAAGGCGCGGTAGTGCGTTGTGGCCGAGTTTACGAAACCGCAGCGGGGGCCGCCAGCGTACTCGGCCGGGAAAGTCTATTCGCCTGGTAAATTTTACCAACTGCCATCCACAGAATACACGGCCCAGTAGGCAAAGCGTTGAATTAGCGCAACACCGCGAGACTTGTATGCCCCGCCGGAGCAGCACCGGCATTGCACGCCCGGACTTTGCTCTGATAACCAGATTATAGGGCGCTGCTGTTATCATTCCGGTCATATGCGATCGTGTGGACCGGCCTGGCGCGGTTTGTTCGGCGTAGGGTGGATTCACGTGCGTCGTATAGCCAAAGTCTGGCATCAAGTAGCGCGGACAATGCGTCCGGTAGCGGCAATCGTTGGCGCGCTGGCGCTCGTCGCCGGACCTCCTCCCACAAGTGCACGACAAACGACGCCCCGCACACCGAGCATTTCGACACAGTCGAAGGGCCCATTGTTGCTGGTCGTGTCTATCAAAAATCAGAAACTCCACGTTTACGACGCTGATGGCGAAATCGCGTCGTCTCGCGTGTCGTCCGGACGGCCGGGATTCGCCACGCCTACAGGCGTGTTTTCCATTCTGGAAAAGAACGTCAGTCACCGAAGCAATATCTATTCCGGCGCTGAAATGCCGTACATGCAGCGCATCACTTGGTCGGGCATTGCCCTACACGCCGGAGTGGTTCCTGGATTCCGGGCTTCCCACGGCTGCATCCGCTTGCCCTACAGCTTTTCCAAAAAACTTTACGACATCACCAAGCTCGGCAGTCGCGTCATCGTGACCGGGGACGACGCCGAACCTGTCGCATTCAATCATCCGAAACTTTTCCGCCCGCTGCCGTTTGACGACGCGAGCGCGATGCGGCTGGGCACACCGAAAGAGCCGCAGCTGGCAATGAACGATCGGGCGGACGATGCTACGGCTTCGGACGCAGCTCGATCGCTGCCGCGATTCATCGGTATTTCGCCGGCGCTCATCCGGGCGGTCGCCGAGATGCCGCGCGATCCGCAGCGCCGTCCGGCAACGCGGGTCGAAGCCGACCAGATGATTCAGGAGAAAATCAAGCGTCTGCAAGCTGCGCTGAAAGCCGCCGACAGCGCTCGTGTCGCCGCGACCGCCAAGGCCAAGACAACAGCGAAAAACTTCGATGCCGCTAATGACCAGCTGAACGCGGCGCGAAGCGATATCGAACCCGTTAGAGCTGCCGTCAAAGCCGCCGAGAAAAAGCAGCAGGACGCGATCAATGCGTTCGAGGATTACATGTCGGCAACTCAACGCACGACGCCCAAATCGACATCCCAGGCAGACGACAAATCGGACGACGCCGGGAATCGGGAAGCCGAACTCGAAGCTGCCGTGCTGAATTTGACAAATGAAACCGACAAGGCGCGTGCCCAGGCCGCCAAGAGTGAAATGAGCCTCGCCATGGTACAGGCGCGCTTTTCAGCGGCGCAATCGGCGCGCGATACCGCTGTTGAAAGCGTCCGTCAGGCCCAGTTCGATTTACGCTCGGCCGAGACGTCACTGATCGATACCAACAAGGAAGTGGTCCGCCGTGCGAAGCCGATATCGGTTTTGGTCAGCCTCAGGGCGCAGCGGATCTACATTCGTCAAGGCGTCGAGCCCATCCTCGAGGCGCCAATCACGGTTGCGCCTCTGCCCGGCCGGGTAGGAACGCATGTCTTCACGGCCATGCGCTACGGCAGCGATCCCAATACACTCGAATGGCAACTGGTCAGCGCTCAGACGCCGACGCCGGGTCAGGCTCTCAACCAGGAGTCGGAAAAGCGAAAACGGGATCGCGATCTTCCGTCGTCTCGCGGGTTCAACGCGCAGATGGCAACGGCAGCACTCGACGCATTCACGATTCCCGACGATATACTTGCGACGATCACCGAGTTCGCGCGTCCCGGTGCCTCGCTGATCGTTTCCGACCGTGAACTTCCGCTCAATGAAAATGGCAGCGGCACTGAGTTCGTCGTGCTGACACGATAGCACCACAAGCGACAGTAATTACTGCAATATGACAATGCATTGGTCGTACCGCACGGCGTTTTATTGACATCGCGACGCGCCTCTCTATACCGGGCGCGGCCTTCAATACTGGATGAATTCATTGAAAAAGCCGGGCAGAAATGCGCTTGCCACCGGGGCACTGTTGTTTTGTTCGGGGCTGTTGGTTGCGCTGCTCATTCACAAGATGACGCCCTCCGGCGCGCCTTGGACGTTCGTCGTCGACGTTCCCCAAACGCCGGTCCGTGGACCTCTTGAACCTCAGGCGGCCGTTCTAACTCCGCCGCACGAAGATCACTTCGTCCACGGCGCGTCACTCGTCGCGACGCCGACTGGTCTGTTGGCATTCTGGTACCGCGCGAAATATGAAGGCGCTGCCGACGGCCAACTCATTTCGTCGTCCTATGATGGATCGCACTGGTCGCCAACGACCGTCGTAACGAACAGCAGCACCGTCAGCCGCGACATCGGCTTGACGATCAAATCCGTCGCCAACCCGGTTCCATTCCGGCGCTCCCCCAACGAAATCTGGCTCTTCTTTTCCGTATCGCGTCTCTCCGGCTGGGCGACGTCCGAAATATTGCTGATGCGCAGCCTCGACAACGGATTGACTTGGGGGCCCGCCGAACGGCTCTACGCGTCACCCTTCCTGAACATGTCGCATCTGACGAAATCGCCGCCGGTGCTTCTTTCCGGCGGCCGCATCGGATTGCCCGCCTACCAGGAGATGAACCAGAAATTTCCGGTGATGCTGGTGCTCAATGAGAATGGACGCGTCGTCGACAGGCGCCGCATGGGCAATGGCGGCAAGGTGGGCTATCAGCCTTCGATCATCGTCACGGGGCCGACGACAGCCGTCGCCTTCATACGCCGGTTGAGAAGCAGCTCTCCGAAAACGGTTCGCGTGTCGCGAACGAGCGATGGCGGCCAGACATGGTCGCTACCGGAAGCGACGAACCTGCCGAACCCCGGCGGCGCCCTCTCGGCAATCCGCTACGACGACGGGCACATTATGCTGGCCTTCAATGACGATCCCAACGTCGAACACGACATCTCGCTCGCCATCTCGGATTTGCAGGGGAAAGAATGGAAGACGCTCGGAGCTCTCGTCCGCGTCAATGAATCCGACGAGGATCTCGTGATGTATCCCTATTTGATCGAATCTCAACCCGGACAGTTCGATGTCGTCTATTCGCGCGTCGTGAAAACGATCAATCACATCCGCGTTTCGAGCGCCTGGGTGCAAAACCACCTTCAAACTCCCACGGCACAGAAATGATGGCGAACATCGGCTTTCTGCTCGACCGCGCAAGCGCAACGCTGCTTATCTTTGCAGCCTTCGCGGCCTTGACCGGCATCGCGACAATGAAACCTGCCGCGCGGATTGGCGCCGGGCTCATCGGATTGATCCTCACAGCGTGCGTGACAATCTCGGGACGGTCGCTTTTCGATTGGCTCGTCTCG
>Ga0207678_10004935_pt1 | contig 11981 bp, 10 predicted proteins | sample KBSC63metaG_FD_184319 | JGI IMG/M metagenome (GOLD analysis project Ga0207678, IMG submission 184319) | Corn rhizosphere microbial communities from Kellogg Biological Station, Michigan, USA - KBS C6-3 metaG (SPAdes) (version 2) | ecosystem: Host-associated > Plants > Roots > Rhizosphere > Soil ... | reverse complement strand
CTGCGCAGGCTGTCGGCCTGGATGACCTGGACGTAGGTGGCGTTGGCGAGCAGCGCGACGATCATCACCATGACGGCGATCGCAACCCGGCGTAGAGGCGTATTCATGAGGCGACGTCCGTCCGGAGCATCGCAGCGAGGACCGCAGCGAGGAACGAGCGAGGAGCGGACGGGCGGACCGAGACGGGCGTTACAGTCATGAGCGCTTGAACATCTCGGTCTGGGCCTCGGCTATCGGCGGTTGGGCGGTCCGCTTCGCGGGGGCGGGTGCGCGAGCTCGGTGCGGTAAACGCTGTCCTTGATAAACGCATGGTCGTATCGTGGCGATCGGCAATTGGAATGCGCGAGGTGGTCCATGGACGAGCAGGCGCTGCGCGATCTCATTGCGGACGTCAAGAGCGGGACACTCTCGCGCCGGTCATTTGTGCAGCACATGATCGCGCTCGGGCTGACCGCGCCGATGGCGACGCAGATGCTGGCCTGGTCGGGTCTGCCGGCGGCGGCCGGTGAGGGCAAGTTCCAGTACAAGCCGACCAAGCTTCACTTTTATTCCGAAGCAGATGCGAAGTCGGCCTGCGGTGCCGCGCAATCGGCAATGGGTCCCTTCTATTGCCCAAATGACAACAGCATTTACCTCGACTCCGAATTCTTCAACGAACTGTCGCAGAAATTTCAGGCGCCGGGCGATTTCGCCGAAGCCTATGTCATCGCCCACGAGGTCGGGCATCATGTGCAAGACCTGATGGGCACACTCGATCAGGCGCATTCGGCGCAGGCGCGGGCGAGCGATACCCAAGGTAATCACATCCAGGTCGGGATCGAACTGCAGGCCGACTGTTATGCCGGGGTCTGGGCCGCGAACGCACGCACGCCGGAGGGCCAGCCGGTGATGCAGCAAGGCGATTTCGAAGAAGGGATGCGGGCGGCGCAGGCCATCGGCGACGACACTCTGCAACGCGAAACCCAAGGAACCGTCGTCCCGGACAGCTTCACCCATGGCACGTCGGCGCAGCGCATGAACGCGCTCCGCACCGGATTCCAAAGCGGCGACCCGGCCGCTTGCGACATCCAGAAACTGGAAGGCCCGACGGCCGGGTGACCGCCGGGCTTCCTAAGCCGCTTCGGGCTGACTATCGGTTTTCGTAGGTTCCCGAGAAGCTGCGGTCGAGATTGCGAGGACCGGCTTCGCCCTGATCTTCGCGTTCGAACAGAGCGCGGTCCGTGCTTTCGTCTCGCCAGCGGGTCTTTGCCTCTTCGGCTTTGGTGTCGAGCACAACCTTGTCGCCCTCGATCCGGTCAACCATCGTGCAGGGGATCGAGTGGTGCCGGTTGTCTGCGGAGTCAGACTTGGTGAGGATGATCCGGTCACCCGTAACCCGGTCGACCGTTCCGACGTGCTCGCCGTCGGAGCCGACCACGTCCGAATGTTCACGCACCTGGCTCAAGAGGCTGCGCTTCTGCTGCCGGCGTTCGCGCCAGCTGCCGAAGTCGTTCTCGAAGCGGGCCTGGTTTTCGCGGTGATAGTCGTCGTAATCGCGATCGAGCTCGTCCAGATGCCGTTGTCGCCACGCCTGATAGTGGCCGTCGTGTTCACGGCCGGAGCCGGCGTAGCTGGTCTGGCGGTAGTCGTCCTGGCGGTCGCTGCCGCGATCAAAGTCGCGCTGGCGATCCTGGTTTCGATCAGCGAAACGATAGCTGGGACCGGCGCTGGCTCCATAACCCCAGCCGGTGCCCCAATTGTCACCTCCGGACCCTCCACGCCCGTATCCGCCGCGAGAGCCTTCGCGATAGCTGCGATCGCTGGATGTCCATTTCATCGGGCGGGCGCCGCTGCGATCTTCGTAATCGGGATCGTAATCACTGCTGAGATAGCCGTGCTCCGGGAAGAAGCCGCGGTCGTCATCGCGGGTCCTGTTCCGCTCCCGGTCATAATCGCGCCCATAGCCGCGATCATAGTCGCGATTACTGCCGGAGGCCCGGTTCCCGTTCCTGTCGCGATCCCGGTCGCTTCCGCGGCTCGACCGCTCGTCGTGGCGGCGGCGGCGCTCGGCATCGTCATCGCCAAACCAGGAGGCGATCTCGTCTCCAGCGCGCTCGAAAAAGCCGCGATCCTCGTGTTGGCCGGGCTCGCGCGGATCGGGATAGCGCCCGCGTCGCGTGTCATGACGGTCGTAAGCCATTCGTCTCCTCCATTGGAAATAGGGGACGCGGGGCGGCCTTGCCCCGCGCTACGCGATGAAAACGACTGGGAAATTGGCGCCGTTCCGGACTCCTGGCCTGCAAAACCGCGCTTTTCGATGGGCCGCGCCGTGAACGCGGCGAGCGATTGCAAGGGCTGGAAAGCGTCGCTAAGGGAGCCGCTCCCAAAGGGTTCGCATAAACGCGTGGCCCTGTCTCACGGCTGGCGCGGGGCTGTAGCTCAGATGGGAGAGCGCTGCAATCGCACTGCAGAGGTCAGGGGTTCGATTCCCCTCAGCTCCACCAGCCGGATTATGAAAGCGGATTGGCCTCAGTAAGTGATCGTGACGATAATCGCTTGCGATCCCGGCTTCACTGCAACCGTGTTCTCGTCGAGCGCTTCGGTCGTACCTCCGTCAGCCTGAACATCGACGCCTTGCGCATTCCTGACCAGCAACTCTGTGCCATTGGCCGAAAGTGTCGGAGTAAGCTGAACGGGCCGAACGACGGTTGCGCCTATCAGGAGGCGCGTGACTGCGTCGCGATTTTGCTGTGCTTGATGCGATCCCGTTATCGCTGCAGCACCCATTAGGATTTCGATAACCATACGCCCTGGTGGGCGTGGCGACAGCTCTCGGCAAGAACCGGTTTAGCCTTGTGCCAATACGGCACGTGCGAGGGTAGTCAGTAGGATATGGTTATCGTGAGCACGTCGGAATAGGATCCGGCGGGGACGTTCTGCTGGCCGGCTATACGGCCGTAGACCGGCAGGTCGACATCCGTTCCGGAAGTCGAAACGCTGTTGCCGTAGGTATCGTCTCCCCACACCATCGTTCGCGCGGCATCGCTGTACAACTGGTAATTCAAAGTGGCAGAGCCGCTACTCAGTTGGCGTGAGCCAGAAGGGCCGCCGCCCGGGTTCAAGGAAATTGTGAACGGCACGGACGAATCGCACGTCACACGAACGTCCCCGGCGCTGTCGAGCGGCGAAGGATCGAGCGTATTGTAGCTTCCGAAGCCGACGCCTGACGAGGCGGCACTGCAGGTCGCCGCAACGACTGGCGATGACGTTAGCGCAGCAGTCACAAGCGCCGCGAGCAGACCTATGCTTCGGTTCACTGGGCCGCAGCGCATTTGAAATCCCCGAGGTTGGGCATCGGATCGGCTCCATCCTTGAAGTGCAGCGAAATCTTGCACAGCTTTCCCGACCAGTAGGCAGTCACAACATTGTCTGCTCTCAATCCGGTCAGGTAGACCTCTCCACCGGGCGCGCTGACGAAATCCTTTTGCTGGCCCTCGATCCGAACGGTCGAGCCGGCGGGGAGGGGAGCGCCGCCTGGAGCGAGAATTTTGATCAGCGCTCCGTTGGACGGGGTTACTCCGAACTTTACCGTTACCCCGTGCCGATCGTAGGGACGGACGGTTAGCTTGTCTGATTCGACTTCGGCGTCGAGCGGCAAATCGGCCGCTTCGATGCGCAGCTGGTTGCGGTCGAATGGGCGAAGCTGCGGGATGACCAGCGTTCCGTTGCCGTCGGTCCGGCCGGCAAGCTGGTTGTCTGCATACACTCGAACGCCCGGATAATCACCGACATGGACCATTGCGAAGCTCTGATCGAGCTGACGCGATGCGAAAAGCGTTCCGTTGACCAGGCCGATCCCTCCGGCGGTTGAAAGCCGAATACCGCTACGGCCGTCGGTCCAGGTGACTTCCGAACCGTAATCGCCAAAGTCTGTCCGCAATTTGAGGCTGCCATCCACGCTTCGAATGCCGCCGACAGAAGCGTAGAATCGATAGCCGAGTCCGTCACCGAACGGCAGGTTTCTCTGGATCGTCGACTGGAGGGTTGGCGATCCATTGCGAACGGAGGCATCGACGCTGGCGCTTGTTCGACCGAACGGCACAAGCAGCGAGACTTCGGCCGCGGTTGCTCTGTCACCGGTGAAGCCTTTTTGCGCCGCGATGTAGAGACTTCCAAGTCTTCCAAGCCTCAGGGACGAGCTGATGCCGAGGGAGTCGATGTCCGGTTCGGTTCGCCCGTTGCGGTGAATATACGAAAAGGCGAGCGATCCGGGCCCCAGCGGAATTCCGAGAAAGGCCTGGATCACGGACGCCGGCTCAAGCCGGCCGGGCGGCGTGGAAATTGATCGGTAATCGCGAGTGGTGAACTCCGCATGCAAGCCAATCGATAAGTCACGGGTCCGGCGATCTAATCCTAACCCCGCGAAGAATCCTTCTCCCTCGCTGGAATGGCTGGTTGCAACGAGGCCTTCCGCATGGCCAAAGTCGCCGAGAATCGTTTCCACACCGGCGCCCAGCGATTGAACCCCCGGAGTGACCTCCAGGTGCGCTTCGCCAGTGACGCTGTCGGTAAAGCCGTAGCGGTCAGTCCCCGAAAACATGGGCGCGCCGTAGTCGTTGCTCTCGATTCCGAAGGCTTTGCGAAGGAACCCAACCTCGTAGGAATAATCCAGCAGGCCTTTTCGAAGCAGAGTTGAGGAGGCGTAATATGGCGTGGTGACGATCTGCTCGCGTCCGAGAAGATCACGAACGATCAGCTGAACGTCGCCATTGCCGGTGACGATTGGAACATCGGTGATCTCGAAGGGACCCGGCGGGACGGAGCGTTGGTCCCGAAGCGTATTGTTCACGTACACATCGACAACGGACGGAACCGCAGCGCTTCCTGATAGCGTCGGTAGCGGCATGGTGATGAAACCGGGCTGCACCGCGAAATTCCTGGCGAGCTGCAGCCCCGCAAAGCGTACCGGCGCTCCGCCCACGCCACCTCGGGAGATGCTGTCGCCTATCCTGACCGATCGCATGTGCGCGGGATCATCGATGGTCCAGTTGCTGTCCAGGCGGACGAATTGAGTCTGGCCGGCTGACCAACGTGCGACGAAATTGGACAGGCCGACCCCCGGTCCAGTGAACACGCCCGCCTCGAAGACCCCGGCGACACTCTTTTCGCCGTCGATCACCTGCGCGCTGACGTCATAATTGACGAAGGCGCCGCTGCCGCTGGTCACTTCGTCGCCGAGGGGAACCTTGCCATAGGAAATGCGTGTAAGCTCGAGCTGGGTCGAGGGCACAGAGAGGCTCAGCTCCTGCTTCGTCTCATCGATCGAGAGTTTGATTCCGGCGATCGCGTTCAGAAGGAAATAGCGTTGGCCGTTGTGAGACAGGGAAGGAAGGTCGGCCGCCTTGATTCGCCATTCGGCAAGTTGCTTTCCGGTCGCGTAAAAGCGCGTGCCGTCGCGGAGCAGCAGCAGCGGCTCGCTCGCCGATGCGCCATCCAGCCGCACCGTTACCAGCGACTCCTGAAGACCCTCGGCTGCTGCCCCGCTCGGCTGAAGCGGAAGCAGGGTTGCCCCGGTGATCAGGAGAGCGAGTACGGCCGGTCTAGCTTTGCGCCGGTGTGACTTCGGTCTCGGTTTCACCGGCCGGGCCTCGTGCTTTCAGGAGAAAAGATGTCCCTGGTTTGAGATCGGGTTGGCGGCCGATCTTCCACGATCTTGAGCTATTCGGGAGAACCACGCCCATTTGCCTTGAGAGCAGCTGATCGCGTCCGTTCTGATTGGCCACGAGCTGCACGATTTGCGCATGAGTCGACCCACCATTCCACGCGGTGAGGATCAGATTGCCAGCAGAATCACTCCGTGCGGACCACTGCAGTGGCGCTTTCGCGGGCTTGCTTGCAGGTTCGACGTAAAGCGGCAGGTTCAACCTGAGAGCGACCTCGATCTGCCCGGCTTCGGGTTTCGCGTTCGGAATTTCTTCGAAAATGACCCTATAGGCCTGCGCACCGCCGCGGTTTCTGAGGCCCACCCGGACCAGCTGAGTCTTGCCAGCTGGAATTGTAAAAATTGGCGGCGAGACAATGACGTTGCCACTCGGCGCATAGCGATCGAGTCCATCAGTTTGGGACCACGCGAACGTCTCGGCGCGGATAGAAACCGGATTAGTCCCGCTATTCGCGATCGTAAGCGCCGCCGCTTGCCGGTCGGGGGGGAGTTCGATCTGCACCGGATCAACTCGGAACGATCCTGCCAGCGCCGGCGTGCTTGAGCCAAGCAGCGCAAATCCCGCCAGAACGGCGCATCGGCAATTTCGGCGCACGCCGAACTTCCCCCCTACCATCTCCGCTCTCTCAGTAAGTAACGGTGACGGTTACTGTGTCGGCGTAGCTGCCCGCCGGAACGCTCGTCTGTCCGCTTGGAACGCGGCCATAGATCGTGCTGTCCTGAGCCGTGCCTGTGCCGGTGTCGCTGATCGTGGCCGTTGAGCCGCCCGCTCCGTCACCCCAGACGCTCGTACGGCTGCTGTCGGTATAGAGGACGTAGTTCAGCAGATCCGAACCATTCGCCATCTTGCGAGTGGCAAGGCTGGCGCCCGTGCCTTGGCCCGCGTCGGCCGAAGCTGCCCAGGCGGTTCCGTTCGTGCAGGTGACGGAAATTCCGCCGGTTGCATCAACGTCGGTTCCAGCTGTCACGTCGACGTTCCCGAAGTCGATGGGTGTCGTCGATACCGTGCAATTCGAGGTGACGGTTGCGCTCACGTCGAGATCCGATGTGGCGGTCGTCGCCAGCGCCGGCTGAGCAGAGAAGGCAGTGACAAGAGCTAGCGTGGCCGCTCCGGCCCGAACATTACGAAAAATCGATGTCATAGTACGCGTTCCTCCAAACAAGCCGACCAGGCGGCGTTTCAAGCCACCGCGATTGGTCCGATTTGGAAAGGGAACCGTCCGCTGTGGAGGAACCAGCTAACTTTGGATAATTGAAAGGGAGATTGAGTTTCACTCCGAAATGGAACCAAAACCATTCAAAGCGAGCGTCGGCCTCTGTCCAAGAGCAAACCCGGCGGGATGGTCAGGGCCGCGGACTTAGCGTCTACTTTCCGTTTCAATGCCTCGGCTGCCAGCGGAATCGGCGGAAGCAGGCGCAGTCTCTGCATATCGCCGCAGCCATTCCTCATGGCGCGGCATCCGCTCCACGGCCCGTGCGACATTTGCCCTCGCAGCCTCCAGCGACTGCCGCAACTTGTCTTCTGGGACACGTAATGCCGCCGGGTGAAAGTTGGCGGGGGTCACGCCTTGGCCGAGCATGACCGTGACCCAGCTGTCGACAGTGAAGAGGTCGTGGCTTTCCTGGAAGGCATGGGCGAGGTCGCGAAACAGCGCCAGCCGATGTCGCAGCGTGTCCGGCACATCCATGGTTCGGCAATGTCGCCAAAAGTCGGAATCCTCGCGATTGGTGGCGTGATAATGGAGGACGATGAAGTCCCGAATGCCCTCCAGCTCTCGCGCGGAAAGGAAGTTGAAGCGCTCAGCCGTCGCCTCACTGATCCCGCCGTACGGGAACATCTGCAGCAATCGCGTGATGGCGATCATGATGAGATGGATGCTGGTCGATTCCAGCGGCTCGATGAAGCCGGTGGAAAGCCCGATCCCAATGCAATTCTTCACCCAGACCTTGCGCCGACTTCCGGCGCGGAAGCGAATCAGCCGCGGCTCGATCAGTACGTCGCCTTCAATGCGCTCACGGAGCAGGCGTTCAGCCTCTTCCGGGCTCATGTGCGCACTGGAGAAGACGATTCCGTTGCCAACCCGGTGCTGCAGTGGGATTCGCCACATCCAGCCGGCTTTGTGCGCCATTGCTCGAGTATAAGGCCTCGGAGGCTCTACCTCGGAAGTCTGTACCGCGATGGCGGCGTCCGTCGGCAGCCAGTGAGTCCAGTCCTCGAACTCAACGCCCAGCTTCTGTCCAAGCAGGAGTCCACGAAAGCCCGTGCAATCCAGAAACAGATCGCCCGCAATCTCCTGACCTGATTCGAGGAGCAGGCTGCGGATGTCGCCGCTTCCCGGATCCTGGTGGACCTCGGCGATCTTGCCTTCGATACGGGTAACCCCATCCGCTTCGGCGAGCTTGCGGAGGTACCTGCCGTAGAGGCCGGCATCCAGGTGATAAGCGTAATTGGTGCCGAGCTGCGGCGTCGATTCGAATTTCTGCGCCTCGCCAGCCCGCTGTTCCAGGCAATAGTCGCCAAGCTCACCGCCAAAGCCAAGATGCTTCGCTCGAAGCCAGAAATGGTGGAAATCGGCCAGCCATGTGGGATGGCCAATCCTCCCGAATGGGTGGAAGTAGCGGCTGCCCTCCGTACGCCAGTTCTCAAACGCGATCCCGAGCTTGAAGGTCGAGCCGGTGGCGCGGACGAAATCGGTCTCGTCGATGCCCATATATTGGTGGAAGGTGCGGCTCGTCGGGATGGTAGATTCGCCGACTCCGACCGTTCCGATCTCTTCGGACTCGACCAGGACTATATCGACGATTCCCTTCAGGTTTCGAACGAGGGCGAAAGCCGCGATCCATCCGGCTGTGCCCCCGCCGGCGATGACGATCTTCCGGACCTTCTGCCCCTCCATTACTCCTCCACCTATCGGTTCAATCGTTGCAACAGATCAGCACGCAGCCGTCGGGCACTGGTCTCGTCAAGTGGCGCCAGGACGCCGCGGGCATGCTCCGGCAAATGTTCTCGCGGGCGATCACCACCTTCAAACACGTAAAAGTCGAACAGTTCTTTCCAGGCCTGCTTCTCCTGCTCTGGCCTGTCGCGAAGGCTCAGGAGTGCGTGCAGAAGGGTGATCATCGGCGTGTCCATGAAAGCGGGTGACACGTTCCACCAATAATTGATCATCACGTTGAAGGCGTCCAGCGCCTCGACATTGTGCCACCACATGGCCGGATAGAAGAGAGCGTCCCCGGGCTCGAGCTCCGCGACTAGCGCATGACCAAGTGCTTCCCGGAAGCGTGGGTAGCGGCCGAAATCTGGATTGCGCAGATCGACCATGCTGACCACCTGACCGCCGGGGGTGGGCTGGAATGGGCCGGGATAGAGATTGCCGATCTGACTGGGAGGGAAAAGGGTGAACCGCCGGCGCCCGACAAGATTACAGGCGATGTTGTTCGAGAAATCGTAGTGGGTGCTGGCCACGGTGCGGTTGCCGATCCAGATGCTTACAGTCGGGGAATTGCCGTCGAACATCGGATCGTTGAGGGAAAGGCGGTTTTCGGCATGCAACCCGGGTAGGTAAAAGTCGAGATCGGTCGAGCCGATATAAAAGGACGGCGCGGATTGATCCTCCAGATGTTGCGCGATGCGGCCGAGGAACTCCTTCAACGGCACCCGCTTTCCATCGAAATTCAGGCCCGTCATCTCGGAATCATAAAAGAAGCGGCCGCCAATCTCCGGCGCGCCGGTATAGCCTACGACCGGACGGCCGCTGTCGAACGCGCCAATATAGTTCATTACGGCCTGCGGCGATTGCTTGCCCAGCCGTGCAATCTCCCATCCCGCGACGACACCCTTGAGGATGGCAGGCTGTTCGGACTCCAGAAGTTCCGCATATGGAATTGCGTCGAGGGCAAGACCCCGGATTTCGGGGACGCTGGCGGCGGTCTCAACCATCGGCGAGTTTCCTGGCCTTGAGCTCGATCAGGCGGTTCATGTTGGCGAGCGACGAGCGCGCGAAGATCGCGTGCGGCAGGAACCCGCTTCTGAGCAGCCGTTCGAGCTTCTGCCCGGAAAGTGACGAGAGCTGCCGGTTATCGATGCTGAACACCTCGGGGATTCGGTATTCGAGGCCTTCGCCGAGCTGCACGAGCAAGTTCATCGGCTGCAGCAGATCCAGCTCCGCAAAAAGCGCGAACATTGCCCCCGCCTGAAGCATGCCCTCCTGCACGGCGCGGAGAGCCGAGAGAGCTTCGTCCAGCAACGGAGTGTTTCCGCCCAGCGGCAGGTACAAGGGTTCGCCATGCTCGTCGCCGACACGCGCATCGTCGAGATCGAAGAAGACCGTGAGGCTGTTCCCCGCGGCGTCATCGTCTGCCTCGCCTAGGAAGAACGGCTCGCGCCGGACCACCGCAGGTTTGTAGCGCGCGTTCCAGGTTTCGCCCGAAAGAAAGAGATTCTCTCCCCGATCGAGGCCGAGAAGGGCAACGGCCTGGAACGCTCCTTCGGGATCGCGGCGAAAGAGGATGGGGTATTCGCGCTGCGCTTCCTCGAATTCGGCGGGGACCAGCAGCAGCTGGTTCACGCTGTGGCCGAGCTCGGCCGAGTAGCGGCGGTCAAGCCGCAACTCGCTGTGATCGACATTGTTGAGCTGAACGTTTTTCATAAGCTTCTGCAGCACCCCGCGCCCGCGGAAGGATGGTGGATCATTCTACTGCGCTCAAGAAGGAACTTCTGTCGATTTGCTCTACGCAAAGGAAAACCCCGCCGGCACAAGCTCGAAGTGCCGGCGGGGCAGGTCCGCTGGAGGGGAACTCAGCGGGATTAGTTCACTGAAACGCTCCCCTTAGCCGCGCTCTGGCTTCGCCGGCGCCGGTGGCGGGGGCGGAGGAACCGGGCACGACGCCGTCGCCTGGATCACCGAGCCGTCCGGACAGGTCTGCATTGCAGGAGCCGGCGGCGGCGGCGGCGGCGGAGGCGGAGGCGGCGGGGGCGGCGGCGGAGCCGCGCCTTCGGCCTGGAACTTGTACCTCAGCCCGAGCCAGAAGCGCGGATGCAGTTCCTGAGCGAACCACAGCTGGTGCGTGCTGCGGCCGTAAGCCCGAATTGGCGTGCTCGTCAGGTTCTGCGCTTCGAGAGTGATCTGCGCCTGCGGGTTGATCGTGTAAGCAATGCTTCCGTCCAGCGTGCCGAAGGGCGCAAGTATGTAACCGCTATGATAGCTGTCGAAATTCAGGATATCGAGGAACCGGCCGCGCCAGTTATAAGAAAGCCGAGCTGAAATGCCGTAATTCTCATAGATTGCTGTGACATTGGCGCTGTCGCTGAGGCCGGTCACTGCAAACACATTGGTATTCGGGTCAGATCCCCTGTCCCAATGCACGTCGCCCAAGACCTTGGTGAACGAACCGGCGACGCCGAAGCCCGTGTTACCAAAGAAATGTTGGCCTTGAAGCTCGATGCCGTGGATGTTGGCAGTCTTGTTATTGACTGGGGTCGCCACGGAGAATTGCTCGAGCGGGTCATTGGGACCGCCCAAGATATCGACTGCCGCCAGCACCTGATTGACGAAGTTCTGATCGAGGCTGGCACTGCCCGCATTGTAGTGGCTCTGGAACTGGGCGAGCGCAGCAGTCTGAGCCGCCGCAGTCGTTCCGCCATTCTGTTGCAGCAGGGCCGACATAGTGAACAAGGTCACGTCGCTGACGACGATGTTGTTCGCCTTGATCAAGTCCAGCGCGGTACCCGACAGCGTTCCAGCGGCCCCGGAGCTCGGGTCGGTGAGCCCAAACAGCGGTTCCTGGATTTGCGCAGTGCCGACGAAGTTATCCACCTTTTTGGCGAAGAATCCCGCCGAAACGTAGTTCGACCTGCCATAGTAATATTCAAGCGACAGATCGAAGTTATCGGATTCCAGTGGCTTCAGATTGGGGTTGCCCGCGTTGCCTGTTGCAACCCCACCAAGGGCGCCTGGACGGTTTGGTGCGCCAGCCACGGACTGCTCAGCGAACAGATAATTGTAATTCGGCCGTGCAATCGTCTTGCTGTAGGAAACGCGCGCCTTCAACCCCGGCGAAGGCTCGATCGAGAAATCGATCGCCGGCAGGAGGTTGTTATATTCACCCTTGCCGTGGATTGGGGTTTGGGCGCTCGACACGTTAAACGTGAAATCGTTGTCCGACTCCCAGACGATAGCAGTCGGGACAGCCACGAGCGAGGTTGCGTTGACCTTGGTGTTCTCCCAGCGCAGGCCGCCGACGAGCTGAACAGGCTTTCCGGCGAATTCGCCATTCCAGT
>Ga0207678_10004933_pt1 | contig 11982 bp, 10 predicted proteins | sample KBSC63metaG_FD_184319 | JGI IMG/M metagenome (GOLD analysis project Ga0207678, IMG submission 184319) | Corn rhizosphere microbial communities from Kellogg Biological Station, Michigan, USA - KBS C6-3 metaG (SPAdes) (version 2) | ecosystem: Host-associated > Plants > Roots > Rhizosphere > Soil ... | reverse complement strand
TACACAACTGTTTTTCGATAATCGCGATTTTCTCGATTTCCGGGAACGGTGCGCGCTCGCGGGTGTTCAGATTCCGATTGTCGCCGGTATCATGCCGATTACCTCGATCGGCGGCTTGAAACGCATGGCCGAATTGGCCGGCGGCGCACGCTTTCCTGCGAAGCTGTTACGCAGCCTACACCCTTTCCAGAATGATCCCGAGAAGTTCAGGCGTGCGGGTATTCAATACGCATTGGAACAGTGCCATGATCTTCTGGCTAATGGTGTTGCAGGTATTCATTTCTATACTCTCAACCGATCGGACGCTACCCGAACAATCTTCGACAGCCTCGGCATAACACGTCATCGGAACCTGCACGCTTCGGGCGTTTAGCAGAGTATTGATTCGGTCGCACTTTCGGAGCTGCGCATGCTTTGTGCGCGTGACTCGAACGGTTTACAGAAGCCGCGAAGATTTGCACATACTGGATGGCGTGGGCACAATCTCACTGTGTTGAATGTCCGCCGCATGGTTTTCTGGCAAGGTGTAGCGGTCGTTTGTGCGATCGCGCTCGCGCTAGCGCTTTCGCGCTTTTTCCCTGTGGTCGGTTTTGTCGCAACTTTGCAGGAGCGTGTGATGAGTTGGGGCGCTTGGGCCGGGATTTGCTATCCACTTCTGTTTGCAGCTTGTAATATTCTGCTGCTGCCGGGGGGCGTTCTTGCCGTGGGAGGTGGCTTTTTCTTTGGATTATGGTGGGGATTTTTGATCGTGTTTGCGGGCAACATCATTTCGACTGCCATTTCATTTGCGCTGAGTCGCTTCGTTGCCAGACGATGGTTTCAGCAAAAGCTCTCAGCTAACCCGACATTAACGGCCCTCGGTCCGGCTGTGGAACGCGAAAGTTGGAAAATCATTCTCTTGAGCCAATTGCATCCGCTGTTTCCCACCAGCCTCTTGAATTACTTTTATGGGCTAACTCAAATTCGTTTTAGAACCTATATGTTTTGGGCTTCGATTGGACGTATGCCCGGCCTTTTCTTCTACGCTTATATCGGGACGCTGGGGCAACTTGCCGTACGCATCATGCGTGGCAAAAGTTACCCGCGAACGCTCGAATATTGGATTTGGGGCGGTGCATTCATAACGACGGTGTTATTATTGGTTGTGTTAGGGCGGGTCGCGGCTCGAGCGATTAAAACTTCACAGCAATCTAGTTCCGGAATACCGCCCAAAGATCGCGTAGAGCATGGCGTCTTATCAAGATAACTATTTTAATTTGAATAGGTTATGTTTAAGTTACCGATGACTTACGACGTGCTCGTGGTAGGCAGTGGACACGCTGGCATCGAAGCCGCCTTGGCAGCGGCTCGCATGTGCTGCCGCACATTGATGTTGACCCAGAACTTGGACACTATCGGGCAGATGTCGTGCAATCCGGCGATCGGAGGACTTGCCAAGGGGCATATTGTCCGTGAGATCGATGCAATGGGCGGTGCAATGGGGCTCAACGCTGATGCAACCGGAATTCAGTTTCGAATGCTGAATCAAAGAAAAGGTCCGTCGGTGCGCGCTCCTCGAGTTCAATGTGACAAAAAGGCATACCAGTTTCGAATGAAAGCTATTCTGGAGGCGACGAAGAACCTCGACCTTAAGCAAGGGACTGTGTCACGTGTCATCGTTGAAAGAGGAAATGTGATCGGTGCGGAGACAGATATGGGGCTGGCGATCACGGCTCGGACCGTTATCATCACCTCCGGAACATTTTTACGAGGGCTATTGCATGTCGGCGAAAATACCAAGCCCGGCGGCCGAATGGGAGACAGCAGTTCAAGTCTGAGCGCAAACCTCCGGGAACTTGGTTTTCAAGTTGGGCGCTTCAAAACAGGCACTCCGTGCCGGCTTAATTCGCGATCCATCGACTTTACACGCTGCTCAATCCAGCCCGGTGACGAACCGCCGGTCGGTTTCGCCTTCAATCCGGAGGAGATCGGCGATGGCCAGGGCGAAATTTTCACGTTAAATCGCGTTGTTGAGGGTGAGTTCCACGTGGAACAATTACCCTGCTGGATTACGCACACCACTCAGGAAACGCACGAAATAATCCGTTCTAATTTGCACAGATCGCCCTTGTATGCCGGGCGAATTCAAGGAGTAGGTCCGCGATATTGCCCCTCCATCGAGGACAAAGTCGTCAAATTCTCAGATAAGGCGTCACATCAGCTTTTCCTGGAGCCAGAAGGACGCCACACCAGCGAGTACTATGTAAACGGCATTTCTACCAGCCTGCCGTATGAAATTCAGCTCGCATTCGTGCATTCGATTCCCGGGCTGGAGCGAGCAGTGATAATGCGGCCCGGGTATGCCGTTGAATACGATTACTTCCCGCCGACACAGCTTCTGCCCACGTTGGAAACCAAATTAATCAGCGGATTGTATTTTGCCGGCCAAGTGAACGGTACATCGGGTTATGAAGAGGCAGGCGCACAGGGGTTGATCGCTGGAGCCAACGCTGCTTTAAAGGTCCAAAACCGTTCACCATTGGTGTTGAGCAGGAAAGAAGCGTACATCGGCGTCCTGATTGACGATCTTGTCACGAAGGGGACTGAAGAACCATATCGAATGTTCACAAGCCGCGCTGAAGATCGGTTATCATTGCGTCACGACAACGCTGATCAGCGGTTGTCTCCTCGCGGGTTCGCTACGGGACTGGTGAGTGAAACCAGATTCCGCAGTTTCGAGGAGAAAATGCACTTGCTGGAACAAGCCCGCACTTTGGCGTCGGGGATTAAGCTAAACGGAGCCCCTGTTTCTCAGCTCCTTAAGCGGCCCGATTTTGAGGTGAAGGACTTGCCCTCTGAAATGCTATCGAGCGTGCCGCTGTCGATCTGGGAGCTGGTTCGAACAGACTTCAAATACGAGGGATATGCGTTACGACAGTCTGAGCAGAATCAACGAATCGACCGGAAACAAAATCAGAAGATTCCAGACGGTCTGGACTACAATAGGGTTGCCGGGCTCCGATCAGAAACCAGACAGAAACTATCGAATTTAAGGCCAACATCACTAGGCCAGGCAGCAGGAATTAGCGGAATCACTCCAGCTGATATTTCTATTTTACACATATGGCTTAACCGTAGATATTTAAGTGATGGATGCGCCAACGTTAAGGAGTTAGGGTAACGCAGTTGCGATGGTCACCCTAGCTGTGCTCTTGGCTGGCAGTTATCTGCTGGGATCAATCCCTTTTGGCTATTTGGCTGGTCTATTAGCAGGCATTGACATTCGAAAGGTCGGCAGCGGTAACGTTGGCGCGACCAACGTGGTTCGGGTGTTGGGTAAGAAATATGGTTATCCGGTATTTGCGCTCGACGTTTTGAAAGGGTTTGGGCCGGTAAAGATCTCGATGTTGATGGCGCCCGGATTGCCGCAACAGTGGAATTCGCCAGAGATTTTTGGAATCGTCGCAGCGATTTCTAGCGTCTTAGGACATTTGTATCCGCCATGGCTTAAGTTCAAGGGGGGAAAAGGCGTCGCAACTTCCGCAGGAGCACTCTTGGCGTTGACGCCCATAGCAACGCTCATTGGAGTTGCTGTTTGGATAATCGTGTTCTGGCTGACCGGGTACGTTTCATTGGCCTCAATGACAGCTGCGATCCTCCTACCGATCGTGATTTTCGTGCTCAGGTCGCAAGACCCAAACAAGGGCAAACCGCTAGTTTGTTCTGCTGTTTGCGTCGCGGCCATTGTCATTTGGCGCCATCGCTCAAATCTTTCGCGACTAATTCGCGGCACGGAACCGCGCTTTATTCGAAAATGAAAACTGTGAACACGGCGATCATAGGCGCTGGAGGCTGGGGAACAGCGTTAGCCAGTTTGTGGGCGAAGCAAGGTCGACAAATTGTTCTCTGGGGCCACAACAGGGAAAGGGTCGCACGCATGCAAAAGACCCGCGAAAACAGCGATTACCTTCCCGGGCTCCAACTTCCTGACTCAGTGCATATTACGCCCGACCTTAACCATTGCGTCGACGCGAACCTGATCGTGCTTGCAACGCCGTCAACCGCACTGCGCGACGTCGCAGCGCATTTGGCGAAAATGATTGGCCTTACTCACCCGGTATTCTTGAGTTGCACAAAAGGGATTGAACACGGCACTGGGAAGAGGATGACTGAAATTCTTCGCCAGACTTTTCCGGAAAATAAGATCGCGGCGCTATCCGGTCCAAATCTCGCGACCGAAGTCGCCAGAGATCTTCCCACCGCAACCGTCATCGCCTGTGACGATGGTGACTGCGCCGCGAGCTTGCAGACGGCGTTAGGCAACCCGCGCTTTCGCGTCTACACCAGCCAGGATGTGGTCTCAGTTGAGCTCGGTGGTGCCTTGAAAAACGTGTTCGCCATCGCTGCGGGAATTAGTGACGGTCTTGGACTTGGCGACAATGCTAAAGCAGCATTGGTCACCCGGTCATTGGCTGAACTGGTTCGGTTCGGAGTAGCCATGGGCGGGACCGCGAATGCTTTTTACGGACTCAGCGGCGCGGGTGACCTGATATTGACATGCTACAGCGAAGGGAGCCGCAATCACAGCGTCGGGAAACGCCTCGGACGGGGGGAACCGTTGCAGGAAATCACAGAGTCCATGAAAATGGTCGCCGAAGGCATTCCGACGGCGCGAAGTGCCTGGGAATGCGCGCGTCGTTTGAATATCACCACGCCGATTACCGATGAAGTGCACTCGATCTTATATAAACAGAAGAAGCCAGCTGTTGCCTTGGAAGAACTGCTTAAACGCGAGCCGAAGCCAGAACAAGGCTAGCTAAGCGGTTTGAACAACCTACTTACCTGGCGAGGTTCAAACTTGCTGACTTGTTTCACCATATTTTCGGCAGAATTCCGCGATAGCGGCCGGGTATAGTTCGTGCTCGAGGACTTGAATCCGCGCGTGGAGGCTCTCGGCGGTGTCGTTAGGCAGGATTTTCAACTCCTTTTGTGCAAGAATTTTTCCGTGATCGATTTGTTCGTCGACGTAATGCACCGTGCAGCCAGTCACGGTTTCGCCCGCGACGAGAGCCTGTTTCCACGCTTCGAGTCCCGGGAACTTAGGCAAAAGCGACGGGTGAATGTTGATAATACGACGGGGGAACGCCTTTAACATTGGTTCATGTAAGACGCGCATGAAACCGGCGAGAACGACAAGTTCGACACCGGCATCGCGCAACATCTGCACGAGCTGCTCTTCTGTTTCCGGCTCCAAGCGCGTGCGAAACCTGCCCGGCGGCAGATAGGCGTTCGCAACACCAAATTCTCTTGCCATATCAAGGATTGGCGCATTCAGCACATCCGAAAGCACGAGGCGCACTTCCGCAGCGAGATTGCCTGACCGAATGCGCTCGAGAATAGCGCGGCAGTTGCTTCCTTTCCCCGACCCGAGAATTCCAATTGGCAGACGCTTCATCTAAATCGATTAATTTCGTCAAATCTTGCTCTTACAAATTTGCTCAATTAATCCGGAAGTTGAATAGCCTGTCTCAAATGGAATTAGCCGAATCGTCGCGTCAATTTCCTTCAATGTTGCGCGCTCCTCTTCATCCAGCGTTTCCGAGGTGTAATCGCCGCCTTTAACGTAAACGGCAGGGCGAACCGCAGCGAGAAACTTCGTGGCCCGAGTTTCCGGAAAAATCGTGACCAGGTCCACGCATGCCAGGGCGGCGAGGATCTCTGCGCGATCGTTCTGGGTTGTGATGGGACGCCCTGCTCCTTTTAACTGATGGACGGAGTCGTCACCGTTCAACCCTACAACCAGAAGATCGCCGAGCGCTCGCGCCGCCTGCAAATAGCGCACGTGACCAATGTGCAGGAGATCAAAACATCCGTTCGTGGCCACAATCTTCTTCCCTGCCGACCGCAGCTTTTCGCAACGATCGGAAAGCTGCTCAAGCCCAAGGATTTTTGTGGTCATTCTTTCTCACTAATTTTGAGATTGTGCGTCATCTGCGGTTGGCCTTTAACTGATTTGCACGACGGTCTCCCAAAAATGACGAAAAGAAAAACAAAACGCAACGCAGGAAGATCGCAGGCCAGTCATGGCTTTAAAATCTGCGAGAATCCCGCGGTACATCTCGCGGATGACGAACTACTACCTGACGTTGAGCGCGCTGGCGGAACGCGCGTGCATGCCCAGCCATTTCTGTTCGCCATTGCACGTGATGCACGCACTATTTTCGCCAGTTGGAACATTGATTGGCGATCCGTCTTTGAAAAGGAGATGCCCGCTGATCGTCTAGTCCATCTTCGAGTGATTCCCCGAGACGGTATTGTGGAAACGACAGTTGCGGTCGAGCCGATGAGCGCGATGCACTGCGTGACGATATCCGGTCTGCACGATTCATACCGTGTGGAGATCGGTTATTTTCAGCCATTCGATACCTGGCATTCCGTGGCGACGTCGGATGGTGTTGAAATGCCGTCGCAGGGAAGTGTCCAGCTTGCTGATGTGGATTTAGCGACCATTCCCTTTCACATTAGTTTCCAACAGCTCGCCAATTTGTTCGGAACCACTAACAACACTTCATTAGTGAGAGTAGTATCGGAATTTCAAGAGCGCGTGCTAAACGATGACAAACCTAACGAGGCAACACGGCGCGACAGACAAATTCTCCAGAGTCTAAATCTTTCGCTGGATAAAATGGCAGCCGCGGAGCGCGTTTTTAAGAGAATCGACTGCGAAAAGCTTGCGCGGCGCACGCGTGCGATGTTTCAAACGGCTGCGACCAGTCCGGTGCGCGGATTTTCAGCGAACCCTGGCTCGTGAGCCGGTTGTTCGTGTTCTCGTATTAGTCAGTGCTGGCCGGTGATTCCATCCCCAAGTGACGCGCGTGCGTATGGTCGGAAACCTGGGCAACCAGGTTCAACAGCGCGCCCAAACTCAACGAAAGCACAAACCCCGCCAGTCCGATGACGATGCCGAGCGCACCGGGAATGTAGTCCACGTGATAACGCGCTAACCACAGAATGGAACCAAGCGAGCCGAATACAATCCAGATGACCCCCGCAACTTTTAGCGCACGCGACCACCCGGTTTCGCCGGCAATTTTGCGCGGGCCAAGTCTGGAATGGTAGACACCATAGCCGAAGTAAATCACGATGCCGATCGCAAACCAATAAATTAGCCGCTCCCAAGTTATCCACGGCAGTGAAATCATCAGATAACCGGCCGATATCACTCCCATGGGCGCAACGAACCAAACCCAGGGCGTTTTGAATCTGCGCGGCAGCTCCGGCTCACGGATGCGTAACACAAGCACGCCTACTGAAACGATCACGAAGGCCAGCAGCGTGCCGATGGAAACAAGACTACCGGCTTCGCGCACTGTGAAGACCGCTGCGAAACAGGCGACGATACCTCCTGTTACTATCGTGGTAATCCAGGGGGTCTGGAACTTTGGGTGCACCTTGCTCACAAATGGTGGTAGCAAACCATCGTCCGCCATCGTCCAAAAAATCCGGGACTGTCCCATTAGCATCACCAAAATAACCGAGCTAAGCCCCGCTATTGCACCCAACTTTATCAGCGAGGCCATCCAGCCCAGCCCTGCGTGGTCGGCTGCCACGGCAATCGGGTCCGGCACGTCTAACTGCAGATAGGAGACGACACCGGTGGCCACTGCCGCGACGGCGATATAAAGAACAGTGCAGACCAACAGCGAACCGATGATGCTGATCGGCATGTCGCGCTGTGGATTCTTTGCCTCCTGCGCCGCTGTGCTGACAGCGTCGAACCCGATATAGGCAAAAAACACAATCCCGGCGCCGCGCATTACGCCACTCCAGCCGTAATGCCCGGCATCGCCCGTGCTTGGAGGAATGAACGGATGCCAGTTAGCAGACTTCACCGCGTGAGCCGCGCCGGCGATGAACAACAGCACGACTGCCACTTTTACAAAAACAATGACGTTGTTAACGTTCGCAGACTCGCGGATTCCGATCACGAGGAGCAACGTAACAACCGCAATGATGATGACCGCTGGCAGGTTGAAGATGGCTGTGACTTGTGTTCCATCCGCTAAAGTAACCAGCGTGCCCCGAGCGGCAGATAGTTCAGCGGGGATGTATACGCCGATGTCTCGCAGGAATGACACGACATATCCCGACCAACCGATCGAAACGGTCACCGCGCCCAAAGCGTATTCCAAAACCAGGTCCCACCCGATAATCCAGGCGAACAGTTCCCCGAGTGTCGCGTAACCATAGGTGTACGCGCTACCGGCCATCGGTACCAATGACGCGAACTCGCTATAGCAGAGGGCCGCAAAGATTGAGGCTACCCCGGCCAACATGAAGGATAGAATTACTGCAGGTCCGGCGTTCTGCGCTGCGACGGTGCCCGTAAGCACGAAAATACCAGTGCCAATGATCGCGCCGATGCCGAGCATTGTCAGGTTCGTTGCTCCCAGCGCGCGTTTTAAGCGTTGGTCCGTCACTGCATCGGCTTGAAGTTGCGTGACGCTTTTTCGTCGAAACAAGTTCATGGGCTAAGGAGGTCTTGCGCTGTGCTAATCGGGATCACTCAGTGAAGTCAAGCCGACGTTGATGGTTTGCCGAAGAATTTCCAGAAGAAATAAACTGGAACCCCAGTGAACACGATGATTAGTCCCGGCCACGTCGTCGCAGTTTGGTAAACGAAGAGCACAACGAGAATTACCGTCGCGCCTATGACGTACAGAGCGGGGACAATTGGATAACCGAATGCTTTATACGGTCTTTCCGCATTCGGCTGTTTTCGCCGGAGTAGAAAGATACCAATGATTGTTAAGACGTAGAAGATCAGCGCTGCAGAAATAACGTAATCGAGCAAATTGCCATAAAGATTGCCGTAGCCGGTCACATTGCCGGCTGCATCTGTTTTGACCGTGCGCGGCAGGACAAGTACACCGGCCCAGATGCCTTGAATGAGAAGGCCCCATGCCGGGACTTTGCATTTGTTTAAGTCGGCCACTCGTCGAAAGAACAAACCGTCCTTGGCCATGGCATAATAGGCGCGAGCGCCGGCAAGGATCAGCCCATTATTGCAACCGAAGGTCGAGACCATGATCGCGATTGCCATGATTGTAGCGCCAGCGCCTGGAAAAATTACGTTCGCCGTTTCGGAGGCAACGCGATCGCTGGGCGCATTCTGGATTGCGTCGAATGGCAGCGTCGCCAGGTAAGCGACATTAGCGAGCAAATAAAGGCCGATCACCAGAAACGTGCCCAATGCGAGAGAGAGCGGCACGTTGCGTCGCGGATTCACTACCTCTCCAGCGGTAAAGGTTATGTTGTTCCATGCGTCCGCAGAAAACAAAGAATTCGTCTGTGCTACGCAGATTCCTACAAAGAGTCCGAATGCGGCCGCGGCTGTTAAACCTGCGCCAACTTCCTGAAGATTTCCCCGCACCGTCCAGAGGTCCCTGAAGTTTTCGGCGCCTGCACCGGACTTCAGCCCCACTATGATGCCGAGCACGATCAGGGCGAACAGCGCGCCAGTTTTTGCAGTCGTAAAAACGTTTTGGATAAGCTTGCCGATCTCCAACCCGCGCGTGTTCGTGAATGTCAGAAATCCAATGAGCGCCAGGCCGACGAGCTGCGCCGTCGAAAGCGACAACGCGTATCCGCCAAATCGGATCGGTGAGATAATGTAATTGCTTTCCGAGACCCACGGCAAAAGCACGCCGCTGTAGCGTGCGAATCCAACTGCGACCGCTGCAATTGTCCCGGTTTGAATCACAAGAAATAGCGTCCAGCCGTAAAGAAATCCCCACAGCGGCGAGAATGCTTCGCGAAGATAAACGTATTGGCCGCCCGCCTTCGGCATCATCGCTGCGAGTTCGCCGTACGAGAGCGCCGCTGTCAGTGTCAGTAATCCCGTCACGACCCAAACAACAAGTAACCAACCCGGCGACCCGACCTGGCGGGCGATAATCGACGAGACGATGAAAATTCCCGAGCCGATCATTGAGCCGGCAACAAGCATCGTGGAGTCCAACAGCCCCAATCCCCTAACGAGTTTCTCCTGGGTTACAGGTGCTTCGGTAACTGCGCTTGCCATATCGAATTCTTTGGACTGGCGGAGAGTTAATCATTAACCGCGAGTCGGGCGCAATGCCAAAAAACTGCTCAAATCATTTTACCAGGAAAAAGGAAGCGTGTAGTCTCCCCGCCACCGATGACCTCAAATCATCTGCCACATGCACGACGTCTGCTGTGGGTTTGTGGTGCCGCGTTGAGTTTGGTCATCGATTTGGCTGCGTCGCCGCAAGGCGCGTTGGCGCGGACGGCGCCGCAGTTTGAAGCATTGCCGCTCGTTCGCTCGCAACAAAATCATTTGTTGCTGCGTGCCTTCATTAATGGCAGACCCGCCTGGTTGACAGTCGATAGCGGTGCGCCCGTGAGCGCGATTGCCCTGAATCGCCGCCAATATTTTCGACTCAAGCCGATCACCGCCGAATCAAGCTTGCCCGCACGCGTCCAAATCAACGGAGCATTCAACAATGTAGCCATTGCGCGTGAACTGCGAATAGGAGGTCTGACTCTCGTCGACGAGCCAGTAGTCACGGTGGATCTCGGCGGTTCTGCGCGCGCTGCGCGAATGGCACACGAACCGCAGATCGATGGAATCATTGGAGCAGATATCCTTTTTCCCACACAAGCCGTTCTGGACTGTGAAAAGCAGTTACTGATCCTGAAGACCGACCCAAATGTCATCGGGAGCTTCCCGGGTTTCAATCGGCGTGGCTTACGCGCTGTTCCGATTCAGGTCAGCGATGGTTATAACCTGTATGTGAATGGCTCGGTAAACGGAGAACCGGCAAAACTTATGGTCGATACAGGCTCGTTCACCACACTATTGCACCGCTCGTTTGTGCGGCGAATGCGAATTGCCACTCGGGAGACGCAGTATAGCTCTTCGGCCGTGAATCTGAAAGAGCGTGGCGTTCGCGTGGCGAACATTCGTAAGCTGACGGTCGGTTCGGTCAATATCACCGGCAAACAGGTTGGCGTGATAGATCTGGAAGGACTCATTCACGACGGATTACTGGAAGGATCGCCGCCGGTCGCCGGATTGCTCGGTGCGGAAACGCTGCGACGGCATCACGGCATCATCGATTTCGGCACGCGGACGCTTTATTTGAGATAGGAAGCGTACGCAGCCTATCTGTATCATTGTTAAATGAAGTCGCCCGCTGCGCCGTAGCTTTTAGCCTAGGCGGGCGGAATCTCTCGATTTTCTTCTCGTGAGCGAAATCACTCAGGCATTCGTTTTGGCAGCCGGTCTGGGCACGCGCTTGCGTCCACTGACCGAAGAGCTTCCGAAGCCTCTCATTCCTATCTTTCAAAAGCCGCTTATTACTTTCGCACTCGATCATTTGATCGGCGTAGGAGTAAACCGATTCGTCATCAACACGCACCGGCATCCGGAACTTTTCCAAAATTTCTTTGCCACGCGCGATTATGCCGGCTTTCCCGTCACGCTGGTTCATGAGCCGGACCTGCTCGAAACGGGCGGGGGCATCAAAAACGCGGAAAGTCATCTCAACAGTCCCGCAGGCGCGGGATTCCTGACCTATAGCGGCGATATTCTAACCAACGTCGAACTACAACCTTTGATCGACGAACATTTTCGTGGAGGAAACGACGTAACTCTCGCTCTGCGGCACACCGGTTTAGCTGCAGCCGTGGCTCTGCGCGATCACCGAGTCGTGGACATTAGCAACCGTTACGGCGTGGCAGGAAGTTTTGATTTTGCCAATATCGCGGTTTGGAACTCGCAGATTTTTCAGCGGGTTCCGCCGCGCAAAAAGATCTCGTTTATTCCGATCATTGCGGATTGGATAGGCCAGGGCGCCAGAATCGGCGGTGTAGTAATGAACGACGGAAAATGGTTCAACATCGGTTCACGAGCTGAATATCTCGAAGTGCACCGTACAATCTTGCGAGACAATTGGAAACCGGACTTCGTCAACCTCC
>Ga0207678_10004928_pt1 | contig 11988 bp, 7 predicted proteins | sample KBSC63metaG_FD_184319 | JGI IMG/M metagenome (GOLD analysis project Ga0207678, IMG submission 184319) | Corn rhizosphere microbial communities from Kellogg Biological Station, Michigan, USA - KBS C6-3 metaG (SPAdes) (version 2) | ecosystem: Host-associated > Plants > Roots > Rhizosphere > Soil ... | reverse complement strand
GAAGGGCGGATTGGGGATTGCTGTTCCCCCGTTCGCAACCTGAATCGGACTCGCAAAGCTGATGCTGACCTTGCGAGTGGTCGAATTCAGGGTGCCGAACTGCCAGTCGCCCCAGACGATGCCGTTGTAGCCATTGGTCGTCAGGAAGCTGGTAACGGCATCCACGCCGTCGAAGTAGGAGCCCCGCGAGTCACTCTGAATGTCCACGGCGCCGCCGGAAGAATCTGCGCTGAGCAATGTGGTTGTGATGGGCAGATTGCTGGGTTGTTGCGGGCCTTTCGCAAAGGCGGTGGCCGCGAGGAAGATTAGCAAAACGCTTCGTAGTCTCATTGTTCTTCTCCTTTGTCGCAATTACGGTTTCACCGGCAAAACAAGAAGGCCGTCGCACCGGCATTCAAGCCGGTATGACGGCCTCCGGAATACGGTCAGCCGTGATGCAGATCGCGCTGGCACTCTGCTGCTGAACGGACTTGTGGCCTAAGGTTTTTTCATTGGTCTCCGGCTGGCAAGAAATCCAAGCCGTTGACCTGGATCGCATGTTCCGGCTATCTGACCAGCCGATGAACGGAGGCTCCTACTCGATCTTGCGGCGCATCACGCGCCGGCATTCGATCCAAGTGCGGGTTTGCCATTTCAGCCAAACTCAACTCTCTAGTTCTTCTTGTAAATGTAAACCTGTCCTGCCTGCGTTGTGGTGCCCACGTCTTGAAGATGTGCGCCAACGAGTACGAACGGATACCCGGGGACGACGGCGACACCGTATCCAAACGAGAACCCGCTCGAGCCTGCCAGGGTTGGCGGCTCGAACACATAATTCGGATACTGTGAAGAGCCAAAGGGAGACGTGAACAGGTGCATCGCACCAATGCCTCCCTTGATCGATGAGCATGTGCCACTGGTGGCGTTGGGTGTCCCCACCGCGACGACCCCTGCAGCCACGTCGCTATTCGGAGCCGCCCAGCTATAGGAAAGGCCGGTCGCTGGAAGCAACTGGTTGGTATAAGTTCCGCCCGCATGAACATTACCGCTGAAAATCAAAGTTTTTGCGGTCGTGTCGCTGCCGTTGAACTTGTCTCCCGTATTAACCACCAAGTCGGGAAAGCCATCCAGGTTGACATCCGCTATTCTCAGTCCTTCGCCGAAGGTCGGTCCTGGTCCGGTCAGTGAAAAATACGAGGATTGCAGCAAAGGAGCGGGAAAAACGTACACGATACCACCGTCTGGCGTGCTGGCGCCTGGTGCTCCGACGACCAGGTCATTCCCCGGGTTCCCATCTATATTCCCAACCGCGATCGCACTGCCAAAACCGCCAGCACTGCTGTTTGGTTCCTGGATCGTTTGCACGTTCGACAAACCACTTGGCCCAAATTTGTAGATGAATACAACCGGTGGAACTGGGTTCTTCTTTCCCCCTCCGGTGGCTCCGATCGCAATCTCGTCGGCACCGTCGCCGTCGAGGTCGCCCATGGCAATCGATGCTCCGAAACCAGAGTATCCGCCCGTCGGCCCCAGGATTGGATACGCCGTATAAGTCAGCGTGTAGGGAGCCGGGGAATTGGCTCCGCTGACAGTGCCGACGAACAGATAGAGATTGTTCAACATGAGGAAGTCGGGGACGCCATCGCCATTCACGTCCCCGGCCTCGGCCACCGTCGACCAGGCTCCCGTTAGCAGCACGAGCGGGTTCTGCCATGCTGCGCCCGTAACCGGATTCGTTGCCTGCGGCAATCCGGTCGTTGGGTTCAGGAGGAATACGTATGTGGCTTCGCTGCCCGTTTGTCCTGAGGTGACGAAGGCTACTAACGTATCCACGATGCCATCGTGGTTCAAATCCAGCGGTCGAACGCGGATGGCATTGCCCAAACGCAAGGTCGTGATCAACGCCGCGCCATTCGGTTGCACCGGGTTGAGTTGCGTTACGAGTGTGAATCCGACAGGTGTGCCGCTGGTCGTGCACCCGACTGGCGTTCCTTTTACCGTGACCGCAAACTTATCCGTGCCTTTGCCGGTGCGACCATTGGCGTTGGTGACGACAATGTCAAAGCTGCTGATCACCGCGTCGGGCGCAACCGTGATGTTGGCCGTCAACTGGGTTGAGCCTTTAAATGTGGTCGAATTGACCGTCACGCCGCCGGGATTCGTGGTGCCGGTAACGAACCACTGGGCCTTGGCGCCTTTCTGGAATCCGTTTCCGGTGATAGCAATGTCGAGGCTTATAGTGTCTTGGGGCGCCGTGCTCGGGTTAGCGGAATCTACCTGGATCTGGGCGGTTGCCGGCAGCGCGTTCACTCCGGTAAACAACGCCAGGACAACGAAGAATACTGACGAGCAGCGCTTGCGTCTCATTTGTACACCCCGGGAAGAGTTGGTTTCCGGTTTGGCCCCACGCCCCAGACAAATTTCTTCTTCGCGTACATTACACGGACAGCCGATCTGTTTTTCCGAACTTAATTCGTTGGCCCTACCATCACAAACGCGGCCCAGTAATAGGGATCGCGGTAGCGGACGTCGCTCTCTCGTACCTCGCGCTGCGCCCGAGCCAATGCCGCAGCACCCCCATTCTCATGCAAGTGCCGGTAAAATCTGGTCATGAGGGCTCGCGTGGATTCATCATTGACGGTCCACAAACTGGCCAGGACACTGCGACCTCCCGCACTGAGAAAGGCCCGTGTCATACCTACGAACTCGTCCCCAGCGGGCGTTTCCGTGAAATAGCCTTTGCCGAGCGCTGTTTCACAGGCGCTCAATGTAACCAGCCGGGCTCGCAACTTCATTTGCACAATCTCATGGAGCTCAAGGCGCCCATCGTTTTTCCCGTCGGGTTCGAGCTCCAATGCGGATAATGACGGAGCATTGTGGTTGAGGCTTCCATGAGTTGCAAGGTGCAGGTAGTCATAATCACCCGCCACCCGCTTGAACAAGGTTTCGGTTGCTCCTCTCCCGACAACCACTCGAGCGGTCCGCGGGAAAACTTCTCCAATACCGCGAATTTCGCCGGCCGCATTGGGCAGGTGCGAAACGGATGGAGCCATCGCAAGCAACTTTCTTCCATTGCTTTTGCCAGCCGATTCTGTCACCAAAGCCACCGCTGACGGCAGATAGGCAACCGTGTATTCGTCTCCCAGGAATCGAGACCGGCTGGTCGGCAACGCGGCGAACGGCACATAGTTCAGGACGCCGTCGGGGACGATCAGCAGCCGGCGGATACCCTTTAGGTAGCCGGTGCTTTGGACTGGCCTCAATAGCAAGGTGTAGAGCCCCCGCGCGGGCTGAATCCATTCCGATCTTCGCTCCATGATCAGGTCACGAAGCAATTCGGTGCGAGACGACAAGCTTCCGGACGCGACGGAAACTGGCAGTCCAATCACCGTGGTTCGCGTAATAAGTAAGATACTGATGGTTTGCCGTCCAACGACATACTCGAGCAGCGCGGTATCGGGGGGCAGAGAGCGCTGAATCTCAGTGGTGGCGGGGATCACTTGTGCTTTGGAAGCAGGCTCCGAGCTTCGGGTATCGTCCAGAAGTTTTTCGTAGTCTCTCTCGGCGCGGCTTAGTTCGGCGGAGTATAACTCCAGCGCGTGCCCGCGCCTTTCCTTTTCAGGGACGGCATACTCCTTCTGGATCGCATGGCGCAGGGTTCGAATCTGCTCCCCGAGCTCTTGAATTCGCTGCCGTGCGGCTGAATCGCCTCCAATCGGAGCCGCGCTGCCCAGTTGATCAAAATAGGAGCGTGCGCGGAGTTTTTCCGAGTAGAAGAAAGCATCATCTGGCTTGCCTAGCTTCAAGAGGAGTTCGACTAGACTGACATATACCTGATACCGGTCCTCCATGTAACCTGCGCGGTATCGTTCTTCGGAAATCCCTGACCGTGTCTCCTCGATGATGCCAATGGCATTTTGGTAGGCGCTGATTGCGTCGGCGGTTTTTCCCACCGCCTCCAGTGTTTGGCCGCGACCGTAGAGCACTCTCCACCCCAGTTCCGGATCTCGTAACTGTTTTTGTAAATCCTCTGCCGTGGAGTATTCTTCGATCGCCTGCTGGAATTCTGTTCGCGACCGGCGCACTTCCCCCAGCACATATCGGGACTGAGCCATGGCAGGCCGGTTTCCGGAGCGCTCCGTAACTTCGCGAGCCTCTAGCGCGCTCTGCAGTGCCGCATCGTAGCGCTTGCGGTCCATTTCATTGCTGGCACGCTGGAGCAAAGCGCTGACGATGGTTCCTTCATCGCCTGCGACTCGAGCCCGGTCTAAGGCCTGTCCGAAATAGGTGTCCGCCGCGTCATTTCTCTCGCGGCGGCGCTCGAGCTCACCAAGAGCGAGCAGGCTGGTGCTCTCGCCTGAAGCGTTTCTGATCGTCTGTGCCAGACGAAGGGCACGCTGAAATCGAATATCGGCAGCAGCGCCATCGCCCAGCAGTTCGTACAAGCCGCCGGTGTCATTCAGCGCTTCGATAAGTTCCCGCTGCAGGCCGGAACGTTCGTAAACTTGTTCAGCGGCTGCATATTCATGCAAAGCTATGTCATATCGGCCCAGACCAACCAGGGTTGTTCCTTTCCCCTTGTGCCAATCTGCTTCTTCCTTAGCAAGCCCCGCCTCTCGTGCAACTTGCAAGGCCCGGTCAAAGCTTGCCAAGGCCTCATCGACATCTCCAGTACCAGCGAGGCAGAGCGCAATATTGCCAAGGTCATCGCTCAAGGCAGGCTTAAGCCCGAGCCGTTCGCTGATCTGTAATGCCTGCCGATAATAAGGAAGAGCTTCCCGAAATTTACCCAGCAGCAAATAGATGCCACCAATATTGCCTAGCGTGTCGCCTTCGCCGCGCTCAAAGTGTGATGCACGATGTAAATCGAGTGCGAGCTGGTACTGCTCAAGAGATTGCTTGTAATCACCGAGCTCATCAAGCACGAGGCCGAGATTATTGCGTGCCGCTCCCTCCAGCTCTTTGTCGCCAACCGCAGAAGCGATCTTGACGGCCTCATCTAAGTGGCGTGTGGCTGCAGGATAATCCGCGCGCTCCCAGTAAATCAGGCCCAGCTGGCTGTGCGTGTTTCCCATCTCGCCGCGATCGCCGAGGTCTTGCTTCATGCGTAACGCCCGTTGGGCAAATTCCAGAGCTTGATCAAGGTCTCCCAGCTTGCGGTGACAGTTGGCGATGTAGCCCAGGGTGACGGCTTCACGTTGGCGGTCGCCATTTGAGCGGAAGATTTCCAGCGCTTCCTCGAATTGCGGCAGGGCTGCCTTTGGACCGGCTTGTGTGTAGAGCTGCTTCCCCTTTTCGAGCAATGCCTGGCCTGATGTTGGCGGCGTGGCAGATTGTGTCAAAGTTGCGCACGCAACCAGAATCAGGCATAAAGCGTATTCAGCAAAGGCGTGCATGTTTGAGTTACCGGGAATCGGTAACTTGAAATCGTATTACGGCTGACTCTTGAACTCGGCCATCATCCAGATAGGCGGAAATCCTGACAAAATAGGATCCGTCGCGCAACGTCACATCGCTGGGGACCTTCAAGAAAGCGCCCTCCGACTGAGCTTCCCAAACCGGCTCACCCTCGGGTGTAACAACATGGAGCTCGTAGTAACGAGACCGAGGCACCGGCTTCCACTTGAACTCCAGCTGGTCGTGCGTAACGACGCTGTCTGGCTTCGGAAAGATTACGCTGGGTAAGACAACCGCGGGCGTGACCTTTCTCACCACGTCGGCAACCGGATGATTTACAGTTGATGGTGGTTCAGACTTAGCGATCACAGGTGCGGGAGGCGCAGAAGGAGCGGGCTCAATCCGTTGCTGCGGGCTGCGAAACATGACCGTGGCAATCACCACGAAGGCGACTGCAGCCATCGCGGCCGCTGGCAATAGAATCCAGCGCCCACGTCCCGCTCCCGGGGCTATCAATGCAATTGCCCTCGACGTCAGGCCAAGGGGCAGGGCCGGCGGGTGCGATCTCTGCGTTGTGACTACGTCTGCAACCAGGCTGCGGCAGTACTCGCAATCCGCCAGGTGGGATTCAATTCGGCTCCTGTCGGCGGCGTTCACGACACCGTCCAGATAGGCGGCGATTACACCTTCGCCAGGACACCTCCATCCGCGGCGGGCCGGTCCCTTACTACCCTGTGGATATCTATCCAGCAAGTCGTTATCAGCCATGTTCACCTGAGAGGATTTGATGTCCGCCATTTTTCGCCCCTGACATATTGCACGGACATGATTCGGGCTTTTCCGCGTTGTTACTCCATTGCCCCACGTAGCTTTCTCAGGATGACCCCGATATGGCGATGAACGCGCTGGGCATCGCCGAGTCCGGTCAGGCGCGCGATTTCATCCAAAGAGAGATCTCCGTCGAACCTGAGTTGCAGAAGCAGGCGTTCGTGCGCGGGAAGGGAGGCAACACACTTCCTCAGATGCGCCTGTTGTTGCTGGCCGACTATCAAGCTTTCCTGATCCAAGCGCGTATCGGGAACCTGGGCGACGTTTTCCTCACCTTCTTCGGTTAAGAGGGTTACTCTTGCGCTGAAGACGCGCCGCGGGCGCGTGCTTAAGATCCAGCGCTGGCGCGAGCTCAAGTGATGCTCAATCCGGTGCTCCACTTCAGCCAGTTGATCCAAATCTATGTCAGGGGATGTCGGGCGAAGACGTTGGAGTGTTTCTTCCGGAGAGAAGCCGCGCTCGAACCTGCAATCATAGATGTCGAGCTCCAATGGGGACAGGGACTGAAGTGACTTAAAAGGCCGCCGGCGCCCAGTCTGCCTGCGATGCCAGTCAAAGCAGAGATTGCGGGCAACAACCCGCAGCCAGGTGGTAAAGGTGGCGGTCCCTTCCTGTTTGAATTTCAGCAGGCGCCGAAAACTATGGCGGGCAAGTTGCTCGCAAATATTCAGATAACAATCCGCAGCCGCGTCCGCGTCGGCGGTGGAGGCACGGGCGGTTTGATACAAGACTGGGCTGTACTGGCACAAGAACTCCTCCCATGCGGTAGGGGCATCCGATGACCGAAGCCGGTCAAGCAGCGCACCAATACCGGAATCGCCCATCTTTGCTCCCTGGGGAGGGTCGCGGCGTAATTGATCCGACGAAGTTTACCTCAAGGAACGTCGTAAATCCATGCGCCAGAAGAACTGCGAATGTTGTTTGGAAGCAACTCGTCCCACGACGCGCGGGATACCCACCTTAATAACTAACAATTCGCGATGCGTTCCAGACTAGCAGGCGGGCAAATGGATTTCCCGCGGATAGGACCTGGAATTCTACTCTGGCAAGCAGGATACCTGGCTGACTCACATTGGTAAGAATTTGATAATAAATGACTTGGCAGCCGGACCTGTAAGCCGAATTCTGTCCGCCGGATTGCTCCAGCAGGACGGTCATTCCTCTGGGCCGAACATTACTGTGCGGCTCAAGCGACCTACCCGGAGGTTGTGGCGCGCCGAGCCGGCACGCGCCCCGGGAGGCTTATTCAGCCCGCCCCGGGCTCCCTCCCTATTTGGTCTTGCTCCGTGTGGGGTTTGCCCTGCCCGCCGCATTACTGCGACGGCGGTGCGCTCTTACCGCACCTTTTCACCCTTACCTCAGCGTTGCCGCCGGGGCGGTATGTTTTCTGTGGCACTTTCCGTCGAATGGACCCGCCCAAGCGAGCCTGGGCGAGGCACCCTCCCGGACGTTATCCGGCACACCGCTCTCTGGAGTTCGGACTTTCCTCCCCCGCCGCTTGACGCAGCGAGAGCGACCGTCCGGTCCAGCTGCCAACAGTGTCATTATAGCGGACGGCGGGCGTCGGACCTCGGACATCGGAACTCAGACGTCAGACTCCGACCTTCGACCTTCCGCCTCGCACCGGTTCGGAGGGCGCGATCTTGCTCTGTTAAACTTGCGTGCAGCTGTCGTATCAGTGTTTGGCCGACGCCCGAGGTCTGAGGTCTGGCGCCCACTCCATGACTACCCTTGAAGCCATCCGCATTGCGCTCTTGTCGCTGTGGGCGAACAAGCTTCGTTCCGCGCTGACTCTGCTGGGCGTCGTGATTGGTGTGGCCGCCGTAATTGCCGTGGTCACCTTCGTGAACGGAATCAACGGCTATGTGGCGGAGAAGATTTTCAATCTCGGGGCTGATGTTTTCATCATCAGCAAGGTCACTCCGGTCATCACCAACGTGGACCAGTTGCTCGACGGCCAAAAGCGCAAAGACCTGACCATGGAGGACTACCATGCCGTTCTCGAGTCCTGCAGGCACTGCGCCATGATCGGGGCGTCCACCATCAACACCTCCGGGCACATAAGATATGAGGAACAGTCCATTACCGACACCTGGATCCGGGGACTGACGCCCTCGATGGCGCCGATTCTTGATCTCGATCTCACCTCCGGGCGCATGCTCAATGAAAACGATGAGGAGAACCGTTCGCAAGTGGGAGTGATTGGCACCGACATCGTGGACAATCTCTTTCCCACGGTGGATCCTCTGGGCAAGGAGATTCGCGTCGAAGGCGAAGTGTACCGCATCATTGGCGTGGGCAAGAAGCAGGGGACCACGCTGGGCCAGAGCCGCGACAACTACGTGGCCATCCCGATCACTACATATTTGAAACAGTTTGGATCGCACACCAGCATTCGTATTTCGGGCAAGGCCAACGGCGTAGGCACGGAACTGGATGCCGCCATCGACGAGGCCCGCGCCGTTCTGCGCGCCCGGCGCCATGATCTGCCCGGACGCCCGGACAGCTTTGCGGCTGAAACCAACGCCAGCTTCCTGAGTATCTGGTCGAACCTGAGCGGAACATTTTTTATCGCCATGATTGCCATTGCCGCAATTTCGCTGGTGGTGGGCGGCATCGTGATCATGAACATCATGCTGGTATCGGTGACCGAGCGAACGCGGGAGATCGGCATACGAAAAGCCATGGGAGCGCGCCGCCAGGATGTGCTGTTGCAGTTTCTGATCGAGTCCGCAACCATGGCGATGGTGGGCGGCCTGCTGGGAGTGTTGTTCGGAATTGCTTTCGCCAAGGGCATTACCGCGATCATTGGTATGCCCTCTGAAATCAAGTTGTGGGCGGTGGCGGCAGGCCTGCTGGTTTCCGCCAGCGTGGGGGTGTTCTTCGGCGTGTACCCGGCCCGGCGGGCGGCGACACTCGATCCCATCGCGGCCTTGAGATTTGAGCTTTAGAAAGCCAGTTTCTAGTTTCCTGTTTCTGGTTTCAAAACCAGAAACTAGAAACCCGAAACTCGAAACCAGATTTCCATGCTGGGTAGAAGCGATTACGGCGAAGTGGTCCAGATGGCGCTGGACACCATCCGCTCCAACAAAATGCGGTCGGCCCTGACCGTGCTCGGCATCGTCATCGGTGTCGCCGTCGTCATCGGCATTTCTTCGGTGGTGCGCGGTCTTAACGACAACGTCAGCCAAGTCATCAGCAGCCTGGGCTCTAACATCGTCTTTGCCTACCACCAACCCCTGACCTTCGGCCGTCCGACGGAGGAAATTAGAACCCGCAAAGAACTCACGTTCGACGATTTTCAGGCGGTGCAACAGTTGCCGCACGTAAAAATCGCCACCACCGGGCTGCGCTATTTTCGCCAGGAATTTGGCACCGGCACCTACGAGGTCAAATACAACGGCCGCAAAGTCAAGAACACGATTCTGGAGGGAGACACCGGCACCTGGAAAGATGTGTTCGATCTCGACATCGCAGCCGGACGCTGGATGAATGAGATTGATGAAGAACATCATTCACCGGTGATCGTCCTCGGCTCGGACACGGCGGAAGAGCTGTTCCCCAACGAGGGAGCGCTGGGCAAGGAGATCAATATTGATGGCCAACTGTTTACCGTGATTGGAGTGGCGGCCAAACGCAAAAGCGTATTCGCCGGCGGGAAAAATCCGGACGACAACATCGTGTATTTCCCGCTGGCCACGTTTCGCAAGCTGCATCCCGAGCTGAAGCAATTCTGGATCAGCGCCAAGGCCACTTCGCACGACGATATGCCCAAGGCCATCGACGAGATCCGCGAACTGCTGCGCCGCCGCCGAAGGGTCTCGGCGGACAAGCCCGACAACTTCGCGGTGTTTACCCAAGACTCGCTCTCCGACGTATGGAACCAGGTCACCGGCGCCGTCTTTATTTTCATGTTTGCGGTTTCAAGCGTGGGTTTGATCGTGGGCGGCGTCGGGGTGATGAACATCATGCTGGTTTCAGTGACCGAGCGCACGCGGGAGATCGGAGTGCGCAAGGCCATTGGCGCGCGCAAACGCGACATCCTGCTCCAGTTCACGCTGGAGGCCATTACCCTGACTGCAATGGGCGGAGTGCTGGGCGTGCTGCTGGGAGCGATCATTACCTGGACGATACCCGCGATCTGGAGTTCGCTGCCGGCCCGGATGTCATTCTTCTGGGCCGCATTCGGATTAGGTTCGGCGGCCGCGGAAGGGCTGTTGTTTGGAATCTATCCGGCGTGGAAGGCCGCGAACCTGGACCCGATCGAGTCGCTGCGCTACGAGTAAGACGATCTGAGAACTGAGATCTGAAATCTGAGATCTGAAATCTTCAATCTCAAATCGGCAAGAATGCTAAGGTACACCAAGGAACCAACCGGGTGATTCATCGCATTGTTGCCGTCGCTTCGACTGCTGCCGGGGCGTTTGCCGTCTGTAGCATGGCTTATTACCTGGTCTGCCTGTATGGCGCCGCTCGATTTCTCGGCGAGCGAAAAGCGGCGGGCGAGGGCGCCCGCCCCACACTGCCCCACCCGCCAGTTTCGGTCCTGAAGCCTCTCCGCGGTACCGACCCCGAGATGTATGAAAGCTTTCGCAGCCACTGTTTGCAGGACTATCCCGAATACGAAATCATTTTCGGGGTCAGCGATCCTGCCGACCCTGCGATGCAACTGGTGGAAAGACTGAAGCTGGAGTTTCCTGAGTGCGCGATCCGCACGATGGTCTGTGCGGAGAACCTCGGTTCCAATACCAAGGTGAGCAATCTGGCGCAGATGCTGCGGCAGGCGAAGCACGAAAACATTCTTGTCAATGATGGCGATATCCGAGTTCCGCCTGACTACTTGCGTCGCGTGATGGCTCCGCTGGCCGATCCGCCAGTGGGGTTGGTCACCTGTCTTTATCGCGGTGTCGCCAGCCCGACGCTGGGCTCACGGCTGGAAGCTCTGGGCATCAGCACGGATTTTTCCGCCGGCGTGCTGGCGGCGCGGGAACTCGAAGGCGGAATTCGTTTTGGACTGGGCTCAACGCTTGGCTTCCGTAGCAGCGACCTTGAGGCTATCGGAGGTTTTGAGGCGTTGGTGGATTACCTGGCGGACGATTATGAAATCGGCAGACGCATCGCCGAGCGAGGGTTGAAAGTGACCCTTTCCGATGTGGTGGTCGAAACGTTTCTTCCAGCCTACACTCTGCGCCAGTTTGTGGACCATCAACTACGGTGGGGGCGCGCTGTCCGTGATTCGAGGCGCTGGGGATATCTAGGGCTGGTGCTGACTTTTGGATTCCCCTGGGCATTGGTGGCACTAGTGGGGACGCACGGTGCGGTCTGGGCGTGGGCTCTGCTGGCCGCGGTCCTGGGCCTGCGAGTCGCGGTGGCCCTGGTCGTGGGATCCTTGGTATCAGGCGATCGGCAGGTGTTGCGGCTGATGCCCTGGCTTCCATTGCGGGATTTGGTCGCCGTGGTGGTCTGGTTGGCAAGCCTGACTGGGCGCAGGGTAGTGTGGCGAGGTAACTCTTTCACTTTGAAGGGTGGCAAGCTGGCGCGAATCGATTCTTAGTGTGATGCGACAGGGATGAGCTTGGGAAGGGCAGGGCTTCAGTCGTGCCCTTCCCCAAAATCCACTTATGCTTCCACAAGCCACTGAGCACGGCTTCATGTGCTGCGAAAATCGCCTCTCCGTTCTTACAGCTTCGCTCCCACGGCGCTGTTCGCGGTCCGGTTTTGCGGAATGATTCTTCCGCCCTCGCTGAAGCGGTAGGTTTCTCCGCGCCAGAAAAAAGTGCGGCT
>Ga0207678_10004927_pt1 | contig 11990 bp, 7 predicted proteins | sample KBSC63metaG_FD_184319 | JGI IMG/M metagenome (GOLD analysis project Ga0207678, IMG submission 184319) | Corn rhizosphere microbial communities from Kellogg Biological Station, Michigan, USA - KBS C6-3 metaG (SPAdes) (version 2) | ecosystem: Host-associated > Plants > Roots > Rhizosphere > Soil ... | reverse complement strand
GCGCCGGGAAGTATTCGAAGAAGTCCTTCTGGAGCAGCGGGTCGTCGGGCAGCTCGGAGGCGAGCAAGCTCTCCGCCAGCGAGTTCTTGGCGTAGGCGAGCAGCACGCACAGCTCCGGGCGCACGAAGCCCGCGCCCACGCGCTGGCGGTCGGCGAGCACGTCGTCGTCGGGCAGGGCCTCCAGGCGGCGGTGCAGCTTGCCCGACTTCTCCAGATTGCGCATGCTGCGCGCGATGCGGTCAGTCAGGTGCTGGCTGAGCTGGGTGGAGACGCTGAGCGCATGGGACTGCAGGTAGTTGTCGCGCAGCACGAGCGCCGCCACTTCGTCGGTCATCTCGCGCAGCAGGTCGTTGCGCTGCTCGCGGCTCATGCCACCGCGGCGCTCCACGTCGCCGAACAAGATCTTGAGGTTGACCTCGTGATCGGAGCAGTCGACGCCCGCGGAGTTGTCGATGAAGTCGGTGTTGCAGCGGCCACCGCTGCGCGAGTATTCGATGCGCCCGCGCTGGGTCAGGGCCAGGTTGGCGCCCTCCCCCACCACCATCGCGCGCAGCTCGCTGCCGTTGATGCGCAGGGCGTCGTTGGAGCGATCGCCGACCTGCGCGTCGCTCTCGGTGCCGGCCTTGACGTAGGTGCCGATGCCGCCGAAGAAGCACAGCTCGACGCGCGCGCGCAGGATGGCCTGCATCAACCGCGCCGGATCGAGCTCGCTCAGATTTTCACCGAGCAGCGCGCGCACTTCCGGCGAGAGCGGGATGCGCTTGAGGCTGCGCGCGTAGATGCCGCCGCCCTTGGAGAGCAGGCTGCGATCGTAGTCGTCCCAGGAGCTGCGATCGAGCTGGAACAGGCGCTGGCGCTCCTGCCAGCTGCGTTCGGGATCGGGATCGGGATCGAGGAAGATGTGCCGGTGGTCGAAGGCCGCGACCAGCCTGGTGTGGCGCGAGAGCAACAGGCCGTTGCCGAACACGTCGCCGCTCATGTCGCCGACACCGATGCAGGTGAAGTCTTCGCGCTGGATGTCCTTGCCCAGCTCGCGGAAGTGGCGCTTGACGCACTCCCACGTGCCGCGCGCGGTGATGCCCATCTTCTTGTGATCGTAGCCGGCGGAGCCGCCCGAGGCGAAGGCGTCGTCGAGCCAGAAGCCGCGCTCTTGCGAGAGCCGGTTGGCGATGTCGGAGAAGGTCGCGGTGCCCTTGTCGGCGGCCACCACCAGGTACGGATCGATCGCGTCGTGGCTGACGGTGAGCGCCGGCGGAACGATCACGTCGACCCCCGGCGCATGCGCCTTGCCATTGCCGTTTGCAGCCGCGTGACGGCGATTGTCGGTCAGGTCCAGCAGGCTGGAGACGAAGATCTGGTAGCAGGCGATGCCTTCGGCGCGCTGCGCGTCGCGGCCCGCGTCGGGCGCGGGCGGGCGCTTGACCACGAAGCCGCCCTTCGAGCCTACCGGGACGATCACGGCGTTCTTGACCTGCTGCGCCTTGCACAGGCCCAGGACCTCGGTACGGAAATCCTCCAGCCGATCCGACCAGCGCAGCCCGCCGCGCGCCACCTCTCCGAAGCGCAGGTGCACGCCTTCCACACGCGGCCCCGAGACGAAGATCTCGCGGAACGGCGCCGGCTTGGGTACCTCCGGCAGGCGCCCGGAGTCGAGCTTGAAGGAGATGTGGTCCTTCAGCTCGCCCGCCGCGTCGCGCTGCCAGAAATTGGTGCGCACGGTGGCGCGAAACACGCCCAGGAACAGCCGCAAGATCCGGTCTTCATCCAGGCTCTGCACGGCGTCCAGATCGCTCGCCAGCTGGGCCTCGATCTTTCCTGCCCGCTGATCGTCGCGCGCCTCCGGATTGAAGCGCGCGTCAAACAGAGCGACCAGCGAGCGCGTGATCTTGGCGTTGCGGCGCAGCGTCTGCTGCATGTAGCCCTCGGAGAAGGGCACCTGGATCTGGCGCAGGTACTTGGCGTAGGCGCGCAGCAGCGCCACCTGGCGCGCGGACAGGCCCGCTTGCAGGACCAGCTTGTTGAAAGCGTCGTCGTCCGCGCGTTTGTCCCAGGTCTTGGAGAACACCTCGTAAAACGCCTCGCGGCTCTGCCCGAGGTCGACGGCCGCCTTGTCCTCGACCACCAGCGAGAAGTCGTGCAGCCAGACCGGGTCGCGCTGATCGGGCAGCTGGATCTCGTAGGGCACCTGCGCCACCACGCGCAGGCCCAAATTCTCCAGGATGGGCAGGATCTCGCTCGGCGCCACGAAGGCCTGCGGCGAGACGACCTTGAAGCGCAGCTCGTAGGCAGGCGCCGAGTCGGCGCGATACAGCTGCAGCGTCAGGCGATTGCTCGCGACCGCCTCCTCGATGTTCTCGATGTCGTTGACGGCCACGACCTCGTCGAAGTCCTCGCGGTAGTTGCCGGGAAAGGCGTCGGCGTAGCGGCACAACAGCTCGAGCCCGCGCTCCGGCCCCAGCTCGTCCGGCAGCGTGATGGCCAGGCGGTCCTGCCAGGAGCGCGTCGTGGTCTCGATCTGACGCTCCATCGCCACGAAGTCGACCTGCTCGGGGATGCCGTTCGGCGTCTTGATGATGTAGTGCAGGCGCGCCAGCGGATCGTCGCCGATCAGCGGGTAGTAGGCGCTGAGCGAGCCGTCGAGCTCCGTCTCCAGGATCGACTCGATGCGGCGGCGCAGCGCCGTCTCCATGCGATCGCGCGGCAGGTACACCAGGCACGACATGAAGCGCCCGAACGGGTCGCGGCGCGCGAACAGCGCCACGCGCTTGCGGAACTGCAGGTGAAAGATGCCGAGCGAGATCGAGAACAGATCAGCGTCCGAGATCTGGAACAGCTCGTCGCGCGGATACGTGTCGAGGATGTAATGCAGGCGCCGGTAGTTGTAGCTGTGCGGCAGAAAGCCCGAGCGCATCATCACGCCCTGCACCTTGTGGTGCAGCACCGGGATGCTACCCGGCGACGACGTGTACGCCAGCGCCGTGAACAAACCCACGAACATGTGCGCTCCGAGCTGCACTCCATGCTCGTCGACGTCCGAGACCAGCACCGTGTCCAGGTGCACGGTGCGGTGCACGGTGGAGTGGCGATTGGCCTTCAGCACGCGCAGCAGCTCGCGCTTGCGCGGCGGCTCGAACACATCGAACACGGAGCGCGAGGGGTCGCGCAGGATGCCGAGGCCGCTGTCGCGTTCGAAGCGCACCGCCGAGGGGACGTCGGCGACGCTGAGCCGCCCGGTGAGCGCCACCGGTCGCGCCGAGACCGGCGCGCGCTCGAAACGGCAATAGCTGTAGCCCTGAAACACGAAGTGGGCGTCGGCGAGCCAGTCCAGAAATTGCGAGGCCTCCTCGGCGCTCGCCCCCATGCGCTGCTCGCCGGGCTGGCGCGACGAGGGAGGCACCCCGCCGCGCAGCGCGTGCGCCTCCGCCAGGCAGTGGTCGCGCATCGGCGCGAAGTCCTGCACCACACGGCGCACGTCCTGCAGCACGCTGGTGAGCTGTGCCTCGAGCTGCGGATGGTCCTCGGGCGCCACGCCAGCGAGCCAGATCTGCATCACCGACTCGGCACAGCCCGGGGCGGGGAACTCTGCCACGCGCAAGCCGCGCAGCCGATGGTTCGTATCCCGCTCGATCTCCAGGATCGGATGCAGCAGCAGCCGCAGCTCGAGCCCCAGGCGCTCCAGCACGCCCCGCACCGAGTCGACCAGGAACGGCATGTCGTCGTTGACGATGTCGATGATGGTGTAGCGCTGGTCGGGCCGCAGGGCGCTGGCCGCCTCGTAGACGCGGACCTTGGAGCTGCCGCGCGCTCGCTCCTGCAGGAACTCGAGCAGCGACACCGCGGCCACCACCAGCTCCTCGGGCCGCTCCGGCACCAGATCGCTGGGCGGCACATCGGCGTACAGCTTGCGGATGAACGGCGAGGCGAACTCGCCCTGCGTCGGATCCAGCTGCATGCGCGCCATGTGCTCGAGCTGATCGACCAGGTCGACTTTGAGCATTTCGATACTCGAGGCCATGATTTCCTTCTCCCTCAGGGCTGCCGCCCCGGCGGCCCGCGCGGCGGCGGGCTCACGGCGACATATACGGCATGGGGCCAGAGATAGGGGTAGAGCTACCCGCGGGTCCCGTCGGCCTGCTAGAGTCCTCCCCCCCGGGCGGCCACGCCGCCCCCAGAAGTAATGATTGACGCGAGCAGCCGGCTTTGAATCCCAAACGATCTCAGCGGGGCACCCCCGCACCCCGAGAAAAGGCCTCGGAGAGCCAGGAAACATCCGAGGCAGAGCCCGAAAGCGCGCCGTCTTCGGCCGAAGACGGCGAGCAGGCCGACGAGCCGGACCTCGACGAAGACGCCGTCATGGCGGAGGCGGAGCTCGTCCCCACCGAGTTCGACCAGGACACGGACCTCGACGACGGCGCGCTGCCGGTCCTGGCCTCCGAACGCGCCCGTGGCGGCGACGCGTCCATCGCCAAGTACGACCCGCTGCAGGCCTACATGCGCGAGGTGCAACAGCACCCGCTGCTCAGCAAGACCGAGGAGCACGATCTCGCCGTGCGCTACGTCAAGTCAGGCGATCTGGACGCCGCCGCGCGGCTGGTCACCGCCAACCTGCGCCTGGTGGTGAAACTCGCCTACGAATATCGGCGCGCCTACCGCAACATGATGGACCTGATCCAGGAGGGCAACATCGGCCTGATGCAGGCGGTGAAGCGCTACGATCCGTATCGTGGCGTCAAGCTCTCCAGCTACGCCGCCTGGTGGATCCGCGCCTACATGCTGCGTTACATGCTCAACAACTGGCGCATGGTGAAGCTGGGCACCACGCAGGCTCAGCGCAAGCTGTTCTTCAACCTGAACAAGGAAAAGGCGCGGCTCAGCGCCATGGGCATCGAGCCCACGCCCACGGAAATCGCCGAACGTCTGCAGGTCGACGAGAAGGAGGTGATCGAGATGGATCGCCGGCTCTCGCGCGGCGACGCCTCGCTCGATGCGCCTGTCGGCGACGGCGACAGCTCCAGCGTGGCGCGCGTGGAGCTGCTCCCTTCCGGCGCCAAGGGCCCCGAGCAAGATACCACCGCGGCCCAGCTGAACGAGATCGTGCGCGACCAGCTGCAGCGCTTCCGCATCACGCTCACGGGCAAAGATGCGATCATCTTCGACAAGCGCATGGTGGCGGAGGAGCCGCTCACGCTGCAAGAGCTGGGTGACGAGTTCGGCGTCTCGCGCGAGCGCGTGCGCCAGCTCGAGTCCCGCATCTCCGGCAAGCTGCGTACGTTCCTGAAGCAAGAGCTGGGCGACGACTTTCAGGTCGATGGCTGAGTTTTTGGGGCCGGTCCTCCACCGTCCGGCCCCTGACGGCACCTCGGGGCACCGGAGCGAACTGCTCGCTCAGATGCCGCCGTCTGGCTCCCCGGAGCAGTTGAGCGCCTCGCCCTGCCAATGACCTCCGACGCACTGGAGGCCATAGCGCCTGCCAGCCACGCACGGAGCGCCGTTGCCGCAGAGCTGCTCCTCGAACCAGCAATTTGCTCCCGCCACGATCGCTCGCTGGGGGCAGACCGGATCGACAACTGCTGGCGGATTGCACGCGGCTCCCGGGGAATACACCACTGCCCACTGCCCAAAGTGGCAAGTTGCTGAGCTCAGATTGGGCTCGCACACCGGATACAGACACTCCTGACCCTCGGCGCCGCAGTCGGAGCCAGCCACGGGCATGCTGGTGGGACACTCGGGAGGATTGCAGCTGGGGAGCGGTAGCGCCTCCCAGAGCCCGGTCGCGTAACTGCAACGCCGCGTCGGCGCGGGCCCGTAGCAATACTCGTATTCACAGACCATTCCGCCGCCGAACTGCGCGCACGGCGTGCCGAGCTGGGGTTCGGTCGCGGGACATGTGGGCGCCAGCAGGGGCGGCGGGTTGCATGCGCTCGGAACTGGCTGCCACTCGCCGTTCACGCACTGGTATCCGCCGCAATAGGAGTCGTCGCGCACTGGCGGCTTGCCGCTGCACGGCTGGGTAGACGGCATGCCGCCGCTTCCACCGGACGTCGGCGATACGTTGGCCAGCGGATCATACGTGCCGCTCGAGCCGCCGATTTGCGGCGGATTCCAGGTAGGGTCGAGGCGCTCGACCTCCGCCTTGCCCCCGCAGGCCAGGCCGATCGCCGCTGGTGCAGCAACGCTCACGATGAACGGCGCCTTGAAATGTGCGATCCGGGAACGCCGTGGAGTCTGGCCGCTCATCAGCGGTATCCTCAGCAATGTGCATGCCACCACGATCGCCCCAGAAACTCGGGGAATTCGCGCTCTCACGGCCTTCCGAGGCCTGCGAGTGGCACAACGTCTGGCACAATCCCAGACTCCGAGCGTCCCCGGGTCTGCTGGGAGTGGTCGCCCAGCGCCGCGGGAGCTGCTGCGTGCCAGCGTGGCACGCTGATTGCTGTCATGCTGTGCGGACGACGCAGTCCGGAGGGACAGAAAATGGCACCAACTACGTTGGGGTTTGGTCCGCACCAGGTGATCGCCGGCGGTGAGCTCTGGGGAACGCTGCTCATGCTGCTGATCGCGGTCGTGTTCGCCAGCTGGCTCGCAGCGGCCGTGGGCCGGCGGCGGCTGGCGGAGATCGCGGAGAACGAGCACGGCGCGCATCCAGCGCACTGAGCCCGCTGTGGTGGCGTTCCCGGTTTCACCGGGCGTTGTTTTCGCCGGATGCTGTCCCCCTTGCCTCTCGCGCCGAGGCCGTCCATGACTGCCGCGATGTCCGGCACGCTCTACGTGGTTTCGACGCCCATCGGCAATCTGGGTGACATCACGCGCCGGGCGGTGGAGGTACTGCGGGACGCGCCGATCGTCGTGGCCGAGGATACGCGCCGCACGCGCCAGCTGCTCTCGCACCTGCAGATCGAGCACAAGGAGCTGCGCTCCCTGAACGCGCACGGCTCACCGGAAGCGGTGGAGCAGATCGTGGCGCGGCTCGAGCAGGGGCAGGACGTGGCCTACGTCACCGACGCGGGCACACCGGCAGTGAGCGACCCCGGGCGCGCGCTGGTGGCCAGCGCGGCCACGCGCGGTATCGCGGCGCGGGTGGTGCCGGGGCCGAGCGCGGTCACGTCCGCGGTCGCGCTCTCCGGCCTCGTCGAGGGGCCGTTCCTGTTCCTGGGCTTCTTGCCGCGGCGCGGGAGCGAGCGCGAGGCGTACATCGAGCGCCTCCGGCGCAGCCTGGAGCCGGTGGTCTTGTTCGAAGCGCCGCCGCGCATGGCGGAAACCCTGGCGGACCTCGCCGCGCGGCTGCCCGAGCGCCGCGCCTTCGTGGGCCGCGAGCTGACCAAGCTGCACGAGGAAGGTTTACACGGCACGCTGGCCGAGCTGGCGGCGCGCATAGAGCCCTGGCGCGGCGAAATCGTGTTCGTGGTCGCCGCCGCCGAGCAAGTCGACGAAGACGAAGACCAGCGCCGCCTGGTCGAGGCGAGCTTGCGCGCCGCCATCGAATGTGGCGCCAACCCCAGCCGCATCGCGCGCGCCTTGGCCGACGCCAGCGGCTACCCGCGCCGCGAGCTGTACCAGCGCGCCCTGGAGCTGAGCGCCGCCCTGCCAGCGGTAGAGGAGCCGCCCGACGAGCGCTAAACCAGCGCCTGTTCGATCACGCGCCGCAGATCGGCCGCGGCGAAGGGCTTCTCCAGGCGCATGTTCGGCACGGAGCCCAGGAAGCTCCCCACGTGATGCCCGAGCGCGCCGCCGGTCACGAACACCACGCGCCGCGCCTCGTCGGGATAGCGCGCGCACAGCTCCTCGTAGAAATCGATGCCGCTCATCTCCGGCATCATCACGTCGCTCACGATCAGATCGAAAGGCCTGCCCGCGTCGAGCAGCGCCAGCGCCTTCTTCGCGCTCTCGACGCACACGAGCTCGTATTCCGGCAACAGCCGGCGCACGCTGCGCAGCAACATGGGCTCGTCATCCACCATCAGGATCCGGCGCTGCTCACGGGCCAGGCGCTTCGCGCTCGGCAGCCGCAGTCGCGGTGAGCGCGCCGCGAGCTGGCCGAGCCGTGGCACGGACGGCATCTGGCCGGAGGCGCTGTCGACGGAGGGCAAGAGCACGCTGACCTGCGCTCCGCCCTCACGGCGCGCCTCCAGGCTCAGCCGGCCTCCGGCCGAGGTCACGATGCCGTGGCAGATCGACAGCCCGAGCCCCGTTCCCTGGCCCAGCGGCTTGGTGGTGAAGAACGGCTCGAACATGCGCCGCTGCACCTCCTGAGACAAGCCACAGCCGGTGTCGGCCACTTCGATCAGTACGCTCCCGTCCTCCGCCAGCCGGGTGTGAATGCGGATCTCGTTGGCCGCGCCGGGACGGGCTTCGATCGCCTGCCCCGCGTTCAGCAGGAGCTGCTTCATCACCTCCGTGAGGTGCGCCTCGGAGGTCTTGACCTTGGGCACGGGGCGCAGGTCCTGGATCACGCGCGCGCAGCCGGAGAGGTCGGTGGTGGTCTGCCGCAACGCGCGCTCGATCGCCCGCCGCACGTCGGCGCGCGCAGAGGGCGGCGAGGAAGGCTGGCAGAAGAACTGAATGTTGGCGACGATGCGGGCGATGCGCTGCGCGGCCAGGCGCAGCTCGGTCTGCATCTGGATGGTCTCGTCGAGGCGTTCCTGGTCGCCGCTCGCCTCCACGCCCGCAGGCGCCGCTCCGGCGCGGCGCCGCTCCAGCTCCCGGGTCACCAGCTCCGCGTTGGCCAGCACCACCGTGAGCGGGTTGTTGATCTGATGCGCGACGCCGGCCGCCATGCACGCCAGCGACGCCAGGCGCTCGATCGAGTCCAGGCGTTCGCGGGTCAAGCGCTCGTCCTCGGCGGTGCGTTCGAGCCGCTGCTGCGAGCCCCGCTTGTGCAGCGCGAGCTCGATGCTGACCTTGAGCTCGCTCGATTTGACCGGCTTGAGCAGATAGCCCGAGGGCTCGGTGCTCTTGGCGCGAGCCAGGGTCCTCGCGTCGGCGTGGGCCGTGAGAAAGATGATGGGCGTACCGAAGCGCTCGCGCAGCTCCTGCGCCGCCGCGATGCCGTCGGTCTGGCCTTTGATGCGGATGTCCATCAGCACCACGTCGGGCCGCTTGCTGGCCGCGGTGGCGATCGCTTCCTCGGCGGACGCAGCCACCGCGAACGCATCAAATCCCTGCTCGGCGAGCGTCTGGCGCAGGTCCTGCGCGACGATGGCCTCGTCCTCCACGATCAAGACACTGGGGGCTCGCTGTGCCGCCTCCATCATCCCCTCCCCACAAACTCCAGCTCGACGCTGGTGCCTGCCGCATGTTTCACGCACAGATCCGCGCGGATCTGCTGCGCCAGCGTGCGCACCAGCTGCATCCCCATCTCGCCGTTTTCAGCGCTGCTCAGCTCGGCGACCCCGATGCCGTCGTCGCGCACCACCAGGGCGACTCGATCCCCGTCGCGGCTCTGTAGCTCCACGCGGATCTTGCCCGCTCGCCCCGCAGGGAAGGCGTGCTTCAGGGCGTTGACGATCAGCTCGTTCAGGATCAGACCGCAAGGAATTGCCTTGTCGACCGGGAGCGACAGCGGCTCCAGCTCCAGCTCCAGCGAGATGTTTTCGGGCGACCCCGACAGCTGCAGGATGTTGCTGACCAGGCCGCGCACGTAGTCCGAAAACGGCATCTGGCCGTAGTCGCGCGACTCGTACAGGATCTCGTGGATCAGCGCGATGGTATGCACGCGCGATTGGCACTCGCTGAGTGCGCTGCGGCTCGCGCCGTCCTCCAGGCGCCGCATCTGCATGTTGATCAGGCTGGAGATCACCTGCAGGTTGTTCTTCACGCGGTGGTGAATCTCCTGCAGCAGCACTTCACGCTCGGCGAGCGTCGCGCTCAGCTCGGCGGTGCGAGCGCGCACCCGCTCTTCCAGCTCCTGGCTGCGGCGCTCGCCTTTTTCGGCGCTGCGCTGGGCCAGCGTCACGTCACCAACGGACACCAGCGTGGCCGTGCTCATGACGCGCACGAACCACAGACCAACGCCCAGCACGAGCCAGGCACGCCACCCGGGCTGGCCGCCGAGCGCCGCCGCGCGCGTCTCCAGAAACAACAGAGCGACCACGCACACGCTGCCCAGCAGCGGCCAGGTCAGGGTATTGCGCCCGCGCCGCCAGAGCAGGGTCGGGTTTGCGATCAGGATCAGGCTGAGCGGGGCGAAGATCACGACGCCGATCGAGTCACCCACCCACCAGGTGGCCCAGCTGAACGGGTAGTTCTCCCAGGAGAGCAACCCCGCCACGACGAGCAGCGTGGCTCCGATGGTCGCGCTGATCAGGCAAGCAATGGGGCCTCCCAGCACCCCAAAGCGGCCGATGGAGCGCTTGGCCTCGAAGGGCACCGGCAGCCCGACGAAGCGCTCGATCAGCCAGGATCCGAGCAGCGCCTGCGCGGCAGCACCGAGCCCGATCCCGAGTGAGAGCGCCATCGCTCCTCCCGTGCCCACGCCGATCGCGGGGTCGAAGCCCGTCGGCAGGTTGGCGGCAGCCGAGCCGAGCACGACTCCGAGCGCCATGGATCTGCCCCAGAGCAGCACGGCGGCCAGAGCGAAGCCGGCAGCGGGCCACACCGGCGTCGAGTAGCCGGGCTCGATCGCCAACCAGAGCGCGGCCTTCGCTGCCAGCCAGTAGGCGAACGCGGTGACGGCGATCCGGGAATAACCGCGGCTCTGCTCGCGCGCCACTCCGAGCGCGTCCGACAGAGACACCTCCGCCGAAGCGTTCCCGACGCCGATTTGCCCCGCCCCCGACCGCGCTTCTGCCACCATGCGCCCACAGATCGCAGCGGCAGCCAGCAGGATCCCCTATATCCCGCGTGGCCCCCCACCCGAGTTTTGAGGCGATTATTTACACTCGGCAACCCAGCCGGTACGCAACGAGCGCTCAAACAGACGGAAAAACGCAGCGAAACGCCACGCATCCCGTTAACGTCCGGCTCGAGCTTCCCCCAGCAAGTCCAGCAGGGCGGCGGAGCCACCGCGGAACACCGGCCATCCGTCGCCGACCAGCACGGCCTCGATTCCGCCGCGGCGGGCCAGCGCTTCGATGGAGGCCAGCGCGCGCGCCTTGTCCCCGAGCTTGGCGTCCGGCAGCAGATTGAGGCGCCCCGCACGCTGACCGCGGATCAGGTCTCCCGTGACCAGGGTATCGCCGTCGAGCAGCAGGGCCAGCTCTCCGGGTGTCTTCGAGCCGTGCAGCTCGATCAGCTCGAGATCCGGCCCCAGGAGATCGCTCCCCAGAGCAGGATCGGACCCCAGCGGCTCGGCCCGCAGCGATTCGAGAAATGCTGGTTCCTGGCGCGGCCCCCAGACGCGCGCCGAGCTACGGTCGCGCAGCTCGATGGCCGCGCGACCGTGATCGGAGTTCGTGACGATAATGTCTCGGATGCCGCCGAGCTGCTCCAGGTGAGCCGCGTCGTGCTCCGAGAGCGGCAACGGATCGATCACGAGATTGCCGGCAGGGCGCTTCCAGAAGACGCTGTGGAAGTCCAGATTGCGTTCTGCGTTGAAGAGCGACCAACCCCAGAGATTGGGTTTGTGAAGCTGTTTCATGCGCCCTACTTGTATCGGCGAGCTGCGAGGGCGGCGGCGTGTTTCGCGTCCGAAATGATTCGCGACGCCGCCGCGCTCTCAGCTCAGGAGCCCGCCAGGTTCTTGGCGGCGAAGTCCCAGTTGACCAGCTGCTCGAGGAAGGTCGAGATGTAGTCGGGGCGACGATTCTGGAAGTCCAGATAGTAAGCGTGCTCCCACACGTCCATCGTGATCAGCGGAACCTGGCCCTTGGTTAGCGGGGTCTCGGCGTTCGGCGTCTTGGTGACCGCCAGCTTGCCGGCGTCGAGCACCAGCCACGCCCAACCGCTGCCGAACTGGGTCGCGCCGGCGGCCTTGAAGGCCTCGACGAACTTGGCGAAACCGCCCAGGTCGCTGTCGATCTTCTTCGCCAGCTCGCCCGTGGGCGTGCCACCGC
>Ga0207678_10004924_pt1 | contig 11993 bp, 14 predicted proteins | sample KBSC63metaG_FD_184319 | JGI IMG/M metagenome (GOLD analysis project Ga0207678, IMG submission 184319) | Corn rhizosphere microbial communities from Kellogg Biological Station, Michigan, USA - KBS C6-3 metaG (SPAdes) (version 2) | ecosystem: Host-associated > Plants > Roots > Rhizosphere > Soil ... | reverse complement strand
CGACCCGCGTGCAGCCGGACCGGTTCGGGATGGGATCATGGCTGGCGTGAGTGCGCTTTCGGGGCCGGTGCCAGGCGGGCTGCGGGTGGCCTTCGTCGTGCTGACCGTGGCGGCGATCACGCTGGCGGTATTCGCCGGGTTCCGCGGGGTGTGGTTCCTCACCGCCATCTGCGGCCTGTTCGCGGTGCTCAACCTTGGTGTGCTGTGGACAACGCGAGCTTCGGCCGGCGCACCGCAGCGAGCCACTCCCGGCACAGGAGAGCCGTCAGCGCCACCTCGATGACGTCGCCGCCGTAATACATGACCTGAGCTCCGAAGCCGGCCACGCCGATCCCGAGCAGTGCGCCGGACGCCACGACCCGTCCGCCGCCGGCCCGTCCGCGAGGAGGATCCATGCGATCCGGGCTACCGGGGGTGGCTCAGGTCAGCCGGTCGATCGGACCAGCTCGGCGAACCGAGCCGCGCCGATGTTCCCGCCGGACAGCGTCACCCCCACCCGCTTGCCGGCGATGCCGGGAACGCGTCCACTGAGGACGGCCGCCAGCGCGCTGGCTCCGCTGGGCTCGAGCACGACCTTCATCCGCTCGAACGCGACCACCATCGCCGCGACGATCTCGTCGTCGGTGACGGTGACGACGTCGTCGACCAGCCGCTGGATGATCGGGAAGTTCAGTTCGCCGGGAGAGGTGGTCTGCTGACCGTCGGCGATCGTCCGGGGCACCGGGATCGTCACCCGCTCACCGGCCCGCAGCGACTGCCGGACGTCGTCGCCGGCCGCCGGCTCGACGCCGACCACCCGGGTCGACCCGGTCGCGGTCGCGGCGAGCGCGCAGCCGCTGATCAGCCCGCCGCCGCCGACGCAGACCACGAGCACGTCCAGCGGACCGGCGTCCTCGACCAGTTCCAGGGCGACCGTGCCCTGCCCGGCGATCACGTCCGGATGGTCGTACGGCGGGATCAGCGTGAGGCCGCGCTCGGTGGCGAGCGCGGTGCCCAGGTCCTCCCGGTGCTGGGTGTAGCGGTCGTAGCGGACCAGTTCGGCCCCGTACCCAGCGGTCGCTGCGACCTTGGTCTCGGGCGCGTCGTGCGGCATGACGATCGTGGCCGGGATGCCGTGCAGCTTTGCGGCGAGCGCGATCGCCTGCGCGTGGTTGCCGGAGGAGAACGTGATCACGCCGCGGGCGCGCGCGTCCGGGTCCAGCGCGGCTATCGCGTTGTAGGCGCCGCGGAACTTGAATGCGCCCACCCGCTGGAAGCACTCCGCCTTGGCGAGCACGGTCGCACCCGCGATGTCGTCCACGGTCCGTGAGGTCAGCACCGGCGTCCGGTGCGCCACCCCGGCCAGCCGTCCCGCTGCGGTCTTGACGTCGTCGAAATCCACCACGACAGGCAGTCTGCCTCAGCGGTCGAGCAGCGCCGCGACCTGCTCCGGGCGGGACACGTGCGGGCAGTGCCCGCCCGGCACGTCGGTCGGGTCGGTCTTGAGCCGCTCCCTGGCCACCCGGCGCATCCAGTCCGGGGTGAGCGTCCTGTCCTCGGCGGGTACGACGGCGGTCGACGGTGGCAGGTCGGCCAGCGGCGCGCCCGGCGCCTCGAACAGCGAGCGCACCGGCCACAGTCGCGTCGTGGACAGTGCCCAGCGCAGCGTGGCGAGATCGCAGTCGTGGAAGAGGAAGTACGCGGTCTCGGCCGGCGCGCCCTCGAGGTCGCCGGTCCAGTCGTGCCACTCGGCGCCGAACATGCCGGGATCGGCGGCCAGTTCGTCCATCACGCTGCGGCCGGGGTCAGGGACGACCGCGCCGAGCCAGGCCACGTGCCGGGCGCCGACGGCGGCGGCGATCGCCGGTGCCACCACACCGGCCGCAGAGTGCACCACGAGCACCGGCTCGGTCAGCCCGGCGGCCTGCTCGCGCGCGAGGTCCGCATACTGACCGGCCGTCCACTCGGGACGGTCGACGGGCAGGTCGGCGGCGACGGTGCGATGACCGCGGTCCTGCAACGCCGCCGCCAGCCGGTCGTACCCGCCGGGGCCCTGGGTGCTGCCGTGCACGAGCAGGAAGTCCATGAGCTCCACCCTGGCCCCGGGTCCGCCCCGGATGCCACCGTGTTCGCTCAGCGCAGGATGCAGAACTCGTTGCCCTCCGGATCGGCGAGCACGACGAACGGCTCCTCCCCGGTCTGCCCGACGTCGACGCGGGTCGCCCCGAGCTTGACCACCCGCTCGACCTCCGCGGCCTGGTCCGGCGCTCGCAGGTCGAGGTGGTCGCGGTTCTTGCCCTGCTTCGGCCCGGCGCTCGGCTGCAGCCACACGGTCGGCTCACCGCCCGCCGGTGGCACCAGATGGGTGGTCCCGTCCGGCTGCCGATCGATCTCGTACCCGAGGACCTCCGACCAGAACTCCGCCATCCGCTCGACGTCCTGCACGTCCAACGTCCACTGCGCGATCCGGCTCGTCACCGCTGACACACCTCCGCTGCTCCGATGCGGCCGGCGTACCCGCTAGGCTCGATCAGGCACCACCCGGGGCGGTAGCTCAGCCGGTCAGAGCAGCGGACTCATAATCCGTCGGTCGTGGGTTCGAGCCCCACCCGCCCCACGACCTGCGAAAACGTCAGTACCGGAGACTGCATAGCGTTGACAGACCGGCCCGCAGCGCCCGCCGCACCGGGCGGCCACATCGCGCTCCGGGCGCAGGCGCCCTCCGCGCTGGACCGCTCGGCGGCCGCACGGCTGAAGGCCCGGTCGCCGGTACCGCTGCACTCCGACCGCCGGGCCTCAACAGAACCGCCTCGCTACGTACTGTTCGGCGACGCTCCGCGGTCTCTCTCACGCTCGGTCTGCTCAGCCTTATCGGACACGACCACGGCCGTCACGAGGGTTCCAATGGCGACGCTCCGCGTGGTGAACAGCCACATCAGCGAAGCGGCGATGGCCCACGGCAGCCGCCGCCATCCCGAAGCCCGGATGGCGCCGGTCGTGAGCAGAACGGCGATGCCGATGAGCCCTCCGTACGCCACGTAGAGGCCGCGCAGGGCGCGCCGATCCTTCGCGTCGGCGTCTGCGTCGGCGCCAGGCCGCCACGCCCACCGGACTCCGCTGGCGAGAGCACGCGCGCCCAGCCCGAGGAACCGTGCGGACCGGATAGCTGGTTGCCGCGTCCCAGCGACTGCGATGGCTCGGGACATCGCAGTCATCCCGCGCGGCAGCTGCTCACCGTGCGCCTGCAAGGCGGCCCGGAGCCTGCGCTCGATCGTCTCGGCATCCGGATGGTCGGACAGGTCGACGTCCGCGAAGATCGCCGCCAACTCGCCGCGCCTCGCCTCAGCCCGGTCGAACGACCGGCGGGGGGCGTCCGCGCCCGGGCAGGTGCACCCCGCACTCCACTCCTCCCGCGTGGCCTTCCGTCGACCAGCCAGAGGACAGTGCCCGCGGCTGTGACACAGGTCGTTGCACAGGACGACCTCTTGGCGCGGACGAAGGCGCCACAGCCCACGGACCCTCATGCGCACCCAATGAGGGCACCCGTCGTGATCTCCCCGGCCACACCAGGGCGACAGCGACGACGCGGACAGACCTACCACGCCCGCAGCGTACGGCGGGTCACCTCCGGGCAGGCCCTCCCATCTGCCCAGCGTCCTTACCGCCGCCGGCCGTCCGTCAAGGCCGACTCCCAGCCCCGCCGCCAGATGGCAGCCGCGGCGGCGCGCCGTTCGCTGGGTTCACGCCGGCGGCCTCACGCGCCGGCGGCACCGCTCGGGCCCAGGACACTGTCGCGAGTGGACAGAGCCGGCTCCTTGAGCTCCACGAAGATGCTGTGGGTCGCCCTGTCACCGGTGTTGTGCCCGGCATGCTCCTGGGCGCCGACCCAGCGGACCGCGCCCGCCGGGATCTCGACGTCGACGCTGTGGCCGTCGTGGCTGATTCGGCGGTGGAACGAGGTGAGGGCGTACATGATGCTGTCCGGGTGCCGGTGCGGGTGGGTCTGGTCGCCGGGGCCGTCGCGGTACTCGAGCACCCGCACCCGGTCGTTCTCGAAGATCACCCGGTAGAGGTCGGGATCGGTGACGGTGGGATCGTCGCTGCTCATCGTGGCGCCCGCCTCGTTCGACTCGAGGAACCCGTGCTCGTGGGACTAGAGTACCATGATGGTGATGTCGGTACCATATGAGACCACGGGTCGACGGCAGCAGAAGTCCCGCACGAGGCAGGCACTTGTCGAGGCCACCCGGGGCCTTCTTGCCGAGGGGTTGACGCCGCGGGTGGAGGACGCGGCCGAACGCTCGGGGATCTCGCGGACGACGGCGTACCGGTACTTTCCCAACCAGCGGGCCCTCCTGGTCGCGGCGCAGCCGCAGATCCAGCCGGAGACGTTGCTCGACGACGACGCCCCGGCCGATCCTCGGGCTCGGCTGGACGCATTCATGGCCGCGTTCACCAGCTACAACCTCCAGTGGGAGGCGCAGTTGCGCGCCGCCCTCCGGCTGTCGTTGGAGCAGGGTGTGGAGCGGCCGTTGCTGCGGCAGGGCCAGGCGGTGCGGTGGCTCGAGGACGCGCTGGCGCCACTCGGCCGAAGCCATCCGCACATCGACCGGCGGGCGCTCGCGGTGGCCATCCGGTCCGCCACCGGCATCGAGGCGCTGATCTGGTTGCGCGACGTCGCCGGCCAGAGCCCCCAGCAGGCCGCGCGGACCGTACGCCACACCGCCCGAGCCCTGCTCGACTCCGCGCTGCGCCAGACAACACCGCAACCTTAGGCATCTGCGAAGACCTACCCATGCCGCCGCTGCTCGGATGGGTGGATCGACCGACGCGGCCTGTGCCGCGGTGCTCCTAGCGTCGCCTCATCCCTTTCAGGAGGCGATTTTCGATGAATACCCAGTCGATCGAGACACTGATCATCGGAGCGGGGCAGGCCGGGCTGTCGACCGGTTACCACCTCAAGCGTCGGGGTCGCCCGTTCCTGATCGTCGACGGGAACGCGCGGGTCGGCGACAACTGGCGGCAGCAGTGGGACACGCTGCGGCTGTACACGCCGGCGAAGTACGACATGCTTCCGGGCCTGCCGTTCCCCGCCGCCCGGTGGCACTGTCCGCAGAAGGACGAGGTCGGCGACTACCTCGAGCGGTACGCGCTGCACTTCGACCTTCCGGTGCGGACCAGCACACGAATCCACCACCTCGAGGCGCGGCCGGGCGGCGGGTATCTCGCGACGCTCGACGCCGAGACGATCAGCTGCGAGAACGTCGTGGTGGCCACCGGCACCTTCGGCCGGACGCCCAACGTGCCGCCGTTCGCCGCCGACCTCGACTCCTCGATCCAGCAGCTGCACTCCAGCCAGTACCGGCGCCCAGCCCAGCTCCGACCCGGACCCGTCCTGGTGGTCGGCGCATCGCACTCAGGGCTGGACATCGCGTACGAACTCGCCGAATCGCGGCCGACGACCCTCTGTGGCCCGAGTCGTGGCACCATCCCCTTCCGCCCGGAGTCCCGGCAGGCCAGGGTGTTCTTTCCTGTCGCCGTGTTCATGTTCAGGCACGTGCTGACCCGGCGAACTCCGATGGGCCGCAAGGAGATGCACGAAGTGCGCTTCCATGGCGGGCCGGCCCTCCGGGTCAAGCAGAGCGATCTGAACCGGCGCGGCGTGATCCGAAACGAGGGCCGGATGGCCGGGGTGGACGGTGGGCGGCCACGGCTGGACGACGGCACGGTCGTCGACGTCGCGAGCGTGGTGTGGTGCACCGGCTTCCGCCAGGTCTTCGACTGGATCAGGCTGCCGATCCTGGGCGCGGACGGCTGGCCGATGGAATACCGCGGCGTCGTCGACGCCGCACCAGGGCTGTACTTTTGCGGACTCTCGTTCCAGTACGCGTTCAGCTCCATGGTGTTCCCGGGCATCAGCAGAGATGCTGACTATGTCGCGCGCCAGATCGTGGCCCGCAGGACGACGGCGAAACTGCCCGCCGCGTGACCGCGCACGCCGTACGCTCTGAGGCGGACGGTGCGCGGTGGGAGTGGTCGAGCAGTTGATCCGAGCCCGCGAGGCGTACGACCGGCGTGAGTGGCTGGCGACGTACGACGGGCTGTCCAACGCCGCCCCGGACGAGCTGACGGCCGAGGACTTCGCACGGCTTGCCACCGCGGCCTATCTCCTCGGCCGGCGCAATGACTGCGTGCAGGCGCTGCAGCGCGCCTATCAGCTCAACACCGATGCGGGGGAAGTGCTCGCCGCTGTCCGCAGTGCCTTCTGGCTCGCCTTCGTCCTACTCACCAGCGGCGAGACAGCGGTCGGCGGCGGCTGGGTGGCCAGGGCGCAACGGCTGCTGACCGAGGTCGACGGCGATGTGGTGGAGCGCGGCTATCTGCTTGTGCACCAGATGTTCCGGCACATATTCGCGGGCGAGCTCGACATCGCGCTGCGGCTGGCCGAACAGATCGTCGGCTATGGCCGCCGTTTCGCCGATCCGGATCTGGTTGCGCAGGGACTGGCCGGCCAGGGTCGGCTGCTGCTGTATTCCGGCCGCGTTCCGGACGGGTTGGTGCTGCTGGACGAGTCGATGGTCGGCGTTGCTGCCGGCGAGGTGTCCACCATCTTCGCCGGTGGCGTGTACTGCTCGATGATCGAGGCTTGCCAGGAGATCGGTGACTTCGACCGGGCCGCCCGATGGACCGAGGCACTCACCAACTGGTGTGCCGAACAGCCGGGGTTGGTGCCGTTCACCGGCCAGTGCGCGGTGCACCGCGGGCAGATCATGCGGGCGCACGGCGCGTTCGACGAGGCGCTCGCGGAGTTCGATCTTGCGATGCACCGGTACCTTGCCGACGACACACCCGGTCCAGCCGGCCTGGCGGTGGCCGAACGCGGCGATGTCCTGCGCGTGCGCGGCGACTGGACCGGAGCCAAGGCAGCGTACGAGCGCGCAATCGGCTACGGGTACGAACCCCAGCCAGGGATGGCGCTGTTGTGGCTCGCCGACGGCCGCGTCGACGCGGCCGTCACGGCCGTGCGACGGTTGCTCGGCGAGGCTGGTGACCAGGTGCGCCGCGCCCAGTTGCTGCCAGCCGCTGTGGAGGTACTCGCGGCCGCCAACCACCACGACGAGGCGGCCGCCCTCGCCGCCGAACTCCAATCCATCGCGGCCTCGTTCGGTTGCCCGTCGGTGCACGCCCGCGCCGATTACGCGGCCGCACTGGTCGCGCTCGAATCCGCCGACGCCTCGGCCGCGATGTCGGCGGTGCGGCGAGCCTGCGCCGTCTGGGAGCGGCTCGGCGCGCGGTACGAGACCGCCCGGTGCCGCGTCGTCCTCGGTCGGGCGCTGCGCGCCCTCGGCGACGAGGAATCTGCGGTCACCGAACTGTCGGCCGCCCAGCGCAGCCTGGCCGAACTCGGCGCAGCGCCGGCCGAGCGCGAGGCCGCCGAACTGCTCTCTCCGACGTATCCGAATGGGCTCACGGCCCGCGAGGTGGACGTGTTGCGGCTCGTCGCCGCCGGCCGGACCAACCCCGAAATCGCCGCGTTGCTGTTCATCAGCGAGAAGACCGTCGCCCGTCACCTGAGCAACATCTTCACCAAGCTCGAGGTGACCTCGCGCACGGCAGCGGCCTCGTTCGCGTTCGATCACCACATTGGATGACAGATCGTGACCGGGGCCGTCCCGGCTCAGGTGTTGGGATCGGGTCCGGGATCGCCGCCGGCCACGCATAGGGCCAGCCGCTCGAGGTAGAGGCTCCAGCCGGACCGGTGGTGGTCGCGTTGCTCGTCCGGAGGGGAGGTCGTAGTGGCGCAGGACGATCGGGCTCGGCCATCGGCCGCTCCGGCTCGAATCCTGCTCGCGCTGCTCGGCCTCGGCGAGGTCCTTGATCCGGCTCAGGCCGGCGCGCCCGTGCTCCTCCACCAGGGCCCGCGCCAGCGCCGACGCCTTAGGTGCCCCGGCCCTCGGATGGCCCCCGACTTGTGCAGGCACTGCGCCGAGGCCGCCTGCCGTGACGTCTGCCCGACCGCGCCGCTGTTCCGTACCGAGTCCGGCACCTCTCGATCGTCGCGGTCGAGAACCTGACGATCGCCCTACATCGGGGGCGTCCGAGGGAGCGGGATCGGAGGTCGGCCCGATGGATCCTCGGCCTGTGGACCGGTGTGGCGCTGGTCTCCGCCGTGGCCGCGGGACTCGGCTACCTGCTGCTCGGAGGAGCCTCACCGCTGGTGATCGCGGCGATCCAGGCGTTCGCCGCCGGTGCGATCATCACCATGCTGGCCGACACGATGATGCCCGAAGCGTTCGAGCACGGCGGCAACAGCGTAGGTGTGATCACCGCCCTCGGGTTCACCCTCGCCTTCCTGCTCAGCGAAGCCAGCGGCTGAGCTCGGTCGTGGTCGCGGCTCCGGCTCGGCTAGTGCCTCAATGTGCTGGCACGTGGGTCGAGATCTGCCGGCTGCTGTCTGGCCCGGCGGAGCTTGATCGACCATGTGGGCCCGGGATGCGAGCTGTCGACCGCGTCCGGGTGCCAATCAGGACGGCCCAGCGGACAGTTCCGACGCGGCTCAGGAGGGGCGGGTTCCCCATGCCGTCCTTGATTGCGTCTGAAGGCGGCGGGTTCAGCAGCGGACTGGTTACTTCTCAGCCTGCTCCCCAAATCCCGGAGCGGCGGTAGTCAGCCAGCATGATCAGGGCGATGACGAACTGGATCACTCCGATGACCCCCTGCCAGACGACGTACCATGCCGGTCCTGCTGGGGAGAGCATGCCGAACGCGACCACCAGGAACCAGAGCACCAACGCCTGCGCGCGACTGACCATCGACCACCTGCTGACGGTATGGGCGGGAAACCGGCCCATGACTCATGATTACCACTCACATGAGCCTGAACCAGCCACTACGTTGTCTTGCCGCCGGACGAGCCGGACGGCCTAACACTGTCTGCAATGGGACAGTCTCGTCGCCTCCGTGAGGCATGCGCCGCGTACGCTCGCCCGGCATGCTGATGGAGGTCGACCCGCAGGGATCTCGGAGTCGAGGCCCGAGTGCGCACAGGTGTAGGAGCCGCTGAAATGAGCGCCGTAACCGTCGCCGACCTCCTGCGCGAGGCGGCCGAGACCCACCACAGGGTCTACCGCATCACCGACGGCACAGACCCGGACTGGGCCTCCTGGTACGCCGACTGGCTGATCGAACACTCAGAGCTGCCGACCCTGCTCGGTGTCGTGCCTGTCCGCAGTGAATTGGTCTATCTCCTCGTCCTACTCGACAACGAATACACCGGCCAGCGGGTGACCGAGCCGTGGGAGCAGTACTACGCCGACCGAATCTCCGAACACTTCACCCGCTGACGGGAGGCGAGGCGAGGCCGCCGTCGCGCCGATAAGGATTGCTAGCTGAGCCGGCTCGCGGGCTGGGCCTCAGTCTCCTCTGCGCGCCCGCCGGCGTGCCTGCCCGGTGGTCTCGGAGTACGGGTCGGTGCAGTACTCGCGGCGGCCTGCAGGATCTCGCCCCCGCAGTAGGCGCAGGGCCGGCGCACGCAATGCCCCATCAGGTCTGCGTTGTCGGCGACGATGAGGGCGGCCAGGACGTGCTGTTCGCCGGCACACCAATGATCCGGTGCGGTTCTGTCGGTGGCCTGGCCTGGCCTTCCGTAGTGCCGCGGAGGGTGATGAGGCCGGGCTGTGGGACCAGCTCGAGGCCTGACATGGCTGGGGAGCGAGCCGACGCCCAGGCGCCGACGCCGCTGCCTTCACGGTATTCCTGACCTTGTTACGAGGGCTGCCGCGTCCGCCGTGGGGCCGGCCCGAGGCGGACGCGACGGTGGGCCAGTCCGTCGCCACCTGGTTGGGCGTGCTGCATTCCCTCGCCCACTCGTCGCCGACCATGATGCTGTGCAAGCCCTCGTCGCGGTACACCGTGCCGCCCGAGATCCGGCCCGATGATCATCAGATCGACCACGCGTCCCTCGCCGAACGGGCCCCAGTCGGGACCCTTCCAGAAGCGATGGATCGGCGGATTCCCATGTCGGGACCTCCGCCGGCGTGGGATGGTTCGGCCCGACCAGCGGATGTCGTGGTCGGAAGAGGCCGCCGATGACCGTCAGATGGCGTTTCGACGCCGATGCCTTTCTTCGCTCGTGGTCCGCGTTCGACGCGCTTCCACCGGCGGTCAGCCTGGAGGACGTGCGCGAGCAGCGGCGCCTCGGCGCCGCGACCTTGGCACTGCTCGGCTCGCGGCAGGAATACTGGGTCGCCCTCGGGTTGATCGCCGGCTACGCGCAGGACCAGGACGAGTCCATCCCGTACCTCGTCGAGCGGCTGGCGCCCACTGGTGAGCTTCGAATCGCGGATACCGAACAGGTTCTCGCCTGGGCGAGCGAGCAGGACTTCGCCGGCGAACTCGACATTGCCGGGCCGGTCATCTCGGCGGCGGTCTACTCCGTGGTCTCCGCGATCCGCCCGGAAGCGCTGGCCGCCGCGGCCGACGACGGCGCCGCCTTCCAGCTCTGCTACGACACCTACGCGCCGGACATGAACAGGGTGATGGCCTGCTATCTGCGGCAGATTTCCAGTTGAAGCCCACGACGATCTTCCTCGCCGTCGCGGTCACCCTCGGACTGACGGTGGCCTGTCTGTTCCCGTTGGCGTCGGGAGCCCACCCCGACGTCTCGGTCGCGGCCTTCGGTGTGGCCGGCGCGATAGTGGCGCTCGTATTGCCGGCCTCGAGCCTGACGCATGATGCTGCGCAGAAGGTCGTCGACACCTATATCGACCGGACGGCCAAAGCCCCTCGTCAGTCCGACCCCGCGTCGGATGTCTCCTTGACGGCCGCCCAGTGGGCCACCGCCGGCCTGAAGCAAGTCGGTGCTCTTCGTGCACGAGCAGCGGCCGCCCGGTTGGCCTCAGGATTCGTCTACGCGGGATTTCTGCTGTCGATGTTATCGCTCTTGCAGGTAGCCGATCCCGTGGTCATTCACTTCGGACAGAACCCGGTACGTCCGTGGCAGGTGGCGGCCGCCGCCGCGTTGGCGTGCCTGGCGGTCGGCGGGGTCATGTTCCTACCGTTGGCGTGGTGGCTCTGGACGCCGCGGCTCTTGGAATCCAGCGAGGCCACGCTCCGGTACTTCGCTCGTCCGGTCGTGAAGGAGCCGACGCAGGTTCTGAAGGAGCCGACGCAGGTTCCGCCGGAGCCCGGGAGCCCGTCGGGCTCGGCCGAGCAGAGCGGCGGTCAGGGTCCACGTGCCGAGACGAGCCAAGGCGAGTAGGTGAGCGGCGCCGGCGTCGTCAAACGGCGTGGCGCAGGTCGTTGAGGCCATCGGTGTAGATGTCCCCGCCCCGGTGGTGGCGATCACTGTGCGGCACTGCGGTGCTGCGGCGCCGGTTCCCGCGCCACCGTGTACGCGACGGAGGGCGTTGATCTTGACGTGGTGCACCCGAAGTACGCGTAGTCGACACCGCGGCCTCGAGCCACCGCGAGGTCGACGGACGGTGACGAACGAGGGCAACCCGATCTTCTTCATGCCGCTCCGAACAGCGGGGACGGTTCAGACGTCTGGCTGGACCGGCGACGTCAACCGGGACGGGCGGTACCTTGTGAGCAGTGGTAGCGACGACTTCGTCTCGACAGCCGCCGTCTCGAGAGTCCGTCCCATACGAATGGGAGCCTGATGAGCATCAGGAAGGTAGAGACATGGCAATGAAGCCTGAGCGAGTCGGCTCCCGCGTTCCGGGCTCGGCTACCGGCGCCGGCCACCCCGCGCCGCGCACACTCATCGTCTGGCGGGTGCTCAGCGCGCTGCTCCTGCTGACCATGGGCGGGATCCACCTGTACCTCGCCCTCAAGGGTGCCGGATCGCTCGGCAAGCCATTCTGGGTGAACGCGGTGGGTGGGCTGGTGCTGGCGGTCGCCATCCTGGTCCTGCGGGGGCGGCTCCTGCTGCTGGCCAGCGCGCTCGCCACGCTGTTCATGGCGGGCACATTGCTCGCCCTGGTGCTTGCGCTCACCGTTGGACTGTTCGG
>Ga0207678_10004916_pt1 | contig 12003 bp, 12 predicted proteins | sample KBSC63metaG_FD_184319 | JGI IMG/M metagenome (GOLD analysis project Ga0207678, IMG submission 184319) | Corn rhizosphere microbial communities from Kellogg Biological Station, Michigan, USA - KBS C6-3 metaG (SPAdes) (version 2) | ecosystem: Host-associated > Plants > Roots > Rhizosphere > Soil ... | reverse complement strand
AACAATCCATCGCATGGCAGGGATCGCCCCATGATCGACCTTTACTACTGGACCACGCCGAACGGCCACAAGATCACGATGTTCCTTGAGGAGACCGGGCTTCCTTACAAGATAATTCCGATTAACATCGGCAAGGGCGAACAGTTCGCGCCGGAATTTCTGGCGATCGCGCCCAACAACCGCATTCCGGCGATGGTCGATCATGAGCCGAAGGGCGGCGCAAAGCCGATCTCGATCTTCGAATCCGGCGCGATGCTGGTGTATCTGGCCGAGAAGACCGGAAAGTTTCTGCCTTCCGATTTCTACGGGCGTTATGACGCGATCCAGTGGACGTTCTGGCAGATGGGCGGGCTCGGCCCGATGGCCGGGCAGAACCATCACTTCCGCAATTACGCGGTGGAGAAAATCAAATACGCCATCGATCGCTACGTCAACGAGACCAACCGTCTCTACGGCGTGCTCAACAAGCGCCTCGCCGATCGCGAATTCGTCGCCGGCGATTACTCGATCGCCGACATGGCGAGCTATCCCTGGGTCGTGGGCCACAAGAACCAGGGCCAGAACATTGACGATTTTCCGCATCTGAAACGCTGGCTGGAAACGATTCAGGCGCGGCCCGCCACGGTGCGCGCGTACGCCAAGGCGAAAGAGGTCAATCCGAATTTCGGACAGCCCGTCAATCGGACCGAGGAGGAGCGCAGGATCCTGTTCGGCCAGACCGCGGCGGTGGTGCGGTAGCACTGACTGGCGGACGCGTTTCGGCCTGCGCGGTTTGACCGCGTGGCCGTCTTGCTGGAACGATGGATTGCCGGGCCAAGCCCGGCAATGTCGATATCGGGTTCGGCTCATGTATGGATCTTCGCCAATGTCGCTCAAGCTTTTTGAACTCGTCGGCATCGACGAAACGCGCCCCTTCAGTCCGTACTGCTGGCGGGCGCGGATGGCGCTGGCGCATAAGGGGCTATCGGCGGAGACGATCCCGTGGTGTTTCACCGACAAGGGCGCGATCGCCCCGCATGGCTCCGAGAGGGTGCCGGTGCTGCTCGACGGCGATCGCACGGTCGTCGATTCCTGGGCCATCGCTAACTACCTCGAGGATACCTATCCGGACCGGCCGTCGCTGTTCGGCGGTGAGGGCGGCCGCGCCATGGGGCGGATGCTGAACTGGTGGGGCGACGGGGTGATCGGCGGCATGGTCCCGCTTATTGTCGCCGACATCCCGCTCAACCTGAAGTCCGAGGATGCGGCCTATTTCCGCCAATCGCGCGAAGCGCGTCTCGGCAAGCCGCTGGAGGAGGTCATGGCCAGCCGCGACAAGACGGTCGAAGGTTTCCGCAAATCGCTCGACCCGCTGCGGCTGACATTGCGGACGCAGCCCTTTATCGGCGGCACTGCTGCGAACTATGCGGACTATATCGTGTTCGGCGCGTTCCAGTGGGCGCGGGTGGTCAGCCCGTTCAAGCTGCTGAAGGAGGACGATCCGGTCCATGCCTGGCGCGAGCGTCTGCTCGATGCGTTTGACGGGCTGGCGCGGAAATCGCCGAGCTATCACGGGTAATGGCAGCGGTGGATGTGATTACCTTCCAGACACAAACCGGCAGTCAATAATTGTCGGACCGTCCGCACTCTCGCCGAGGCTGTAAATTAGTTCTATCCGATAATGATGTTAGCTCTGACTTAAAATGAAGGCGTAAGCTTGCCCCCTGGTAGCTGTTAGGGGGAGGCGCATTGTGACCGACCTTGAAGCCAAATTGGAGCGGTTTGAGACTCTCGCCGCCGAAAGTGATTTGATTGGCAAGTTGACGACGGATGAGGCGAAGCGCCAGTTGTACCTGCGCCTCGCCTTTCATTACCGCGAACTGGTGAACGATCTGCGGACAGTGATTGCGACCAAAGACGCCGCCTGATCCGAAGCAAACCTGCCGCCGGGCTTGTGCGTGGCGTCAGCGGCCGCGATAGCGCGGTTGCCGGCGCTCGATCCAGGCATTGACGCCTTCGCCGAGATCGCCTGATGGCACGAGGGCGGCGAACTGTTCGCTCTCGACCTGCAGTCCTTCGGCGATGCCCATGTTCAGGCCGCGGGTGACGGCGGTGATGACGCTGCCGACCGCAAGCGGCGAATGCCTGATGATGCGTCCCGCCAGCTCGCGCGCGGCCGGAAGCACCATCTCGTGCGGCACGACCTTGTTGACGAGGCCGATTTCCAGCGCCCGCGCCGCCGTGAACGGGTCTCCGGTCAGCAACAGCTCCAGCGCGCGCTTGCGCCCGACGAGGCGCGGCAGCCGCTGGGTGCCGCCGAAGGTCGGCGGCATGCCCAGATTGATTTCCGGCTTGGCGAAACGCGCGTGCTCGCTGGCAACGGCGAGATGCACGGCCTCGGTGATCTCGCATCCGCCGCCGAACGCCAGCCCGTTGACCGCGGCGATGACGGGCTTCCTGAACGCTTCGAGCCGCGCGGTCATGGCCTGGCCGCGCCGGACGAAGTCGCGGATCGCCGTCTCGCGGCCGCGGCGGACACTGCCCGAGAACTCATGGATATCGGCGCCGGCGGAAAAGGCGCGTTCGCCTGCGCCGGTCAGGATCACCGCGCGCACGCCGTCCTCGGTCTCGATCACATCCAGCGCCGCCATCAGGCGATCGATCAGCGCAAAATTCAGCGCGTTGAGCTTGTCGGGACGGTTGAACGTGACAAGCGCGATCCCGTCATTGATTTCGAGCAGAAGCGGATCGGACATTCGCAGGGTCTCCGGGAGCCATTGACGTGGTGCCGGCACCGTAGAGCAGCCTCCGCATTGAGTATATTCACTGGTCGGTATACATGAAGGGCATGGCACGGCCTGAAGTCCCGACACGCGAACGCATCATCTCGGCGGCGAACGCCCTGTTCTACAATGACGGCATTCGCGGCGTCAGCGTCGACGCGGTAGCCGAGAAGGCCGGCGTCACCAAGCGGACGCTCTATTATCATTTCAGGAGCAAGGACGAACTGGTCGCGGCGTATCTCGCCGGGCGCGATCAGCCCAACCTCGCGCTGTTCCGGAAATGGTTTTCGGAGGCCGAGGGGGGCTTGCCGGCGAAGGTTGAGGCGATCTTTCGCAACCTGGCGCGGTCGGCGCGACATCCGAAGTGGAAGGGGTGCGGTTTCCTGCGCACGTCCGCCGAACTCGCCAACATGCCCGGCCATCCCGCGATCAGGATCGGCGCCGCGCACAAGAAGAAGTTCGAGGCATGGCTGCGTGCGACCTTCGAGGCGGAGGGCATCGCCGATCCACTGCGGCTCGCGCGGCAAATCCTGCTGCTGCTCGACGGATCGTTCGCCGTCGTGCTGCTGCATCGCGATCCCAGCTACATGGAAACGGCGGGCGAGGCGGCGCATTCCTTGATCGAGGCGGTGCTTCCTGCGCGGGGAAAGCCGCGAGCGCGGAAGGGCCGGCGATAGCTGTCCGCTAGGAATCTCGCGCCAACACGCCGCGTTCTTGCAGCATCGCCAGCACGGCATTCAGGTCCGGCAGCACGGCCGCGCATTTCGCGCGCGTCTCGTCGGTCGGCGGCGCCATGTCCGGGACCATGATCGTGATCGCGCCGGCGGCGTGCGAAGCGGCAACGCCGTGATTCGAATCTTCCACCGCAATGCAGACCTGCGGCGCGAGACCAAGGCGTGTCGCGGCGAGGAGATAGAGGTCCGGGCTCGGCTTGCCACGCGTGACATCGTCCAGCGTCAGGATGGTGTCGAAGCGGGAGCGGATTCCCGCCAGCAAAAGATTGCGTTCGGCGGACCGGCGGGACGAAGAGGTCACGATCGCCATCGGGCAGTCGGCGGCGGCGAGCCCGTCGAGCAATTCCAGCGTGCCGGGCTTGAGCGGCAGGCCGGCCTCCATGAACCTGTCGCGATTGGCGAGGAAAGCGCTGTTGATCTCGGCGAGTGGAAAGTCCTTCCCGTAGCGATCGAGCAGCATGGCCTCGCACGCCGGTCCGGGAAGTCCGACCATGGCGTGGCCGAGCGCGACGGCGTCATCGGCGTAGCCGCTCGCATTGAGCGCTGCGACGAGGCTGTTGAAATAGACTTTCTCGGTGTCGAGCAGCGTACCGTCCATGTCGAGCAGGACGGCATTGACATTCCACTTCGCAGTCACGTGGCACCCGCGCGCTGTCCGGCGAGTTTGCGCAGGCAATCCGGGCAGAGACAATCGCTGCTGTCGGTGGGCATCGGCAGGCGGAACATCTCGTCGGAACACCAGCACGCACCCGACAGGCTGCAATTGAACTCAGCGCCGCATCCGGTGCAGGCGAGGCGGCGCACAGGCTGATTTTCCAAACGATTAGTCATCAACAAGGCCGCATTCCTGACGCGGAATTAATCCCGGGTTCATGCCGAAGCGCGTTATACTCCATAACCAGTATACGCCCGGGAAATTCTGAGGGAAATCCGATGGCCCGCGATTCGCAGGCAGCGCTTGTTGCGCTCAATCGCTTCGGACTGGGCGCGCGCGGCGGGGCCTCGGGCGATTTCCTCAATGCGGCGTCCGATCCACGTGGCTTCGTCAAGGCAGAACTCGGCCGTCCCAACGGCGTGCTGCTCGAGGTACCGGGATTGCAGTCGACGCCGGCGCTCGGCAAGGCCGTGTTCGACTATCAGTTCGGGATCCAGCAGGCCCGCGATGCCGCCGCCAAATCGGCACCGGCGCCCGCCACCGAGGGACAACCTCCGGCAGACGCGAAGGCGCAGCGGCGAAACCTTTCGCTCAACAGCATCGCCATGGACATGGCGCCGAAGGAACCACCGGTGGAGCAGCCGGCGAAGCCGCCGGAAAATCCCGTTGCTGCCATGGCGCCGGCCGAGGCGATGCGCCCCAATGCGCCAAAGCCGCCACCGCAACCGCTCAACATCATCCAGAAAACCTTTCGCGCCGAGGCGCTGGCGCGACTGCAGCGCGGCATCATCGCCGATTGCGGGTTTGCCGAGCGGCTGGTGGTGTTCTGGTCCAATCATTTCTGCATCTCCGCCAACAAGGGCGGGCCCGCGCGGATGTGGGCCGGCTCGTTCGAACGCGAGGCGATCCGGCCACACGTGCTCGGCCGCTTTGGCGACATGCTCAAGGCGGTCGAGCAGCATCCGGCGATGCTGTTCTTTCTCGACAACCAGCAATCGCTGGGGCCGGACTCACGTGCCGGGAAAAACCGCAACCGCGGACTGAACGAAAATCTCGCCCGCGAAATCCTCGAACTGCATACGCTCGGCGTCGGCGGCGGCTATACGCAGGACGACGTGACGTCACTGGCGAACATCATCACCGGCTGGACCTATGCGGGAAGGCTGGGGCAATTGGGTGAGCCCGGCTCGTTCGTATTCAATGCCAATGCGCACCAGCCGGGCGCACAGCGCGTGATGGGAAAGATCTACGACGCAGCAGGCGTGGCGCAAGGCGAGGCGGTGCTGGCTGATATCGCGCGCCATCCGTCGACCGCGAAATTCATCGCCGGAAAATTCGCGCGGCATTTTGTGGCCGATGATCCGCCGCTGGCGTTGGTGGCGCGGCTCGCCGACGTTTTCGCGAAAACCGACGGCGACCTCAAGGCGCTGGCGACCGCACTGGTGGATTCCGACGATGCCTGGAAGGCGCCGCTCTCCAAGATGCGCTCGCCTTACGAATTCCTGGTCGCGACGGGCCGTCTGCTGGTACAGGTTCCGAATGATCCCGGCCGATATATCGGCGCCCTGAACACGCTGGGCCAGCCGCTGTGGGCGCCCGCCGGCCCGAACGGTTTTCCCGACAGCAACGCGGCCTGGGCTGCGCCGGAAGGAATCAAGCTGCGGCTCGACATATCGGCGCAGATCGCTTCACGGCTCGCCGATGGCATCGATCCGCGCGACCTGCTCGAACTCGTTGCCGCGGATGCGGCCTCATCGGAAACGCGGCGGATCATCGAGCGCGCGGAATCGCGGCAGCAGGCGCTGGCGCTGTTGCTGATGTCGCCGGAGTTCCAGAGGAGATGACGTCGATGCAAACGACGAATGATTGCTGCGAAGAGATGCGATCGCCGGTGACGTCGCGACGCGCGCTGTTGCTCGGCGGCGCCTCCTTTGCAGCATGGGCCTATCTGCCGAAATTCGCGCGCGCCGCCGATGGCCGCGATCCGCGGCTGGTGGTCGTCATCCTGCGCGGCGCGCTGGATGGGCTCGCCACCGTCGCGCCGATCGGCGATCCCGACTATGCCGGCCTGCATGGTTCGATCGCGCTCACGTCGGGCGGCCCGAACGCGGCCGTGGGGCTCGACAATTTCTTTTCGCTGCATCCGGCGATGCCGGAATTCGCGCGGATGTATCGTGAGAAAAAAGCCGCGGTGGTTCACGCGGTGGCGACGTCCTACCGCGACCGTTCGCATTTCGACGGGCAGGACGTGCTGGAAAGCGGCTTTGCCGGGCCCGGCCGGGTGCAGTCCGGCTGGCTCAACCGCGCGCTGGAAGGGTTGCCGAAGGGCGAGCGGGTGACGAGCGCGCTTGCGGTTGGCCCGACCACGCCGCTGGTGCTGCGCGGAGCGGCGCCGACGGTTGGCTGGGCGCCGGTCGCGCTGCCGCAGGCTGCGGAAGATACTGCGATGCGGCTCCTCGAACTTTATCAACACCGCGATCCCGCGCTGGCGAATGCGTTGAAGCAGGGCCTTGCGCTCGACAAGGCGGCGCAAGGCGACGACATGAAGCCCAAACCCGGCATCAATGGCGCCAGCGCGATGCGGCTCGTGGCGCGTGGTGCGGCGAAACTGATGGCCGCCGATGACGGTCCGCGGATCGGTGCGCTTGCCTTCGACGGCTGGGACACCCATGCCAATGAAGGCGGCCCGGTGGGCCGGCTGGCGCAACTGCTCGGCGGCCTCGACGGTGCGCTGGCGGAATTCGAGAGCGGGTTAGGCGAGCGCTGGCGCGACACGGTGATCGTGGTCGCCACCGAATTCGGCCGTACCGCGCGCATCAACGGCACGCAAGGCACCGATCACGGCACCGGCACCATCACCTTGCTCGCCGGCGGCGCGGTGAAAGGCGGCCGCGTGATCGCGGACTGGCCAGGCTTGAAGCCCGCCAACCTCTATCAGGGCCGCGATCTCGCGCCGACCACCGATCTACGCGCCGTAATGAAAGGCGTGCTGAAGGATCAGTTCGGGCTTGCGGAGAAAGTGCTGGCTCAGAGCGTGTTCCCTGACAGTGCCGCGGTGAAGCCGATGCAGGGGCTGGTGGGGTAGCGCGCCAGTCCCGCCCACATTGCCGTCCAGGATCAATGTCGGGAGCTATAAGCACCGCAGAGAATTGTTGGAAGGTGCCGGATCCCGGCGCAGCCTAGCAAGGGTGTGTACTCATTAGCGCGCCACGTTAACGGTCACACTTGCGCGCCGTCCTCAGAGTCACCGAGGGATGCTCGCCGTAAGCCGCATGATAATACTTTGCAAAGTGTCCCAGATTGCTAAATCCACAAGCATAGGCAACCGATGTAACTGTTGTTTCGGGCGTCGCGCGCGTGAGCATTTCGTTCGCATGTCGCAACCGAACCTGCCTCACGAAGGCCATCGGCGAGACTCCGCGGCTCTTCCTGAACGTAAAGAACAGGCTCCGGATACCTGCATTCGCGACATGGGCCAAAGCTTCAACTGTTACAGGCTGATCCCAGTTCTGCTCAATATACTCCTCTGCGAGACGCACCTGCCAAGGTGCGACTGGGCGAGCCGAACTCTCCTCCAGCAAGTGACTGTAATTGTGCAGATTGCAATTAAGGTAGGAGACGACAAGGGCCTGTTCGAGTTCGGCCAATACAAGACCGGGAAGCGGAGCTTCGAGACGGTTCAATTCGCGCACCACAAACTCGACCAAACGACGTTGAGCAACCGCCATTGCCGGAACGGGCCTGGTGTTGGTCGCAATACGTGGTGTGTCGACCGGTCGACCGATAAGTCCGCTCAGCGTCTTGACCAGTTTCTCCCGTTTGATCCTGAGGATCAGGTGCTGAAAATCGGATGAGTATTTGACCCTCATTTCTGCGTTCGGTCCGCAGGCGGTCCCTTTGCTGGGCGATATCTCACCCTCGGCCCCGTCGTTAACAACGGAACCGTGACCGCGAATAGGAAAGCCCTGAAGGTAGGTGTCGCCATGCGAAAGACAAACCGCCAACGGGGCACCATAGCGGGCATAGGTCACGCCGACATCAGCCATTTGCCGATGGTTGAGGCATCCTTCGAACGTCCGTTGACCGCCGCGCCCCAGATCCATCGACCAGACAGAAAAGAGGCCGGCAAGGCGTTGGCGAAGTTCGTCAACGTCGTGGGTGCGAAGGGCCGGAAATCGGCTTAACGGCTCGGTCCGCATGGTTTCATCCCTGCGTCTCGCGAACTGAAAGGTTCGGCACAATTGGGCCGAACGTTGCAGTAACAGAGTAGCGCAAGCCGGACATCGGGTGAACTCTTGGTCGGCAATTCGACGTAACAAAATGTCGCGGTCCGGCACGGACCAGTTCAATGATCGAGGTCGATGCCAATCTGCAGAAGGGTGTTGTCACAGTCCGCTTTCGCGGAGCAGTGACAAACCGCGAATTCATTGATCTGGCGGCAACAATCGCCAATTTCGGATCGGCGGACAGGGTTCTGGTGTACCTCGACTGGGTCGCGATCGACCGCTGGGCCTTCTCAGTCCCGACTGCCAGCGGTGTAACCGCGTGGCGCCGGGCTCGCAAAATGATCGCGCGCGCCGCTCTCGTTCATCAACCTCGCCTGAACCGCCAGGCCGCCTGGCTCGCTGCATTCTTGCGCAAAGAAGGCGTCCAAGTCCGCTCCTGGCGGCCACAGAATGCCGACGCCGCAACGGCATGGTTGAGCATCATCTAACGCGGCCACTCACCTCTGACATGATCAGGCCGCTCCATCTTTTCCGAAAATGTACCGTGGTTCTTGCAGTTTCGGGCTGGCCACTGCATTCGCTGAGTAGCGCCCTCGATTGGATCACCTGCAAGCTCTCGCATGTTGAACCCGGCATTGCCGAGCCGGTCTGACCGTAATCTTGCGATACGTCACTACCACTGTCGTTGTAGCAGCGAGGCATTCATCATGAAGATCAACAAGGCGCTGTTCTTGCTTACGACCATATCCGTTGCAGCCATAACCTCCGGACCGGCGGTCGCACAACAGCAGCAAAGACCCAACATCGTCATCATCTGGGGCGATGACATCGGCCAGTCGAACGTGAGTGCCTATTCACGGGGGATGATGGGCTATCAAACACCCAATATCGACCGCCTCGCAAACGAGGGCGTGATGTTCACGGACTACTATGCGGAACAGAGTTGTACCGCTGGACGCGCTTCGTTCCTCACGGGCCAGTCCGGCTTGCGGACCGGAATGACCAAGGTCGGGCTTCCCGGCGCCACGCTCGGGCTGCAGAAGGAAGATCCCACCGTAGCCGAGTTGCTCAAGCCGCTCGGCTATTCCACTGGCCAATTCGGTAAAAACCATCTGGGTGATCGCAACGAATTTTTGCCGACGGCGCATGGCTTCGACGAATTCTATGGCAATCTCTACCACTTGAATGCGGAAGAAGAGCCGGAACTGCCTGACTATCCGAAGGACCCTGCATTCAAGGCAAAGTATGGTCCGCGGGGTGTTTTGGACTGCAAAGTCTCCGACAGGGATGATCCCACGATTGATCCGCGCTTCGGCAAGGTCGGCAAGCAAGTCTGCAAAGACACTGGCCCGTTGACCAAGAAGCGGATGGAGACCATCGACGACGACACGGCCGATCGAGCCGTGGATTTTATCAAGAGGCAGAAGAATGCGAACAAGCCATTCTTCGTCTGGGTGAACTTCACCCACATGCACCTGCGCACGCATACGAAGCCGGAAAGCGTCGGCCAAGCCGGCCGCTGGCAGAGTTCTTACCACGACACGATGATCGATCACGACAAGAACGTGGGGACGGTGCTCAAGGCCCTGGATGACCTCGGCATCGCCCAAGACACCTTTGTCATGTATTCGACCGACAACGGTCCGCACATGAACACCTGGCCGGATGCCGGGATGACGCCCTTCCGCAGCGAAAAGAATACCAATTGGGAAGGAGCCTACCGGGTGCCGGCGATCCTCCGATGGCCCGGCAAGATCAAGGCAGGCCAGGTGTCGAATGAAATGACTGCGCACCACGACATGCTTCCGACCATTCTGGGGGTGGCCGGTGACCCGCAGGTGACCGAAAAGCTGCGCGCCGGACACAAGATTGGTGACATGACATACAAGGTACATCTCGATGGATACAATCTCGTCCCGTACCTGACCGGGCAGACCGCAAAGAGTCCGCGAGAGTCGTTCATCTATGTCAACGATGACCAGCAAGTGGTCGCACTGCGGTATGACAACTGGAAGATCGTGTTCATGGAGCAGCGGGCCAGCGGACAGCTGTTGCTCTGGGCCAATCCCTTCACCGGCCTGCGCCTTCCGAAGATCTTCAATCTTCGTACCGATCCCTATGAGCGGGCGGACGTCACCTCCAACACCTACTATGATTGGATATTCGATCACGTGTTCCTGCTCGTGCCAGCACAGGATTACGTGGGCCAGTTCCTGACCTCGTTCCGGGACTACCCGCAGCGACAGAAAGCAGCGAGCTTCAACCTGGACGAGGTCATGGAGAAGCTGAAAGAGCCGAAGTAGCTCGTCGCCCTATCTTCCGCGGTCCGACGACACGTCATCGTCGTACCGCGGGGGAACGTTGCACCGACAAGCAGGACGTCGGAGTCGGCAGAAAGCGCTCTCGTTCGTTGTTTGAGTCCACAGAACCAATGGGAGGAATGACAATGAAAACGAAACTTGCAACGGCTCTTGCGGCACTCGTCCTGGTTTGAGGATTTGTAGCACGTCAGCTATCCCGCCGGCTGCGTTGTAAGGCCCGGCGTCGTACTTCGGCCAAGGTCGGTTGCCCGGGCCGCCGCGCGCGAGGCGGTGCGCCCTGGAACACCCATGAATCGGGGCGGGCCAGTCAATCGCGTCGGTAGATTCTGACGTTTCAATGGCGTGACCGCAACCGCCAGGAGACAGTGTAGCTGCCTCGATTGAGCGGGTCCGCTTATGCGTCCCTGCGCCCGTGCGCGCTGGGCAGGGACGACACCGAACAATTACTTATTTCGTAATCTGATCCACCTCCGCCATCTCTTCCTCGCTCAGCGTCCAGCCGATGGCCTTCACGTTCTGCTCGACCTGTTCGACGCGCGTCGCGCCGGCGATGACGCTTGAGACTTGCGGGCGGCAGGCGAGCCAGGAGAAGGCGAGTTCGAGCATGGTGCGGCCGCGGGCTTGCGCGAACGCCTGCAGCTTTTCGACGATGTCCTCGTTGCGTGCCGTGACATAGCGGTCCTTCAAGGCGGGGGCCTTGGCGAAGCGGGTATCGGCTGGCACGGCGGCACCGCGCTTGTATTTGCCGGTGAGGAGCCCGCTCGCCAGCGGGAAGAACGGCAACAGACCGAGCTTGTATTCCTGCGCGGCGGGCAGCAGATCCTTCTCGATGCCGCGCACCACGAGGCTGTATTCATCCTGGCAGGAGACGAAGCGGCTGACGTTCATCTGTCGCGCCATCATTTCCGCTTCCGCGATCCGCCAGGCCGGAAAATTCGAATTGCCGATGTAGCGGACCTTGCCCTGGCGGACGAGATCGTCGAGCGCGCGCAAAGTCTCTTCCATCGGCGTCAGGGGATCGTAATCATGCTGCTGGTAGAGGTCGATGTAATCGGTCTTCAACCGCGTCAGGCTGGCCTCGACCGCGGACATGATGTAGCGGCGCGAGGCGCCCTGCTTGGTGCCGTCGGTTGCCATCGGCTTGGAATATTTCGTCGCCAGCACGATGTCCTTGCGGCGGTCGCCGAGCACGGTGCCCAGCACGGTCTCGGAGCCGCCCATGCCGGCATAGATGTCGGCGGTGTCGAACAGGGTGATGCCGAGGTCGATCGCCTTGTGGATCACCTTGCGCGAGGTTTCGAGATC
>Ga0207678_10004915_pt1 | contig 12003 bp, 16 predicted proteins | sample KBSC63metaG_FD_184319 | JGI IMG/M metagenome (GOLD analysis project Ga0207678, IMG submission 184319) | Corn rhizosphere microbial communities from Kellogg Biological Station, Michigan, USA - KBS C6-3 metaG (SPAdes) (version 2) | ecosystem: Host-associated > Plants > Roots > Rhizosphere > Soil ... | reverse complement strand
CTTCGACAGCGAAATGTTGGCGGCCCTGAACTGGCTGTCGGCCTTCATGGCGATCGCCTGCTTGTTACCGGCGGTCTTTAGCGAGATGCTGGAGTTGAAGCCGGCTGAGCTGGCAATCACCTGGAAACTGCCGCCGGCGCCGCGGCCCTGGATGTTGCCGCCGACATTGCGGCTGGTCTCGCTCCAGGTGCCACTGACTTCGCCGCCCTGGGCGACGACGGCGGCCTGCAGGTTGAACCTGTAGGCGTCGCTGGCACAGGTGAGCACCATCTCCATGTTGGGCCCGCCGACCTTGTAGGTCGCGCGGCAGCGGATGCGCTCGCTGGAGCCGTCGTCGAGCGTCACCGTGCCGCCGCCGGACCAGGTACCGGCCATGCCGGCGAAGGCGGTCGACTGGGCGTGGCTTGGCGATACGGCGAAGCCGGTCATAAAAAACGCGACGGCTGCGAATGTCAGCCGCCGCGTTTGGGCGAACAATTGCGATGTCTGGCGTGTCTTACTGACGGGACGCTTCCCATCGACCGCTACATGCGACACCAGCTGAAGCGCCATTCCATTTCCCCGATCCGGAGTTGCCACTGAGTTGACCGTTCGCATATGCACCATTGATCGAGACTTTCACAAGCCCCCCGCTGCCGACGCTGCCGGAAACCGGGCCGCCCGAAATCTTGCCGTCGGTGACGTTCACGGTCGACGTAGTCTGCGCATCGCAACTGCCCGTTTTTGTGACAACGGTAACTTGCCAAAGGCCGTCATAGGGCGACTGAGCGGAGACCGGAGCTGCGGCAACGGTCGCGGCGGAGGCAAGAAACGAAGCAAACAAAATGTCGCGGATGCGGTTGGAACGCATGGATCAATTCCTTGAGATGTGTGTGATGACGCGCCTTATCTGGTCACAATGTGTCCAAACTTGGGTGCGCCGCACCACTGTGGAAAGTTCCCGGAATTTCAAACACATCAAGGTGAATCTGGTTCCGGATGGGGAACAAGAAATTTGCCGTTTTGGCCACGATTCGCGCATGATTCGGCCGCTTGAGGTATCTGGATAGGGTTCAATGCTTGGCGTCGGACAGGCTCGGCGCTTTGGTGGCGAATTCCTCATCCTGCGGGGTGGCAGGCAGGCTGTGGTGGGTCTTGGCGTGAAAGATGACGTCAGCAAGCAGCTTCTGGCCGAGCGGGGCCAGCGCGCGCTCCCAGAGTTCGCGCGCGGTTTCTCCCTTCCTGACGAATACCCACTCCTGCGCGGCGATGGCGCCGGCATCCATCCGGTCGGCGAGGTGGTAGACGGTGCCGCCGGCGATTGGGTCGCCCTCCTTGATGGTCCATTCGACCGCGGCGATGCCGCGATGCCGGGGCAGGAGCGAGGGGTGATAGCCGACGCCGCCGAGTTTGGAGGCGGCCAGCGCTTCCCGGGTGACGCGGGCATGGCTATGGGCGGTCACGATCAGGTCGGTATTGGGCGCGATCTCGGACGCGATGACGCGTTTCGGATCGTCCTGCACGACAACCTCGATCCCGGCGGCCTGGGCGGTCGCGGCAAGCCGGTCCTCGCCATCGTGAACAACGACGCGGACGATATCGACCCCGTGTTGCCGCAGCGTGTTGAATGTCGTCACGCCGAAATGGCGGGAACCAACCAGGGTGATCCGCATGTGTTCTGTCCGTCGTCGTTAATCAGGCCGGTATGCCGATAGCACACCATGGCGCCCTGTTTCGACGCTGGCCCGGGGGCGCCGGGGTTATCAACAGGGCGGACTGGCGCAGCCAGCCCTTGGCGGCGCAACCCGGGGCAGGGCGCGGCCTCGCCCGGGACGACTGGACGGAAGCGGATCGGCCGGCATCGAGAACGTGACGAACTGGCTGAACATCGATGAGACGCGCGTGACGTGAGAGGCGTCACATCGGCAACCAACGACGCAGCGCTATGGTCGGGCCAACGCCAGCCACCACGGACCCCACCAGCATGACACGCTTTTTGATCTTCGCCGCCATCGCGCCGCCACTCGGCTTCGTCGTCGCGTTCTGGGTGATGCTGCAGGTTGCCAACTGGCTTGCGGGCAGCCCGATCACGTTCGATGTCGCCCAAATCATGATGCTGCCGACGATATATCTGGTCGGGTTGATCCCGGCGCTATTGGCTGGGTGGTTCGACCATGCGCTGGCGAGGCGCAACGTCTCTTACGGCATCGCGCTCACGGCGCTGTTCGGCTACACGATCAGCTACCTGCCGCTGGCAGTAGCGTTCTGGATAGGCTTCGGCCACGGGCCGTGTGTCCTGCTGTTCGGCCTCATCGGCGGGGTGCCGTCAGCGCTGTGTTCCTGGCTCGCCGCGGAACGGCAGGCGCCTGACCTTGTTCCGTCACCATGACAGTATTCGCAGCTCTGGACGGGTGTAGTCCGGGATCGGTTGCTGGAGCGGCCCGGACTGTTGTTCGGCCGCCATCTGCAGTCGCGCCCGCAGGTCGGCGCTGCACTGCTTCATCTGGTTGCGCAACTCGCGCCGGCTGAAAGTGGTGAGGGAGTGATCGCTGAGCTGCTGCCAGGCAGCGCGCAGCCACTGTTGCATGGCGCGGATATCGGAATCGAGCGCCTCGGGCTGGTTCATTCCGCCGGAATCTCAAAACGTGATCGCGCCACAATTAGGCCTGATTCTCGCGCGGCCGCCTACTCCGTAGCAATGCGGAGGGCAGGAAAAACCGCTCACATGGAAGCAGGTGGATCTGGAAGCAGGGGAACGTGCGCGCCACATGATCGTTGCAAGGGTGGCTCCTGGAGAGACCTCGATGTCCCGCAATTCGTCGCTTGTTCTCTTCGTGGCGCTCGCCCTGATCGCCCCCGCCAAGGCATTTGCGCAATTGACGCCGCCAGCCGGCTCGGCCGGGGCCGGCAATTCGTCGATATCGGGCGTACCGTTCGGCCCGGCCAATCCCCGCGCGCTCTCCGATCCCAGCGGCATTGGCAACGCCGCGAGTGTCCCGCCACTGCGTCCCTACACCCCGCCGCCGGTAACTTCCTACGGCGCAGTCGATACGCCGGCGCCGCGCGCACGGCTCACGCCGCCGCCCTATACCGGCGCCTCGCAGCGGATCATCAGCGCGCACCAGGGGCAGCCACGAAAACCGCCGGGTCGGCGGCGGGCGCGACCTGAGGTGAGCAGCTTCACGGGGATCTGCCGGGGGTGCTAGCCGTCAGACTGCGGTCCATCCCACCAGAAGCAACCACGCAAGAAGACGAGCGTTTCAATGTCCGGCCTTCGCGGGGAACGATTTTCTCTTGCCCGACTTATGCAAGGTTAGCTCAGCGGCCAAACGTGCTGGTCTTGCATTCTCTGATGCCGAGTATCGCGTAACGAATTTTTGCCCTCGGGGCAGGGATGGCGGGAATGAACATCCAGCAACGGACGGCCGAGATTCTTTCCCCGCCAGGCCTGTCCACCATCCCGGAAGTCGCTCCAACGCCTCGCGATGAAGCGCTGGGCGCGCGCGAAGCGAGGCTGGCTGCCACCTACGAACATGTTGGCGTGGGCATTGTCGAGGTCGACGAGGCCGGACGGATGCTGCGCGTCAACCAGAAGGTCAGCGAGCTGATGGGACACGAGGTGGCCGACCTGCTCGGCCGCTGCATCTTTGACGAGACCTCGCCACAGGACGTCGCGCAGGATCTTGCGCAGTTCAGGCGGCAGGTCGCGGGCGAAATCGATCGCTACACCATTGAAAAGCGTCTGGTCCGCAGGGACGGCTCATACTTCTGGGCGGAAGTGACGTCCTCGAGCGTTCGAGATGCGTCGGGAAATTTCCTTTACGCGGTGCGCGTTCAGCATGACATCAGCGCCCGCAAGGAGACCGAACAGGCACTGGCACGCCGCAGCGAAGAGCAGGCGGCACTCTTCCGGTTCTCCGAAAAGCTCCAATACGCCACGTCACTTCCAGACGTCTACGACGCCGGCCTGGACGCCATCCTGGCCGCACTCGCCTGCAAGCGCGCCTCCATTCTGCTGTTTGATGATAGCGACGTGATGCGTTTCGTCGGATGGCGGGGCCTGTCAGACCGCTACCGGAAGGCCGTCGAAGGCCATTCGCCATGGGACAGGGACGAAAGAAATCCACGTCCGGTCTACTTCGAGGATATCGGCGTTTCGGCTCTTTCGGTTGCGCTCAAGGAAACGATTGCGCGAGAACACATCGCTGCGGTCGCATTCATTCCGATCCTGATCGGTGGCCGGCTCGCCGGAAAATTCATGGCCTATTACGACAGGCCGCATCGCTTCACCGAACCGGAGATCGACGTCGCGCTGACGCTCGCGCGGCTACTCGGCTTCGGTATTGCGAGGCTGAGGGCGGAACAGGCGCGGAGCGCCGCCGAAGAGCGTGCGCAGCAGCTAGTGTTCGTCGTGGAATCCTCCGATGATGCGATCATCAGTAAGGACCTCGATGGGATCATCCGGACCTGGAACTCAGGCGCCCAGCGGCTGTTCGGCTATAGCGCCGGCGAGGCCATCGGCAAGCCGGTGACCATTCTTTTCCCGCCAGGACGCGAAGACGAGGAGCCCGGGATCCTGGCGCGTGTGCGGGATGGCGAGCGAATCCACCATTATGAAACCGTTCGCCGGCGGAAGGACGGCAGCCTGCTGGACATTTCGCTGACCGTCTCGCCGGTGCGCGACGGCGCAGGACGCATCGTCGGCGCATCGAAGATCGCCCGCGACATCACCGATCGCAAGGAAGCCGAACGAAAACTCCGGGAGAGCGAGCAGCGTCTCTCCGAATTGCTCGCGGCTATACCGGCGGCGATTTACACGACCGACGCGCAGGGGAAGGTTACCTACTTCAACGAGGCGGCGGTCGAATTCTCCGGCCGGACGCCCGTGCTCGGCAGTGACGAATGGTGCGTGACGTGGAAGCTGTTCCTGCCGGACGGCACGCCGCTTCCGCACGACCAGTGCCCGATGGCGGTGGCGCTCAAGGAAGGGCGCGCCGTGCGTGGCGCCGAAGCGGTCGCGGAGCGGCCGGACGGGACGCGGGTGCCCTTCATTCCCTTCCCGACGCCGCTGCGGGACTCTTCCGGCAAGATCAACGGCGCCATCAACATGCTGGTGGATATCAGTGAGCGGCGGCAGGCGGAAACCCAGCAGCGGCTTCTGCTCGATGAACTCAATCACCGCACCAAGAACAACATGCAGATGCTGCAGTCGCTGCTGTTCTCCGCGGCAAGAACCGCGCACAGCGAGGAGGCGCGGAAGGTCCTGAACGAAGCCAGCGCGCGGATCGCGGCGATGGCGGCGGCGCAACGCGTGCTGTACGGCCGCAGCGATGCAAGTCGGTTCGATGCGAAAGAATTTCTGCCGGCGGTCTGCGAGACCATCCGGCAATTGCTGCCGCCGGAGGCGCGCATCGAGTGTGGCGCAGCGCATGGCGTGCTGTCCAACGACGTGGCGATGCCGCTCGCGCTGATACTGAACGAGCTTCTGACAAACGCCGTGAAGCACGGCATCAAGGATCATGCGAGAGAGTGCGTCCGGGTCAGCTTGACGAAGCACGACGGGCAGCTCGCGCTCTGCGTCGAGGATGACGGGGAGGGGTTCGACCTGGAAGAGGCGCGCAAGAACTCATCCGGACTACAGCTCGTCCTCGGCCTCGCGCGCCAGCTGCGCGGGACGCTTTGCATCACGAAAAATCCGTCGCGGGCGTGCCTCGAGTTCCCCGCTTCAAAAATCTAGGGCGGTCATCGATGACGCCACAGCGCAGCGCAGGGCATTTCGCGCCGCCGTCCGGGCCGGACCGCAACCGGCCGCTGCCTGCGGAAGAGGCCCGATGGATGGAAGACAAGCAGGGCCCGCTGCGCGTTCTCGTCGTCGAGGATGATTTTCTGATCGCCATGCAAACCGAAGTCGCGCTGACCACGGCCGGCTTCGAGGTCGTCGGCCCGGCGACGACCGCCGAGGAAGCCGTCGCGCTGGCCGGCGAGGCGCAGCCGACGCTCGCCGTGATGGACATTCGTCTCGCCAGCACCCGCGATGGCATCGATGCCGCACGGCAATTGTATCAGGAGTTCGCCATTCGCTGTATCTTTGCGACCGCGCATGACGATGCGCATACGCGCGGACGCGCCGAGCCCTATGCCCCGCTCGGATGGCTGCCGAAGCCGTACACCATGGCGTCGCTCGTCGCCGTGGTTGCCGAAGCCGTCGCGGTGCTGCGCCGGCCGTAGCGGAGGCGGCGCGCCTCGGTATGCTCAGTCCTCATAATAGTAACGGCGACGACGTTCGTATCCGCCGCCGTAGTACTGTTGACGCCCCTGCTGGTATTGCGGCGGCACCGTTCCGTTCGGGTAACATTGGCCATCCCTGACGTCGACGTCGGCGCCATTCCCGCACGGAACAGGGTAACGGCCGCCGCGATAGTAACGCTGATATTGCCGTGCGGCCTGGTCCTGCGGCGCCAGATAGCCGTTCGGATAGCAGAGGCCATCTCGCGCGCTCACATCCCAGCCGTGGCCGCATGGCGGCGGATGGACGGGCACACCGTATTGCACGGTTTGAGGCAAGACGGGTGCAACCAAGTCAGGTGCAACGGCGCTTCCGGGCGCCATGCTCAACTGAACGGCCAGTGCTGCGGCGGCAATGCTGACGATCATGGTCCTTCTCCGATCAAACCAGAAGCTGGCGGCGTTTCCGCGACACGCCGACCGGTCGCCCGATCAGGATCGAGGGCTGCTGTTGCATTGATACAAATATATCAAAACATGCCCTGAATATCCGATGAACGCATTTCAAGTATCGGAAGCGCAAATCCCTGCAACGGTCGCTACGCGAGAGCCGCTACTCGGCGAACAGATGTTCAGCGTCGCCGCGCTATCGCATTTCGAAGTAGCCGTTTCGTCGATAGTGATAGCCCCGGCGGCCTTCCTGATACTGCCGTGGTACCGCGCCCGTCGGGTAGCAGAGCCCATCGCGAATATCGACGTCTGCGCCGTGACCGCATGGGACCGGCCGCCGGCCGCCGCCGTACTCAAGGGGATAATAGCGGCCCGATTGAAATTGCGGCGGCACCATCCCGTTCGGGTAGCACTTGCCGTCTCGCTCATCGACATCGTAGCCGTGGCCGCACGGCGGTGGATGGCCGTGACGGCGGTACCGGATTTCCTGCAGCAGGGGGGTGCTTTCGTTCACCGGGTGAGCCGGTACCCCCAATTGTAGCGCGAGGGCTACGCCGGCAATGCTGGCGAACATCTTTCGGTCCCTCCGGTGAACACGGAATCTCTTTCTGCAGCCGATCTCCGCTTCGGACAATGGCCGCGGGGATTATACGTTTTCATATCGATGCCGTGTGTGCCGTCGGGACGGCCGGCCCGCGAAATCAGGACATCCTTCAAGCGCGACGTTCCTGCGGCAGCCGGCAATGCCGACACAGTCATAGACCATCGCGCAATGGTGGCTGGACGGGCAATTCATCGCCCCCAGGCGGGCAAACCAAAGGCCGCCCGGAGGCGGCCTGATTGAGCTTGGGAAGCGGGAGGGCGACAACGGGCCACCTGCGTCCGGCTGACGCACTGCGGCAACGCCTGCGGCGCTCGAGGCGAAACGCTGCGAGCCTAGCCCGCGCGGTAGGCATCCAGCGCATGGGCGGCGAATATGCCCACGCTGATCAGGGCGAGGATAGCGGCTGAGAGCTCGATCATTGACCGGCCTCCCGCTCATGATTCCAAATGAGGTCGAAGAAAAACTGCATGCTGGCCGTCCCTGTTTTCTTAACAACCACGTACGCAGCCCTTTGTTTCAGGATGTTTTCGTCGGCTCGGGAAAATGGTTTCGTCGGGACGTTGGCGCAACTGAATGATGACAATTTCGCGGCGGGAGTGCATGCTTTTTGTGACACCAGCGGAGTGATTCGGTCATGCTGGAAGCCATCGTATTGTTGCTGGGCGTGAGCACGTGCGCCCTGATCCTCATTGCCTTCTGGGGCCTCGACCTGCTCGGGATGCGTCGTCGCAGAGGATAGCGTGGTTCTGGTTCAGTGCGGATCGTTGCCGCGAGTAGCGCCGGCACGAGGTTGTCACGCGCCTCTGAGGTGTGACCCGTCAGCCGTATCTTTCGGGCTGGACGGCTTGTCATGGCGGGGATTTTTCAGCCGCAAGCACAGGCCGGTCACCAGGTGGTCACCGCCCTAAAGCGGAAAATACAGGCTTCGCGCCGCAGGCATCAGTGCCAATGGCGGCGGTGATGACGATAGCCCCCGTAGTGACGATGTCCCGCCCGCCGCCAGCCATAGCTCGTGTAGGGGTTTCCGCGGCCGTAGTTCTGGCAATTTGCGTTCGGATAGAACTGGGCGCACCAGCCCGGATTGGTAATGACGTGCTGCGCCGACGCCGGGCTGGCGAGTGCGGACAGGAACGATAAGGCAACAGCGCCAAGCAAGATCGTTGGTCTCGTCATCGCAGCCTCGCCTTTTTCCTGCTTGCGACTTTAACGGCGATCGATCGTGAGGGTTCCTGTTCTCCATTGACGCCCCGGGGACTCGGACAGATTGCGAGACGCCGGCCCTACGCTTTTTCACGAAGCGCGCGAAGCCTGCGACTAGCCGTCGCGTTCACTGTGGAGCGCAGAAGCAAAGCCGACCCGCACGGGTCCCATCGGCCGCTGCATTATCGACTTCTAGGAATCGCCTGGATGAGGTTCAGCACGTTGGCTCGCGCCAGCCGGGCTGGCATCGACATCATCCATCGCATCGCAAATTGCTTCCGGGATCTCATGCCTTTCAGGCGGCGAGATCAAAAGTTGCTTTCGCATTTCTGCGAGGCGTGCACGGCAGTATTCGCGGTAGAGGAGGTCGAATAAAGCGGGCATGATCTAATCTCGATGTTTGGAGTTGATCTGCACCATCAACTCCAAACTTATCATCTATCGCAGGCTCCAAGTTGTGATCCAGTTCACAGCCTGTCGCGGACTTTCATTCCGAAGAAAAAACAGGCGGCGATGATCGGGGAGGGTGGCTCGATTATTTCGCGTGAACCAGCCTTGGTTAGTTCCTCTCCGGAACTTTTGGTTCCATCGGGCGTTCTCGTCTCGGCAGAAATCGGCGGCGCCGGGAGCGTGCCATGTCGAAATTCCCTGTTGGAATCGCGGTTCTTGGAGTGTCGTGCCTGTTTCTGGCCACCGAAACGTCGAGCACCGCTCAGGCAAGAGGCCTGCACCTTCGGATTGGCGGCGGCCCCATCGGCATCGTGAGATCCATTGCCTCGCTGCCTTTCCGAGGCCTGCATGGCCGGCGCGGCGAGCGCGTCAGAATGGCAAACCTTCATGACGAGGCGACCGGCGCGTTGCCGCGCGCCGATCTCACCCGCGGCGCCGACTGGGTCACGAAGCCGGTGGCGCGGGTGCAGGTCGGAGCCGCCGCCGCGCTGGCGGGCTGGCACGGCCGCCGTGGCGCGAGCGGATGGTGGCAGCATGGCGATGGCGGGTATGGATGGGTGGGGCCGTTGTTCTGGCCGTTCGCCTATTACGACATCTACGACTACACGCTCTGGGGCGACGGCATCGGCTTCTGGGGCTATGGCTATCGCGATATCTACGCCGCGATATTCACGCCCTATGGCTACGAGGACCTCAGCCGCTATATGGCGCCCCCGCGCAGCCGGCGGCATGGCAGGCTCCCTTCGCTGGCACAAATCTGTGGCGATGACGCAAGCGAGTTTGCCGGTCTTCCGGTCAAACAGATCCGGCAGGCGATCCTGCTGAGCGAGGAGCAGCGCGCGGCGCTCGACGATCTTGCCAACGCGTCAGTCCAGGCCGCCCAGACCATCCGCGCGGCCTGCCCGGCCGAGGTCGCGTTAACGGCGTCTGGCAGACTCGCCGCAATGCAACAGCGCCTGGAGGCGATGAAATCCGCGATCTCAAGTGTAACGACGCCATTCGAGACATTCTACGAACTGTTGGACAACGACCAGAAGGCCAAGCTCGTCGAGGTGTCCGGACAGCGTGCGCCATTTGCGCCCAAGGTTCCCGCCGCCCAGAGCTGCGCGCCGCCCGAGGTGCTGCCATGGCCCGGCAGCGAGATCGAGGCGAGGCTGCATCTGAACGACTCACAACGCGGGGGACTGGACGCGCTTCAGCGGATGAGCGCGCTCGCCAGGAACACGCTGAATTTCAATTGCCAGCCGGACGAGAACCTCGATCCGCCCGACCGCCTTGCGACAGCCGATACAAGGCTCGACGCCATGCTCGACGCGATCAAGCTGCTGCGGCCGGCCCTGGACGATTTCCTTGCGACGCTGAGCGACGAGCAAAAGGCTCAATTCGAGACCATCGGGGCAAAGCGCACGAGCTGACGGCTCAGCCGGTAATGATCTCTTAAGGCCTAAGGCCAGGTCGCCGTCGCTAAATCGTTATAGCGGCGGCTTTTTGCCACCAAACGGCCACCAGTTTGGCTGACGAATCGCGCGTGTTAGGATTCCATCTTTTTCATTCGCGGGAGATACTGAAGTGGCGATAGGGACAGTGAAGTGGTTTAACGCAACCAAGGGGTACGGATTTATCCAGCCGGATAACGGCGGCAAGGATGTCTTCGTGCACATTTCAGCGGTTGAGAAGGCCGGTCTGAGCAGCCTCAATGAGGGTGCGAAGGTGAGCTATGAAGAAATGAGCAACCGGGGCAAGACGTCCGCGGAAAATCTGAGAGTCGGGTGAAATTCAAGCCCGCTGGTTCACGCCGGCGGGCTTTGTTCCGGCGAATTGTCCGCAGGCCCACGTGACCGACGGTTGCGTGCGCTGTGCTCGGTCATCGCTTTCACGGCCTCGGTCTCGTCGGCGCAAAAAGCAATGCTTTGCCGATCCGCAAACACGAGCCATTGATGATGACCAACTTCCGTGATGACGTATTCGGTCATTCCGGCCTCCGGCGTGTAAATACACCTTACGACGGCGGCCTTGCTGTTTTGTTAACCACAATCCACCACGGTCCTGTGACCTTCCGGTGGGTCACGCGTATTGAGTAGGGCCGTCGCCGGGAATACCTGCGACGGCTTTTGCAGGTGAGTCGATGGATTTTCAGGCTTTCACGAATGACAGCCTCACGATGATGTACGCCGCCGTCCGCGGTGCTTTGGCTGCCGACGACGAGGCTGAACGGCAGGGCGGCGAGCCCAAGTTCAAGGTCCGCGATACGCCAGAGTGGAAGAAACACGCAGCGGACCTGGAATCCGAAATGCTCAGGCGGGGCATGCTATTCGAGGTCATCGATTGGGCTGAGGGACAAGGATCCCTGCCGCTTTAGACTTTCCGGGTCGCCGGCTTCCTTGCAACGCGCGCAAGGGAGGCGATGGGACTACACGATCAGTCATGCCTTACGCACTGACCGCGGGTGGCCGAGGCAAAGTTTGCGGAGCCTCCTGAAGTCGACGGCCGCAAGTAACTCCCTTCAATTGTTACATGGTCGAAAAGAGCCGGCTCGAAGCGCTGATTGCCGCGCTCGCGCGTTCCGAGCAAGCTTCCGCCTTTTAGGCATCATTCAGGGGGCTTAAAAATTTGACGCCGCAGGTATTTCCGTTGCGCCAAACCACGCGGCAGTGCTCTGTCGTTTTGAAGCCATCTAATGACAGAGCGAATTTGAAGGCCGCCGTGTGATGCGTCGATGAATGAAGCATGGCTCCGTCGCGGTGACAGTTCATCACCAGGCAGGGATAACAGCCGCGAATACCATCAACGGAAAGGAGCGCGGGCTGGTTGATTGCAATGCGTTCCAGGGCTCGACGTTCAAACATCGGACCATCCCCAAAAAATTAAATAACCGGGGCAGTAATCAGCGCAGATTAGGCCGTCAAGCTAACTTTAAAAGTAAGACCGCTTAACCTTTTAAAATTGTAGGAAACAGCCTTAATGCGCCGCTCGGCGGCCTGGCGCCGCCCGGTGACGACAGCGCCGGTCGCAAAAAAAGGGCCGCCGGCGTTCGGCGGCCCAAGTCTTGGGAGGAACGCGCTGAGAAGCAAAGCGCCTCTTGAGCCCGTCAGATA
>Ga0207678_10004913_pt1 | contig 12009 bp, 10 predicted proteins | sample KBSC63metaG_FD_184319 | JGI IMG/M metagenome (GOLD analysis project Ga0207678, IMG submission 184319) | Corn rhizosphere microbial communities from Kellogg Biological Station, Michigan, USA - KBS C6-3 metaG (SPAdes) (version 2) | ecosystem: Host-associated > Plants > Roots > Rhizosphere > Soil ... | reverse complement strand
ACGGTCGGCGGCGCGCTCGCCGGCACCGGCGTCGGCGCCGACGCGATCGACTACGTGCTCGGCATCGCGAAGGCGTACGCGACGCGCGTCGGCGGCGGTCCGTTCCCGACCGAGCTCGACAACGAGATCGGCCAGGCCATCCGCGATCGCGGTCAGGAATACGGCGCGACGACGGGTCGCCCGCGCCGTTGCGGCTGGATGGATATCGTCGCGCTGAAACGCGCGGTCGCGATCAACGGCATCACCGGTCTCTGCATCACCAAGCTCGACGTGCTCGACGGCATGGACAAGCTCAACATCTGCATCGCGTACGAATATCGCGGCAAGCGCACCGAGTACGCGCCGCTCGACGCGGCCGGCTGGGAAGAGTGCACGCCGATCTATCTCGAATTCCAGGGCTGGCAGGAATCGACGCACGGCATCACGAAATGGGACGAGCTTCCGCCCGCGGCGCGCGCGTACCTGCGTGCGCTCGAGGAGCTCGCGGGTTGTCCGCTCGCGATCGTGTCGACCGGTCCCGACCGCGACGCGAACATCGTGCTGCGCGATCCGTTCGAGTGACCGCGTTCGAGTGATGCCGCCAATCGCCGGCGCGTTCAGCGCCGGCGATCTCGCGATTTTCCGCCCGAATTACTGGCCGTCGGTGACGTCGGCCGGCGCGAGCCGCTGCAGCAGCGAAAGATAGCGCGACATGTTCGACGACGACGTCAGCGGATCGAGCGCGGCGTTGTAGAGCGCGATCGCGCCCGGCGTGACGAGCCCTTCGTTCTTGAGCTGATCGAGCACGTCGGCCGGGATCGCGATCGTGAGCGCGACCGGCACGGCGCCCGCGAACGTCGCGAGCGCGGCATCCGAAGCGTTGACGACCTGGAACTTTCCTGCGGCAACGATGCGCAGCGTCTTCGGCAGATGCGTGTGGCCGAAATCCCCTCGATTCATGGCGACTCCCTGGTTCGTCGGATGAGCCGGCACACCGGCCGGTGCGGGCGACGTGCTGCGTCGCGCAGCACGTGCGATGGACCCGAATCCCGTGAAGCGTCGTCGATGCTCAGCGTTCGAGGCGCCGCCGCACGGCTTCGGCCGAGAGGCCGACCGCGGCGATCGCGTCGAACAGCTCGCGATACGTTACGCCGAAATGATCGCACCACCAGCGCACTTGCCAGTTCTCCGCGATGTTGATGCGAAGCGGCTGCTGCGGTCGCGGGCGCGCGTGACGCCGGCGCTCGACGCGCGTGTTGCGCAGCGGTCTCACGACACGACGCTCGCGCGCGCGCACAACGGCGCGCGCTTCGCGGAGCGCATCGAGCATCGCGGCTTGGGGAGAACGTTGCATGCACGCTTGCGAAAAATCATGGCCCGTAATCCACGTTCGCTCGCGGGCCGGACGTGCGGTGTGCAGCACGCGCGATCAGGGGCGCGTCGGACAGCGAGCATCGCGAGCGTGGCAAACCGGCGCGGTTGTCGCCAGCCCGATTTATCGACGTCGCGCGTAGGAAATTTCGGATTGGGACGCTGAAGACTGCGCCCGACGAGGCGGAAAATCACGGCAAAACGCGTTGCGCGCCGCCGAAACGAACATCGCCGGCCGCAGCCGGCGATGCACGCGAACAACGCCTCTCAGAGAGCGGCGTCCTTGAGCTTCTTCAGCGGACGAATCTTGACCTTGACGCTAGCCGGCTTCGCGGCGAACCAGCGCTCTTCCTTGGTGAAAGGATCGATGCCCTTGCGCTTCGGCTTCGCAGCCACGGCCGTCGAAGTCATCTTGAAAACACCCGGCATCGTGAAGAGACCCGCGCCCTTCTTGCCGACGGCGCTGTGCATCGTCTGCTCGAGCGCCTCGAGAACCGCGCGCGTGCTCTTCGTGTCGACGCCCGTGTGTTGCGAGATGTGGCTGACGAGTCCCGACTTCGACAGAGCCTGCGTCACCGGCTTCATCGCGGCGGGCTTCTTGGCAGATTTCGCTGCGGCCTTCTTTTTCATTGCCATGGATCAGATGTCTCCTGCGGGTTTTTTTGACAGAGGTCGAATGCACGGCCGCTTTGGGCAGCGCCGCAGGCGAAGACTAGCTGGGTTTTGATCCAAAAGGCAGCGTCAGAGGCCCTTTTTCAAGGGTTTTTTTTCGACGCCGCTGCGGGCCGAGCGGGTTTTTCGGGCAAATCGGCAACGCCGACCGTGAAAACTGGTCAGCGTTTGACCATTGCGCGTGCGGCGTCGCGGTCGGTCTGACGCTGAACTTCGGCGTTGCGCTCGGCCTGGCAGCGATTGCGCAGTGCAGCGATCTCGCGGTCCTGCTCGCCGAGAAGCTCGGTCTTGCGCGCTTCGACGGCGGTGATGTCCTTCTGCACCGCGGGATCCTTTTCGCCGTTCACGACGAGGCCCTTGTGCAGATCGACGATCGACGCGTTCTCTTCGGCGAACTTCGCGCGGTAGCCGTCGACGATCTTCTGCGAGTCGACCTTGCAGTGCGCGTCGATGCTCGCGAGCGCGGCCTTGTCGCTCGCGGGATCGGCCGCCGGACCCGCGGAGGTCGCGGCGCTCGATCCACCGACCGCGGCCGCGTCCTTGCCGCACGGCACCCCGCTGAAGACGGTCGCGCCGGTCGGGCCGGCGCACTTGTAGATGGGCGCCGCGGACGCGAGCGAAGGCAGGCCGGCGGCCGCGAGCAGCACGAGCAGAAGATGACGGTGCATGGCGTTGCGTTTCCTCATCGATGACGGCGTCGCACGGTGCGTCGATACCTGACAGCCCGCGGCACAACCGCGCGCGATCCGACGCGCGCCGGCGGCGCCACGAAGCCGTTTTCTGCCGCGTTTTTGCCGACGGATGCGGCGGTGCCCGTTTCGGGCGGTGCGCAGCCGTCGTCCCCTGAAGGGAATTCTGCAGATTCCATGCCACGATTTCTGCGAAATTCAGCGAGCTTTCGGCGTCGTGAATGCCCAAAGGCGCATTCACGAGCGGGCCAAACCGGCACGCGCATCGTCCTTGCGACAGAGCGCGGCGCGTCCTCGCGCCGCGCCCGACGCGCAAGGAGCGTGCAATGGTCCTTCGTATACTTCGCCTCATTCCGCTCGCGGCCGCGCTGGGTTCGCTCGGCGCCTGCGCGACGCCGAGCAAGCTGACGATCGACGCGGGCAGCGGCACGCAACCGGAGCTGCCGGCACCGCGCTCCTCGGCGATTCCGACGGTGCACGTCGCGACCGCGACCGGCTGGCCGACGGGCGCCGCGCCGACGCCCGCGAGCGGTCTCGCGGTCAATGCGTTCGCGGCAGGACTCCAGCATCCACGCTGGCTCTGCGTGCTGCCGAACGGCGACGTGCTCGTCGCCGAAACCGACGCGCCGCCGAAACCCGAGGATCGCAAGGGCTTCAAGGGCTGGGTCATGGGCAAGCTCATGAAGAAGGCGGGCTCGGGCACCGCACCAAGCGCGAACCGCATCACGCTGCTGCGCGACGCCGATGGCGACGGGATCGCCGAGACGCGCAGCGTGTTCCTCTCGGGTCTGAACTCGCCGTTCGGCATGGCGCTCGTCGGCGATTCGCTCTACGTCGCCGATACCGATGCGCTGCTTCGCTTTCCGTATCGCGAGGGCGAGACCGAAATCCGCGAGCAGGGCACGAAGCTCGCCGATCTTCCGGCGGGACCGATCAATCATCACTGGACGAAGAACGTGATCGCGAGCCGCGACGGCACCAGGCTCTACGTCACGGTCGGCTCGAACAGCAACGTGATGGAGAACGGCGTCGACAAGGAAGCGAGCCGCGCGGCGATTCTCGAAATCGATGCGAAAACAGGCAGCCAGCGCGTTTTCGCGTCGGGCCTGCGCAATCCGAACGGCATGGACTTCGAGCCGACGACGGGCGCGCTCTGGACCGCCGTGAACGAGCGCGACGAGCTCGGCAACGATCTTGTGCCCGACTACATCACGTCGGTGCGAGACGGCGCGTTCTATGGCTGGCCATACAGTTACTACGGCCAGCACGTCGACGCGCGCGCGCAACCGCAGCGACCCGACCTCGTCGCCAGTGCAACCGTCCCCGACTACGCGGTCGGCTCGCACACCGCGTCGCTCGGATTTACGTTCTACGAAGGCGATGCGCTGCCGCAGTATCGCGGCGGCGCGTTCGTCGGCCAGCACGGCTCATGGAATCGAACGCCGTTCAGCGGCTACCGCGTGATCTACGTGCCGTTCGAGAACGGCAAGGCGACGGGCAAACCGCAGGAAGTCCTGACGGGCTTCGTCGACGACAAGGGCGACGCGCGCGGCCGGCCGGTCGGTGTCGCGGTCGATCGAACGGGTGCGCTGCTCGTCGCCGACGACGTCGGCAATCACGTCTGGCGGGTCACGGCGGCGGGAGCCGGCGCGGTGCCGTCCGGCTGAGCGGACGGCACGCGGAACTCGCGGAATCGACGCCGAGCGGCGTCGGGTGAAGCCAAACCGTTCGCGCGCCGGGAAGCGCGCCAACAGGGTCAGTGAGCGGACGGCGGCGCGGAGCCGGACGAATCGCCGCTGACGACTTCCTTCCACGACAGCGAGACGCCGTTGCGGTGGCCTTTCGGCACGAGCTTGAGGCCGTCGGGATCGATCGTCAGCGTGTACGCCTGCTCGCCGATCTGGATCTCGCGACGCAAGGGCTTGTCGAGTTTGGTCATGGGTCGCTCCTTTGAGGGCTTGGTGCGGGGCTGAGCATGGCGGGCTTAAGGCCGCGAATCAAGGATTGCCGCGCGCGCGCGTTCATGCAGGGTGGCCCGAAACTGTCTGGCACCTGAAGGCCGGGCAGGGCGGTTCGGTCCGGCGCAGGAGCCGCTCCGGCTGCCGCCCGAGCGCGGGGCCGGCGGGTTCAGGAACGTGAAGCCATGTGCCGGTCGACGGCATCGGCAACCGTATAGAACATGTGCGACCGTCCGAGCGACTCGCCGAGCGGCGAGCGCTCGACCATCGCGAGCACGCGCGGATTGAGATCGACGAGCACGAGCCCGATGCCCCGCTCGCGAAGCCCGCGTTCGGCTGCGACGAGCATCTTGAGCGCGGTGTATTCGATGTCGAACACACCGCCGAGATCGAGCACGACGAGCTCGGGCTTCTCGCGGTCGATGATCGCGCGCATCTTCTGGCCGATCTGGCTCGCGTTCGCGAAGAAGACGCGGCCTTCGGGACGCAGCACGAGCACGCCCGGATGCGATTCGTCGTCGGGATGCTCGTCGCTGACCGGCCGGAACACGGGCGTGCCGCGCTTTCGGACCATCACATAGACCGGCGGGTCTGCGAGCTGATGCGCGAGCGCGCCGAGCGAGACGATGATCGCGACGATGATTCCCTGCAGCGTGCCGAGCAGCACGACGCCGACGAGCGCGACGAGTGCCCAGACGAACTCGGTGCGCCGCACGCGCAGCACCGCGCGGAACTCCTTCGGCGAGAAGAGGCCGACCGAATAGACGATGACGACCGCCGCGAGCGTCGCCTGCGGCATGAGCCCGATCACGGGCGCGAGGAACAGCATCGTGCCGAGCGCGGTGGCCGCGGTCACGAGCGAGGCGCCCTGCGTCTGCGCGCCCGCGCTGCGGTTCACCGCGGTCTGGCTCGTGCCGCCGCCCGCAGGCATCGCGCCGAGCAGCGCGCCGCCCGCGTTCGCGATGCCCGTCGCGAACAGCTCGCGATTCGCGACCGGCACGGGATCCTGCTCGCGCGCGAACGCGCGGCCGGCCGCGATCGTTTCGGTGAAGCTCATGAGCGCGATGCCGAGCGCGGGCGGCCAGAGTCCTTCGAGCATCGATGCGCTCGGCCAGGTCAGCGACGGAAGCCCGGTCGGCACGTTGCCGACGATCTCGACGCCGTGCGCCGACCATCCGAGCCACGTCACGCCGATGATCGCGACCGCGACCGCGATCAGCGGCGCGGGCGCACGCGGCACGAAGCGTTCGAGCGCGATCAGAAGCCCGGCCGTGACCGCGGCGACGAGAAGCGTGAGCAGCGACGTCGCGGGCAGGTTCGCGATCATCGACAGCACGTTCTGGAAAAAACCCGCTTTGGGAAAATGGATGCCGAGCAGCTTCGGAATCTGGTCGACGATGATCACGATCGCGATGCCGGCCTTGAAGCCGATGAGCACGGGCTCGGAGATGAAGTTCGCGACGAATCCGAGCCGCAGGAACGCCGCGGCGACGAGCATCGCGCCGACGAGCAGCGACAGCGTCGCGGTCGCCGCGATGAGCTCCGCGTGTCCGCCGCCGGGTGCGACGCGGTCGAGCGCGGTCGCGGTCAGGATCGCGATCGTCGTCGTCGTGCTGACGCTGAGGAGACGCGACGAGCCGAGCAGCGCATAGATGACCATCGGCGCGAATGCGGTGTAAAGGCCGACTTCGACGGGCAGTCCCGCGACGGTCGCGTAGGCGAGGCTCTTCGGCAACACGACCGCGGCGGCGGTCAGGCCCGCGATGAGATCGGGTTTGGCAAAACGCCAGTCGTACGCGAACAGGCCGGACGATGCGGAACGCGACGGATCCTGCGGCATGGCCTCACCCTCGCAGCAAGCGGAGTTCCGCGCGAGCCTCGAAGGCCGCCGGACCGGGCTCGGCGATCATAGTCGCGTTTCGCGTCCTGCGCGCTCGTCCGGATTCGGACGCAAACCGAATCGTTGCTGGCTGCATCCAATCGAAGTCATTGCCGTCGGATGCCTCTCATGTCGAGTCTTCTTCGCGCACTCCGTTCGCTCGCGCGAACCCCGGGGTTTGCGGTCGTTGCGGTCGTCACGCTGTCGCTCGCGATCGCGTCGATCGCGACGCTGTTCGCGGTCGTCGACGCGATCATCCTGAAACCGCTGCCGTACCCCGGCGCCGAGCGCATCCTGCGCATCGTGCGCGACCAGGGCTCATGCACCGATTGCCCGATCTCGCGGCCCGCGCTGTTCGAATGGCAGCAGCAATCGGGCGACGCATTCGAAGCGCTGAGCGCGTTCACGGGCATCAACGCGACGATGACCGGCGAGGGCACCGCCGAGCAGCTCTCGGCGTCGCGCGTGACGCCCGAGTTCTGGGACGTGTTCAAGGTGCCGCCGCTGCTCGGCCGCACGTTCACGGCGGAGGAGGACAAGCAGAATCGCGCGGTCGCGGTGATCTCGTATGCGTTCTGGCAGCGCCGTTTCGCGGGCGATCCCGCGGTGATCGGCAAAACCTTCCTGCTCAACGGCGAAGCGCATCAGATCGTCGGCGTGATGCCGGAGCGCTTCACGTATCCGACCGCGGACGCCTGGCTGCCCGCGCAGCTCGCGAGCGCGACGACCGATCGCTCGACCGCGTATCTCAACGTGATCGCGCGCCTGCGACCCGGCGTGCCGATCGACCAGGCGCGCGAGACGCTCGGCGTGATCGCGGCGCGTCAGGCGCATGATTTTCCGAAGGAGCACGAGGGCCTCGCGGTCAAGCTCATGCCATTGCAGGATCGCCTCACGAGCACCGTGAAACCCGCGCTGTCGGTGATGTTCGCGGCATCGGCGATGGTCGTGCTGATCGCGTGCGCGAATCTCGCGAACCTCATGCTCGCGCGAGCACAGGTGCGGCGGCGCGAGCTCGCGGTGCGCTCGGCGCTCGGCGCGAGCCGAGGCTGGCTGATCTGGCATCTGACCGCGGAATCGGCCGTGATCGCGAGCATCGGCTCGCTGCTCGGGCTCGGCCTCGCGCTCGTCGCGCTTCGCGTGTTGCCGAAGCTCGCGCCGGATCTTTTGCCCGACTACAACCCGCTCGCGATCGACGGTGGCGTCGTCGCGTTCGTCGCGGCGGTGGCGGTCATCGCACTGCTCGCGTTCGGGCTCGGCCCCGCGTGGCGCAGCGCACGCGCCGATCCCGCGTCCGCGTTGCAGGACGAATCGCGCGGCGGTTCGTCCGGACGTTTGCAGGCGCGTTCGCGCGCGGCGCTCGTCGTCGGCGAGGTCGCGTTGTCGCTCGTGCTGCTCGCGGGCGCGGCGCTGCTGATCGAAAGCTCGCGCCGGCTCGCGAATGTCGATCCGACGGTCGATGTCGATCACGTGGTCACGGCGAGCCTCACGCTGCCTTCGATCCCGAACAAACCCGGCGAATCGTCGGACGACTGGACCCTGCGCCAGCTCGCCGCGACGACGCCGCGCATCGACGCGCTGCTCGAACGCCTGCGCGCGATGCCGGAGCTCGAAACCGTCGCGTTCACCGATGCGATCCCGTTGTCCGGACGCAGCAACACGAACTCGGGCGTCAAGGTCGTCGGTCGCGAATATCCCGGCGGCGAGTCGAAGATGCCGCTCATCGAATGGCGTTTCGTGAGCTCGGACTATTTCCGCACGTTCGGGCTCAAGGTGCTGCACGGCCGCGCGTTCGCGCCCGAAGACAGCCATGGTCCCGGCATCACGCGCGAAGTGCTCGTCAACGACGCGTTCGCGAAAACGTTTCTCGACGGCGTCGATCCGATCGGCCAGCAGGTCGAAGTGCTCGGCGACGAGCCGAAGACGATCGTAGGCGTCGTCGCGAGCGCGCGGCAGTGGGGGCTCGCGAAGGATCCGTCGCCCGAGGTCTACATGCCGATCTACGATTGCATGGTCACGACCGAATTCGAGATCGTCGCGAAAACGCGCGTCGCGCCCGCGCTCGCCGCCGAGCCGCTGCGGCGCGTGCTGCGCGAAACCGCGCCCGATCTTCCGGTGACGGCGGTGCGCACGATGCAGCAGGTCGTCACCGAGGGCAACACGATGCGCCGATTCTTCTCGACGCTGATGATCGTCTTCAGCGGCGTCGCGCTCGTGCTCGCGATGGTCGGGCTGTACGGGCTCATCGCGTATTCGGTCGCGCAGCGACGCGTCGAAATCGGCGTGCGCATGTCGCTCGGCGCCGATCGGCTGCGCGTGCTGCGCATGATTCTTCGGCAGGGGCTAGTGCTCGTCGGTGTCGGGCTCGTATTCGGCATCGTCGGCGCGCTCGCGCTTTCGCGAGTGCTGGGCTCGCTGCTCTACGGTGTCGGGCCGCACGATCCGCTCGTGCTCGGCACGGTCGCGATCGTGCTGTTCGCTACGGGCGCCCTCGCGTGCGCGGTGCCCGCGCTGCGCGCGTCACGCGTGGCGCCCGTGGAGGCGTTGCGTCACGACTGATTCGGCAGGCGTTCGCACGACGAATGGATCACGCTCCGCTACGACGTCGCCTTCATCCAGGGTTGCGCGCGATAGCGATCCCACGAGTCCGGCAGCACCGTGACGACCGGACCGTCCAGATGCTCGCGCGCCGCGACGCGCAACGCGGCGACGACATTCGTGCCCGCCGAGCCGCCGACGAGCAGGCCTTCCTCGCGCACGAGCCGTCTCGCCATCGCGAAACTTTCCTCGTCGCTGACGCGCTCGACGCCATCGATCACGTCGCGGTGAAGGTTCAACGGAGGCTCGCTGCCACCGATGCCTTCGACGAGATAGGAACCGTCCGGTCCCGGCGTGCCGGTTTCCACCCAGTCGGCGAGCGCGGATCCGACCGGATCGGCGAGCACGATGACGACGGAAGGCAGCGCCGCCTTGAGACGACGGCCGACACCGCTGATCGTTCCGCCGGTGCCGGCGCCGACGACGAATGCGCCGACGCGTCCGTTCGTCTGCTCGAGGATCTCGACGGCCGTGGTTTCCTCGTGCACGCGAACGTTTGCGGGATTGCGGAACTGATCGGTGAGGAACCAGCCGTTTTCCGAAGCGAGCCGCGCGGCGACATTGCGGAAGTTGTCGGCGCTCGAAGGCGGCGCATTCGGTGTCACGATGACCTTCGCTCCGAGCGACGCGAGCGCGACGCGCTTGTCGACCGACATCTTCTCGGGCATCACGCAGACGAGCCCGTAGCCGCGTGCTGCCGCGACGAGCGCGAGACCGACGCCGGTGTTGCCGGCGGTCGCTTCCACGAGCGTCATTCCGGGATGCAGCACGCCGCGCGCTTCGGCGTCGTCGACGATCGCGAGCGCGATGCGGTCCTTCGTGGAGCCGCCGGGATTGAGATGCTCGCACTTCGCGAGAACCGGCATCGACGCGCCGGACGCGACGCGCGACAGGCGCACGAGCGGCGTGCGACCGATCGCGCTCAACACAGTTCGGGAGATTGACGTATCGATCGTTTGCAGACTGGATGTCATCGCGGGCGCGATGCGCCTCGAGGAGATTCAGCGTTCGTCGGCGAGCATGCGATCGTGCGCGAGAACGGCTTGTTCATTCGCCATCGCTGGTCATCGCCATCACGTCGACGAATTTGCCTTGCGCATCGAATCGGCATTTGAACTTGACGGTGCCTTCGCTGCCTTTGTCGACCGTACCCGAGATGGACGTCGATCCGTCCTTTTCCTTCACGAGCTTTCCGGTCTTCACGTACATCGGTTTAGTGCCGTATTGCCCGGAGACTTCGCCGCGGCAGTACGCGGGGCGATTGCCGGGCGTGACGGCTTCACCCGGATGCGCGGCCACGGTACCGGTCAGGAGCGATAGCGTGGCAAACAGGATCGTTTTCATGGCGGGCTTCCTCGTTCGAGAGATTTTACTCGTTTGCGTGCACGCGAGAGCGGACAACGTCAGGAACCTGGTCGAGCATTGCGGTTACCGAAGCGCGACTGGCGAGGACCTGATCACGCTGCAGTTGCTGCGTGAGAGCATGCCTTCCCAACTCTCTCATGTGCGACGTTTCCTCAACTCGAAAAGACGTAGCTTTGCATGGGCAAACGCAGCTTCGAAAACAGCCAAGTCAATCTTCATCGGGGAAACATCGAGGGGTCCGATCTCAAACATTGTTTCTTCTGGCCCACATTCCTGGCTCAGCAATCCGACGAACCGGTCACCAACATGGATCTCGGCGACCAGTTCTTCGAATTCCGGCAGGCTACAAACGTCAACGCGATACGAAGCCTTCGTCATTTTGTTCGCATGTTGTGGCGGCAGGTTCAACAAGGTTTGGCGTGTCGTTCTTTGGCGAGCCGACTGCCTTCGGCACAGGATAGTAGGTCAGCCGCGGCTCCTGGAGACGCTGACGCTCTTCACCGGAAAGACCACCGCCCGTGGCGCGGAAACGGTGACGAACGCGCGCGCATTAAAAAACCCGCTCATCAGGTGGGTTTCTTGAACATCTGCAGATTTGTGCGAATGCTCGCGAACGATCAGATGGTGCCCAGGAGAGGCGTTTTATTTGTCTCTCAAGTTATTGATACGCAGATACTTAGCAAGAACGCATGGTGCTAGTTACCCCGACCTTGCCCGCCGCCTGCCATTTCCACCACATCTCGTATTCGGCGCCGACTGGCGGCTTCTTCAAGCGAAGACTTATCTCTTGACCGCTACTTCCGAGAACCGGTCCAGGCTTGATTGGGTTCTTGACCGCGCCAGCTAACTTAAACGCGGCGGCGCTGCGAGCGGAACGCGCAGCTGCAAGCTGTATTACGAGCCGACGGTGTGAGTCTTTGCGAATATCGCCCGAATCATTTCGTCTAGCGTCGGTAACGAGTTGGACGTCTGGTTGGCGCGCGCCCGATACGTCACTTTCTTTACGTGCAGCATCCGTTTGACAGCCTACACCGCAACCCTTCCCCCATTCGTTGCGGCCGTCAGGATAGGAGGGCGAGCGGCGGTGTGCAATTTTTATCGATTTGTAAGAAATCTCCTACAGGTTGACCCTCTTTTTGGCGATGCGCCGAACGATCCCTCCGACGTAGCCTATAACCCGCACTCGCCGATTTCGCTCGTATGCCAAGGAAATCAGCTTGGGCGTAATGCTCCCATCAACTGTCTGAGGGGATTGCGATGACCGCACTGAAGGCTCTACTCCTGTCGGCCCTTACGTTAGGCTGCTTGAATTTAACCACGGCGAGGTCATCGTTCGCGACTTCGGACGACTGATCGGCGGCGCGTTCGCGGATGCAAGGGGGAATCTGCCAACATTTCGCCACCGCATTTTGGCGGGCGTCAGCCAGAGTGCTTGGCTGGTCAACAGCGTCATCGCCGAGGGTTTTAATGTCGATCCGGCGAGTGGCGAGGGCGTCTA
>Ga0207678_10004911_pt1 | contig 12012 bp, 7 predicted proteins | sample KBSC63metaG_FD_184319 | JGI IMG/M metagenome (GOLD analysis project Ga0207678, IMG submission 184319) | Corn rhizosphere microbial communities from Kellogg Biological Station, Michigan, USA - KBS C6-3 metaG (SPAdes) (version 2) | ecosystem: Host-associated > Plants > Roots > Rhizosphere > Soil ... | reverse complement strand
GTGTTGCGGAACAGTCCTCCCACGACGGGCACATCACCCAACAACGGCACCTTGGTCGTGTCGTTGGTGGTGCTCTCGCGCGTAATGCCTCCGACCAGCAAGCTCTCGCCTTCGAAGATCAGGGCTTGTGTGTTGAGGGAGGAGCGGTCGACCACCGGAAGCGTGTCGACGGTGCGCGTCGTGAGCGACCCGTCTTCGATGGCCACCAGCATCTTGATGCGCACCTCGCCGCGGTCCTTGAACACGTGCGGCGTGACCCGCAAGGTGGTGCCCGCCGACACGTTGAACAAGTCCACGTCGTCACGGCCCGCGACGCGCACGAAGAAAGTGCTGCTGTTGTCAAACACTGCTTCGACGTTCGACAGCGTCAGCACCTGCGGGCTCGACACCACCTTGGCCGCGCCTTGCTCCTGCAGCGCGTTGATTCGAGCGATGAACTGGCTGGCGTTGCCGAGTACCGCGGAGACAAAGCCGCCCTTGCCAATGGGTGTCACGTCGCCTGCAGGCGTGGTGGGCGTGAGCAGCAGGTCGGAGCCGTCGCCTCGCCCGAAGAGCAGCGATCCGCGGCCCTTGGTGTAGCGCCAGTTGATGCCGAGTTCTTGCAGCTTGTCGGTGTTGACGTCAATGATGGTCGCTTCAATTTCCAGCGATTGCGGCTCGACGTCGAGTGCGGAGATGAGCTGCTCGTATTGCCCCAGACGATCTGGGGAATCGCGCACGATCACGGCGTTCAGGCGCGCGTCGGCCTCGACGCGGATTTGCTGTGGCTCACTCGCGGGCACAACGACGGACGTGGATGCAGTGCCTTGCGCGCCTGTGTTGACGGCGCCGGGGGCGGGTGCCGTCATGCCCGGCAGCGTTCCGTTCGCATAGGCCGCGGCCAGCGTCGGCCCGGAAGGAAGGTTGGCATCAGCGTTGGGTCCTCCCAGCGTGCCATTGCGCCCAGTGCGTTGGCCGCGCATGCCGGGCACGGTGCTGCTCTGCGGCGATTCGAACGCCGCCACCGCCACCTGGCTGCGCGAGTTGTCCGTCATCATGGCGCGCACCACGCTCGCCACGCCAGGCAGCACCACCTGGCGTCCGCCAAAATTCATCGTCACGTCTTGCGCCCAGGCATAGCGAAGGTAGAACACCTTGAAGCCGTTGGGAGGCGCGACCTTGTCGCCCACCATCTGCGCACGCGCGATCTCCTCCACCTGTTCGATGAAACGTCGGGTCCCACTGGCCACCAGGGCGCCTTCTTCCGTGACACGAATGGTGTTGCGCGTGTCGGGCAGATGCATCTCCTGCACCGTGTGCTGAACCTTGACCGACAGGCTGGGCGAGATCGGCAGGGTGCGCGTGGCCATGTCTCCGGGCGCGTAGATGTGCAGCACGACGCCGTCGTAGTACTCGACCAGGTTGAAGGCGTGTGTGACCTTGCGCCACATCTTGTCTGCCGGGCCATGGAAGGTGCCATTGACGGCACCCTTGACGGACGGGCTCACCGACACGGGAATGTCGATGAGGCCAAAGAAGTCTTGCAAGAAGCCGGCAATGGGTTGTTCGCGTGCAGTGAGCTGGACAGGACGGTCCGCGAAGGGGATGGGCATGGCATGCGCAGCGGCGCACACGAGCGACATCGTCAAGGCTGCGGCCCATCGCACGATCGCGCTTTTCTCGCTCCCTCTCTGGGAGGGCAATTTGTATTGCTCCCTCTCCCTCTGGGAGAGGGCGGGGGTGAGGGCGACGGAGGTGGAATGAACGAGGCCATCGACTTCAACGGCCGAGGCCCTCACCCCAGCCCTCTCCCAGAGGGAGAGGGAGCGAGGGTTGCCTTCACAAGATTCAATACGTGCTGTCATGCAGCCATCCAAAGGACGTGCTCCGGGCATGCCGCCTCGAGCCACCGACTTGTATTGCTCCCTCTCCCTCTGGGAGAGGGCTGGGGTGAGGGCGACGGAGGTGGAATGAACGGGGCCATCGACTTCAACGGCCGCGGCCCTCACCCCAGCCCTCTCCCAGGGGGAGAGGGAGCGAGAGTTGTCTTCACAAGATTCAATGCGTGCTGTCATGCAGCCTCCAAAAGATGTGCTCCGGGCATACCGACTCGAGCCACCGTCTCAATCTGGACCGCGGGGATCAGTTCGTGAAAGCTCAGTACGGGGGTATCGAAGCATTCGGTTTCGATCAACTTGCGTACATGCCGACGGATGTCCACGGTCGTCATGACCGCGGCCGGCTTGTGCTCATGCACGGCAACGGCCAGCGTCTGCATCAATTCCTTCGCCTGCTGCGGGTCGAGTGCCAGAAGCTGGGTGCCATTGCTCACTCGCACCGCCTGGCGAAGCAATTCCTCGAGCTCCGGAGCGAGCAGCACGGCACGAAGCACGCCGCTCGGCGCGACACGGTGGCTGGTCTGACGCTTGAGCGCGATGCGCGCCAACTCGGTCAGCGCATAGACGTCTTTCTCGCGCTGTGCTGCTTCGGCAAGCGCTTCGAGAATGTCGCGGGTGTTGCGAATGGCGACTTCTTCTTCGACGAGGCGGCGCAGGATTTCAGCGACTCGTTGCAGCGGCAGCGCACGCAGCACTTCCTTCACCACGTCGGGCATGTCGTTGGATGCGCGGGTGAGCAGGGCGCTGGCGTCCTGCGTGCCAAAAAAGAGCGCGATGTTGCGACGCAAGGCCTGAAACGCAGCCTGGGCCAACGCGCGAGACACGTCGCTGGATGGCATCGCGCCCTGGGCGATGGGCACTTCGAAAGCGAGCAGCCTCCATGCCGCATCCGGGGTCTCGTCGGATATCGAGTGAATGCTGATGCGCGGCAGCGGCAAACCAAGCGTGAGATTGATGCGATCCAGAACGCCTTCGAGCTCGCGTACCAGCTCTTGAGGCGCATCGCCGTGCAAGGCCTGAGCCGGCAATTCAAGCAGCAGCGCAACGGTTGGGCGCGGTGCCGGCAAGGCCGTGGCCAGCACCGACGGCGGCGTGTCCTTGCGACGCAGAACTGTCTCGCGCGCCGGTCGCGAGAAGCGCTGCCAGCGTGCCTTCACAGCAGGCATCAGCAAACTGCCACTCGCCCCGAACACTGCCGCAAGAGCGAGAAACACCACCCACGGAAAACCCGGCACCAGGGCGAGCAACACGCACAGACCGCCCGCCACCAGAAGCACACGCGGCTTGGCCGCGACCTGGCGTGCAATGGCTTCGCCCAGATGACGGTCGTTCTCGTCATCGGTCGTGCGCGTGACGATGAGGCCGGCCGCCATGGCCGCCAGCAGGGCCGGAATCTGCGCCACCATCCCATCGCCGATGGTGAGGATGGAATACTTCACCATCGCGTGCGAGACGTCCATGCCTTGCTGCATCACACCGATGGCGAGCCCGCCCAGCAGGTTGATGACGATGATCACGATGCCCGCGATCGCATCGCCCTTCACGAACTTCATTGCGCCATCGAGACTGCCGTGCAGCTTGCTCTCCTGTTCGAGTTGGCGGCGCCGGCGCTTGGCTTCGTCCTTGTCGATGAGCCCCGAGCGCAAGTCGGAGTCGATGGACAACTGCTTGCCCGGCATCGCGTCGAGCGAGAAGCGCGCTGCGACTTCGGCCACTCGCTCGGCGCCTTTGGCGATCACGATGAACTGAACCACCGTGATGATCAGAAACACCACCAGCCCGACGACGAGGTTGCCGCCCGTCACCATGTGCCCGAAGGTGTCGATGATGTGTCCGGCATGGCCGTGCAAGAGGATCAGCTTGGTCGTCGCGATGGACACCGACAAGCGGAACAAGGTGGTGATGAGCAACACGCTCGGGAATACCGAGAACTCCAGCGGAGAGCCGATGTAAAGAGCGACGAGAAGCAGCATCACGCCGACGGCGATGTTCACCGCCACCATCGCATCGATGGCGATCGGTGAGAGCGTCAGCACCATCATCGCGAGGATGGAGACGACGCCCCCGACCAGCAGCAAGTCGCTGTAGCTCGCGCGGCTCGTTGCGGCTGCGAGCGGGGACGAGGTCGACTGGCCGTGGGTGGTCATCGTGTGTGATTGCCGGATTGCGTGGACGCAGGAATCTCTTCAACCGGTTCCATGCGAACGGGTCTGGAGGTAGTGATCACTTGGAAAAGAGGCGCGCGGTGCGCCTGGAGTCGCGTCTACAAGTCCGATCGAATCGAACTCGTCGACCGGTGCGCTACCGCCGTCAACATGCGGTAGTGGTCCAGCACCTGCTGCACGTAGCTGCGCGTTTCCGCATAGGGAGGAATACGTCGACCATGTTTTTCTACCGCACCTTCACCGGCGTTGTAGGCAGCGAGCACCAGCGACAGGTCGTTGCCGAAGCGCTCCTGCAGCGTCTTGAGGTACGACGCGCTGACCTCGAGATTCGTGCGCGGCTCTTGCAGTGATTGCGCCGTACCCACGCCGAAGCGCCGGGCCGTCGCAGGCATGACCTGCATCACGCCGCGCGCTCCGGCTGGCGAGCGGGCATCGGTGTTGTGACGGGACTCGACATGCGCAATCGCATGCAGCAGCAAGGGGTCGATGTCATGCCGGCGCGCGACGTCGTCGATGTCCGGGGCCAGCTTCAGGGCCCGTAGCGTGCTGGATGTGCGCGCAGCGGGGCGCGCATATGCTGCTGGCGGGGGAACGTCGAAGAGTTGCAGATGACGCGACCGCTGCTCAGGCAATGCCGGGATGGTGGTCGAAGGGACCTCATCTGTCGCAACGAGTTCATCAGCACCTCTTGGTCCGTGCTCAACCCGAGATGTGCCGTCATTGGTTGATCGGACGGTGGACTCCATGCGGGTTGCAGAAGAACCGCATGCATCGCTCGTCAACTGGAACTTCTGCCGCTGCAAGAATGAGAGCCGAGAGATCGCGTCTTCGCATCCCGAGCTGTTCGCGAACGCCATCGAATTCATGGCAAGCGTCGCCAGCATGAGTGCGCATCGTCGCACCCACCGTCTCGACCCGCAGGTACAACCCTCTGCAAGGGCCCCCCTTGTTGATTCAAACATCCTGACCTCTCCCCTCGCCTTTTGCATCTCGCCCGCCGTTTGTTCTGTTGCCGACGGGTCGACTGGTGGCTGCAGTGTTGTCCAGGTTGGTGCTTGCCGCGGCGCATGAACCACGCTTCTTGTGACGGCTCGTAATACACCTGGTGGGGAGGGTGCCAATTTGAATCGCGCGCGCGTTGGGTGGTCTATCCCTAGGTTGCACTTGGTTTCCAAGGGGGCAAGCGAAGCCTTGAGCATGCTCACCCCCAAAAGGGGGAAGCGTCCCCTCTGAGGGAGGACCGGCATCAACGGATGCGCAACACCACGTGGATGATGTGCACCCGCTTGAAACGAGTGCCTGCATTTCGGAGACCCGATGGCCGACAAGAACGATGGTGGCGACAAGACCGAGCAACCCACACCCAAGAAACTTCAGGACGCGCGCAAGAAGGGACAGGTGGCCAAGAGCAAGGACGTGACGAGCACCGTCGAGCTGCTTGTGTGGGTGTTGCTCGCGGCATTGGCCACGGCTTATGCGACATCGCAGTTCACCGGCCTGATCGACGCAGCTTTGCAGGCCGTGCGCGACCCGTTCGCACTTGCCGCACCGGCCATCGGCGAGAAAGCCCTGAGCGCACTGCTCGCGCTCACTGCGGCCTTGCTATTGCCTGTGGTCGCCGTCGGCGTGCTCACCGAGTACCTGCAAGCGGGGCCTGTGTTCACCTTCGAGCGGCTCATGCCCAAGCTCGAGAACATGAATCCCGTTGAAGGCGTGAAGCGAATGTTCTCGATGGACAACCTCATAGAAATCGTGAAGGCCGCAGCGAAGACAGTGGCGCTTCTTGTCATCGGCTGGCTTGCAGTGAGCGCGTTGTTGCCGCAGCTCGTGTACCTGCCATTTGCGCAGCGACCCGAAGCGGTGGGCAGTGCGCTGTGGGCAGCGGCGCGACCTGTGCTCGTGTGGACGGTCGCGCTCTTTGCGTTGCTGTCGTTGGTCGATATCGTGTACCAACGCTGGAGCTTCACGAAGAAGATGCGCATGAGCCGCCGGGACATTCGTCAGGAGATGAAGGACAACGAAGGCGACCCATACATCAAGGCGCAACGGCGGCAGGCGCACGAGGAATGGTCGCAGCGCAATGCGCAGCAGGCGGCCCGCGGCGCGAATGCCTTGATCGTGAACCCGACGCATGTGGCGATCGCGGTCGACTACGACCGCGAGACATGCCCCGTGCCGACTATCGCGGCAAAGGGCGAGGATCACGTCGCAAGAGCGATGCGTGAAGCTGCGGAGGAGGCTGGCGTGCCCATCGTGCGCAACGTGCCCTTGGCGCGCGATCTGCTGGCGAGAGGTGAAGTGGGCGAGCTGATTCCGCCCGATCTTTTCGACGTGATCGCCGAGGTGATTCTCTGGGCACGGGAGGTGCGCGAGGAGATGGCGAGCGAGATCGCAACACCGCAGGCCGCGCGCCCGCGTCGGCGCGCAGCGCCGGGTGAAGACCTCACCCGCTACTCGAAGCTCGATGCGAAGGTCAAGGCATGACAGACCCGTCCAGTCTTGCGACTAACCTTCTCTCCACTGCAGTTGCTCTCGTTGTCGTATTGCTGCTCGCGTGGGTGTCGCTGCATGCATTGAAACGGGTGCAGCAGGGACGCGCGGGCACACGCAGCGATGGCAGCGAAGTTCCCCGGGTATTGCGAAGCGTCGGGCTCGGTCCACGCGAGCGCCTGGTGACGATGCGTTATCGAGGGCGCGAGTATTTGCTCGGAGTGACCGCAGGTGCGGTCAGCGTTGTGGAGTCACATGAGATCGCTGTCGAGAATGATGCGACCGGCGGAGCACCCGAATCAGAGTGGATGAGTCAACGATGAAGACGATCGCATTGAATCGACTTACCTTGCGTGAGTTCGAGCCGCGAGATCGCGATGCGCTGATGGCGATGCATCGTGATCCGCGCGTGGTCGAGTTGCTCGTCGACGACGTGCCTTTGCATGAGGCCCGCCGCGCGCACGAGTTCATCGAACGCATCCGTGCCTACTACCTCGACAACCCGGGGCTGGGAATCTGGTGTGCGGAACGATGGGCGAGTGTCTTGTCCGAAGAGGACCTGGCAGACCCAGAGGTGCGCGAATCCTTGAGCGATGAAGCCCTGGCGCAGATGTCCAGGCCCGTCCCGAACTTTGTAGGCTGGTTCAACCTGATGCGTGTGACCGACTGGCCCGAGGAAATCGAGATCGGATGTCGATTGCTGCCGAAGGTCTGGGGCAGCGGCATCGTTCACGACGGGGGGGAGATGCTGCTGGACAAGGCGTTCGGCGAGCTGGGCCTGTCGCGTGTGTGGGGCATTTGTCATCCGAGGCACCGGTCGGTGAAGCAGGTGCTTCGAACGCTCGGATTCCAAGATGATGGCGAGCGGCCGTGCGCGAGCGTCGATGCGCAGTGGTTCGTTATTCACGCTGATCGCTGGGCTGCGTACCGAAAGCTTCCGAGACGCGAGCGAATGCGGCTCAGCCTGCGCGCTTGAACATCCACTGTCGGCTGCTAGCTTGCGCTCGAAGCGCATTGCGGCGTTGGGCTCCGATAGCGGCGCGATCAACCGACACTTGAGGCTTGACGCGACACTAGTACCGGCCGGAAGTACAGCCACGATTCGTTGCAGATTGCCGTTCTTTGCATTGAACGAACGATTCGAATCGTGACGCTCTAACCGGGAAGGCTGTTTCGATCACAACACCCCATACCATTCACGCCATGAGTTCCACCGAGCGACCCGAGGAGCCGTCAGGCTCGGCTCCCGCCCCGCGCACACCTTTGTTGCCCTTGGCGTCTCGCGCGATGTACGCGCTGCGCCTCGTGCGCATTGCGGCCGGCTTCTTCCTCGGCGCGCTGCTGTCATCCACCGTCGTCGCCGCCATCACCATCATGCTGATGGTGCCGAACCTGCCCGACATCGGCAGCCTCACCGATTACCGCCCCAAGCTGCCAATGCGCATCTTCTCGTCCGATGGCGTGCTGCTCGGAGAATTCGGTGAAGAGCGGCGGCATTTCACGCCAATTGGCGAGGTACCGAAGGTGATGCAAGACGCAGTGCTGGCCGTCGAAGACGCACACTTTCGAGAGCACCACGGCGTCGACTTCAAAGGCGTGATCCGCGCGGGTCTGGCAAGTCTGGTTCGCCCGAAGAGCCAGGGCGCGTCGACGATCACGATGCAGGTCGCCCGCAACTTCTACCTGCCCACGCGCAAGGACTATGTGCGCAAGGTCTACGAGATCCTGTTGGCATTGAAGATCGAGAACGAACTATCGAAAGAGCAGATTCTCGAGGTCTATATGAATCAGATCTTCCTTGGCCAGCGCGCTCACGGCTTCGCGGCGGCAAGCGAGATCTACCTTGGCAAGCCGATCGCCGAGGTGACTTTGGCCGAAGCGGCGATGCTCGCTGGCCTTCCGCAGTCGCCCACGCATGCCAATCCGACCACAAACCGCCGCCGTGCCATTGCGCGCCAGCAGCACGTGCTCGACCGCATGCAGGACGCCGGTTTCATCACTGCGGCGCAGTCCACTCAGGCGCGGGCACAGACGCTCAGGTTCCACACGGCGCGCGACGTGCCGGTGCATGCCGAGTACCTCGCTGAAACTGCGCGCCAGCTCATCTACAGCCAGTACGGCGAAGCGGCCTACACGCGCGGCCTGGATGTGACGCTGACGGTTGATGCCGGTGAACAGTTGGCAGCGTACCGGGCGCTGCGCAAGGGCATCATGGATTTCGAGCGGCGGCAGTCGTATCGAGGCCCAGAGGCGCACATCGACCTGCCGTCCGACGACGCCGAGCTTGACGCACGCGTCCTCGAAGTGCTGACCGAACATCCGGACAACGACGAGCTGAAGTCGGCCGTCGTGTTGAGCGTCGAGCCCAAGCGTGTCGAGGCACAGTTGGAAAACGGCGAGACGGTGACGATCACCGGCGAAGGGTTGAAGCAGGCGGCGCCCGGCTTGTCCACCCGCGCTGCCGCGCGGATTCGCATCCAGCCCGGCTCTGTCATCAGGCTCATCAAGGGAGCCAAGGACGCCTGGGCCATCACCCACCTTCCCGAAGTCGAAGGTGCATTCATCGCGATGGACCCGGCTACCGGCGCCATCCGTGCGATGGTGGGTGGCTTTGACTATTCGAAGAACCAGTTCAACCACGTGATGCAGGCTTGGCGCCAACCGGGGTCCAGCCTCAAGCCCTTCATTTATTCGGCCGCGCTCGACAAAGGATTGATGCCATCAACCCTCATCAATGATGCCCCTTTGTCATGGGACGCGGATTCCAATGGCGGACAGGCTTGGGAGCCGAAGAATTCGGACGGCAAGTTCGATGGCCCGATGACCATGCGCAGCGCGCTCGCTGCGTCGAAGAACATGGTCTCGATCCGCATTCTGCAGACCATCGGCGCGGCGTTCGCGCAAGACTGGCTCACGCACTTCGGCTTCGACGCCGAGAAACATCCCGCTTATCTCACCATGGCCCTGGGCGCGGGGTCGACCACGCCCATGCAGCTCGCGTCGGCCTATTCGGTGATCGCCAACGGCGGCTACCGCCTCGATCCTTTTCTCATCCGGAAAATCAGTGATGGCCGCGGTCGCACGATCGCTGAATGGCAGCCGCCGGCGATCGACGAATCGCTTCGTGTGCTGGACGAACGCAACGCCTTCATCATGACCGACCTTCTACAGGAAGTGACTCGAAGCGGTACCGCCGCACGCGCGCAAGCGGTGCTGAAGCGACCGGATATCGCGGGCAAGACGGGCACCACGAATGATGCGATGGACGCGTGGTTCGCGGGCTTCCATCATTCGATGGTCGCCGTGGTGTGGATGGGTTACGACAACCCGCGCAAGTTAGGCGACCGCGAAAGCGGCGGCGGCCTCTCCTTGCCCATTTGGCTGGACTTCATGGGCTATGCGCTCAAAAAGACGCCAGTCTATGAATCGCAACCGCCGGACGGCGTCGTGCGCATCAATGGCGAGTGGTACCTGGAAGAGCACACGCCCGCGACCGGCATTTCAAGTCTTGGCCTGGAGGAAGCGCTGCCCAGTGCACCCACCGATAGCGATCGCAGGAGCATTCTTGATTTGTTCAAGCATTGACTACCTGGCGTTGCGCCACCTTGTGGGTTGAGGCGCACGGTGAAAGGCGCACTGTTTCGTCGGCGCATCAGAACCTTCAGACTCCAAGCCGCATTCGCATTGCGGGGCTCAGCTTGTAATGAATTCATCAGACATGCGTCATGACGCCTGAGTGACCTGATAACTACGATCGTTTTCGCCCGGCGCGCATCCGCAGCATCTGCCTCCGCCGTCAGGTGCATCTCGTGACCAACACTGGAGTGATCGGATGAAAGTTAACAAGATCGTGGCAACTTTTGCTCTGTGCGCGACCACCGTCGCAGCATCCGCCCACACCTACTACGTCGCACCCAATGGAAGCGACACTGCCGCGGGAACGCAGGCCTCGCCCTGGGGGTCGATCGCCCATGCACAAGATGTCGCTGCTCCCGGGGACACCATTTATTTCCGCGCAGGAACCTATGCTTATAGGGCGGGCACGTCCTCCTGCAGAAGTCAACAGGATATCGTGAGTGCCATCGACCTGAAAAAGAGTGGGGCCCCGGAGAAATTCATCCGCTACTGGGCCTATCCGGGCGAAACGCCTGTCTTCAATTTCTCGAAGATGAAGGATGACTGCAGGGTGAAGGGCTTCAACGTGACGGCAAGCTGGATCCACCTGAAGGGACTGGAGGTGACCGGCGTTCCGCAGAACAACGACCTGAATCATGAGTCCTGGGGGATATGGATCAATGGGAGCAACAACATCTTTGAGCAACTCGACACCCATCACCACATGGGGCCGGGTTTGTTCATCAAGGACGGTGGCTATAACCTGGTCTTGAACAGCGACTCGCATCACAACTATGACCCGCGTACGTCCAATGGAGCTGGGCAAAGTGCCGACGGCTTCGGCGCACACATCTCTGCCAACCATCCCGGGAATGTCTTTCGAGGTTGTCGCGCCTGGTGGAATTCAGATGATGGCTTCGACCTCATCAATGCCTATTCGTCGGTCACCATTGAGAACTCTTGGGCTTGGCTGCATGGATATCTCCCGGGAACCATGATCCCGGTTCGTGCCGGCAATGGCAACGGGTTCAAGGCCGGGGGGTACGGCGGAGTCTATGTCCCCAATGGGGTGAAGCACACCGTTCGTTTCTCGGTGGCATTCGCCAACAAGGCATCTGGTTTCTATGCCAACCACCACCCGGTGGCGAACGATTTCTTCAACAACACCAGTTACGGAAACTATCCGGACTTCAACATGCTGGGGATTGATGCGAGTGGTGCTGCCGTCAACCTCGGCAACCTGCGGAATAACATTGCTTACACGGGAACGCTTGTCTCGGACGTGTCTGGCGCCAACGATGCGTTCAACTCGTGGAACCTCCGGGTCGTCATGTCAGATGCCCAGTTCGAGAGCGTGTCCACATCAGGATGGGATGCTCCAAGACTACCCGACGGGAGTCTGCCCATTCTGAAGAGCTTTCATCTAGCGCCTCGCAGCACCCTGATCGACAAGGGCACGAATGTTGGCTTGCCCTACAAGGGAACGGCGCCCGATCTCGGCGCATTTGAGCGCCATTGATTAGTGGGTTGACGCACGATTCCTGCCGACGCATGAATGGGCGCCTGCCCGTTGGACCTATTGCCCAAGACCGCCCAGACACGCCACCAATGTCGTAAGTCATTGATTTATAAGGATTGGCCGTAAATATTCAAAATTCAATATTTATACGGCCAATGGACTTACATCCCGTTATCCGACAGCGCTTCACGGCAAGTCATCGACTCGACCACCGTCTTTCATGAGTACTTAGGGCCCGTTCGGGGATGAGTTGTGCATTTGGCCGCCGGCTGCGAGATGCGATGCAAGGCGCAAAGCGCAGCGATGCCCATAGGCATCGCGAGCATTTGCAACGCCGCAGCGCGCC
>Ga0207678_10004909_pt1 | contig 12013 bp, 11 predicted proteins | sample KBSC63metaG_FD_184319 | JGI IMG/M metagenome (GOLD analysis project Ga0207678, IMG submission 184319) | Corn rhizosphere microbial communities from Kellogg Biological Station, Michigan, USA - KBS C6-3 metaG (SPAdes) (version 2) | ecosystem: Host-associated > Plants > Roots > Rhizosphere > Soil ... | reverse complement strand
GTGGTGCGTGCGGGAATGCGAGGTGCGGCACGGGCGCGGCGGGACGACACGCGCTGGGTGGCGGGACGCGCGGGACGACACGGGCGGGGTGGCGGGACGCGCGGTGGGGTGTACGCGTGGGGCGGGGCGGGTGATGGTTAGGTCTTGTCGAGGTATTCGGCTTGGACGCCTAGGAGCTCGTCGATGGCGTGGCGGAGGCCGGGGTGGGCGGCGAGCTGGGGGTCGGCCGAGACCAGGGTGGTGGCTTCCTCGCGGGCCAGGCCGATCAGGTCCTCGTCGGCGAGCAGCCGGAGCAGGCGCAGGCTGGAGTGGCGGCCGGCCTGGGCGGCGCCGAGGACGTCGCCCTCGCGGCGCTGCTCGAGGTCGAGGCGGGACAGCTTGAAGCCGTCCAGCGTGGCGGCCACCGCGTCCAGCCGCTGCCGGGACGGGGTGTCGGGCAGGGCCTCGCTGACCAGCAGGCACAGGCCCGGCGCGCTCCCCCGGCCGACGCGGCCCCGGAGCTGGTGGAGCTGGGACACGCCGAAGCGTTCGGCGTCCATGATGACCATGACCGTGGCGTTCGGCACGTCCACGCCGACCTCGACCACCGTGGTCGCGACCAGGACGTCGATCGCGCCCGCGGAGAATTCCCGCATCACCCGGTCCTTCTCGTCCGGGTGCAGCCTGCCGTGCAAGATGCCGAGGCGCAGCCCGGCCAGCGGGCCCGCGTCCAGCGTCGCGGCCACGTCGAGGACCGCCAGCGGCTGGCGCCGGCCGGCCTCGCCGATGCCGCGCGGGATGCCGCCGGTCATGTCCACGGAGCCGAAGTCGTCCTCGCTGGGGTAATCACCGTCGTCGTCCGTCTCGGGCCCGTCGCCGATGCGCGGGCACACCACGTAGGCCTGCCGGCCGCCCCTGACCTCCTCGCGGACGCGCTCCCAGGCCCGCTCCAGGAAGTGCGGCTTGTCCGCCGCCGGGACCACGTGGGTGGCGATGGCCGAACGGCCCGCGGGCAGCTCGGTCAGCGTGGACGTCTCCAGGTCGCCGTAGACCGTCATGGCTACCGTCCTGGGGATCGGCGTGGCCGTCATGACCAGGACGTGCGGCCGGTTGTCCGCGGCCTTGGCGCGCAGCGCGTCGCGCTGCTCCACCCCGAACCTGTGCTGCTCGTCGATCACCACCAGCCCGAGGTCGGAGAACTGGACCTGCTCCTCGAGCAGGGCGTGGGTGCCGATCACGATGCCGGCGTCGCCGGTGAACACGTCGGACAGCGCCGACCGCCGGGCGGCCGCCCCGACCGACCCGGTGAGCAGGGCCACGCCGGTGGCGTGCTCCGCCGCGCCCAATTGACCGGCCTGGGCCAGCGGGCCGAGCATGCCGGTGACGGACCGGTAGTGCTGCTGGGCCAGTACCTCGGTCGGGGCGAGCAGGGCCGCCTGGCCGCCCGCGTCCACCACCTGGAGCATGGCCCGGATCGCGATCACCGTCTTGCCCGAGCCGACCTCCCCCTGCAGCAGCCGGTGCATCGGGGAGGCAAAGGCCAGCTCCTCGGCGATCGTCTCGCCCACCGCGACCTGGCCCGCGGTCAGGGTGAACGGCAAGCGCGCGTCGAACTCGTCGGCGATGCCGCCGTCGACGTGCGGGCGCGGCATGGCCGGCATGGCCGCCGCGGCCAGCCGCCGCTGCGCCAGCGCGGCCTGCAGCAGGAAGGCCTCGTCCCACTTGAGCCGCTCCCTGGCCCGCTTCAGGTCGGCCTGGTCGAGCGGCCGGTGGATGGCGCGGATCGCCTCGGCCCGGCCGACCAGCCCGTGCCGCTCCCTGAGCTCGGCCGGCAGCGGGTCCTCCCCCGCGTCCAGCGGGTCCAGCACGGTCTTGACCGCCCGGGCGATCATCCACGAGCTGGCCTTGGCGCTGGCCGGGTAGACCGGGATCATCTCGGCGGCGAACTCGGCCGCCAGCTCCGGCGTAAGGTCGGCGTTCGGCGGCGCGCCGGGCAGCATCTCGTACTCCGGGTGGACGAGCTGCAGCCGGGTGCGGAAACGGGACACGGTGCCGGCGAACATGCCGACCATGCCGGGCACCAGCGGCTTGATGACGTACTGACCGCCGGCGTTGCGCCAGAAGAACGTCAGAATCAGCTTGGCGCGGTCGTCGGTGATGACCACCTCGGCCCGGCCAGCGCTATATCCCTTGCTGGGCATCTTGTGCGTGCCGACGTGGTCGACACGGGCCAGCACGGTGACGTGGTCGCCTTCGCGCAGCGAGGACAGGTCGGTCAGCTCGCCGCGGGTGTAGTAGCGGCGCGGGTAGTGCCGCAGCAGGTCGCCGACCGTGCTCATGCCGAAGGCGGCCCCCAGCGCCTTGGCCGTCCTGGGCCCCAGCGCGCGGGTCAGCGGTTCGCTGAGCGTGCTCACACCTGGCAGCATATGAGCGTGGACCGACAATCCGCTCGGTTCGCACTCGGCGAGGCCATCGGGTAGGCTTCGACGGCTGCCTGATCCGCCCGAGCGGCGGACACGGCCCTCGTAACCCTAGGTCAAATGGAGCGAACTGTGGCTGCCGTCTGCGACGTATGCGGCAAGGGGCCGATCTTCGGCAACAACGTCTCGTTCTCGCACCGCCGTACCCGCCGCCGCTGGAACCCGAACATCCAGCGCCGCCGCGTTACGGTCGGCGGTACGCCCAAGCGCGTGAACGTGTGCACCTCGTGCATCAAGGCCGGCAAGATCGCTCGTTAGGGAGTTGCCGGGACGTTCTGGTTTCGCAACCGGCCGGAGACCCGGATCCGGCCGGGCCGTCGCAGCATGGATGCATGCGCGTACGCACCAACGCGGTGGTCCTCGCCTGCCTGGCTGCCGTCGGCCTGAGCGGATGCACGCAGCCCACCGAGACGTGCGGAGTCGCGGATTACGGCGGAGGCACGAGCGGTTACCAGACACCGCAGCAGGCGCTGCAGTCGGTGCTCGCCCAGCACCAACCCGGGCTGTCGGCCACGGGATGGAAGCTGACCGAGCGCAGCGCCAATGGCGCCAGGTTCGTATCCGGCGACGACAGCGTCGACGTGGTGCGGAACAAGGCCGGCCAGTGGAACGTGGGCGGGGTCACCACCTGCACGTGACGCGATCGCGGCCCGAGCCATCACGGGGTGTTCGGCGTCAGGCGAAGTGATCCCAGCCTGGGGGTTCCGCCCGCGGCTGGCCGTCGACGACGACGCCATGGTCCCTTGAACTCCCGGTCGCGTTGCCTATGACCTTCCACCGCGGCGGCAGCCGCGTGCCCGCGGGAAACGTGGCGACCAGTGAGTGATCCTCGCCGCCGGTCAGCACCCAGTCCAGCGCGAGGTCGTCGGCGGGGCGGGTAACCAGGCCCGTTCGGGCCGAATGACGGCGGGAAGCGGCTACGGCGCGGGCCGCCGCGGTCAGCCGGTCACCCGGGCGCAGCGCGGCGGAGTCCAGGTCGACGCGGAGGGCGCTGGCGTCCGCGATATGACCCAGGTCGGCGAGCAGGCCGTCGCTGACGTCGATCATCGCGGTGGCGCCCAGGCCGGCCGCCTCCGGCCCGGCATCGTACGGCGGCGCGGGCCGCAGGTGCTCGTGCACGAGGGGATCGCCGGCCAGACCCTCCTCCAGCAGGGCCAGGCCGGCCGCGGCGTGACCGAGCGGGCCCGCCACCGCGACCAGGTCGCCGGGCCCGGCCCCGGAGCGAAGCACCGGGCTGCGCCCGGCCAGGTCGCCGAGGCCGGTCACGGCGAGCACCACCTGGTCGGCGCGGGCGGTGTCGCCGCCGATCACGTGCGCTCCGCCCCGGGCGCACTCGGCGGCCAGCCCTTCGGCCAGCTCGCGGACCCAGCTGACCGGCAGGTCCGGCGGCGCGGCCAGCGCCACCAGCAAGGCGGACGGCTCGGCGCCCATGGCCGCGCAGTCGGCCAGGCTGCGCGCCGCGGCCTTGTGCCCGACGTCCGCGGCGCTGGCCCAGTCGCGGCGGAAGTGCCTGCCCTCGATCAGGAAGTCCGTGGTGGCCACCACCCGGCCGTCAGGGACGGCCAGCACGGCCGCGTCGTCGCCGATGCCGACCAGCGTCGCCGGGCCCGGAGGAAACCACGCCGACAACGCCGCGATCAGGCCGAACTCCCCGGCCTCCGCCAGCGTCTCGGGTTCTCGGCGAGTGATAACCCACCCCCAACACGTGTCACAGGTCTGGACCACTACGGTAGCGTGAGGCACGAAGGGGCGCCCGTCCCGTCATGCCCTGGGAGGACCTCATGGTGGAGGCTTACATCCTCGTCCAGACAGAAGTCGGCAAAGCCGCCGACGTGGCCTCGCTCATCGGCAAGATCAGCGGTGTCACCCAGGCGGAGGACGTCACCGGCCCCTACGACGTCATCGTGCGCGCTCAGGCCGCCGACGTCGACGAGCTCGGCCGTCTTGTCGCCGCTCATATCCAGTCGGTGCCCGGGATCACCAGGACGCTCACCTGCCCCGTGGTGCACATCTGAGCAGTTCGGCAGCGAGCGGCGCGCTGTGCGGGCCCAGCCCGAGCGCGGCCGCGCCGCGCAGGTCGGACGGCGTGTCCACGTCCCGGCGCAACCCGGGGATGCCGTCCAGGCCGAGTTCGACGGCGCCGCCCGCGGCGTGCCGGGCGCGCGAGGCCAGGCCGAACGCGGGCCGGAACGCCGCCCCCGGCGCCGCGGTGTACAGCGTCGTGCCGTCGCCGGCCGCGTCGGCCACGAAGGCCGTCGGCCAGGCCGCGGCGGCGCGCAGGGCCCGGCCGATCTGCTCGGGCCGCAGCGCGGGCAGGTCGGCGGACAGCGCGGCCGTCCCGTCGCCGGGCCAGCGGGCGGCGGCAAAGCCGGCGCCGTGCCGCAGCGCCGCGTTCAGCCCGGCGCGCGGCTCGTCCGGCACCACCAGCGCGCCCAGCGCGCCCAGCGCGGCCGCGGCGGCCTGGTCGTCGGTGATGACGATCACCCGGGCGACCGCGTCGGACCCGAGCACCGCCGTCACCGTGTCGGAGGCGAGGGCGAGGGCGAGTTCGGCCCGGCGGGGACCGGTGAGGCCGGCCAGCCCGGCCAGGCGCGACTTGGCCTCGGCGAGCACCTTGACGGGCATCAGCACCGACCAGGCCTTATCGGTCATGCAATTGATCCTGCCTCGACACCGGACCACCTGAACCAGGAGACTTGACCTCATGAGCGAACGCGCTGGCCAGCCTACGTCCTACCGCTACTCCCCCGGCTGGCGGCTGTTCACGCGGATCATCCTGCACCCGCTGCTCCGGCTCCTGATGAGGAACCAGTGGGCAGGCAAGGAGAACATCCCGAAGACCGGCGGCATCATCCTGGCCCCGAACCACCTGTCCTACGCCGACTGGGGCACGATCGCGCTGTTCAGCGACTCCTACGCGCACCGGTATCCGGTGTTCATGATCAAGTCTCCGGTCTTCGGGGTGAAGTTCATCGGGGCCCTGCTGACCAAGGTCGGGCAGCTGCCGGTGTACCGCGGCCGCGGCGACGCCGGACTGGTGCTCAAGCAGGCGGAGAAGGCGCTGGCGGCCGGCGCCTGCGTGATCGTCTACCCGGAGGGCACCGCGTCCCGGGACCCGGACCTGTGGCCGATGGTGGGCAAGACGGGGGCGGCCCGGCTGGCGCTGACCACCGGGGCGCCGGTGATCCCGATCGCGCACTGGGGCGCGCAGGAGATCCTGCCCTACGGGACCAAGAAGCCGCACCTGTTCCCGCGCAAGACGGTGCGGATGGCGGCCGGGCCGCCGGTGGACCTGTCCGCCTACGCCGGCCAGCGGCTCGGCGCCTCGACGCTGCGGGCCGCGACCGCCGACATCATGGCCGACATCACCGCGCTGCTGGCCAAGATCAGGCAGGAGACGCCGCCCGCCGCACCGTGGGATCTCGAGGCGGGCGGCCGGGTCGCATTGGACCGAACGGGCGGCGGTTCCGCGGCTGCTTCGCCCGGGGGTGCTGCGGGGGAGGCGGGCTCGCGGGACGAAGCCGCCTCCGGCGGCTCATGAAGGCTGCGGTGCTGGGGGCAGGATCCTGGGGTACCACGTTCGCGCAGGTGCTGTGCGACGCCGGGACCGATACCGTGCTGTACGCCCGCAAGCCGCAGCTGGCCAAGGCGATCGCCGGGCTGCACGAGAACCCGGACTACCTGCCGGGGGTCGCGCTGACCCCGGCGCTGGACGCGACGTCGGATCCGGCCGAGGCGCTGGACGGCGCGGACCTGGTCGCCTTCGCCGTGCCCGCGCAGTCGCTGCGGTCGAACTTGCTGGAGTGGGTGCCGCTGCTGCCGCGCGGGGCGCTGCTGGTCAGCCTCATGAAGGGGATCGAGCTCGGCAGCCGCCTGCGGATGAGCGAGGTCATCGCCGAGGTGACCGGCCCTGAGCTGGCTGGTCCGGCGGCGGAGCGCATCGCCGTGGTGGCCGGGCCGAACCTGGCGGGCGAGATCGTCCGGCGCGAGTTCACCGCGTCCGTGGTGGCGTGCGTGGCTTCGGAAGGCGCGCTGGCCCTGCAGGGCGCGTGCCACACGCCGTACTTCCGGCCCTACACGAACACCGACGTGACAGGGTGCGAGCTGGGCGGGGCGGTGAAGAACGTGATCGCGATCGCGGTGGGCATCGCGGTGGCGATGGGCCTGGGCGACAACACCCGGGCCACGCTGATCACCCGGGGGCTGGCCGAGATCGCCAGGCTGGGTTCGGCGCTGGGCGCGCAGAACCAGACGTTCGCCGGGCTGGCCGGGATGGGCGACCTGGTGGCCACGTGCAGCTCGCCGCTGTCCAGGAACCGGACCTTCGGCGAGTACCTGGGGCGGGGCATGACGGTGGCGGCGGCGTCGGCCGCGATGAACCAGACCGCGGAGGGGGTGGCGTCCAGCGGCCCCGTGCTCGAGCTGGCCCGGGCGCACCAGGTGGAGATGCCGATCACCGAGGTCGTCGAGGCCGTGATGAGGGACGGACTGCCCGTCACGCAGGCCGCGTCGATGCTAGCGTCACGCTCAGCCAAGCCGGAGTGGTACGGACCCTGATGCTCGTGCTTCTCTCGTGATTTTCAGGAATTTCAGAATTTTCAGATCGGCGGATTTACTTCGTGGACATAGTGCGCAAGCAGACCGGCGAGAACACCCGCGCGGTGCACCTGCCGGCCCCGCCCACGCCTTCGCAGCAACCGCTCGGCACGCCGGTATTCCGGACCGCGTCGTTCTCGTTCGGCACGGCCGAGGAGTACCGGGCCGTGCTGAACGACGAGATGCCCGGCTACACCTACAGCCGGATCGACAACCCCACCGTGGACGCGTTCGCCCGCGCGGTGGCGGCGCTGGAGGGCGTGAACCTGCCGCGGTGGCCCGCGGCGCAGGCGTTCGCCTCGGGGATGGCCGCGATTAGCGGCGTGTTCTGGACCTTCGCCCGGGTCGGCGCGCACGTGGTGGCGTCCTCGGCGGTCTACGGCGGGACGTTTTCCTTCCTGCGCAACGTCTTGTCCCGGTTCGGCGTGGAGACCGACTTCGTCGACATCACCGACCTGGACCAGGTGCGGGCGGCGCTGCGGCCGACGACCCGGATCGTGTACGCCGAGACGATCGCCAACCCGACCACGGCAGTGGCCGACCTGCGCAAGCTGGCCGAGATCGCGCACGATGCCGGTGCCCTGCTGGTGGTGGACTCGACGCTGGCCCCACCGGTGATCTGCCGGCCTCTCGAGCACGGCGCCGACTTGGTCATCCACTCGGCCACCAAGTACATCGGCGGCCACTCCGACACCACCGGCGGCGTGGTCACCGGGCGGATCGAGCTGATCAGCAGCATCCGCGGGGTGCGTGTGGACACCGGCGGGTCGCTGGCCCCGGACGACGCGTTCCTGCTGCGGCGGGGCCTGGAGACGCTGCCGCTGCGGGTGCGGCGGGCCTGCTCGACGGCGTCGGTGTTCGCCGCGGCGCTGTCCCGGCACCCGGCCGTGCTCCGTATCGACTACCCCGGGCTGCCCGAGCACTCCGGGCACCAGGTGGCGCGGCGCCTGTTCGACGCCGGGCCTGAGGGCGTCCGTTTCGGCGCGATCGTGACCGTGACGCCGCACGGCGGGCGCGACGCGGGCATGGCGTTCGCCGACAAGCTGCGGCTTTCCCAGCTCGCCACGTCGCTGGGCGGGACGCACACCGTGGTCAGCCACGTGGCCTCCACCACGCACCGGCAGCTGGACGACCGGGCGCTGGCGGCCGGGGGCATCGACCCGGGGGCGGTACGCTTCTCCATCGGCCTGGAGGACGCCGAGGACCTGATTTCTGATGCGTATGTTGCCCTGGAGTCGCTCGGCAGGCCGTAGCCTGGTGGTTCGCTTCGGGCCTTGGGCTCTGGGCCTTGGCCGGGACGGGAGGACGCGTGGGGCAGCCTAAGATCCGGGTCGCCGTGGTGTTCGGCGGCCGCAGCACCGAGCACGCCGTGTCCTGCGCGAGCGCGGGCCTGATCCTGTCGGCCATCGACCCCGACCGGTACGAGGTGCTGCCCATCGGCATCGCCACGGACGGGCGCTGGGTGCTCACTTCGGGGGACCCGGAACGGCTGGCGCTGTCCTCCGGGTCGGTGCCGTCGGTCGAGTCGGTGGCGGTGGGCGACGGCGAGATCGTGTCGCGGGGCGGTCCTTCTGGTGCGGCGTTGCAGGTTCTGAGCCCGGGCTCGGTCCCGCGGGACCTCGGCTCGGTGGACGTGGTGCTGCCGCTGCTGCACGGCACCTACGGCGAGGACGGCACGCTGCAGGGCCTGCTCGAGATGACCGGCACCCGGTACGCCGGCGCGGGCGTGTTCGCCAGCGCGGCCGGCATGGACAAGGAGTACATGAAGCTGCTCATGTCCGCGCGCGGCCTGCCGGTCGGCCGGTACGTGGTGGTGCGCGACCGGGACTGGCGGGCCGCGGCGGAGCGCAAGCGGATCTTGGACGAGATCGCCGAGCTGGGCTGGCCGGTGTTCGTCAAGCCCGCCCGCGGCGGCTCCAGCATCGGGATCACCCGGGTCTCCGTTCTTGATGACGTGGAGCCGGCCATCGAGGCGGCCCGCGCGCACGACCCCAAGGTGCTGGTCGAGGCGGCGGTGGACGGGATCGAGGTGGAGTGCGCGGTGCTGGAGGGCCTGGACGGCGGGCCGCCCGAGGCGAGCGTGCCCGGCCAGGTCGTGGTGGACCCTGCTTCTGATTTCTATGACTTCCAAGCGAAGTACCTGGCCTCGGCGACGACCATGCGGATCCCGGCGCCGGTGCCGGTCGAGGCGGCCTCGGAGATCAGGCGGATGGCCTGCGCGGCCTTTGACGCGATCTCCTGCGAGGGCCTGGCCCGGGTCGACTTCTTCTACACCCCGGCCGGGCAGGTCCTGGTCAACGAGATCAACACGATGCCGGGCATGACCCCGGCCTCCGGCTTCCCGATGATGTGGGCGGCTTCCGGCCTGCCGCTGCCGCAACTGGTCGACCGGATCATCCAGACCGCGCTGCGCAAGCGGCCGGGGCTGCGCTTAGCGTTCGCTTGTCGCGTCGGCTTGTCGCGCTGGCTTGTCGCGTTCGCTTGTCGGGCTGGCTTGCCGCGCTCGCTGGTGCGCAGACGGCCGCGGGCGGCGTCCAGGGTCTTCCCCGGATGCCGCCCGCGGCCGTTGCGCTGCTGCGCCCTTGGGTTACTTCTTGGGCTTCTCACCGTTGACGAGCGCCTTGAAGTCCGCGCCAGCGCGGAACTTGGGCACCGAGGAACTCGGCACCTGGATGGTCGCGCCGGTGGCAGGGTTGCGGGCCGTGCGGGCGGGCCGCTCGCTCTTCTCGAAGACGCCGAACCCGGTGATGGCCACCTTGTCGCCGCTCGCGACGGCGGACTGGATGGTCTCGAGCACCGCGTTCACGGCTTCGGTGGCGGATTTCTTGTCCCCCAGCCGTCCCGAGATCGCGTCGATCAGATCACGCTTGTTCATGGTTCACTCCTGCGCTTCCCCCACAGGTCGCGTGGGCTCAGAAACGAGATCGCGACCTCTGACCTGCCCGAAAGTAGGCGATCAAACGCCGTTGCACAATAACCTCGGCCACATTGGCCCGCGTGTCGGCGAATATCACACGCCTCAGCATCCAGCAGGTATACGCAAAGTATCCAAATTCCGGTTGTGCGCTACCGTACGCTCATGCCCGAGGTCAGAAGCGTGACCGCGCTCACCGGAGCCTAGGTGTGGGCGCCACGCGGAACCACGGCAATGTCACATCGCCGTGGTCAGACGGGCTGTTGCGGAATTGATCGCTGGGTCCGGGAAGCTGATCCGGCTGTGTCGCTGGCCTGGCGGGCTGGCGTCAGCCGGCCAGGCCGGCCAGGGCCTGGGGGGTGAGGTGCCCGGCGGTCAGGGCCCTGAACAGGTTGTGTATGGCGCAGGCGAAAGTCCATTCGGCGGCAGCCTTGTCCTTGCCGCGCATGCTCAGCTGGCGGAAGCCCATGTTGTGCTTGATGTGGCCGTGCGGGGTCTCGGCGATGTGGCCGCGCTGGCGGTAGGCCGCGATCGCGTCCCCGGTCCGCAGCCGCTCGCGCATCGCCTGGACCGCGGTGCCGCCCCGGTCCTGGCCCGCGGCACCGCCGCTCTCGTCGCGGGCGGCTTGTTCCAGGTCGCGGCGCTTGCCGGCCGCGATGAGCCGGTCCGGGCCAGGGCAGGTCAGGTTGTCCTCCGAGCAGTACCCGGCATCGGCCAGCACCAGCGCGATCCCGCTGCTGCCGGGCGCATCGCCGGCCTCGCGGCCGCTGGCGGGGCGGTGCGCCCCGATCAGGGCGGCAGCCTGCTGCGCCCGGGCCGTCATCGGGGCGAACCAGGCCATGTCGGTGGTGTCACCGGTCAGCTCGGTCGCGATGACCAGGCCGTCCTCGCTGGTCACGTTCTGCGCGTTATACCCCTGGATGAACCCGTTCCGGGTCGGCATGAGCCGCGAGTCCGGGTCGGTGATGTTCCGCACCGGCCCCGGCCCGGCCGCCTGCTCCGCGGCAGCCTGGCGCTGCGCTTCCCGCTGCCGGGCCCGCTCCACCTTGGCCGCCGCCTGCCGGACCCGGCAGTAGTCCTGTACCCCGGCCACCCGGCCCCGCCGCGGCTCGCCGGCCGCATGCCGTCCGGCCAGCCTGGCCAGCTGCGCCTCGCGCTCCGCGATCACCCGGGCCAGGTTCTCCTGCGCCAGCGCTACCGCCGCACCCGCCGGCGCCGGCCCGGTCCGCTGCCCGGCCTCCCGCCGCGCCCGGAACTCCGCCGCCTTCGCGTCCCGCTCCGCCTCCGCGGCCCTGCGCCCGGCCTCCAGCTGGGCCAGCGCCCCGGCGATCCGGCCGGCCCGGCCGCGCGGCGACCACGCCTCCGGCGGCACCTCATCCCCCCGCCGGCCCTCGCCATACAGCTCATCTTCGGCCGCATCCGCCGCCGCGTGCGCCGCCACCGCCTCCGCCGCCAGCTCCCGCAGCTTGCCCTCGCCCCGGTTCGCCGCCTTCGACGCCGACGCCGCGACCTTGGTCCCGTCCAGCGCCACCGTCCCCAACCGCCCCATCCCCAGCCGCGCGCACAAGATCAGCACCTCGGTGAAGAACCCCGCCACCGCCCCGCCGAAATCCTTCCGGAACCGCGCGATCGTCGAATGATCCGGCAGGTTCCCCGCGCAGATCAGCCGGAACGCCACATCGGTGCGGCACAGCTCCTCCATCCGCCGCGACGACCGCACCCCCTGCGCATACGCCCACACCAGCACCGTCACCAGCATGTCCGGGTCATACCCCGCCGCCCCCGCACCCCCGGTCCGCCGCCGCGCATGGAACGCCGACGTATCCAGGTGATCCTCCACCACCGCGATCACCAGGTGCACCGGATGACCGGCCGGCAGCCACTCCCGCATATCCGGCGGGAACAAGAACACCTGATCACGGTCAACAGGACGGTAACCCTTAGCCATCTACCGACCCTGTCAAACCCGGACACACCCCGCACGCCCGACACGCCACGATTCTGCAACAGCCCGCAGGACCACTACAAAGCCACATCGCTGTGG
>Ga0207678_10004907_pt1 | contig 12015 bp, 8 predicted proteins | sample KBSC63metaG_FD_184319 | JGI IMG/M metagenome (GOLD analysis project Ga0207678, IMG submission 184319) | Corn rhizosphere microbial communities from Kellogg Biological Station, Michigan, USA - KBS C6-3 metaG (SPAdes) (version 2) | ecosystem: Host-associated > Plants > Roots > Rhizosphere > Soil ... | reverse complement strand
TGCAGGGCGTGCGCAACGTCGCGCAGGTCGAGCGCATCGGCGGCGTCGAGCGCGAAATCCTCGTCTCGCTCGATCCCGATCGCTTGCAGGCTGCAGGCCTTACCGCCGTTGACGTCTCCAGACGTCTGCGCGGCACCAATGTGGACCTCGCCGGCGGCCGCGCCGAAATCGGCAAGAACGATCAGGCCATTCGCACACTGGCCGGCGCCAAGACGCTGAATGAACTCGCCGGCACCATGATCAGCCTGCCCTCCGGCGGCGAAGTGCGGCTCGAAGATCTCGGGACGGTCACCGACACCATCGCCGACCGCCGCACCTTTGCGCGCTTCAACGGCGAACCGGTGGTGGCGCTGGGCATCAAGCGCTCCAAGGGCGCCAGCGATGTGGTGGTCGCCGCCGCCGTGCAGAAGCGCATCGATGCGCTGAAGGCATCCTATCCCGACGTCGATCTGAAACTGATCGATACGTCGGTCGACTTCACCAAGGGCAATTACGAAGCCGCGATCTCGACGCTGTTCGAGGGCGCGGCGCTTGCCGTCATCGTGGTGTTCTTCTTCCTGCGCGACCTGCGCGCCACGGTCATCGCCGCGATTTCGCTGCCGCTGTCGATCTTCCCGGCCTTCTGGGCGATGGACCTGCTCGGCTTCTCGCTCAACCTCGTGAGCTTCCTCGCCATCACGCTCTCGACGGGCATTCTCGTCGATGACGCCATCGTCGAGATCGAGAACATCGTGCGGCATATGCGGATGGGCAAGTCGCCCTACCGCGCCGCGCTGGAAGCGGCCGACGAAATCGGCCTCGCCGTGATCGCCATCAGCCTCACCATTATCGCGATCTTCGCCCCGGCCAGCTTCATGTCGGGCATCGCCGGACAATTCTTCAAGCAGTTCGGCATCACCGTTTCGGTGCAGGTGTTCTTTTCACTATTGGCAGCGCGCTTTGTCACGCCCGTGCTGGCCGCCTACTTCCTCAAGGATCACAAGCACGACGATCCACCGCCGGGGCGCCTGCTGCAAGCCTACAACAAGCTCGTGACCCTGTCGGTGAAGCGCTACTACGTGACGGTTCTGTTCGGTCTCGCCGTCTTCGCACTGTCGATCTGGAGCATCCAGCTGCTACCGCAGGGCTTCCTGCCGGCCCAAGACACGGCGCGTTCGCTATTGGCGATGGAATTGCCACCGGGATCGCAGCTCGCTTACACCGAGAAAGTCACAGAAGACATCGTCGCACGGCTCCGCAAGCGACCTGAGGTGAAGAGCGTGTTCGTCGATGGTGGTCACGTCCCGCCCGGCACCTATGAAGTGCGGCGCGCCGCTCTGATCATCAACTACACCCCAAAGAGCGAACGCGACAGCGCCCATACGCAGCGCCTGCTCGAACTCGATATCAGCAAGGAACTCGAAAGCGTTCCGGATATTCGCTACTGGTTCCTCGACGAAAACGGACTACGCGCTATCTCGCTGGTGGTGACCGGCACCGACAGCAACATCGTCGCCAATGTCGCCAGCGAACTGGCGACGCAGATGAAGCGCATTCCGCTGATCTCCAACGTGATCTCGGAAACCTCGCTGGATCGTCCCGAGCTGCGCGTGCAGCCGCGGGCCGATCTTGCGGCACGGCTCGGCGTCTCCACCGAGAGCCTGTCGGAAACCATCCGCGTCGCCACCATCGGTGACGTCGGCCCGGCTCTGGCGAAATTCGATGCCGGCGACCGCCTGGTGCCGATCCGCGTGCAACTCGAAGACACGGCACGTGCCGACTTCCAGATCCTCGAACAGCTGCGGGTGCCACTTGGCGGCGGCCGCGGCGGCGTGCCGCTATCCGTCGTTGCCGACATCAAGCTCGATCAGGGACCGACCAGCATCAACCGCTACGACAGAGAACGTCAGGCCACCGTGGCCGCGGATCTCGTGGGCACCGCCGCACTCGGCGATGCCCTGAAGAAGATCTACGAACTGCCGGTCATGAAGAGCCTGCCGAAGAATGTGAGCGTCAAGCAGTCCGGCGACGCCGAAAGCCTGAACGAACTCGCGGATGGTTTCGCCACCGCGATCTCGGCAGGCCTGATGATGGTCTATGCGGTGCTGGTGCTGCTGTTCGGCACTTTCCTGCAGCCGATCACCATCCTGTTCTCGCTGCCGCTCTCGATCGGCGGCGCGATCCTGGCGCTGCTCCTGACGGGCAAGCAACTCACGACGCCTGTCTGGATCGGCATCCTGATGCTGATGGGCATCGTCACCAAGAACGCCATCATGCTGGTGGAATTTGCAGTGGAAGCCATTCGCGAAGGTAAACCGCGCGAGGTCGCGATCATCGATGCCGGCATGAAGCGCGCGCGGCCGATCGTGATGACCACCGTTGCCATGGTCGCTGGCATGATGCCGTCCGCACTGGCCTTCGGCGCCGGCGGCGAGTTCCGCTCGCCGATGGCGCTTGCTATCATTGGCGGCCTGATCTTCTCGACGGCGCTGTCGCTGCTGTTCGTGCCGGCGATGTTCATGATGATGGACGATGTCGGACAATTGGCATGGCGCTTCGGGCGCAAGCTGCTGGTGTCGAGCGGCGAGGAAGACCCGCAAAACGGTCAACCACCCGCCGTCCCGCACAAATAGGCAAAAGCAATGACCCTGTCCGTCGCCTCTTCCAAGCGAACCACCACATGGGCCAGATTGCTGGTCGCGCTGTCGCTATGCGTGTTCACCCAGCCGGCTCTGGCCGCCGACGATCCTGCTGATGCCCCGAAGGGTGCAGCAGTGACCGTGCTGACCGCCGCGAAGTCCTGCTTCTCCGCCACCGTCGAAGTCTCCGGCATCCTGATTCCGCGCGAGGAAGTCTCGATCCGTCCGGATCGCCCGGGCCTCAAGGTCGCAGAGGTCATGGTCGATGCCGGCGAGAACGTCACTGCGGGCCAGATCCTCGCACGCCTGACGCCACCGGAAGGCGGATCGCTTCAAGTTCAGGCCACGGTCGCAGGATTGGTCAGCGCCTCGTCCGCCGTTGTCGGATCACTCGCATCGGCCAAGGGCGAGGCTCTTTTCAGCATCATCGCGCGGAGCGAATTCGAATTCATCGGCCAGGTACCGACGCGCGACCTGCCGAAGCTGAAAGTCGATCAGCCGGTCAAGGTCAAGGTGATCGGCGCTGGAGAGCTGGACGGTAAAGTGAAACGCGTCGCCTCCACCGTGGAGCCCAACAGCCAGCTCGGCCAGGTCGTGGTCTCGATCACCTCGGCCCGGCGGCTGATGAGCAATTCCTACGCGCGTGCCATCATCAAGACTGGCGAAAGCTGCGGCGTCGCAGTGCCATTGACCGCTGTTCTCTACAGTGCCGGCGGGACCGTCGTGCAAGTGGTCCGGCGGCAGCGTATCGAGACGCGGCGCGTCGAGATCGGGCTGATGTCAGGTGGACGCGTGGAGGTACGCGAAGGTTTGAGCGATGGCGATGTGATTGTCGCACGCGCGGGCGCCTTGCTGCGCGAAGGCGACCCGGTTCGGCCGGTGATGGCTAACGCAGACGCTGCAAAGTAATCGTAACAGGAAAGATCAGCTGCCGGCTTTAGCCGTTGCGCTGCCGCCGAGCAGGATGTCCTCAACCAGCGACGACGACACGGCAGGAACCTGCTCGCCGGCGGTCGCGCGGGTAACCGCAACGCGGGTGTTGGTGAAGACGGACTCGGCACTCGCCGGCTTGGCCTTCATGTTCTTCAGCAATTCGGTTGCGAGCAGACTGTTCTGACCATCCACATCGTCGGCAACCTTGCCCGGCGTCGCCGAGGTCAGGATCAGCGCATTCTCAGGAACATCGATCGGCGCGAGACCACGGGAGTAACCGCGGAAGCGACGCTCATAGGGATTGCGGCGGGACGCATCCAGCACGACCAGTTTGGCCTGGGCACCCTGCTCCTTCATGATATCGAGAACGGCCTCGACACTCATGCCATCGCGGCGGATGTCACGCTCTTTCCAGATCGCGGCATCGACCGGGATCATGTAGCTCTGGCGGCCAACCTGGACGCCATAGCCACCAAAATACAGCATCACGACGGTTTCAGGCTTGATCTTGGCCTTCAGGCGCTCGACAGCGCGTGTCATGTCATCGCGGGTCGCGTCTTCCACCACATCGACGTCGAAACCGTCGCGGCGGAGTGCGCTCGTCATGGCACGTGCATCGTTGATCGGCTGGCTCAGCGGCGCGCCGGCGTCGGGGTAATGACCGTTGCCGATCACCAGCGCGATGCGCGACGCCTTCGTCACGGGATTGATCGTCCCGGTCACCGTCTCCGCCTGTGCGGCTTCCAGCGAGCGCTTGTTCAGCGCGGCATTGGCGCCAAGCACCAGCGACACCAGGCCGACAAAAGCTGCGGCCACAGTGATCGAGCGACGGGATACGCGAAACTGCCGTACGTTCATAACGTCATTCCTGCTCATCGTTCAGGCGCAACCGTGGGTCGCGCGAACGTCGAAATAGGTTTGAAGGGATGCCAAACCAATGAGTATTAAATGCGCTCAATTTGCGGCATCGCAGCAAACTGGTTGTTAACCCGTCGAGCCCACCCGGGCAACCGGTAAAGGCCGGGATTTAAGACAGGGTTACTGACTGACCAGGCTAAGGTCTTGAACGGGCTTGCGCTTCACGCAATTGTAATTCAGACCGATTCGTGCAATTTTTCAAAGGCTTGCAGGTGTCGGGAAGCGATTGCGCCGCAGCAGCGGCGGGCGGTTTTCGAGGCGTGCGCAGGGGGCGGCACTGAAAGAAACCTCATGGGTGTGACTTATTTTGCCGGCGCCGCATACCGCGCGCTGACAGCGAGCAAGGTCGGCCCGTCGCTTTACGACCTCTGCGACCCCCTATTCCACAAGCACACCGGCGGCGACGCCCATATCGTCAAGTTCTACAAAACCGCGCTCGGCAATGCCGCGCTCCGTCCATTGCTCTGTCGCGCCGGCCTGCCCGAGTTGCGCGACCCTGCCCGGTTCAAAGCCATACAGCAGGCCCTGAGAGCGGCGCGCGACGACGATAACCCCGATTGGGAAGCCATCGGCCAGCCCATCGCCGAGCTGCTCGACACGGTCGCATTGAGCCATCCAGAGCCGAAGCCGGTGACGGCATCAGCGCAGGCACCGTCGCTGGGCGAGATCGACAATGTCATCAAGGCCTGCGGCGCGCATCTGCTGCGCTCGTTCGACCGCAACGGCTTCATTCCTACTTACGCGGCGTTCAACCTGATCGGCGATCCCGACATGCATGGCCGCGATTTCCTGATGGCCCTGACAGGCCTGAATTCGCGCGGCTACAAGAATTCGACGCTGCTGTTCACCCTCGCGCGTATCTTCATCGCCCGCTCGCCGGCCGGAAAACTCATCAATCCGCCATGGACCGGAATTGCCGAACCCATGTGGGAGCCGGTGCAGATCCGGCATCGCTCGGCCTATTACGACGCGTTCTTCACCGAGGCGCTGCTGAGCTTCGGCGAAACCGGACTGCCGTCGCCGGACCAGACGACATCCTCGCGCCGCGCCATCGATGCGATGGTTGAATTCTGCCTGGTCACCAGCCGCGAGGAAGTCCGCTCGCATGACGGAACGAGTGTGAACGTCATCACGGCGCTGGCACCGCCGCCGCATCCGCGCTTCAGCCGGCTGTTCGCACAGATCAAGCAGGACCTCGGCTTCGGCATCTATGTGCCGGACTGTGACACCACCGCCTGCTCGTTCTCCGCCGCCACACAGGCCGGCTCGACCGATCCGATCCTCGATCAACCCCTGCTCGACTTCTATGCCGGTTATCAGGTCGGCAACGGCAGCAACGAACCGATGGTCACCGTACCGCTCAACGACCACATCGACTATGACGGCGCCATCGTCACCTGGATCGACAATCTCGCGGGCGAACGGCCCTATGGCAACGATCTCGATCCGACACTCAATCTCGACGTGCTCGAAGTCTCGTTCCGGAATCTCGTCCGCTGGAAGGTGATGGAGACGCCGACACGTCTGGAAACGGTGCAGCGGATCATCGGCTTCCAGCGCCGCCTCGTGGCATCCGGCGCCTTCGCCGATCCGAAATCGCACATCTATTATCTGCCGGAGCTCTACAGCGCCTATTTCGGCCGCTGCTATGCGGCTTTCCGTGAATTGCCGGCCGAGACACAACAGGCCATCGATACCGACGGCACGTTCGACTTCATCCGCCTTCATGTACTCGCTTATGTGCAGGATGAGTTGATTGCGCGCGAGATGAATACTTTCGATGCGGCACTCGCACTGATCGCGCTTGGACATCTCGGCGGCGAGCTCGCGCATTTCGCACCTGCGCTGCGCTGCATCATCACGGCAACAGGCGAAGGCGGCCGCAAGGGTCCGTTCAAGGCCTATGAATGGAACAAGATGAAAACGCCGACACGGATTCTCGTCGGCGGTCCCGAAGTGACCTCAGCCTTCGTGCTGATGGGTCTCGCGCTGGCGCGGCGGAGAATGATGAACGGCCATGCCGCATAGTTCATCGCGCGAAGTTGAAGGTATGAAGGAGCGACCGCGCTGGCATGGGCGGCGAAATGCCCGCACTGTCTCCGGATTGTCGTCATGTTTTTGCAATCAAACGGTTCGATGCGCATGTTCCGCACCTTCTCTCTTTTTATCGCGATGCTTTGCATTCCCGCACTGGCACAGGCCGCCGACCTGACCGGGGTGCCGAAGATTCGCGATGGCGACCAGATGACCATTGGCGCGACCCGCATCCGGCTCGCCGGCATGGACTCGCCCGGCCTCGATCAGTTGTGCCTGAATGCCGCCGGCGAGCGCTGGACCTGCGGCGTCGCGGCACATGAAGCGCTTGTTGAACATGTCGGCGACAAGAGCTGGACCTGCCACGTGCTACGGACCGATCGCTTCGGTCGCTCGGTCGCCAAATGCGAGGTGGACGGCGAAGACATCAGCCAATGGATGGTGAAGAGCGGCTGGGCGCTCTCCTATGTGCGCTTCTCGCATGCCTATGATGCCGACGAGAAGGCCGCACGCGAGGCCAAGGCCGGACTTTGGGCCGGCGCCTTCTTTGCGCCCTGGGACTGGCGCGTACGCAACAAGAAAACCACCATTCTCGGCTCGATCAAGCCTCCGGAGGATGCCTTGCCGATCCTGCTGGCCTCGGCATCCGGCCACGTGGCGCCGTCTCCAACCTGCCGGATCAAGGGCAACGTCAACCGGGCCGGCGTCTGCATCTACCACACGCCCGAAAGCCGCTGGTATGCCAAGATCAGCATGCGGATCAGCAAGGGAACACGCTGGTTTTGCTCTAAAGAAGAGGCCGAAGCCGCCGGCTGCCGCGAGACCCGCCGATGACATCGTGGCGCTGACGTGGCAGGTTCCCCGCTCAGATTCGATCGAGCGGAACCGTGGCTGACCTGCAGACGGATGTCATTGCGCAAAAACAACGCCGCAGCCGGACATTCCGGGCGGCGCGGCTGACGCTGCTCGCTTTGATCATCTATGGCGGCATCGCCTATCTGCTGCTCCCGGAACTCTGGACTCATTACGAGCACCAGAAGAGCCTTGCCGGATTGCCGATGACGACGATGACCGCGCAAGGTATTCCCGGCGATCCGATCAATGTCGGCCTGATCGGCGACAAGAAGGACGTGCTGTGCGCGATGCATGCTGCCGGCTGGTATCCCGCCGATCCCGTAACCTTGCGCTCGTCCCTCGAGATTGTCGGCAGCGTCTTGCTCGACCGACCCTATCGCGAAGCACCGGTGAGCCCGCTGGTTTATCTCGGCCGCCGCGAGGATCTCGCTTTCGAGAAGCCGGTCGGCAACAGCGCTGATCATCGCCACCACATCCGGCTCTGGAAGGTACTCGACAAGGGACAGGAAGATCGCCCGGTCTGGCTCGGCGACGCGACTTTCGATCGCAGCGTCGGGATCAGCAAATACACCGGCGCGATCACGCATCATATCGCTGCCGATATCGACGCGGAGCGCGCGGTGCTCGCGGGCGACCTCGAAAAGGCCGGCATGGTCGAGGCCAAATATCAGGTCACAGGAATCGGGCCAACCGTCGCCGGCCACAATGGCGGCGGCGACCTGTACTACACCGATGGCGAAGTCTGGATCCTGCGGCTGGTGGTGGCCTGCGCCAAACACGACGGCCCTCCCGAGACGATCCCGAGCCCGGCGGCGACCGAGATCAAGGACCAGATCTTCCAGGCCATCGCGAATGTGATCGGGCGTGATGCGCTGACTCACTAAGCAGTGAAATTCAAACCACCTCACACGCGCTTTGATTTCGCGCTGCGCCATGGCACCATGGCCGAAAATACCAACAAGGATTGAAAATGGTCGTTCGTGCAGGTCGTGAATTTCTCGCCATCCCCGGCCCCACCACGATGCCAGACGAAGTATTGCGGGCGATGCATCGTCCGCCGCTGGATATCTACTCCAAGGAAATGGTGCAGCTCACATTCGGGCTGCTGCGCGATATCGGCACGTTGTTCGCCACCAAAGGCAACACCTACATGTACATCGCCAACGGCCATGGCGCCTGGGAAGCGACGCTCACCAATGTGCTGTCGCGCGGCGACAAGATCCTGGTGCTGGAAAGCGGGCGTTTCGCGGTCGGCTGGGGCCATGCTGCGCGCGCCATGGGCGTCGACGTGCAGAGCCTGAAGGGCGACTGGAATCGCGCCATCCGCCCTGCCGAAGTTGAAGCGACGTTGCGACAAGACACCAAGCACGAGATCAAGGCTGTGCTTGCAGTGCAGATCGACACGGCATCGGGCGCGTTCAACGACATTGAAGCGATCGGCAAGGCGATCAAGGCCGCCGGTCATCCCGCGCTGTTCATGGTCGACACCGTCGCATCGCTCGGCTGCATGCCGTTCGAGATGGATGCATGGGGCATCGATGTCGCCATGTCAGGCTCACAGAAAGGCCTGATGACACCGCCCGGCCTCGGCTATGTCGCCGCGAATGACCGCGCGCGCGAAATCCACAAGACTGCCAATCTGCGCACACCCTATTGGGACTGGACCGAGCGCGACGGCGACGAGCACTACCGGAAACATTCGGGCACCGCGCCGGTGCACCTGATGTTCGCGCAGCGTCAGGCCATCGACATGCTGTTCGACGAAAAGCTCGTCAACGTGTTCCAGCGCCATCGATTGCTGGCGGAAGCCGTGCGCCGCGCCGTTGCCGTATGGGCCGATGGCGGCGTACTCAGCTTCAACATCGTCGAGCCGAAAGAACGCGGCAACACGGTCACGACGGTGCGGATGGACAACCCGACGCCGCTGCTCGATTACTGCCGCGATAAATGCGGCGTCATTCTCGGCGTCGGCATCGGCGACCTGCACGGAAAAGCATTCCGCATCGCCCATATGGGCCATGTCAACGCGCCCATGATTCTGGGAACGCTCGGCGTGATCGAGATGGGACTGCAGGCGCTTGGCATTCCGCACGGCAAGGGCGGTGTCACGGCCGCGGTCAACTTCCTCGGCGAGAGCGTCACGCCCTAGGGTCCGCTCTCGACCTCGCCGTGGTCGCGGCGGGTTTCCGGCATCACCAGCCAGATCAACAAGAGGCCAAGCCCGGCGACGCAGGCCAGACCGACAAAGGCAACCGGCGCGCCGAGCTTGTCGGCGACGAAGCCAGCGGTGACCGTGCTGAGTGACGCGCCGATGCCGGTCGCTGTGCCGACAATGCCTTGCGCAAGGCTGAAGCGACCGCTGCCAAAGGCGATGTCGGCGACGATCAGTGGGATCATCACGCTGAACACGGCAGCAGTGACGCCGTCGAAGACCTGCACGGCGACCAGCGCAAACGGGTCGGTGACCACGGCGAATAGCAATCCGCGGATCACGAGCGCGGCGAAGGCGATCAGCAGTAGTGGCCGACGGCCCCATTGCTGCGCCTTTCGGCCGACCGTCGGTGAGGTCGCCGCAACGATGGCCTGCGGAACCACGATGCAGAAGGCGATCAGCGCCGGCGCCCAATCGGCCGAGCGCGTCGTGACCACGCCGGCCATCAAAGGCAGCATCGCGGCATTGGCGAGCTGCAGCAGCAGCACAGCGCAGGCGAAAATCAACAGCGGCTTCTGCCGCACCAGATCGCGAAAACGGATCGGCTTATTGCTCTCGGCTTCTTTGGTGCTGGCGCCATGGGCCTGCGCGGAATTGATCTCCTGAGGTCGAATCCGCGACAGCGCGTAGAGCACCGGCAGCGCCAGCAGGAAGGTGACGATGAACACCGACCGGCTGGACAGTAGATAACCGCAGGTGCCCATCACGGCGGCGGCGACGCCATTGCCAAGCGAGGCGAAGCGCGCATTGCGCCCCAGCCGTTCGCCGATCCGCATCGGCCCGACCAGCCCGAGGCTGATAGCGGCGATCGCAGGGCCGAGCACGCAGCTCGCCATCGCATGCAACGTCGCTGCCGCGACGATGACAGGAAACACTGGCAGCGCGGCATAGGCTAGCGCGCAGCCGCCGATCGTCGCGACCGCGGCACCGGCGACCAGCCGCGTCGAGCGCGCCGCATCGATGATCGCGCCACCCGGAATTTGGCCGAGCAGCGCGACGATGCCCCCGATCGACAGCACGAAGCCGATCTCGACCTGGGTCCATTTCTGTGTGGTGAGATAGACCGCAACGAACGGACCAAATCCTGTCTGCACGTCGGCAAGGAAAAAGATGAACCAGTCGAGCCCGCGCAGGCTCTGCTTCGATGGCTCAGGACTGCGCTGCGGCTCCTGCGGGCCCAGCTCGGACTCCGGCGCAATCCCCGGCGCACAGGCGACCTCGGGCACCGCCGCGACATCGTCGCGGCGGGAGAGATCGGCTGCACGTGTGGTCGCGTGAACCGCCAATTAGCGCTCCTGCATGGTGAGAGGCGGAAACCTCAGCGGCGTCAGTGTGCCGGACGCACCGAGCACGACGATCGGCTGATCGTCCTTGTATTCCGGCGCGGCACGCACCTGTTCGCGCGTGAGATCCAGCGTGATGCTGGCGGTCTTGTCGGCCACGTTCCAGAAATGCAGCGCACCCCAATCGACCACGATCTTGCGCGAGCCAACCCCGAGGAATCCGCCGAAGTCGATGACCGCGCCGCGCACCTGCCCCGCGCGATCGACGATCACGTCGGCGATACGTCCCATATTCTCGCTTGCGGGGCTGCGCACGTCGCGGCCGAGAATGCCCTTGGCATCGAAAGCGTCGATCACCGTAACCGATGGCGGCTTGGCGACAGGCGCAGGAGGCGTGGACGCGACCGGGGGTGGCGCTGCCGGCTGCACCGCATCCGGTGCGGGCGACGGCACGGACGGCTGCGCTTCAGGGGTGGATTTCTCTGACGTCGCGGGCGGAGGCACAGGCGCATCCGCCGCCTGGCACACGGCCACGGCGTTCAACGCCAACGCTACAGCCAATCCGGCAACGATACGAATTGCAGGCATGGAAACTCCCTCACTCACGCGTATCGCCGATGATGCGAACCCAGCGGCAGGGCGACGCGTCAATGCGTCAGCACGATCGACACCTGGATCTGACCGCGGGTCCGCAGCACTTCCAGCGACACATCGTTCTCGTGTTTGCGCAGGCAGAGATCGACGCTGGATTCGCCGAGCTGAAGATCGCGCAAAATGACGTATTGCAGGAAAGCGGGCAGCCGCGGATCGCGGAAACGAATTTCCCCGCGCGCGACATCGAATTCGATTCCTAGCGCTGCCTCGAGCAGGGTATACGGCGTTGCGCTGGCCCAGGCCTGCGGCGCGCAGGCCACCGGATACAAGGTCGGGCCGCGGCGTTTTTCGCGCTGGAAGCCGCAGAACAATTCCGGCAATCGTCGCAGGTCCATATAGGCCGCGGTGTCGAACAGGCCCTTGAAGACAGCCTCGACCGAATGCTTCAGGCCATAGCGCGCCAGACCGAGTGTGATCAGCGCATTGTCGTGCGGCCAGATCGAGCCGTCATGATAGGACATCGGATTGTAGCGCGCCTCGCCGCGCGCAATGGTACGAATGCCCCAGC
>Ga0207678_10004905_pt1 | contig 12021 bp, 14 predicted proteins | sample KBSC63metaG_FD_184319 | JGI IMG/M metagenome (GOLD analysis project Ga0207678, IMG submission 184319) | Corn rhizosphere microbial communities from Kellogg Biological Station, Michigan, USA - KBS C6-3 metaG (SPAdes) (version 2) | ecosystem: Host-associated > Plants > Roots > Rhizosphere > Soil ... | reverse complement strand
GTTCCGCGACTCCTTCAGCGAGGAAATCATGAAGCTGGTGGAGGCCCGGGCCAGCGCGGGAGAAACCGAGACGGTGACGCCGGTGGAACGCGAGGCCACCGCCAGCGCCGACGTGATCGACCTCACCGAACTGCTCAAGCGCAGCCTGAAGGGCGGCGGCGGCGCGCGCGCGTCGGACCTGCGCGACGAACGCGCGGAAGAGGAGGCCGAGACGTCGCCGCCGGCCGGCGCACGTCGCAAGCCGGCCGCGAAATCCGCGTCGAAAGGCGCGGCCACAAAGACCGCGGCGAAGCGGCCGGCCACGAAACGCGCGGCGATGGGCGAGCATGCGGCGAAGAAAACCGCCGTGCGCCGCAAGCACGCTGCATGATGCCGCACGACGCGAGGTGATGCGATGGCCGGCAAGCTCGATCCGTATCGGCGCAAGCGCCACTTCGGCGCGACGCCGGAACCCGAAGGCGCGCACGGGCGCCGTACGCAGGCCGCTGCGAAGGCCGCCGCGCGCACGCGCGCACGGGGCGCTCACCCGCTGCGCTTCGTGATCCAGGAGCACCATGCACGGCGACTGCACTACGACTTCAGGCTCGAACTCGACGGCACGCTGAAGTCGTGGGCCGTGCCGAAGGGGCCGAGCTTCGATCCGTCGGTGAAGCGCCTGGCGGTGCACGTCGAGGACCATCCGCTCGAATACGCGTCGTTCGAAGGCCAGATTCCGGAGGGCCATTACGGCGCGGGCTCGGTCGTCGTCTGGGACGAGGGCACGTGGACGCCCGATGGCGGGGTCGCGCAGGCACGCGAAGGCTATCGCGCGGGCAAGCTGACGTTCCGGCTCGACGGTGAAAAGCTGCACGGCGGCTGGGCGCTCGTGCGCAGCGGGCGGCAGGAGGGCCGGCAGGAGCAGTGGCTGCTGATCAAGGAGCGCGACGACGACGCGCGCAGCATGGATGAATTCGACGTCGTCGGCGAGCGGCCGGGCAGTGTGCACGACGGCGCGGCGTCGGCGCGTGCGGACGCGAAGAACGGCTCGGCGCGCGCGCGCGGTTCACGGCAAGGGCGCAGCGAGAAGCCCGCCACGCGCGCGGCGCGGCATGACGACCGGGCCCACGACGGCCACGCCGGCGCGCCTGTCGACCCTTCCCGGATCGAAGGCGCGGTGCGCGCGCCGCTGCCCGAGCACGTCGCGCCGCAACTCGCGACGCTGGTCGACGGTCCGCCGACGCAGGGCGACTGGTGCTATGAACTGAAGTTCGACGGCTACCGGATTCTTGCGCGCATTTCCGGCAAGGGCGCGCGCCGGCACGTGAAGCTGATGACGCGCGAAGGCCGCGACTGGACCGCGAAGCTGCGCGCGCAACGCGACGCGCTCGCGGCGCTCGATGTCGACGCCGCATGGCTCGACGGCGAGGCCGTCGTGCTCGGCAAGAACGGCCTGCCCGATTTCCAGGCATTGCAGAACGCATTCGGCGCCGGGCATTCGGACGAGATCACGCTGTTCGTGTTCGACCTGCCGTATCTCGACGGTTACGACCTGCGCGACGCGCCGCTCACCGCGCGCCGCGCGTTGCTCGAACCGCTGCTCGTCGACAGCGATCCCACGCGGCTGCGCTTTTCGCCCGATCTCGGCGACGACGTCGCATCGCTGATCGCGAGCGCCTGCGACACCGGCCTCGAAGGGCTGATCGGCAAGCGCGCCGAGTCGCGCTATCGCGCCGGACGCTCGCCCGCGTGGATCAAGCTCAAGTGCCGGCGCCGGCAGGAGTTCGTGATCGGCGGCTATACCGAGCCGTCGGGCAGCCGGCACGGCTTCGGCGCGCTGCTGCTCGGCGTGCACGAACCGGCCGCGGACGGCAAGCGGCGGCGCGGGCCGGGGCCGCTGCGCTACGTCGGCCGCGTCGGCACCGGCTTCGACACGCGGATGCTCGACCGGCTTACTCCCATCCTGCGCAAGCACGAACGCGACACGATGCCGTTCGATCCGCCGCCGCGCGAACGCTCGCGCACGCCCGTGCACTGGATCGAGCCGGTGCTCGTCGCCGAATGCGAATTCGCGGAATGGACCGGCGACGGCATCGTGCGGCAGGCCGCGTTCATCGCGCTGCGCGAGGACAAGCCGGCGGCACGGATCGTCCGCGAGGTGCCGAAGCATACGGAAACGGAGGTGCAGATGGATCAGCGTGAAACCACGCAGCACGAAAGGCACAAACCCAAGGGCACGGCCCACGCAGAGCGCGACACGAGCGACACCAGCGACGGCAAACACCCCGCGCGCTCACGCGGCTCCCGTCGCGCCGAGGCCGACGATACCGGCCCCGACCAGCTCGGCCGCGTCCGCATCAGCCATCCGGAGCGCGTGATCGATTCGCACAGCGGCACGCGCAAGATCGATCTGGCGCGCTACTGGCAATGGGTTGCGCCGTGGCTGCTGCCGGACCTGAAGGGCCGGCCCGTGTCGCTCGTGCGCGCGCCGGGCGACATCTCGGGCGAGCTGTTCTTCCAGAAGCACGCGGAGCGCCGCGAGATCCCGTTCGTCACGCAGCACGAAGGGCTCGATCCGGGCCATGGCCCGCTGCTGTCGCTCGACAGCGTCGATGCGCTGCTCGGCGCCGCGCAGATGGGCACGATCGAGCTGCATACGTGGAATGCGCACGCGTCGAACATCGAGCGGCCCGACCGGATCGTGTTCGACCTCGATCCCGATCCGGCGCTGCCGTGGAGCGCGATGATCGACGCCGCGCAGCTCGTGCGCGGGCTGCTCGACGAACTCGGCCTCATCTCGTTCTGCAAGACGAGCGGCGGCAAGGGGCTGCACGTCGTCGTGCCGATCACGCGGCACATGGGATGGGACGAAGTGAAGGACTTCTCGCGCGCGGTCGCGCAGCATGTCGCGGGTGCGTTGCCCGATCGCTTCACCGCGACGATGGGCCCGAAGCACCGGCGCGGCAAGATCTTCATCGACTACCTGCGCAACGGCCGCGGCGCGAGCACGATCGCCGCGTACTCGGTGCGCGCGCGGCCCGGGCTCGGCGTGTCGGTGCCGCTGCGCTGGGACGAGGTGCCCGACACGACGGGCGGCGCGCAATGGACGATCGACACGCTGCACGAACGCCTCGATCGACTGAAACGCGATCCGTGGGACGGCTATGACGACACCCGCCAGCGGATCACCGCACAAATGCGCGCGCGGCTCGGCACGTCGTGACGCAGTCAGGGTCCGCGCCGATGCTGCAGCCGGTAGTACCAGTCCATCAGCGGCGTCGCGGAGATCCCGTGCGCGATTACCGACGCCACCACGACGGCAAGCACCGGCGCCGCGAGCGGCCGCACGGTGCTCGATGGCCCGTGTTCGAGCGCGAACAGCAGGTAGTAGAACGAACCGATCCCGCGTATCCCGAACCAGGCCATCAGCCGCCGCTGCGCAAGCGTCGCGTGTGAACCTGTGAGCGTCAGCAGCACCGCGAACGGCCGCACGGCGACGAACAGCACGAGCGCCAGCGCAATCGCGCCCCACGTGACGAGCGGGGCCGACAGCGTGCCGAGCACGCTGCCGATCATCGTCATCACGAGCGCCTCGGCGATCCGCTCGAGCTCGATCGTGAAATCGAGCACCGATTCGGCCATGAACGCGTGGACCTTCTCCGGATGTTTCTCGGTCGCGCTCACGTCTTCCGAATCGACCTGGCCGATCACTTCGCGCGGCGGGCGATCGCCGCTCGCACGATGCTCGACGCGGCGCATCGCGACGCCCGCGGCGAACGTCGCGATGAAGCCGAACGTATGCGCGAACTGCGCGGCGCCGAACGACAGCACGATCAGCGCGAGCGCGAAGAAGCCTTCGAAGCCGAGCGCCTGCGCATAGCGGGTGCGCAGCCGGCCGATCGCCTTGGTCGTTGCCGCGCCGAGCAGCCCGCCGATCGCGGCCGCGCCCGCGATGCCCCACAGCACGGCCAGCGCGAACGTGCCGGACAACGGCGGCGGCCCGTGCGGCGTATCGGGCACGCCGCACAGCGCGAGGCCCGCGAGCGCGAAGGGCAGCGCGATCCCGTCGTTCATCCCGCCTTCGCCGGACAGCGCGAAGCGCACCAGATCGCGGTCGCCGGGATCGTGCACCTGCACGTCGTGCGCGAGCACCGGGTCGGTCGGCGCGAGGATCGCCGCGAGCAACAGCGCGGGGCCCCAGCCGAGGCCGAGCGTGAGCACCGCGCAGCAGGCGAGCAGCGGCACGGTGACGATCATCGCGAGCAGGCCGAGCCGGCATGGCACGAGCCAGAGCTTGTCGGACAGCGGCACGCGCAGCCGCAGCCCGATCGCGAACAGCGACACCAGCAGCGCGACCTCGACTATCTCACGCAGCAGCCGCGCGTCGCGTTCGATATCGAGGTGGAGGAGCCCGACGCCGGACGGACCGAGCGCGACGCCGAGCACGAGATAGATCATCGCGGTGCTGCACGGCAGACGGCGCAGCGCCGACGTCGCGACGCCCATGCCCATCAGCACCGCGCCGATGATCAGATACCACAGCGTTTCATGCATGCGAGCAAGCGGAACAGGTCGATACGAGGCAGGCGGGGGCCGTCACGGCTTGCGCCCGAACGCCTCGCGCAGCTTGCGCTTCGCGCGTTCGAGCGTCGTGCGGCGCGTTTTCGGCAGCGTGCTGCCCGCGCGATTCACGTAGAAGTTCAGCATCGACATCGCCGACTGGAACGGCGTGGCCTTGCGACGGCGGCTATGTTCGGCCGAGCGCTTGAGCGAAGCGGCGATCTCGCCCGGATCGTCCGACTTGAAGATGTCGGGCTCGATGTCGAGCGCGTCGCTCTTTTGCATGACGTCCGCAGACCAGCGCTTGCGCGGATGCGAAGCGTGGCCGCGGGTGCGTCCCGGACGGCGGGTCGCGCGTTTGCCGTGCGGATGGGAAGCGGAAGCTGAAGGCATGGCGGGGCTCCGTACGGGTTCGGGATGACGGATGACGGGGCCGCAAGCCGCGTGCCGCGCCCGCTGACCGGCACGGGCCTTGCTGAATCGCATGGGCAGGACAGACATTCCACGACCAGCGATTCCATTGACGGAGAACGCTCCATGAAACCAGCATCCGAATCGAAAGCCGCCGCGCGCCGGATCGCCGCATGCGCGGCCGTCGCGCTCATCGCCGCGGCGCCGGCCGCGTGGGCACAGAATTCGCAACGTCCGGGTGAGGGCACCGGCGCGCCCATCTTGTCGCCGCCGGACGACACGTCGGCGCAGGGAACGGGCGGCATGACCAACGGCAATACCGCGGCGCCGCCGCCGGCGACCCGCATGCAGGAACCGCGCGGCACCCGCTCGCACGTCCGCCCGCAGGTACGGACCAAGCCGGGCGGCCCGAGCGGGGCCGGAACCGGCGGTAGCGGCAGCACGGGTGGCGGCGCGGCCGGCGGCAGCGCAGGCGGCGGTGGCGCAGGCGCAGGTGGCGGTGGCGCGGGCGGCACCGGCGGCGCGAGTTCCAGCGGTTATTGACGATCACGGTGTCGCGCCGGCACGGCCGGCGCGGCGCGATGGCGGCCGGCGGCCCCGCAGGCATCACGCCGCCACCACGCAGGAGAACATCATGCAATCGAATTACCGAACTACGTTCGACGCAATCGACCTCGATACCGACGACGTTGATAGCGATGAACTCGATACGGCGGTGAATCTCGACGTCGAGACCGGCAGGATCACCTTTCATGCGGCGTGGGCGCTCGCGCCCCATGCACCGCAGGGCATTGCGCGCCACTCGGTCGTGCTCGCGCTCGACTGCGACACGATGGCGCGCTATGCGGACCTCGACGACGGCGCGCGGATGCGCGTGCACGCGATGCTGCACGACAGCGTGCAGGCCACCCTCGAATCGCTGTCGGACGCCACCGAGGACCTGACGGTGACGGTCGAACTGACCGACGCGATGCTCGACGCCGCGCGTCACCTGCAATGAGCGCGGCGCGCGCAGTCGCGTTACATATTCCGTTGAAATCTTTGCAGACGCCGCGCCGCCCGACCTGCGGCGAACCAAGCGCACCACGCGGCGGCATACCTCCGGGCCTTCGTTAGCCGATACCGGGGTCGTGCCCTGTCGAAATCGGCTCGTACGATTTGCCTCGACGAGGCCGCGGCACGCCGCTTGCTACGCGACAGGCATGGCACCACCGGTGCCGCAACACGACAGGGAGCATTCCATGACAGGCAAGCTGGACCATTGCAAGGTAGCGATACTCGCGGTCGACGGCTTCGAGGAAGCCGAGCTCGTCGAGCCGCAGCGCGTGCTGAAGGCGGAAGGCGCGCAGGTCGACGTGATCTCGCAGAAGCCCGGCGAGATCCAGGGCTTCAGGCACGTCGACAAGGGCGATCGCGTGAAGGTCGACCATACGTTCGACGATGCGCGCATCGGCGATTACGACGCGGTGGTACTGCCGGGCGGCGTCGTCAACGGCGACGCGATCCGGATGCTGCCGGCCGCGCGCGAATTCGTGACCGCGGCCGTCGGCGCGGGCAAGCCGATCGCGGCGATCTGCCATGGCGGCTGGCTGCTCGTGTCGTCGGGGCTGGTCGAAGGCCGCACGATGACGAGCTGGCCGAGCCTGCAGGACGACATCCGCAACGCGGGCGGCAAGTGGGTCGACGAGGAGGTGGTGCGTGACGGCAACCTGATCACGAGCCGCAAGCCTGACGACCTGCCTGCATTCAACGGCGCGCTGGTGCAGTCCCTCGCGTCGCGAGGAGCGTGAGCGATGCCGACCGAATCCGTTCACCGCGTGAGACTGACCGACGCGCCGCCGGAGTTCGACGGCGCGGTGATGCAGATGCGCTTCGTCGTCGAGTTCGACGGGAAGCCGCAAATCTGTGCGATCACGGTCGAGGCGCTCGAGGATCATTTCGGCGCGCGCTCCGCGCTTGAAGCCGACCTGCGCGACGCATTCGAACGCGGTCGTGCACGCATCGAAGCCGCGTGCGCGGAAGTGCTCGCCGACGGCAAGGGCGGCACCGAGCTGCACAGCGGCTACTTCCGCGTGCAGGACAAGGCGGCGGGCAATACGGCCCGCGCCGGCATGGCCCGCTCGCGGAAATCGTAAGCCGCCCGGGGGCCACGTCGGGCGCACGCCATACCGTGCTCGCCCTCGCGCCGGCGTTGCCGCTCCATTACACGTGGTTGAAAACTTTGCAGCGGCCGTCACGCGGCTCGCAGGGACACATCGTGCCGCGCGCAGGCCGCGCGAGGCACGGCTATGTCCCACATATTGGCACGCTTCCTGCGTGTAGCTTCCGATGTAGGCGCCCGATGCGCGCCCGCGCCGACGCGGTGCCCTGCCGCATCGCACGAAGCTGGACACGGGGGAGACGAACATGCTGACAGCCCATGAATTTGCCGCGCTGTTCCTGGTGCACCGCGCGCCGGAACAGATTCAGAGCGACCGCGACGACGTCGTCGCGCTGGTCGAGCAACAATTGATCGAGATACGTCGCGACGCGTCGGGCGCGAGCCGTCCCGCGCTGACCGCCGACGGATTATCGATCGTGCAGTGCATGCAACGGCACGGCGGCACCGATGCGTGATGCAATCGTGTAACGCGATCGTGCCATCGCGCGCCAGCGCCGGCGCCGCCGGCACGCGGCTCAGCGCGCGATCGCGACCGGCGCGTTGACTTGCACGATGGGCGTATCGCCGTCGAACGGCGGCGCGTGCAGGAAGTGGTCGATCACGCCGGGTTCGAACAGCAGGCAGTAGGTCGAGCCGCCGTACTGGAAATAGCCGATCTCCTCGCCCTTGTCGATGCGCTGCCCGGGCATGACCTCGATCACGCACGACGACACGTCGCCCATCCCGACGAATACGCCCACCACGGTGCCGATCCCCGGATCGTCGCAATCGATCGCGATCACCGCGCGTGCGGCGACCGCCGTCATGTAGCCCTGCGAGTCGTTGAGCCCGGCGGGATCCGGGCCTTCGGCTTCCGCGACCGAATAGTAGGTGCCGTCGACGCGGTACGCATGCGTGACCGTGCCGCGCACCGGCGCGTGCCAGCGGTGATAGTTGTACGCGCTCAGATACGCCTGATAGAGGTCGCCGCCGACGAAGCGTTCGGCGAGCGGCAGCCGCGCCGGCGTGAAGATGTCGCGCAGCGAGTACGGCTGCCCCTTGATCCAGAACTTGTCGCGGATCTTCAGGCTGGACTCGGTGTGATACGGCTGGGCCTCGCACGCGCTGACGATCACGTGCGGATCGCCCGGCGCGGCGACGGGCCGCGCATCCGCGCGAAACCGGCGCGTGAAGAAGTCGTTCCACGAAGCGAAGCCCCAGTGCGGCTGATCTTCCTGGTACTGGAACTGCGACAGGCCCAGCCGCTCCCGCGCTTCGTCGCAGAACCAGCCGTCGGGCGCCGACGTGTCGAGATGCGTACACGAATGCGGGCCGCCGAGGAAGTCGCACCATACGTTCAGCACCTGCTTCAGGTGCGCATTGACCGCCGCGTCGCGAAACACCGCGTGGCCCGACGGCATGCACATCGGCCAGTCGAGGAATGCATTCAGCGGGCACACGATCAGGCTCGATTCGCTGAACGGCGGCGTGTAGGTCATCAGGTGGTCGATCACGGTCATCAACTCGCCGATCGACGCGTAGCCGAGCTTGCGGCCCGATTCGAGCGCCTCGTCGATCGCGCGCGTGAGGCTCATGCGCAGCACGGCATTGTCGTCGAACAGCCGCGCGAGTTCCTGCACGGCCGGCGTGCGCAACCGTTCGCCGGCATGCGCGCGCGCTTCGCCCGCAATTTTTTCACGATACGCGGCCATGTGCGCTTCCTCGCTGGCCATCCATCCGCCGAGGCGATGGCGGGTGGCGGGCGTGCTGCGGTCGGTCGGCATGGTCACCTCCGGTTGGGGTACGAAACGGATAGCAAGAAAGAGCAAGGCGCTTGCCCGACGCGCGGCACCGAAATTGCGGCGCCCGGACGACGCGTTTTTCTTTCGATGACCCAGGAGGGCAAACATGAATGCGGATTCGAATGGACGAGAGAACAACGATGCGGCTTCGACCGGCGAGCGCCGCGGCGGCGAGCAGCGGACCGTGGCGCCGACCCGCACGCGGGTGCGGGTGCGCGCGGCGACGTCGCGTGAGTCCACGCGGCGCAGTGAACGCAGGAGCGACAACGGGCCGGTGACGACGGGCGGGAATGACGCGACGGGCAAGCCGCTTTGGGAGGACGACAGCGGAGAGATGCCGCCGGAAGAATGGTCGTGATGATGTAACGGTGGCGGGCGGGACCGGGCGGTGGCGCCGATTCGACCGCCCGTTTCCGGCCCGGCCCATGCATTTTGCGATGCGGAAGTTCCATCGTTTCCACATTTCGAGTATTATCGAAACATGGAAACGAACCAGACCATCGCCGCGCTCTCGGCGCTCGCGCACGAATCCCGCCTCGCCATCTTCCGCGCGCTCGTGCAGGCCGGCCCGTCGGGCCTGGCGGCCGGCCAAATCGCGACGCTGCTCGACGTGCCGCCGTCGTCGCTGTCGTTTCATCTGAAGGAATTGGCTCACGCGCAGCTCGTCACGAGCCGCCAGGAAGGCCGCTTCGTGTTCTATTGCGCGAACTTCGCGACGATGAACGGCCTCGTCGGCTACCTCACCGAGAACTGCTGCGGCGGTAATCCGTGCACGCCGGCCTCCGCCTGTTCGCCCGCCTGCTCCGACCCAACGTAAACCCCCGTTCACGCCCGCGCCGATGACCACCAACGTCCTGATTCTCTGTACCCACAACTCCGCGCGCAGCGTGCTCGCCGAGGGCATGCTCAATCACTGGGCCGCGAAGCTCGGCCGCGACGTGCGCGCGTACAGCGCCGGCAGCGCGCCGAGCGGCCGGCTCAATCCGTTCGCGCTGGACGCGCTGACGCGCGCCGGCGTCGACGTCAGCGGATACCGCAGCAAGAGCTGGGACGAATTCGTCGGCGACGGCGCACCGGAAATGCGCATCGTCATCACCGTCTGCGACAGCGCGGCTGCGGAGACTTGCCCTTACTGGCCCGGCAGCCCGGTGAAAGTGCATTGGGGCTACGCCGATCCGTCGAACGCGGCGGGCGGCGATGCGGGCAAGCAGCTCGCGTTCGGACTGACGCGCGAGGCGCTCGGCTACCGGATGCTGCAACTGCTGGCGCTGCCGCTCGAACGCATGAGCAACGCCGAACTCCAGGCGGCATTGACCGCCATCGCGCACAACTGAGCGATCGCGCGGCGGCATGCACGAACCTGCGTGCCGCGTGCCTTTCTCCATCCCGAGCCACGTCCGATGAACACGTCCAACGTCGTCCCGCCTCGCAACGCCGCCGTCAGGCCGCCGATCAATTTCTTCGAACGCTACCTGACGCTCTGGGTCGCGCTGTGCATCGTCGCCGGCATCGCGCTCGGCCAACTGCTGCCCGGCTTGTTCCAGCGGATCGGACGCATCGAGTACGCGCAGGTCAACTTGCCGGTCGGGCTGCTGATCTGGGTGATGATCGTGCCGATGCTCGTGAAGGTGGACTTCGGCGCGCTGCATGAGGTGCGCCGGCATGTGAAGGGTATCGGCGTCACGCTCGCCGTGAACTGGCTCGTCAAGCCGTTCTCGATGGCGTTCCTCGGCTGGCTGTTCGTGCGGCAGTTGTTCGCGCCGATGCTGCCGGCGGACCAGCTCGACAGCTACATCGCCGGCCTGATCCTGCTGGCCGCTGCGCCGTGCACCGCGATGGTGTTCGTGTGGAGCCGGCTCACGGGCGGCGATCCGCTGTTCACGCTGTCGCAGGTCGCGCTCAACGACAGCATCATGGTGATCGCGTTCGCGCCGCTGGTCGGGCTGCTGCTCGGGATGTCCGCGATTACCGTGCCTTGGGCGACGCTGCTCACGTCGGTCGTGCTCTACATCGTGATTCCGGTGATCCTCGCGCAGCTTTGGCGCAAGCGGCTGCTGAGGAACGGGCAGGCCGCGTTCGACGCCGCGATGGCGCGGATCGGCCCGTGGTCGATCGCCGCGCTGCTGGCCACCCTCGTGCTGCTGTTCGCGTTCCAGGGCGAAGCGATCCTCAAGCAGCCGCTGGTGATCGCGTTGCTCGCGGTGCCGATCCTGATCCAGGTGTTCTTCAATGCGGCGCTCGCGTACTGGCTCAATCGCGCGGTAGGCGAGAAGCACAACGTCGCGTGTCCGTCCGCGCTGATCGGCGCATCCAATTTCTTCGAGCTCGCCGTCGCGGCCGCGATCAGCCTGTTCGGTTTTCACTCCGGTGCGGCGCTCGCGACCGTCGTCGGCGTGTTGATCGAGGTGCCGGTCATGCTGCTGGTGGTGCGCATCGTGAACCGGTCGAAGGGCTGGTACGAGCGCGTTTGAGCCAATTCCGGAATCCATCCATGACCGACCGACTGACCGACCTACCGGCCGGGAGCGCACGGGACGCCGGCTCAGACCGCGATCCGGCAGCACCCGGTGGCGCCGCCGCTCATCAGAGCGGAGGCGGAGGTCGTCGCGACGGCTGCGGGAGCGCTGCTGAGACCGAGAGTGACGACGAGCGCGGCGACGGCGAGGGCGGACTTGAGCGAACGAGACATGGTGGAACTCCTGTCATTCATGCAGCGGGTCAGGTCAACACCCATGATGACCGATGAATGGCGTCCCCATGCCACAGGTGTCCGTTTCCTGGGGGGATCGGGTGAAACTCGCCCTCCTCACCTGGCTCTCTCCAGGGCTAGGGCACCGTCCGCAGAATTCCACCCTCACGATCCTCGTTCATAGCCTCGAACTTGTGGTGTCATAGTCCGCATGACACCGGACGACGCCGACGGAAGGTTCGCGGACCTCGCGGCCGCGGTGGAGGACGCCATCCCGCTGGCCCTCCGCCAGGAGTGGTCGCAGCGCATCGCTCGCGAGCCGGTCCTCGTCGCACGCCAAGGGATCTTCTCGGAGCACGGCCGTCCCTTCGCCTACCAGCTCTCCTTTAGGTCCCCTGACCAGCACACGGCAACCGCCACGACGTGGAACGCGCACCAGCACG
>Ga0207678_10004897_pt1 | contig 12029 bp, 8 predicted proteins | sample KBSC63metaG_FD_184319 | JGI IMG/M metagenome (GOLD analysis project Ga0207678, IMG submission 184319) | Corn rhizosphere microbial communities from Kellogg Biological Station, Michigan, USA - KBS C6-3 metaG (SPAdes) (version 2) | ecosystem: Host-associated > Plants > Roots > Rhizosphere > Soil ... | reverse complement strand
CCAGATCACCGCCGGCAGCAACGAAGGCAGCCCGAAGTGGCTGACGATCGCGCGCAACCAGGACGTGCTGAACTACGGCGCGCAGCAGGCGAGCGTCAACAACCCGGATCTGTTCAACACCGACTGCTCGGTGATGCCGGTGATCGCCTACCTCTCCGACCATCGCGCCGAGACGCTCGACCGCGTCGTCGATGCGAGCGCCGAGTTCGCGACGCTCCACAGCACGCCCGAGCGCAAGTTCCTGCTCGCCGCGGGCAGCGCCGGCATCGAGGCCGCAACCAACATCGTCGTTCGCAAGGCCTGGGTGCAGATGCTGCTGCTCGTGTACGCGGCGGTGATCGCGCTCTGCTTCGTCACCTTCCGCAGCTGGCGCGCGGTCGTCGTGGCGGTCGTGCCGCTGGTCATCACCTCGGTCCTGTGCGAAGCGCTGATGGTCGCGCTCGGCATCGGCGTCAAGGTGGCCACGCTGCCGGTGATCGCCTTGGGCGTCGGCATCGGCATCGACTACGCGCTCTACCTGCTCTCGGTCCAGCTCGCGCAGCAGCGCGTCGGCGTGTCGCTCGCGCAGGCCTACCGCAGCGCCCTGCAGTTCACCGGCAAGGTGGTCGTGCTCGTCGGTGTCACGCTGGCCGCCGGCGTCGCGACCTGGGCGCTCTCGCCGATCAAGTTCCAGGCCGACATGGGCATCCTGCTCGCGTTCATGTTCATCTGGAACATGGTCGGCGCGGTGATCCTCATTCCGGCGCTGTCGCACTACCTGTTGTCGGACCGGCCGCGGCCGGGCGTCGCCCTCGGGCCGCTGCGAGAGGCCAGCGTCGGTCCCGGTTAGCAAACCGGCGCGGCGCCGCGACAAGCGGGCTGCGAGGGGCTTTCACTTCCCGCGATGAATGCGACTGGCTGCTGGCAGACCGACGCTGTCGTTCTCTAAACGGGATTTGGTGACCGCTTTGCCGCGGATGCGGAGCTCTCCCGCAGCAGCCCGATGTCCGCTTCCGACCGAAGCTGTGTGAAAACGCACGCGCCATGGAAGATATACCTACTAGCTCGATCAATCCGCGACGTTGGCTTGTTCTGACGGTGGTCGTTGCCGCGCAGTTCATGTACGTGGTCGACATTTTCATCGTGAACGTCGCGATCCCGGCCATTCGTACCGATCTCCATGCCAGCACGGCGCAGATCGAGAGCGTGATCGCGCTCTATCAGATCGCCTATGCGTCGATGGTCATCACCGGCGGGCGTCTCGGCGACATGTACGGGGCCAGGCGTCTGTTTCTCATCGGACTGATCGGATTCACCGCGACCTCGCTCGCTTGCGGCTTGGCGCCCACCGGGAGCGCATTGGTCCTCGCGCGTCTCGCCCAGGGCTTCACAGCTGCACTGATGGTGCCGCAGGTCCTTGCCACGATTCACACTCTGTTCCCCGATGCGGCGCGTAGCCGGGCGTTCGCGATCTTTGGCGTCGCTCTCGGGCTGGGCGGCGTGGTGGGCTTTATCGCCGGCGGCTGGCTGGTGACCCTCAATTTATTCGGTCTCAGCTGGCGCACGATCTTCTTTGTCAATGGCCCGATCGGCGCCGCGCTTGTGCTCGCGACGATACGGCTGATGCCCGCGCAGGGAAAGCAAAAACGCGCACAGCTCGACCTCGCGAGCGTACTGGTCCTGTTCGCCGGTCTCACGCTGCTGGTTGGCCCCCTGTTGTTCGGACACGAATTCGGCTGGCCGCAGTGGTCGTTCGTCGTCATGGGAGTCGGCGCCGTCCTGCTCGCGGCCTTCCCGCGCCTGGAGCGGTCGATCGAACGGCGCCGCGGCTCACCGCTGATCGAGCCAGCATTGCTGGCAGATAGCGCCTTCGTTCGCGGGCTCATCGCGACGTTCTGCTTTTTTCTCAGCAACATCTCATTCTATTTTCTCGTCACGCTGTTCATGCAGACCGCGATGGACCTTTCCGCGCTCGACGCGGGCTTCGTGATGGTCCCATTGACCGTGGCGTTCGTCATTGCGGCGCGCCGCGCCGGCGCCCCCCAGGCTGCCAGCGGCATCGGCGTGCTTGTCAAAGGTTGCGTCGTGCAGGCCTTGGCGCTCGCAGGCCTTGTCGCTTTGGTCGGATGGATCGACGCGCCTTCGATGTTTCAACTGATGGTGCCGCTCACGATCTTCGGCTACGGCCAAGGGCTGGTCATGGCCCAACTATTCAGCACTGTGCTGCGCTCGGTCGCGGACAGTCGGGCGGGTTCAGCTTCGGGCGTTCTGGTGACGGCCCAACAGGTCGCGAACGCGACTGGCGTCGCGGTGGTGGGCGCTGTCTATTTCGGCGCGCAAGCGGCGCATTCGCAGCGCGTTGCGCTGATCGCGGCGCTGATCACGCTGATCGCCACGGTGGCCCTGTGTGCCGCGGCGCTGGAGTGGCTTCGCCGCTGGCAGTCCGCCGCCGGGGCACAGGCGGCGCGACCATGAACTTATGGACAGGCCCGAACGTGCCACCGTCTGGCCGGACCAGCGCCTGCGCCTCTTCGGCGGAAGCTCGCAGCAGGCGTCACAGTCGGCCGGCTCAGGCGCCACCGACCTCATATTTGCGATTGGTCTTGAGCCTGACGACGTCGCTCATCGCTATTGTCCATAGCGCGGATTGCGCTCACGCCGTTCCGCGATGTCGCGCACCAGGTAGCTCACCGCACGCGTCCAGGACTCGTCGTTGTTTCCGCGCATGTCGACCGACTTGGTAAACGCGGTCTTGTTGGCCCGGACATCGTGAATCTGTACGTTCAGGTTGAGGATCAGCTCGCTGACTTTCTGCACCCAGGGCGTCATCACCAGTTCCACGCCCAGCAGCACGCCCACCTGTTCAGCGCAATCGTCGCAGCGATACAGGAAAGCCTGCTGGGATCGCAGCCGCAGCTGGAGCGGAGCAGATGGGGTCTCGTCGACGACGAGATAAAGCTGGCGTGCCGCCAGTTCCGCGCGCAGTTGGGCGCCGGCGCGGGCCAGGCGAACATCTTGCGCCGGCTTCGTGAGCGGATTGTCGTGGTCGTCCTCGAGTTCGAAGTCCAGTACGGCAAGGCTGCGCAAGGAACTCGAGTTTGACGCCGGCCACTGCGAGCGGGCCGGCCGCCATGCGAGAACAAGCGCTGCCGACGAGACGCATTCAATCCAGACTCTGCGCTTCATGTCGGCTCCCGGATGCGACGGCGGCCCATGAGGGGGAAGGCTATCGGAGCACAGCCGTCAGTGCAGACCAGGGTGCGGATCGTCAGGCGCTGGCGCGCAGCCGTCGATCGCGGGATGCAGCACCCAGCGATTCTCGGGGCGCGCCTGCGCGTCGTACGTGGTCTGCTGTTGCGGCGTCAGCGGGGCGGACGCCGGGTTCGACGCAGGGTCGTGCGGCGGCACTTTCGCGAGTTCGGTGCACCACTGGTCGTGGAAGTCCTTGAACCCCGCCGCGTCAAGAGGTCCAGGCCAGAAGGTCTTCTGAACCGCGCGCACGGCGTGGATCTCGTTGTAGCCGTCGTGGCCGCCGTCGTACGCCCAGCGACCGCGCAGCACGATCGAGTCGCCGAACTGGATCTCTCCACCCTGGCCGTCATAGGCGTCTGACAGTTTTCCATCTTTGGCCAGCAACCATGCGGCCGCGGCGGCTATCAGCTTGGGCAGGCCGAGGAATAGCGATATGACGAAGTTCAGCACGTCGCACAAAAAACCCCAGAAGCCGCTGGTATCGCAGTTCACGTGAGCGAAGTCGAGCACGTTGTAGACGTCGCGGATGCGCGCGCCTTCGAATTCGCAGTGCAACGACGGCGCCAACTTGTGGACGAAGGCGAACGCCGCGTCCACCTGCTGGTAGAAGAACTCGACGATGCGCGGCTGCGCAAGCGGGTCGGCCGCTGCAACGGCGAGGATCTGGTTCTTGGCCGCCGGCGACAGCGGCGTGCCGTCGGGTCCGATCGGGTTCGTCTGTAGCTCGAGCACGAACTTCGCATGTGCGTCCTTGGCGATCTGAGCGAACTTCGGATCGACCAGCACCAGACCATGCGGGTCGCGGTAGACGTTGGCCGGAATGAGCCGCGGGTAAGCGGCCGAGGACATCAGGCCGCGTTTGTAGCCGGTGAATCCCTTGGGCATCGGCCCGAAAGGCTGGCCGTTGTCCTTGCGCAGCAGCGGCTTGGGCAACGCGTTCGGATCTGCCGGGTTGGGGTCGGTGACGGCGGGGTTCTGGATCAGGTCGCCCTGCGCCGTGATCTCGACGGCGTGGGTGATGGCGTCGAGGTCCTTGCCGGCAATGTCGATCAGTGGCGTCGGAGCCAAGAACAGGTTCAGCGCGAAGTCGTTGTCGATCTCCTCGAAGCCGCTTTTGTCTTCGCCGACCCGCTCGAAGTCCAGCACGGCACCGAGCACGCAGATGCGGTCGGGATCCGGGTCGTCGAAAACCCGCCGCTTGACGTTCTTCAGGCAGATGAGCTTGTGCATCAGCAGCCATTCGGCCACTTTGCGCAGGATCTCGGCGCCGGCCGCGAACGCGAATACCGCACCCGCGGCCGGGAAGCCCGCCAGCACGAACAGAATCGCGCCGATCGCCCCCAGCACATTGGCGACGCCGACATAGGACTCCACGGTGACGAAGTCATCCTTGTCGACGCAACTGGTGTACTGCGGCCCTTCGGACATCGCCGTTCCTTCTAGCTGTGCACGTAGAGCGTGACGCCGCCGGCGAGCTGGCCGTTGGCGAACGCGTTGACGTTGATCGGCCGCGGCGTCGGCACCGGGTCCGGTACCAGCACCGTGGCTGTGATCTCGACCTGCTCGCCGGGGCCGAGGTCAAGTTCGGCTGCCGGCGCAAAGCCGACTGACCATCCAGCCGGCAGTGGATGCGCCAGCCGCCGGTGCGCGGCCAAGCGTCCCTGCCAGGCCGCGGCGCCCCGGGCCGGGTCGTCGTCGTTCGGCGGGCAGGGCAACGCAGCGGGTGGAGGATAGACGTCCACCTCGAGCCGGAAGCGGCGGGCGAGGGCTGCATCGTTGCGCAGCGGGAACTTGAACTCGGCCTTCGGCGAATTCAGCTTGCCGACATCGACGTTCTCCTGGCCGAGGTTGTTGGCGGAGTTCAGGTCGTCGGGCCAGAAGAGCCCGATCTGCAGGCAGAAGTGGCCCGCCGCCGGTGTCTTCCAGTCGTGCCAGGCCTCGGTGGGCTCACCCGCCGCGCCCTTGACCGGCAGGGTTACGAGCTTGACGCCGAACGGGGTCGACGTGATGCCGATGCCGAAGCTCAGGAACGAGAAGATCACCGGCAAGCCGACGGCCGGGGCTTCGGTGGAGCCGTTGTGGACGAGCGCATGCACGCGGTACACATGGTTCGGCAGGAGCGCGTTCGAGGCCACGGCCGCCATCGAGCCGTCGCCGGCGGGAAGTTCGGTCAGCCAGATGTCCGGGTTGTCCCAGGTCACCGCGAGACCCTGGGCCATCATGAAGTACTGGCTGTAGATCAGCGGGTCGGGTCGCTTGTAGATCGTGGCCGGCAGATGGACCGACGGTGGCCCGGTGTTCTCGCGGGTGCCCTGCCCTTTCGGCGGTTGGCCGCGCAACTCGCACCAGCGCTTGAACAGCTTGTGGGCCAGCAGCGCGACGGCGATCGCGCCGACGATGGCGAAAGCCAGCAGCAGCAGCACGGCCAGCGAATACAGGAAGCCGCGGTGCGAGAGAAGGCCCACCGCATAGAGGAACAGCGCCGCGCCGAAGACGGCGAGCACGAACAACAGCAGCAGCAGCGCCCGCACGCGGGGATCGGCGCAGCGCCACTTGTTCATCGGTGTCCTGGGGGCTCGGGCAGATGCCCGGTTTGGGGCTCAGCCCCCGCCCTTGGCAGCCGCGGCGCGGCGCCACTCGAGGTGCGCCAGCCGGGCGCAGACGACGCCCAAGAACAGCGAGCAGGCCAGCGCGATCCCGGCCTCGAGGCTGCCGTCACCGCCGTCGGGCGCCTCGTCGAAGAGCAGTTCGAACCACTGCGGCTGCACGAGCGTCGCCACGAAGACCGCGGCGCAGATCAACGCAATGGCGACCTCGGCCTGGAAACGAAGTCGGATGAAGCGGGGCATGTCGCACCTCCCGGGTGACGCGTTCGCGACCAAGTGTGCTGCATCGACGTCGGCGGCGCCAGCTGTGTTTTTCGGCGACCGACATCTATCAGCCATGGCTTGCGGCATTGCATTCGCCGCTCGAAAGGACGAAGCTCCCCTCGCGCTCGCGGGTCAACGTTGGCGACAGTCTCTAGATCAAGGGAGTGCGCTCATGCCTCTAGTCGACCTCTCCGGCGGAATACGGTCCCCGCACTTTCTCGTTGTCTCGGTTCCCGATGACGCAGACGCGCTCGCGCGGGCGAAAGCCATCGCCGCAACCTGCGAGCAGGATCTCAAGACGCTCGAGAGCTGGTTCCGCTGCGATTTCGGAAAGAGTGAATTCGGCATCATCGTCACCGTGTACACAGGCAAGCACCTGGGTGGCGCATCGAATCGAGGGTGGCCGACGGACCAGTCGGCACAGATCGACATCCTTGGCACGTATGCGCCGCCGGGTGGTCCTGCGAACGCCACCCTGCGCGACGAGATGGCGCGAATGATCTTCGTCGCGGAGTTGGCGGAAGTTCTGATGGACTTCACGCTCAGCGCCTGGGACCGCGGCGACAGCATGGGCGAGGGGCTGTCGATCGTCGCCGCGCAGACCCTGCATCCCACGGGGTACTACGCCACGGGCCAGGGCCCGCGCATCCAGACATGGCTCAATGGAACGCGCCCCGATTTCATCACGAACAGCGAGGAGACGGACACGAATTCGGTGTCATACGGCTGCGCCACGCTCTTCATCAACTATCTCCGATACCAGCTCGGCTTCAGCTTCGATTCGATCATCGCCGCGGCCGGGTCATTTCAAGTACTCGCGATCCCCGGTCTGACCAAGACTTCGTTGGCGAGCGTCTTCTCGAAATTGACCGGGCGGCCCGCGGCGTCGGCCTTCAAGGAATTCACTGACCTGCTGAAGGCCCACATTCCCGTCGGGCAAACCTATACGCCGACGCGAGACAACCTCTTCCCGCTGTGGACGGCGAACCAGCGAAGCGTGAGCTTCAGCCCCCAAGAGACGGAATTGAATCCGGTCGTCGACAAGGAGACCCTGTTCACGAAGCTGAAGCCCGGTCCGCTATGTCCGCCCGATATCTATTCCTATCACAACGTGAACCTGTCCTCGCAGCTCATGCTCACCGGCAAGACCGTCGGCTATGCGCAGCCCACATTTTCCTGGGCCGTAAATGGCACGGCGCTCCCTGCCGCGAAAAACTGGCAGGCCGTGACACTGTCGTTCACCGCGACTGACACCATTCCCGGCATCGGCGAAGCGCCTTTCGCGACGACCCTGAACATTCAGTACCTGATCGCCGTGTCCGGCTACACGAGCACGCTCAAGATTCGCAACTTCGATTTCCCTGGCAACGGCGCGCTCAACGTTTCACTCGCCGTTTCCGAGTCGCTCGTGAACGGAGACGTGCCGACGACTTTTACCGACAGCTCCACCATCCTCACGCGCCGGTACAGCATGGACGGCCGCTGGTCGCGCGCCGTGGCGTCATGCAACATCAAGGACTTCGGCATGGCCACCGAGACGCTCAAGGGGCTGGCGCATCGGATGGTCGCCGACGAGAACCGCCCGAATCCGAACCCCGCCCTCGTGCGCGCACTCGCGGCAGCGGCCAATCAAGTGGTGAGCGCACTGGACGCGCTGACGCACGGCAGTCGCGGGCTCGATTCAGCCGTGATGAACAGCTTCAAGGAGCTCGCGGCCGTGCATGCTCCGCTCGAGGCCGTCATCTTCACCGAGAACCCATCGGGTCTGCGCATGGGGCGCAAGGTCGAAGAGGTAGCGGTACAGATTCCGCTGGGGACGAACGAGACGCTGGATTCTGTTGGGTGACGTGTAGGCAGAGTGTCCGGTTCCGGTGTGGGGCCGGAAACCTGACGCTCGGGCACTACGTCGCCAACGGAAAGGCGCAGCCGCGCCGACCGTGCTAGCCCGCATCCGAGCCGTGCAAGCGTGCCGGACCCAAGGCGCCGTGGTGCTCAGGCCGGCGCCAGGTTGACGATGCGCGCGAACAGCTGACGATATTCCCGGTACGCGCCGTTGAAATTCGGGTCGCGGTTGGCGGCGAATTCCTCGTCGATCGCGGCCCAGTCCTCGGCGAGCAGGAAACGCTCTGCCGCGGGCAGGATGACGCCTTCCTCGCGACCCAGGTGGTCCCAAAGGAACGCCGCGTAGCCGGTCACGCCTTCCTCGAGTTCGAGTGCAGCCTGGATCCGGGCGCCCCCTTCGGCCGCCGCCAGGGCTTCGACCTGGCGCTCGAGCGCGGCGACGAACTCGCCATCGCGCCGGTGCTGGCGCTCGAGCTCGGCGAGCTCGGCGTCGCAGCTGGGAGTGCGCACGCGCAAGCGGGCGAACAGCTGCTGTTCTTCCTTGGGATGATGCTGCTCGAGCGGGAACTGGCGCACGTAGCGAACGATCGCCCGCATCAGCTCCGGGTCGGCGCCGGTGCCCGCCCGGCGTGCCGCGGCGAGGGCATGCATCCAGGCGTGCATCACCGCAGCCAGCGAACGGTGCTCGTCGCGGATGATGCCGACGGCCCGCGCCGACAGCGCCGGTTCGCCGATCGACGAGACCAGCACCGGCAGACGCGCGCTCATCAGCACCTCGAGCAGATCGGACACGAGGGCCATGCCGAGCTTGCCGTGACGACCGTGCGACGCCATGAAGATCAGGTCGCAGGCGCCCGCCCGTGCAGCGGCGACGATGGCTTGCGCCGGCTTGTCGCTGACGACGTGGCGCGAATCGCAAGGCACGCCGAGCGCACGCGCGGCGGCCTCGGCCTTGGCCAGCAGCTCCTGCGCCTTGCCGACGGAGGCGTATTCGTACTCGTCGCGCGCGGTCAGGCGCAAGACCTCCGCGTCGCCGCGCAGCGAGCCGCCGGCGGCGCCGATGGCATGAAAGAACGTGATGCGCGCGCCGACGGCGCACGCGAGGGCAACTGCGTTGCCGACGACACCGATCGAGAGGTCGGTGTCATCGAGGGGAACGAGCAAATGGCGATACATGAAGGACCTTGAATGCGACTGCGTCGATCCTAGGCATCCGGCGGGCCCGGCTCCCTCCCCGCCGCAGGGGGGAGGCGCTCCCATCGTCGCAACGCCAGCCCTTACCATCGGCGCCGGAAGTGGCGACGGCGGCCAGCCCGTTCCGGGCGCCGCCAGCCGTCCCGCAATGCCGTGGCCAATCGCCCCCCCACCCTCGCTGGCGTCGCCGATGACCTTTTGCTGAAGGTCACTCCGCCGCGCGTGCCGCGGCACCAGATCGCCCGTCCGCGCCTGGAGTCCGGCCACGAGCGCCTGCGCGACCACCCGGTCATCCTGGTGCAGGCACCGGCGGGCTACGGCAAGACCTCGCTGCTCGCCCAGTGGCGACGCGAGCACCTGGCGCAGGGCCGGGTCGTGGCCTGGCTGTCGGCGCAGATGCAGGACGACGTGAGGCGGTTCGTGCAGCTCCTGGCACTGGCGGTTCGCGCCGCGGCCGGCCGGCCGACGTTCGGCCATACCTTGCTCGAGGCGGCCACGCCGACCCGCCTTGAAGGAGTGACGGTCTGGCTCGCCGAGATCACGCAGTCGGCCCTCGACGTCGTCCTGATCGTCGACGAGGCCGACCGGCTGCCTCCCGCCAGCCGCGAGGCGCTCGCCTACCTGCTTCGCAACGCGCCGGCCAACCTGCGCGCCGTCGTCGCGGCGCGCGCCGATTGCAATTTCGAGATCGACGACCTGGTCCTCTACGGCGGAGCGACCCGAATCGGCCCGGCCGAGCTCTGCTTCCGGCTCGAGGAGACGCTCGAGCTCGTGCGCGGACGCTTCGGCACGCGCGTCGATCGCGACGCCGCGGCGCGCCTGCACGAGCTGGCCGAGGGTTGGCCGCTCGGCCTGCAGCTGGCCTTGTCGGTCATGGCGGCCGGCGGCGATCCGCAGGCCGAGATCTCGGTGCCGTCGACGCAGGCCGGCGTCCTGCACGACCGGTTCGTCCACCTGCTGCTGGCCAACCTCGATGCCGCCGATGTCGCGTTCCTGACCCGCATCTCCATCCTCGACCTGCTGCAGGCCGACCTGTGCGCCTCTGTCGCGGATGTCGGCGACGCCGCCGAGCGCCTGGCGCGACTGGCGCGCGACACGCCCGTCTTCGCCGCCGGCGAGGAGAGCGATTGGCTCCGCATGCATGCGCTGGCGCGCGACGAGCTGCGCCGCCGGTTTGCGCTGTTGCCGGCGAAAGAGCAGGCGACGCTGCACGCGCGCGCGGCCGATGGACTGGCGGCGCAAGGGTTGTTCGAATCCGCTGCCTTCCATGCACTCTCCGCCGGTCGTCGCGAAGTCGCCTACGACCTGGCCGAGCGCAGCCTGTACGAATCGTTGATGACGCGCGGCGGCCAGGGCGAGGTGCTGGCCTGGCTGGAGCGGCTGCCCGCCGAGGAGGTCGATCGGCGGCCGCGCTTGCTGCTGGCCGCGGCGTGGTCGCTGGCGCTCAGCGAGCGCCACGACGAGGCGAGCCTCTTCCTCGAGCGCATCCTCGCCCGACCCGGGATCGACGACGCGCTGCGCTGCGAGTGCGCGCTCATCCAGAGCGGGGCGGCGGTCTATGCCGACGACCTGGACCGTTTCGCCGCGCTCCACGATCCCTGGGCGCAGAACCCGCCGCTGAGCGATCCGATGCTGCTGCAGGTGCACGCCAACCGCTCGGCGTTCCGCGCCCTGGTCGACGGCGAGCCCGCGCTGGCGCGGCTGCGCCAGCAGCAGGCCCCGCGCGGCGGGCGCGGCGAGGCGCAGGGCTACCTCGGCCGCTGGGGCGACTTCATCGTCGGGCTCTCGTACCTCTGGGAGGGGCAGGTGCTGCTGGCCGAGAAGCTGCTGCGGCCGACGCTGGCGCGCGCCGAGGTCGATCTCGGCCGGCGCAGCCCGTTCGCCTGCGTGATCGCGGCGCTGCTCGCGGCGGGAATCTGGGAGCGAAACGAACCGCACGCCGGTGACCTGCTCGCGAACCGGCTCGATGTCCTGGAACGCAGCGCACTCCCGGAAGCCGTGCTTCTCGGCTACCGGACGATGGCGCGAATCGCCAGCGCCGAGGGGGCGGAGAACCGCGCGATCGAGCTGATGGGCGCGCTCGACGCGGTCGGCGTCGCGCGCAGCCTGCCGCGCCTTCGCATTGCCAGCCTGGGCGAGCAAGTGCGCCTGCATGCGCGCCGGTTCCGGGCCGAGACCTGCCGCGACCTGTGCGCGCAGATCGACGCCCAGATCGCCGCGCCGGACGCGCCGCAGGGGCCGCTCTGGCGCCGCAACGTCGCGCTGCTGCGCGAGGTGGCGTTCGCCCATGCCGCCGTCGCGGCGCAGGACTGGCGCCGGGCCGCGGACATCCTCGGGCGCGCCGACGCGCTCGCCCAGGAAGTCAAGCTGGGCCGGCTGCACATCGAGCTGCTCGGGCTGCGGGCGTGGGTGCTCGATCGCTGCGGCGAGAAGTCGCTTTCCCTGCTGCGCGAAGCGGTCGACGTGGCCACCGCGTACGGACTGCTGCGCGTCTTCGACGACGCCCATCCCGCCCTCGGCGACTGGGTGCGCCAGGCGCTGCCCGCCGCCGCCGGCCCGGCGCCCTTCGCGCCGGGTTTCCTCGCCGCGCCGCCCGGATCGGCGCGGCCGGCGCCGGCACGCCCGGCGCCGAACATGGTGCTGACGCCGAAGGAGCGCGAGGTGTTGACGCTGCTCGCGCGTCATCTCTCGAACAAGGAAATCGGACTGTCGATGCAGGTGGGCGAAGAGACGATCAAGTGGCACATGAAGAATCTCTTCGCCAAGCTCGACGCGGGCACCCGCAAGCAGGTCGTCCAGCGGGCGCGGATCCTGGGCCTGCTCGAAGCGGAGCCCTGAGCGACTGCGTTCTTCGCCCGCCCCCCTCCACGTTGGGGGGAAATCCGGCACGTC
>Ga0207678_10004894_pt1 | contig 12032 bp, 7 predicted proteins | sample KBSC63metaG_FD_184319 | JGI IMG/M metagenome (GOLD analysis project Ga0207678, IMG submission 184319) | Corn rhizosphere microbial communities from Kellogg Biological Station, Michigan, USA - KBS C6-3 metaG (SPAdes) (version 2) | ecosystem: Host-associated > Plants > Roots > Rhizosphere > Soil ... | reverse complement strand
CTGAGTCTGCCGGACGAAGATGTGTTCGCCATCGGCGTGGACGATCTGCAGGTGAGAAGGTCGTTCTCGGGTGTAGGCACGGTGCTGTTCAGCATGGCCGTTCAGCCCGGCACAGGGCGCTTGTTCGTCACCAATACCGAGGCGCAGAATCTGACCCACTTCGAGGGTGAGGGTCAGAGCTCGAGCAGCACCGTGCTCGGTCACCTGCACGAGAGCCGTGTCACCGTGATCGACCCGCGGCGCGGCCGCGTGGAGCCGGTGCACCTCAACAACCACATCGACTATGGCCGCTGCTGTGCGCGCCAGCCGGGAGAAAACGAGAACAGCTTCGCCTTCCCCACTTCAGGCGTCTTCTCGCCCGACGGCGACCAGTTCTACTTCTCTGCCCTCGGCTCGGACAAGGTGGGCATCGTCCGAGCGAGCGCGCTGACGACCGGTTTCGACCAGCGCAACGCGCGCCGGCACAAGGAGCTCTCGGAGATCGTGCTGGGCAGCAGTGTGGAGGCTCCTTCCGGGCCCGTCGGGCTCGAGCTGGATGCCGCGCGCGGCCGCTTGTACGTGAAGACGCACATCTCGAATGAGCTGGTGGTGATCGACACCGCCAGCCGTCGCGTCCTCTCGCGGCAGGCGCTGCACACGCCCGAGCCGGAATCGATCCTGAAAGGGCGTCAGGTCTTCTACAACGCGCGGCTGACCTCGTCGCACGGCGATTCTGCCTGCGCGAGCTGCCACGTCTTCGGCGATTTCGACGGGCTGACCTGGGACCTGGGCAATCCAGACGGCCCCACGGTGCGCAATCCGGGTCCCTTCATCGTGCCGACCGAATTCGCCAAGGCAGACCTCATCGCGCTGGATCCGGAGGGGGCCACGATCGCCAATCGCGCGCTCACACCGGACTTCCGCAGCAACAAGGGGCCCATGAACACCCAGACGTTGCGCGGCATGGCGAATCATGGCGCCGAGCACTGGCGCGGTGACCGCACCCGTAACTTCCAGGATCGACCCGGTGAGCAACCGAACTCCGGCTCGCTCGACGAGAACAACTCGTTCGGTGAGTTCGATGTGGCCATCCCGGGATTGAACGGCAACGACGCGCCGCTGGACCCCGCCGAATTCCAGAGCTTCACCGACTTCGCCCTGCAGCTGACCCTGCCCCCGAATCCGGTCAGGGCCCTGGACAACACGCTCGATGCGAGGCAAACGCGCGCGCGAGCCACCTACTTCGGCTGCTCCAGCATGACGGATGCGCAGTACGAGCAGCGCCAGTGCGTCACGGCGCAGGGTGACCTCGTGGATCTCGACGGCGAGACGCGCAGCTGCACCTGCGCCAGAAATCCATTCGTCGCCACCCTGCACGGCGCTCCCTCGATTCAGGGTCTCGGTCACCTGCTGCAGCAGCTGCTCTCGAACTCGGACTTGCGTACCGCGTTTGAGGATCGGGCCGCCGATCCGAGCGGGCTCGACGCGGAACAAGCCGCTCGCTTACCTCAGCTGGCAGCGGAGCTGCGCGCGAGCACCGATGCGCTGATCGCGGCCGCACTCAGCCTGGACGCCAAGGGCCTGTTCTCGGTTCGCGATGCCGAGGCGCTGGCGCGCTTGACCGGCACCACGTCGCAGATTGCCGGCCTGCGCCGCCAGCCGACGGCACCCTCCGTGTTCGACCTGCTCTTTAGCGCGCTGCCGCCCGGCACCGGTTTCGCGACTGCGCAGGACCTGCGCTCGGCCTTCGAGGGAGCGTTTGCGCTGGCGAACCTGTCCCGGCGCGCCGCAGAGGACGAGGCGTTGCGCGGCAAGCCGGGCTTCCACAACATCCTGACCGGCTGCAACCCGAGCGAAGAGTTGCCGGAGTGCCGGCTGCGCGCAACCGACAGCGTCCAGACCTGTCACGGTTGCCATACGCTCGACCCGCGTGGAAACGCCGAGTTCGATGTCTACCGCCCCGGCTTTTTCGGCACCAGTGGCGAGTATTCGTTCGAGAATGAGAGCCAAGTCTTCAAGGTCCCGCACCTGCGCAACCTCTATCAGAAGGCGGGCATGTTCGGCACGGCCAGCGTGGATCTCTTCTTGGCGGAGTCCGTGCTCGGGCCACGCAAGGGTGGCTTCTTTGCGCCCGACAGTCAGCATCAGGGCCCGCAGGTGCGGGGCGTCAGTTTCCTGCACGACGGAGCGGTGGATAGCGTCGAGCGCTTTCATGGCGCCGTGGTCTTTGTCGCGACCGACGCTAACCCGAGCGGTTTCGAAGCCGTGTTCCCCGTCGCCAGCGGGCGCGCGTCATGCGTAACGAAATTCCGCGCAGGCTCGCCCGACGTGCTGGGAACGATCGACCCGACGTTGCGCTCTGCGCTGGCGCTCTGCTCCTCCTCCAGCCCGATCCCGGAGGTGTGCTTCCTCGATCCGGGCGCGGCCGCCTGCCAGCAAGCGTTGCATGCGATCGGCGACGCCGTCGATCAGCCCGAATTCCCGGCCACCTTCGTGAACCAGATCCTGCCCGCCTGCTTCCAATTTGGCTCGATGCTGGAACGCGGCTCCCTGGACGGCGTGTGCACGCCGAGCGGGTTGCGCGAGCGCTCCGACATGGAGTCGTTCATACTCGCCTTCGACTCCAACCTGAAGCCCATGGTCGGCCAACAGCTGACGCTGCACGGCTCGGGCGGTAACGCCGCCTTCCTGCGCCAGTTGCTGCGTTCAGCGCAGCTGGGGCAGTGCGACCTGGCGCTGCGCCAGGGCAACCAGGGCTATCTACTGAGTCAGGCGGATGCGGAGCACAGCGAGCGCAGTGTGCTGCAGCGCGCGAACGGCCGCAGCACGACGCTCGGCGCGCTGCGCCGCGCCGCGGACCCGATCACCCTCACCTGCTATCCGCCCTTCCCCGATCAAGCGGAAGCACGGCGCTCGGCGTTCGACCCGCGGACGCCGCCGCGGCCGGTTCATTGATGCGCCAGCCTGCGCCGCCACACCCACAGGCTCTCCACCGAGTAGATCAGCAGCGCCAGCCAGATCAGCGCGTAGCCAAGCACCTTGTCGGGCTGAAACGGCTCATGCCAGATCAGGACACCGAGCAGCAGCTGCAACGTGGGCGAGATGTATTGCAGCACCCCGGCGAGCGACAGCGGAATGCGCCGCGCGCCCGCCGCAAAGAGCAAGAGCGGGACGCTGGTGATGGGTCCCGCCGCCAGCAAGGCTAGCTGCTGAGTCGGTCCGTCTTCGAAGAAGCCGCTCTGCCCGTTGCGCGCGAGCCACAACCAGTAGCCCGCCGCCAGCGGAAACAAGAGCCAGGTCTCCAGCGCCAGCCCCTCCAGCGCGCCGAGCCGCGCCGTCTTGCGCAGCGCCGCGTAGCTGCCGAACGACGCGGCCAGCGCCAGGCCCACCCACGGCAGCTGCCCGAACCTCACCGTCAGCCACAGCACCCCCAGCGCTGCCGTGGCCAGCGCCAGCCGCTGCACGGGCCGGAGCAGCTCGCGCAGCAACACCACGCCGAACACCACCTGTACGAGCGGCGTGATGAAATAGCCGAGGCTCGCGTCGATCACGCGGTCGACGCTGACGGCCCAGATGTACACGAACCAGTTCACGCTGAGCAGCGAGGCGCTGAGCAGCGAGCCCAGGAGCATGCGCGGCGAGCGCAGCGCCGTGCGCAGCCAGTCCCAGCGCCGCTGCGCGCCGTTGATGGCGAGCAGAAACAGCGCCGACCAGAGGATTCGGTGCGCCAGCACCTCCAGCGGGTGCGCGCGCAGAGCCTTGAAGTACAGTGGGAACAGCCCCCACGACGTGTACGCGCCGAGCACCGCCAACACGCCGCTACGTCGCTCGGGAGCCGGGCTGTGCTGCATGGCCCGGGCGCGTTGCCACGGACGGCAGCTCAACGCCAGCGCTCAGGAGTGGCCGGAATACGGCGCAGTGTTCGTCGGCCAAGGAGCCTACAAGAGCCGGTTGCGGCCCCTGGGCTGGGCTTCGTGACAGCTGGGGGCCAGCGTGAGAGCTCGCACGACAGCGCCGCAACTTCCGGTCGGAGCCGCCGTTGTGCCCCGCGTGCCGAAAGCCGGGGCCAGCAGCGTCGTGCAGCGAACACCTCACCTGAAGCTTGCTTCAGCGAGCAGCTCGGCCTATTGGCGGAAAGCCTGTCCGCCGGCTACCAAGATTGACAACCCGCGAGCTTACCGACTATCGCGCGGAGCCACCGGCGACTGCCCTGACATTGGCCATTGCTCTGCGACGCCTCTATATGATGACCGCAGCGTGGCCGCAGGGGGGCGGGCCATGTGGTGACCGACGAACCCTCTTCACATCGACACAGCCATGACCGACCTCAGCAAGTATCGCAACATTGGCATTTTTGCTCACGTGGACGCGGGCAAGACGACCACCACCGAACGCATCCTGAAGCTCACCGGCAAGATCCACAAGATCGGTGAGGTGCATGACGGCGCCGCTACCACCGACTTCATGGTGCAGGAGCAGGAGCGCGGCATCACCATCCAGTCTGCGGCAACGACCTGTTTCTGGAAGGATCATCGCTTCAACATCATCGACACGCCCGGCCACGTCGACTTCACGATCGAGGTGTACCGCTCGCTGAAGGTGCTCGACGGCGGCATCGCGGTGTTCTGTGGCTCCGGCGGCGTGGAGCCCCAGTCGGAGACGAACTGGCGCTACGCGAACGACTCGAAGGTCTCGCGCGTCATCTACGTGAACAAGCTCGACCGCCTCGGCGCTGACTTCTACCGCGTCGTCGGTCAGATCAAGACGGTGCTCGGCGCCAAGCCGCTGGTGATGGTGCTGCCGATCGGCACGGAGGGCGACTTCGTGGGCGTGGTCGACCTGCTCACGCGCAAGTCGTACGTCTGGGACGACACGGGCCTGCCTGAGAATTACAAGGTCGGCGAAGTCCCCGGCTCGATGAAGGACGACGTCGAGAAGTGGCGCGCGTCTCTGATCGAGCTCGCGGTCGAGCAGGACGACGAGATGATGGGCCTGTACCTCGACGGCAAAGAGCCCGGCATCGAGGATCTGAAGCGCTGCATCCGCAAGGGCACCATCTCGCGCGCCTTCTTCCCGACGTACGGCGGCTCGTCCTTCAAGAACAAGGGCGTGCAACTCGTGCTGGACGCCGTGATCGACTACCTGCCCGATCCCACGCAGGTGGACCCGCAGCCGGAGATTGACCTCGAAGGCAACCCGACGGGTGAGTTCGCGATCGTCGACCCGAACAAGCCGTTCCGCGGCCTGGCGTTCAAGATCATGGACGACCGCTTCGGCAGCTTGACCTTCACGCGCATCTACTCGGGCCGCCTGAGCAAGGGCGACAACGTGCTCAACACCTTCACCGGCAAGACCGAGCGCATCGGGCGCATGGTGGAGATGCACGCCAACGACCGCACCATGATCGAGACGGCGCAGGCCGGCGACATCATCGCGATCGTGGGCCTGAAGAACGTGCGCACCGGCCACACGCTGGCGGACGAGAACAAGCCCGCGACACTGGAGCCGATGGTGTTCCCGGCGCCCGTGATCTCGGTCTCCATCCAGCCGAAGGACAAGGCCAACAGCGAGAAGCTCGGCACGGCCCTCGGCAAGATGGTGGCGGAAGACCCGTCCTTCCACGTCGAAGTGGATCAGGAGTCGGGCGAGACCATCCTCAAGGGCATGGGCGAGCTCCACCTCGACATCAAGGTCGACATCCTCAAGCGCACGCACGGCGTGGAGGCCACGGTGGGCGAGCCGCGCGTCGCCTACCGCGAGACCATCACCAAGATCGTCGAGGACAGCTACCTGCACAAGAAGCAGACGGGCGGTTCCGGTCAGTACGCGAAGATCGAGTACCGCATCGAGCCGCAGCCTCCGGGTACGGGCTACGTGTTTGAGAGCGAAGTCGTCGGCGGCAACGTGCCCAAGGAGTTCGTGCCCTCCGTCGAAAAGGGCTTCAAGATGATGATGGACAAGGGGCCGCTCGTTGGTTACCCGCTCGTCGACGTCAAGGTCATCCTCACCGACGGTGGCTTCCACGCTGTGGACTCTTCGCAGATGGCGTTCGAAGTTGCCTCCAAGGCTGCCTTCCGTCAGTCGATGCCCAAGGCCGGCCCTGAGCTGCTCGAGCCGATCATGAAGGTCGACGTCTTCGTCCCCGACGCCAACGTCGGCGACGTCATCGGCGACCTGAACCGCCGCCGCGGCATCATCAGCGGCCAGGAGCCCACCCCCACCAACGTGCGCATCCGCGCCGAGGTGCCGCTCTCGGAAATGTTCGGTTACATCGGCGATCTGCGCAGCAACACGCAGGGCCGCGGTCAGTTCACGATGGAGTTCTCGCGCTACGCCAGCGTGCCGCGAAACATCCTCGAGAAGGTCAAAGAGCAGGTCAAGGAGCGCGAAGCCGCTCTCAAGAAGTGACCACACTCACGACAAGCTGACCACACGCGAAACGGCGTCTCCTCTGGAGGCGCCGCTTCTGCTTTGTGGCTCTGGATTTGGCGATGCCCCCACTCGCGCGCGTTCCGCGCGCGGTCTCCCCCAAGTGTCTCGCTTCGCTCGTCACGGGGGAGACACACGCTGGCGCCGGCGGGGAGGCCAGCGCGAGTGGGGCATCACCTGAGTTGCAGCGTGAACAGTGTCACCGAGCCGGCGGTGACGCGCAGGTCGGAACGGAATTCTCGGTCGGGGATCGACGCGACGCGAGCGACGATGCTGGTGCTGCCGCCGGGATACGGTGCCGCGGACAGGTTGAGCAGCACGACCGTGCCGCGCACGGAGGTCTCCGTCAGTCCGTCGCTGTACAGGTCGCCGGAGTCATAGGCGATGCCCGCGTCGTCTGGCGTGGGGTACGTCAAGCTGACGCCGATGATGGGTACGGAGAATTCGTCGACGAATTGCACGATGGCGTGGCCGCGATCGTTCTGAAGCTGCTGCGGGGTCTCGAGGAAGGAGCCCTGCGCGATCTGATCCATCACGTCCCGCTGCATGACCGCCAGCTCGACGGGGCGCTGTGCCGCCGTGTTGGCGCGCTGGTAAGTATCCAGGAAGGTGCCGCTGGGCGGGTCGGTGAAGATGCCGGCCGCCACCCAGGCTTGCTCCTGTGGGACCACGCCGGGCAGGTTGAAGCTTCCGTCCACGTTCGGGCTGCCGGTGACGACCGTGCCGTTGGCACCCGGCGCGCGAATCTCGACCGGTGCATTCGGTGGACCCGTGCCGAACAGGTCCGGCTCGACGATCATGCGCACGCTGCCCTGGAGCGCTACGGGTGTCTGCGGCGGGCTGTCCCCTCCCGTACCCGCCGCTCCCCCGCCCGGATCCGGCAGCAGGGCGACGACGCTCGTGGTCGTGGTGCCCTCGCGGACCTCGACGCAGGAAGGGTCGTTGCAGTCACCGGTAACGGGCGGCCGCTGCTCCTGATCTGAACAGGCCAGCGACAAAAACAGCGCAATGGCGGCGCTCGGCCGTCTCCCCCGCATCCCCATGGTGTGGGCAGCGTAGTGCCGTGGCGGCACAGCGTCAAAGGCTGGGGGCCACGCGGCGCTCGGCGTCACCGATCGGAAACGGGCCCTGCTCGGTTGCGCTCGCGTGTCCCCGGACAACAGCATGCGATTCGCAGCCCTCAGGCCCGACGCACGGCTCCCCAGGCGCACTTCGAGGGGCGATGAAGGGCGCTTCGACGAGCTGGTCGCGCTGTATGAGAGTCGGTGGAGTGCGAAGCCGTTCGACACGGCGACCATTGCTCGCGTCAGGGACGTCTCTTCGCGCCTCCATCGTTTCGAGGAGGCGCTGAACGAGTTGCTGCGGCGCCGGGGAATGAGCGTCCCTGCGCGAGCCGTATCCGCGCTGCGCGGATACCCCACTACGAGCAGACGGACAGCGCTGCCCGGATGAGCGCGACGGCTGCGCCCACGTGGGCGTTCACGAGGGCCGCCGGGATACGGAGAACGCGATAGCCGGCGCGCTGCAACTCCGCATCCCGGCGCGCATCGAGGTGTGCGCGGCCCTGATGATAGCCGCCATCCACCTCGACGATGAGCCGCACACGCGGCGCACAGAAATCAGCGATGTAGCGACCCATGACGAACTGACGCCGAAATGCGACGCCGAGGCGACTGGCCCGCAGCTCATTCCACAAGCGAGCTTCAGACGGCGTGAGATGCTGCCGCATGCCCTGCGCGCGCAGGGCAAGCTGCTGCTGACGCTGCGAGACCTGGCGACGCTGATACGGTGACGACATGGCTCCTCCACGACCGGCTGCTGGCCGGACTCGCCCCCCCGTGCGCAGGATCTGTGACGCGCCCACACCGCTCGGCGGGCCCCAGCGCATCCAACGTCCCTCAGCAGCGGAACGGCTCGGGCGCGGCGCAGAGCGTGCGCACCTCAGGCGAAGTCCGACCAGCTGCCGGTCGTGGAGGAACGGCGACAGCACGTGGTCATTGTGTGCCGCGGACAGCACCATTTTGCCCTGCAGGTTGAGAACAACGCCTGTCTCCCCCTGCCACGCGCAGCGCGCGCTGCGCGCGCGAGCATGGCTTTGGGGGAGACCGCGCGCCGCAGGCGCGCGAGTGGGGGCATCAAAATGCTATGGAGCACCACCGAGGCAACACATGGACGAACAAATTCTGATCACTGGGGCGGCCCGCGGCTTGGGCCTGGCGATGACGCGACAGCTGCTGGAGAGCGACTTTCGCGTGAGCGCGCTGGTGCGGGCCAAGAGTGAAGGTCTGACGGCGCTACAGGCGAAGCACGGCGAGCGGTTGGGAGTCTACATCGGGGATGTGAGCGACGAGCAGTCGACTCGCAAGGTCTTCGGCGAGCTCGCGGAGCGAGTCGGTGCTCTGGACATCATCATCAACAACGCCGTGACGTATCTGGATGGCTCGCGCCCGAGCATCGAGGACGCCGATCTTTCGATCTGCGCGCGCACGTTTGAAGTCAACTCCGTGGGGCCGCTGCGCGTCGCCAAGTATGGCCTGGCGCTGCTGCGCAAGGGCAAGCGCAAGCTGCTGGTGAATGTCTCGTCCGAGGCGGGATCGATCGGCGATTGCTGGCGCAAGGCGGAGTTCGCTTACTGCATGTCCAAATCGGCGCTGAACATGGGCTCGAAGTTGCTGCAAAACTATCTGCAGCCAGAGGGCATCAAAGTACTGGTGTTGCATCCCGGCTGGTTCAACTCTTCGGGTCAGGGTCCCGCCCCGATCTCCGCGGAAGAGGCCTCCGTGAAGGTGCTGAAGACGATCCTGAAGCCGCAGCGCCTGGAGGAGCCAATGTATGTGGGCCCCGAGGGTGCACCGCTGCCCTGGTAGCAGATACTGCGGGGAGGCCCCGCACCTCGAGGCTTCAGGCCGCCAGCTCGCGGTCCGTATCATGGAGTGTGAAGCTCGCCGCAGTCATCGTCTCCAGCGTTCTGCTGATGGGCGGCTGCGGCGGCTCCGGCTCCGAACGTCCGGGGCTGCTGAGCGACGACGAGAACGACCAAAGCGGCACAACACCACTGATTTCGACCACATCGGGCTCGGACTCGTCAGGGCCGGTCAGCGGCGACTGCACGACGAAGACTTGGTTTGGCGGCTTCGCGGGACGTTCGCAGGCGGACCTGAAGAAGCTGTTCGGATATGCGTCGGTGGTGGGAGACTTCCGGATCGAGCCGGCCACGAGCGGCGCGGATATCGACGTGACCTCGCTGCGCGACCTGACCTGTTTGCAAGCAGTCTACGGCTCGGTCACCATCCAGGGCACCTCGTCGCTGTCGGACCTCACGGGACTCGACAAGCTGCGCCAGGTCCAGAGCCTGAACTTGCTGAGCAACTCGGGCATGCTGACACTGGCTGGCCTGAAGCAATTGACGGTGAGCTACACGGTCCAGGTCACCACCAACGGCGCGCTCACCTCCCTCGGCTCGGGCATCGTCGCTGCCAAGACGCTCGTCATCCAGGACAACCCGCAGCTGTCTCAGTGCCTCGTCACGGCGCTCGCCCAGACGTTGCGCGTCCCCTGTAGTTGCGATGGCAATCTCGACAGCACGACCTGCAACTGAGGAGCCGTCAGCTCAGCGGGTCGACGAGCAGCATCACCAGGGCGTCGACGCCCAGGTGGAAGCCCGTGGATGCGGCGTTCTTGGCACGGGTGACGAAGGTGAGCTCGTGGCTGCCCGCCTCGAGCCGCACCTCTCCGAGCGGGATCGCTCCTGAAGCGAGCACGGCGGGCGCCCAGGCATCATAGGCGCCGCCGAGCGGCACGCCGTCGAGCGTCACCTCCAGGATGCCGTAGTCGGGAGCTCGAGTGGCGTAGAGCTCGAGCCGCTGCAGACCGCCTTGCTCCACCTGCAGCCGCACACGGACGGACTGTGGCCCCGCCTGCGAGCGGCAGAACAGTTGCCGGCCTTCGCTCCAGTTACCAGCGCCGAAGGGGGCCATGCGCTGGGGCCAGCACTCGCCGCCGCTCTGCGCGAGGATCTGAAGCTGCTCCACCTGGAGCGCGCTCGACGGCTGGTTCCGGGGCAGCTTCAGGCGATGGGCTCGACGCTCCAGCAGAAACCAACGCAGCCGCTCGATCTGCTCCCGACTCAGCGACTCCGGCTGATCATAGTAGGACATGATGTTGCGGCGAGCGAGCGGTACGCGCGCGGCGCCCAGCTCCAGCACGTCGATCGCCTGGCACTCTGTGGTACGCACGCCAGGATCGGGAGCGGTGTCGTCGAGCCCGTCGCCGTCAAACGCGCGCGCGTCGCCGCCACACGCCGCGAGAAAGTCGGCGGCCTGGCTCGGCACGTCGAACACGCGAGCAAAGGTGTGCTGCAGACCGAGATGGTGGCCCAGCTCGTGCGACAGCGCCGAGATGTGGTCATGACCGCAGTGAAGATCATCGGACCAGCCGGGCATGACGACGAAGTTGTAGTCCGCTCCGGCGAAGCCAGCGCCGGTCGCGTGCGGACCCCGGCCGTGACGGAAGAACACCACCAATCGGTCCGGAAAGTGTTCGGCGACTTCATCGGCGGCGTGCTTGGCCGCTCTCCAGTCGGGTTGCTGATCGCCCTCGAGGTCATTGATCACGCGGTTGTGCAGCGGCACCAGCTCGCTGGGGTCGAAGCGAAAGCGCACGCCCGCCGCGCGATACACGTCGTTCGCGAAGGCGACGGAGCGCGCGATGTCGGCCGATGTGACGCGCGCGGCGCGACCGCCGTCGTCATCGGCGACGCGAAATGCCAGCAGCGACACCTCGATCAGCGGCCGGCGCGGAGCAGCTCGACCGACGAAGGCGCTGCCGCGCTCTTCGGGCGCGGTGTGCACGGGGTGCGCCGGCTCGCGCGCGGGGCTGCACGCGAGACTCGCGAGCAGGGCGAGAGGGCCCAGTGCTCTCCATCCTGCCGCCCGTGCGGAGGGGCGGCGGGCATTGTCGTTGGACGTCATCTCGGTACAGCGGCCGCCGGGGTGCGCGGGCCCTGGGAGCCTACCAAAGCATCATCGTGAGCAGGCTCGAACTCGACTGCGACGGCGTTACCCGTGACAGGCGCCTTCGATCCGGCTCTGTGACGAAAACGGGCAGTGAGCGTCCGCCCACGGCTTCTGGATCGCGCGGAGAGCGGCAAAGAGCCTCCCGTACGCAGCAAAGCGTTGCTGCGGTACGAGAATTGCCCCTGATCCCTGCGTGACGGCGCTCGCACGAGAAGTTTCGCGCTCCGGTGCCGCACTGCTGCTGCTGGCTGCGCTGTGCTGGGGCAATGTTGCTGGAGCCGGTCAGCCAACGGAGTTGCGCTGGCGTCCGGAGTGGCCACGGTTTCGTACCGCGGAGGCGATCTTCACAGGTGCGCTGCTGGTGCCGATCGCCGGCGCGCTCTTCTTGTATCCGCACCCGAAGGCCAACTGGCACGGCGGCATCTTGTTCGATGATGCGGCGCGCGACGCGCTGGTACTGCACGAAAAGAGCGAACGCGATCGCGCGGCGCGCGTGAGCGATACCATCTACCACGGTCTCGCGGTCTATCCGCTGCTGGTCGACAATGCGCTCGTTGCCTGGGGTGTGCACGGCTCGGGCGACGTGGCGCTGGAGATGCTGGGGATCAA
>Ga0207678_10004892_pt1 | contig 12037 bp, 10 predicted proteins | sample KBSC63metaG_FD_184319 | JGI IMG/M metagenome (GOLD analysis project Ga0207678, IMG submission 184319) | Corn rhizosphere microbial communities from Kellogg Biological Station, Michigan, USA - KBS C6-3 metaG (SPAdes) (version 2) | ecosystem: Host-associated > Plants > Roots > Rhizosphere > Soil ... | reverse complement strand
CGCAATTTCATGGGCCTCAACGGCGGTCCGATGTTCGTCCCCAACGAAGCGGTCAGTTTCGTGGTCCTTACCGACGACCAGGCTGAGACGGACCGACTGTGGAACGCCATCGTCAGCAACGGCGGTCAGGAAAGCATGTGCGGCTGGTGCAAGGACCGCTGGGGTTTTTCATGGCAGATCACTCCGCGTGCGCTGCTGGCGGCGACGGCAGACCCGGATCGCGCTGCAGCCAAGCGCGCGATGAACGCAATGATGACGATGCGGAAGATCGACATCGCGGCAATCGAGGCCGCGCGCGCAAATCGGTAGAGCAGATCATCTATTCGTTCCACGTCCGGCTTCTGTTCGGCAATTTTTATTGATGGTTTCTTAAATCAAGCCTCTGGGATATTCTGGCTCGCATGAATTATCGACGGATTTTTTCTTCTCTGCGTACTTCTAGCCTGCTGGGACTTGCTCTCGCTACCGCTGCTCCGCTCGCAGCTCAGAACATGCCGCCGCTCAAGCGGCAGCCGACACCGGCGAAGGTCGTCGAGGAACACATGGCCGCCTTCAGCTCCTGCGACTGGCCGCGTCTGATGGCGCAATTTCCGGAGAACGTGGAGTTCTTCGGGCCCAATGGCCAAGTCGTTCGTGGACGGACGGCACTAGGCCAAATGTTTGCCAAGGTGGTGAAGCCACCATCGCAGGGCGGCACTTGCGGACTGAAGATTACGGCGGAGCATATCTTTACCGTCGGCGATACCATCAATGTTCAGTGGCGGGCGGATGCTCCGTTTCTTGCCGAACCATACCGCGGAGCTGACGCCTATGAAACCCACGATGGCCTGATGGCCGCGCAGGTGACCACCTTCGATGCTGCGGCTCTCAAGATGAAGAAAACCACCAGGGCGAGCGGGAAATAGTAGCCAGACTCGATGGAGGGACAGAAAGAAGTGCGTCCAACGCTCAGGCGAAAGATGCTCTAATCGATAGCAGAACTATGCCCAAGACCGCCGTTCTCCTCATTGACTGCCCCGACCGAAAAGGTATTGTCGCCTCCATCGCCAATTTTCTCGTTCAACAATACGACGCCAATATTCTCAATGCGGACCAGCACCAGGACGTGGAGCTTGGCCTGTTCTTCATGCGCGTCGAGTTTGCTACCGACGACGTCTGTTGCGATCGAGCGCATTTTCAGTCCGTCTTTGCTCCATTGGCCGCACAGTTCAGAATGAATTGGCGTCTCACCTTTGCGGAACCGCCGCAAAATGTGGCAATCTTCGTCTCTCATTATCTTCATTGCCTGGCAGATCTCCTCCACCGTCATCAGAGTGGAGAGCTCGCCTGCAACCTGTCGCTTGTCGTAAGCAACCATGAAGCAGCGCGTGGGCTGGCGGAGTTTTATCAAGTGCCGTTCTCTTATCTGCCTGTCAGCGCCTCCACGCGGGAGCAGGTGGAAGAGGAGCAGATGGGGTTGCTGGCAGCCAACTCCATTGATCTCGTTATCCTGGCGCGGTATATGCAGGTGCTTTCGCCGAAGTTCGTTCGTGCTTATCCGCAGCGAATCATTAACGTCCATCACTCTTTTCTGCCGGCTTTTACCGGAGCGAAACCCTATCATGCGGCGTTTGCACGGGGAGTGAAGTTGATTGGCGCGACCAGCCATTATGTAACGGAAGTCCTGGACGAAGGGCCCATCATCGAACAGGACGTGACGCGAGTATCGCAGAACGACCAACTCCCAGACCTGATCCAGAAAGGGAGAGATATCGAGCGCTTGGTCCTGTCGCGCGCAGTGCGGTGGCATCTCCACGACCGCATTCTTTCCTACGCCAATAAGACAGTAATCTTCGCATAATAGACCTCCCCCTCCCCCCGTACTTAAGTCCTAAAGTCTTCCAAAGAAAGGACCTAAGTGCGGACTTCGGGGATGGAACTGGCCAAATAAGAAAGCCCGGCGACTGCCGGGCTTTCCTCTATTCCTGAATTAATTGTAGCAGGGGTGTCAAGCATTTTTCATCAGCGGCAGAACCGCCACGCGCTTCATTTTTCAATTCCCTGCCGGACTTGGCTGTCCCACCGATGCACCAGCAGGGGCGGCATAGCCCCGCTCACGCATCCACTTGATCAAAAGATCGGGCCAGACACTTAATTGCGGATTGCCGGTCCCTAGACCCGAGCCATGCCGCCCGTGTTGAAACAGGTGCATCTCCGCCGGGACGCCCGCCTTAACCAGCGCCGAATAAAACATGACGCTGTTCATTACCGGGACTGTACTGTCGTCGGTAGTGGCAAATAAAAACGATGGAGGCGTATCCTTCGTGACCTGCGTCTCTTCCGAGAGCGACTGCACCAGTGCCGGATCGGGATTGTCTCCCAGCAGATACTTCCGCGAACCGGTGTGCGCATAGGGGTCTTCGAGCGTAATGACGGGATAGGCCAGAATCAGGAAATCGGGCCGGCTGCTCGCGCGATCGATAGGATCGGTGGCGCTGGAGTTTCCGTTGTCGTAGTGGGTTCCCGCAGTGGCGGTCAGATGACCTCCGGCGGAGAAGCCCCACATACCTACGTGGTCTTCGGCGATACCATATTCGGCAGCATGAGAGCGCACGATCCGGATCGCCCGCTGCGCGTCCTGCAGTTCGATTGGATAGTGATAGGTGGGGCCGAGCCGGTATTTCAGAACAAACGCCGCGACGCCTCGCTCATTCAACCAATGGGCGATGTCGGAGCCTTCCTTGGTCATGGAGAGATGCTGGTAACCGCCCCCGGGAGCGACCACAACGCCGGTTTTTGTCACATTCGCCGCTGCCGGAAGATACACCGTCAATGTTGGCTTATCTACATCCTCATTTCCCTGTGCTCCTGGAGCGCCATCAGGCCATAACAACATGGTCTTTCCTGCGGGTGCGGAGGAATCGGGCGTCTGCTGCGCCTGAATGATTCCGACGCTCAACATCATGGCCAATCCAATGCCGCCAACCCGCAACAACTTTGTCGTCATCTCGTTAACATCTCCTATCGCCAAGCGAAGCATCTTTACAGAGTCAAGAAATTGTATCCTGCAGAATGCTGCAGGCGCCCATCGTTTCGGCAACTTCCATCCTGGATGGCGCTTGCAGTAGGGGCGATATTATTCCACACTTTCTATTCTTCAGCCGTAGCGCTGGCGTATACTCTGCGTGTCTTACAGGCTGCTTATTTCTGTTTGAGGAGATCAACAGATGTTCAAAGGCTTTCGTGACTTCGTCCTTCGCGGCAATGTACTGGATCTCGCCGTCGCCGTTATTATTGGCGCCGCATTTACGACCATTGTGTCATCCCTGACAAAAGACATCATCAACCCACTGATTGCTGCCTTTGTGGGCAAGCCCGATTTTTCCGCGCTCGTGCTGCATGTCCACGGCGGCGTTGTCACCTACGGCAACTTTATCAATGCCGTGATCGCCTTCCTCCTGCTCGCGTTTGTGATTTACTTTTTTCTTGTGCTTCCGACCAACCGTCTGCTGGCCAGGTTGAAAGGGCCGGAGGCTACTGCTCCTGCTACGACAAAGACCTGCCCGGAGTGCCTCTCGGATATTCCTATTGCCGCGCACCGTTGCAAGTTCTGCGGACAGCCGGTTAGCTAAGAATACTTGTAAAACACGACGACGTGGCGAGAGCATCACGCTCTCGTCACGTCGTTTTATCTTGTTTTTACACCGCAGGTGCAGGCCGGCGCAGCTTCTCGATGTTCGGCAGAAATCCTGTTAGCAAGCCGATTGCCGGCAGATAGGCGCAGAGTTTATATACAAAGATGATGCTGGTAGCATCGGCCATCTTGCCCATCACCGCTGCTCCAATTCCGCCCATGCCAAACGCAAATCCAAAGAACAGGCCGGAGATCATGCCGATTCTTCCGGGGACGAGGTCCTGCGCGTAAACCAGGATCGCCGAGAATGCCGATGCGATGACGAACCCGATGATGACACTGAGCACGCCGGTCCAGAAGAGGTTCGCATAGGGCAGGATCAACGTAAAAGGGAGCACGCCGAGGATCGAGCACCACATCACCAGCTTGCGGCCTACGCGGTCGCCCACAGGACCTCCGATCAGTGTGCCTGCCGCTACCGCTCCGAGAAACAGGAAGAGGTGAATCTGCGAGCTTTGCACCGAGACGTGAAACCGGGAGATGAGGTAGAAGGTGTAATAGCTGGTGATGCTGGCGAGGTAAAAGTATTTCGAGAAGACCAGCGCCACTAGAACGGCGATGGCCGAGATGACCTTCCGGCGTGGCAACGCGATTGTGTTCTCTACATGCCGGTCCGGACGCTTCTGCAGATGCTGAAGCCGCGCCTTATACCATCCGCCCACCCCGATGAGCACAACAATGCCGAGCAGCGCGGCGGGAGAAAACCATGCCACGCCGATCTGCCCCAGCGGCAGAACAACGAATGCAGCCAGCAACGGCCCCACGGCAGACCCGGTATTGCCCCCTACCTGGAAAAACGACTGCGCCATTCCATGCTGCCCACCCGATGCCATGCGGGCCACACGCGATGACTCGGGATGGAAAACGGCAGAGCCGACGCCAACCAGGGACGCCGCTACAAGCAGCAGAATGAAATTATGTGCGATGGCCAGCAGAATCAGCCCGGTAAGGGTCACGGTCATGCCGATTGGGAGGGAGTACGGCATGGGCTTGCGATCGGTATAGTGGCCGATGAATGGCTGCAACAGCGATGCCGTGATCTGATTGGTCAAAGTAATCAGGCCAATCTGTCCAAAATCCAGATGAAATGAACTCTTCAGGATGGGATAGATCGACGGCAGCAGCGACTGCATCATGTCGTTCAATAGATGACAAAAACTGACCGCCGTGAGTACACGAAACAGCGCGCCCTCTGCTGCTGGATTAGGGGATTCGATCTCCGCGCCTGGAACGATTTGAGTAGACACGTCTCCGCTTTCTAAGGACCAGGCCTAAAGCATGATGGCCTGGGAACAGGTAAAAATGTAAATCCGATATCTAATATTAAGGCTTATCTTCCGGACAAAGGAATTGGCGATTGGCGTACCCTGAAGTTTTCGAGGATATTATTTGAAATTACTCCGCATACTTCTTTGCTTTCCCCTTATTGCAGCCTTCGCCGCTCCGGCGCAAACCGCCGCTCCACAGCAGGTCTTCGGATTCCGCGACTTCACGCAGCAGGCCCGCTGGGATGCTGCCTTTATGGCAGTCCCTGACGCAAAACTCGCCGGAGAACATCTCAAAATTTTGACGGCCGCGCCTCACTGGGCCAGTTCTCCCGAGGATTACAAGACCGCGCTGTATGTTGCGGCGAAGTTCAAAGCCGCCGGGCTTGAGACCAGCATTGTGCCGTATAAAGTTCTGCTTAATAAGCCCGTGAGCATCCTGGTAGAAGCATTCGATGCCAATGGCAAGAAGTTGATGTCTGGCCCTGCGGCAGAGCACGTCGATCCGAATAAATTCGGCGGCGACTCTTTCCAGAACGACCGCCGTATTCTGCCCGCATTCAATGGGTTTTCTCCCTCGGGCGACGTGACGGCGCCGGTGGTGTATGCCAATTACGGAACACTCGCAGATTTCAAGAAGCTCGCCAGTCTCGGCGTCAGCGTCAAGGGCAAGATCGTTCTTGTGCGCTACGGAGCGAACTTTCGCGGAGTCAAAGTCTATATCGCACAGCAGTACGGAGCCAAAGGCGTTCTGATCTACTCCGACCCGGCGGACGACGGCTACTACCGGGGCGATCCCTACCCTAAGGGTCCCTACCATCCTGCTTCGGCAGTGCAACGCGGTTCGGTGCAGTTTCTGCCCATCTATCCCGGCGACCCGGAGACGCCTGGGATAGCGTCTACGCCGGAACTTCCCGATTCGCAACGCACGAAGCGGCCGGTTGATCTGCCCTCGATTCCGTCAAATCCACTCTCTTATCGAGATGCAGCACCTATTCTGAAGGCGCTCGATGGCCCTGACTCGCCACATGGCTGGCAGGGCGCGCTTCCGTTCACCTATCATCTCGGCGGTACCAGCACGGTTACAGTCCACATGCGTCTCCAGCAGAATTATGCGCGGCGCACCATATGGGACGTGATCGGCACTGTCGATGGAACTGATCCTGTCCAGAAGGAAGATTGGGTGATCGCTGGAAATCATCGCGACGCCTGGGTGTATGGGGCCGTCGATCCAAGCAGCGGCACCGCCGCGATGCTCGAAACCGTGCATGGGGTGGGCGATCTCCTTAAACGGGGATGGAGACCGAAACGCCGGATCGTGTTTGCGAGCTGGGATGCAGAGGAAGAGGGACTCATCGGCTCAACCGAGTGGGCCGAGCAGCATTCCGCTCACCTGAAGAATGCTGTGGCCTACTTCAATACCGACGTGGGCGTCTCCGGACCGAACTTCAATGCAGCCGCTGTCCCTTCGCTCAAACAGTTTGTTCGCGAAGTAACGACCCAGGTTCCCAGCCCCAAGGGTGGTACTGTCTACGATGAATGGAAGAAGGCCAGCGAAGCAGAGGCTGGGGAATCTGGCAAAAAAGCTGGCCATGAAACCAGTGTGTCGATTGATAATCTCGGCTCCGGCTCTGACTACACTCCGCTTTTCCAGCACATGGGAGTGCCCTCTACCGATATTGGTTCGGACGGCCCTTATGGGGTCTATCACTCGACTTTCGATGATTACAACTGGTTTATTAAGTTCGGCGACCCTACCTTCGCTTATGAACAGCAGCAGGCGCGAGTGTTTGGACTGGAAATTCTCCACATGGCCGACGCCGATGTCCTTCCGTACGATTACCAGCTTTATGGAAAGGAGATTCTTCGCTACATCCAAGCCGCCCAACGCCATGCTGCGAGGGCAAATCTGAAAATTGACTTCGACGCTTGCCTTGCTGCGGCGCAGCGTTTTACAGCAGCCGGTGCGGGGATCCACCAAGTCCAGGCCAATCCTCCCGCCGATGCTTCGCTGCTCAATAATCAGCTTCGAGGCGCGGAAGAGGCCTTTCTCAATCCTGCGGGACTGCCGCATCGTCCCTGGTACAAGCACACGATCTACGCTCCGGGCGAGTACACCGGCTATGAGGCTGTTGTCATTCCGGGGGTCAATGAAGCCATCGAGGCGAATGATGCTGCACGTGCACAGGCACAGCTTGCGATATTGGCGGATTGTCTCAACCGAGCGGCTGCCATTCTTGAATCCGCCGCAAACGCAAAATAGCTGCCATCGACCAATCGGACTAGAGATTTCGGCTGCACTTCCATGTAACTCATAAACTGCAAAGCCTCCGAAGGATTCGGAGGCTTTGCAGGAAATAGCAGCTTCTTACTTCGAGAAATCGACCTTGGGTGCAGCGCTGTTCTCGGGATTACCCTTGAAGTACTCGTCCCTATAGTGGAAGCCCGCGATATTGGCCCAGATGCTATTGGGAAACTGGCGAACATAGACGTTGTAATCTTCGAGCGTCCGGTTATAGCGCTGCCGTTCGACGGCGATCCTGTTTTCGGTTCCTGCCAGTTCATCGGTCAAGCGCGTGAACTGTTCGTTGCCCTTCAGGTTGGGGTATTGCTCCTGCAACCGGAAGAACGGCCCCAGTGCGACGTCGAGTTTGGAGTTGGCTGCGATGCTGCTCGCGCGGTCAGGAGCGCTGGTAATGGCGGCGCGGGCATTGGCGATGTTGGTCAGAACCGTGGACTCTTCACTGACATAACCTTTCACCGACGCGACCAGGTTCGGAATTAGGTCGAGACGACGCTGCTGCACCACGTTTACCTGTGAATACGCCTGGTTGATAGCCTCGTTCTTCTGTACGAGTGTGTTCTTTGTGCTCACATAACTGCCAAAGCCAAAGAGCACGATCAGGATAATTACTCCGATAACGCCAAGCACAATCCATAAAGATTTCATTCGTTCCTCTATTTCCTTCGTCTGGTTTCGATGTTCTTCACGGCAGGTGTATCCGGCTGTACTGTATCATCCCGGAAAATCCTGCCCTTCACTTGCTCACCTGTCATTTACATTCCTGGCCCTCAAAAATCTCCACTGGCGCCGCCGCCGCCCGAGCTTCCACCTCCGAAACCACCGAAGCCGCCTCCGCCCCGGTCATCGTCTCCGCCTCTTCCTCCACGGCCAAAGCCGCCGCCCAGCAGGTTTCCGAGCAGAAACAGGATCAAGCCCGCGTTTCCTGTCCTGATCAGAAGGAAAAGCACAAAAAGAATGACCCCGCCCCCAAGCAGGACCTGCCACAGACTTAACTGGACGGGGACTGGCTGCTGCTGAGAACGGTATCGGCGAACAGGTTGCGTGAGAGTAACGCCGGCATCGGTTGCGATTATCTGCGCAATCTGCTGCACTCCCAGCGGCACGGCGCGGTTGTAGTCTCCCTGCCGCGCGGCGGGCGCCATGGAGCGGCCGATGTCGCCCACTTTGGCGTCATTGAGAATGCCTTCGAGACCGTAACCAACTTCGATGCGGCCGCGCCTGGGATTCATGACCAGAAGCATCAACACGCCGCGGTCGGTTCCTTTTGTGCCGACCTTCCACTTGTCCTCAAGAGCAGTGGCAAACTCTTCGATGGACTGATCGCCATCAATCGTTTTAATCGTGACCACCGCTATCTGCGCATGGGCCTGATGATCGACCGCGGCGCAGAGATCGTCCACGCTCTGCCTGGTTGTAGGAGACAACACTCCGGCGAAATCGTTCACGTAGCCGGTAGGCGGCGGTAAGGAATTGACTGATTCGGCGTTAAGAACCGCGACCGGCGAAAGAACCAGAAGGATGATCGCCAGCCATCGAGAGATGCGCTTCATTGAAGGTCATTTTACGCCCTCGGAATTCCAGAGAACGCTACAAAAGAAAGGGGACGCATATGCGTCCCTTTTCTTTTTCATATTGCGGTACAAGCTGTTACTGAGCCTGTGGAGCGTCCGGCGGTTTGCTACCGTGACGGCCGGGAATCGCGATTCCCTTATTCCTCGCCAACTTGTCCACCGTCACCAGATGGTTATGGATCACCCGTTGCCCTTTGGTCACGGCCTTTCTCAGATCTTCATCCTGGGTGTTGGCCGCTTCCAGGCGAAATGCACGCAGGTCCTTGTGGTGGTCCTTCACCATCAGCGTCAGATACTCGGTATCGAAGTCATCGCCGGACAGGCTATTGAGCTTCTCATATTCGGCTTTGTCCTCTTTATTCATATGGGTGGGCAGTTTCACTCCCATGGCGTCCGCGATGGGCTCCATATCTTTGTTGAGCTGAGTATGATCATCGATCATCTTCTGGCCGAAGGTCTTCACATCCTCGCTGGCGGCTTTCTGCACGGCAAGCTGTCCAAACTGCACTTCGGCGATGCCTCCTTCGGCAGATTCGCGAAGAAACATCTTGTCCTTTATCGTCTGGGCGCTGTCTCCGCTATTACTGCCTCCTTCCTGCATGGAAGGCAGCTGGTTTTGCGATCCCTGCCGCTGAGGACGCGCCTGCTGCGCCGGATTGTCCTGAGCCATGGACGGAGGTACGTTTCCATATTCGCCCGCCTGCGCAAACGCAGCCGGACAAAGGATCACAACAGTACTGAGCGTAATGATTCGCATGGAATTGAAGTTCATTGCCTTGGCTCCTTCGGCGTTCAGCCGTAAATGGTTGATAACGCTTCTTTATTCTTTCTGGTTTGTTGTACATGCAGTGGTTGGGGTTGCCTTCCCAGCCGTGCCGGCAATGTATCCTGTCGGCTGGAGTTTATGGAATGACCCAAAAGATAACGCCGCCAATCGCCCGCCGGGAACCCGCCCAAACGCTGCTGCACGGACATACGCTTGAAGATCATTACCGCTGGATGAGAGACAAAGAATCATCGGAAGTTATCGCCCACCTCCAGGCGGAAAACCAATATACGCTCTCCGTGATGTCGCCCACCACGGAATTGCAGGCACGGTTATATGCCGAGATGCTCTCGCACATCAAGGAAACCGACGAGTCGGTTCCTTATCGCGACCACGGCTGGTTTTATTACACCCGCACCGTAGAAGGCAGTCAGTATGCGATCTATTGCCGAAAGCTGGCTTCGGGAGAGATGTTCGACGACTCCATGCCCGAAGAGATTCTGCTGGACGTGAACAAGCTTGCTGAGGGCCAGCCGTTCATGTCGGTCGGCGCGATGAGCGTCAGTCCCGATGGGAAAAAACTCGCCTACTCCACCGACAATACCGGCTATCGCCAATACACGCTGCACATTCGCGATCTGAAGACCGGCATCGACTTTCCTGACACTGCACAACGAGTGGGCTCCCTTACCTGGGCCGCCGATTCACAGACGCTCTTCTACACGACCGAGGACGAAACCACAAAACGGCAGGACCAACTCCATCGCCATCGGCTTGGCGATCCCGCAGGGCGGGACGTGCTGGTCTATCAAGAGAAGGATGAGAGGTTTAATCTCGGAGTGGGAAAAACTCGCGACGGCCAACTCCTGATGATGGAGTCTGGCAGCCACACCACAACTGAATGCAGCTACCTTGCCGCGAACAATCCAGGCGGAACCTTTCAGGTGATCGCTCCCCGTATCGATGAGCAGGAGTACTACGTCGATCACCGTCATGGGCTCTTTTACATCCGAACCAACGACACGGGAAAAAACTTCAGAGTTGTGACCGCGCCAGTCACCAGTTGCAGCCGAGAATTCTGGGTTGAACTCGTTCCCGAAAACAAGCAGGCTCCGCTTGAAGACTTCGATGTATTTGCTTCATTTTGTGTGAGTTCAAGGCGAGAACAAGGATTGACATCACTTGAAGTTCTACGTTTCGGCGCGGACGGGGATTTAGGGCCGGCAACAAAGATTACTTTTCCCGAGCCTGCCTATACTGCACAAGGCAACGTAAACCGCGAGTTCGAAACCGGGAATTTCCGGTACAGCTATCAGTCGCTGGTCTCGCCTGCCTCGATCTACGACTACGACGTGAGTTCCGGCACCTCCACGCTTTTAAAGCAGCAGGAGGTCCCCGGCGGCTTCGATGCCTCCCGGTATGCGTCGGAGCGGGTCTGGGTCACGGCAGCAGATGGCGTGCGGATACCTGTTTCTCTCGTGTATCGCCGCAATCTGTTTACCCAGAACTCGAGCAACCCTCTCTATATCTACGGATATGGCTCCTACGGCTATCCTCTCCCCATCGGCTTCAGCCCGGCACGCCTGTCATTACTCGATCGTGGCATTGTCATGGCCTACGCACATATTCGCGGTGGCGGCGAGATGGGCGACCCTTGGCACGATGCCGGAAAGATGATGGCCAAACGCACCACCTTCTCCGATTTCATCGCCGTAACCGAACAGTTGGTCGCGCAAGGATACGGTGCTAAAGACCGGATTGCCATTGAGGGTGGCAGCGCCGGTGGCTTACTCATGGGGGCCGTCGTCAATGAGCGGCCCGAACTCTTCCGCGTGGTTCTGTCGCATGTGCCGTTCGTCGATGTCATGAACACGATGCTCGATGCCACGCTTCCGCTGACGGTCGCCGAGTACGAGGAGTGGGGAAACCCGAATGAGCCCGAAGCGTTCGCGTACATGCGCTCTTATTCGCCCTACGACAATCTGAAAGCTGGCGCTTATCCGGCGATGCTGATCAAAACCAGCCTGCATGATTCTCAGGTGATGTACTGGGAGCCCGCAAAGTACGTCGCCCGGTTGCGAACGCTCAAGACGAACGACACTCCCCTGCTGCTGCACATCAACATGGAGGCGGGCCACGGCGGCGCCTCCGGACGGTACGACTATCTCAAGGAGATCGCATTCGACTACGCGTTTCTGCTGACGCAGCTTGGAATCGAAGAATAGAACCCCGGGAGATTTCGGACCACCGTAACGCTAAAATTCAGAGACAACAAACCATTACGCAGACCCAAACAGGGATGCTATACTAAGCCTCGGATTGCTTACCGCACCTCTCGCTTCCAGGCGTAAGGAAATCTGCGGAGGTGGCGAAATTGGCAGACGCACTAGCTTGAGGTGCTAGCGCCGCAAGGCATAGGGGTTCAAGTCCCCTCCTCCGCACCAATCCAAAGAATCA
>Ga0207678_10004890_pt1 | contig 12039 bp, 9 predicted proteins | sample KBSC63metaG_FD_184319 | JGI IMG/M metagenome (GOLD analysis project Ga0207678, IMG submission 184319) | Corn rhizosphere microbial communities from Kellogg Biological Station, Michigan, USA - KBS C6-3 metaG (SPAdes) (version 2) | ecosystem: Host-associated > Plants > Roots > Rhizosphere > Soil ... | reverse complement strand
GGCTCGCGGCGTGGGTGCGCGGCGCGCGCCAAGACGGCGGCATGGCTCCCGTGGCGGGTCCTGGGCGACCGGGGTCACGAGCTGAAGAGGGAAGGTGATGGAAGCCAAGGCGGCGCCATCAGCAAACCTGCTGGCCCTGCCGGAGGGCACCGAGCTCGTCGGCGACTATCGCATCGAGCGCGTGCTGGGCGCCGGTGGGTTCGGCATCACCTATCTCGCCGACGAGCGGGCGCTGGGCCGCCTCGTCACCATCAAGGAATACTTCCCGGCCGAGTTCGCCGCCCGCCGCAAGCGCAGCGCCGCGCCCCGCTCCCGAGACGTTGCCGACGACTACCAGTGGGGCCTGGACCGCTTCATCGAGGAAGCGCAGACGCTGGCCCGCTTCGACCACCCCAACATCGTGCGGGTGCACCGCTACTTCCGCGCCAACGACACCGCCTACATGGTGCTGAAGTTCGAGGAGGGCGGTAGCTTCAAGTCCTGGCTCAACGGCCTCAAGCGTCCGCCGCGGCAGGCCGAGCTCGACAGGATGGTCGCGCCGCTGCTGGACGCGCTGGAGATCATCCACGACGCCGATTTCCTGCACCGGGATATTGCGCCCGACAACATCATGGTGCGCAAGGACGGCTCGCCGGTGCTGATCGACTTCGGCTCCGCGCGCGGCGCCCTGGCCTCCCAGTCGCGTACCGTCAGCGCGCTCGTTAAGCCGGGCTACAGCCCCTACGAGCAGTATGCCACGTCCGGCGCCAACCAGGGTCCCTGGACCGACATGTACGCCCTGGCGGCCACGCTCTATCACGCCGTCACCGGCAAACGCCCGCCGGATGCCCCCTCGCGTGTGGTGAAAGACGAGTACGCGCCGGCCCGCGAGGCGGCCCAGGGCTCCTATCGGGACGGGTTCCTGCGCGCCATCGACAGAGCGCTCAGGATCGAGATCGGCGAACGCCCGCAGCGGATCGCCGACTGGCGCGCCGCCCTGCTGGCGGCCGATGCGGGACCCAAGCCGGAGCGGTCGATCGGGGAGCGGGTGGCGGGGCTGCCGCTTGCCCAGAAGCTGGGCCGGGTGCAGAAATCGCGAAAGACCGCGCCGCCAGGAAAGAGCGCCCGCGGCGTGCCGGCGTCGGCTTCCCCCGCGGCGGCAACCCTTGTGCCGGCGCCGCCCGATACCCCGCAGCCCAAGGGGCAGCTTCTTGATTTCATCGAGGCGCTCAAGAGGCGTGGCGCCGGCTTCGCGGCGGCCAAGGCCCCCAAGACCCCGAGCGCCAAGACCCAGGCCCCCAAGACCCCGGTTCCCAAGACGGCCGCGCCCCCCAGCCAGAAGAAGAAGGTCACTGCCAAGCCCGCCGAGAAGCCTGTTGAGAAGACGCCGGTCGAGGAGAAGCCGGCAGGGAAAAGGCCGCCCAGCCCCGACCTTCCCATCAAGGCGGAACCCGCGCCCGGTCCAGCCGCAATCGGTTCGGCCGCCGCACCTCGCACCCCGGTCGCGGCCGATGGCAACGCACCCCCTTCCCCGCCACCGGAGCCGGCGCCGCGTCGACGGCGCCGGATCAGGCTGATCCCCTCGCGCGCATGGCGCATCGCCATCGTCAGGGTGGCCGCCGCGGTGGGCGTGGCGAGCCTGGCCGTCGCCTATCAGGAGAACGTGCTGCGGTCAGCCACCCGCCGCGGGGCCGCCAGCGAGCTTGCCGCGCCCACCCCTGTCATGCGTCTCGTCGGCCACAAGGGGCCCGTCGTCGCGGTGGCGAGCGCGGACGAGGGCCGGTGGATCGTCTCGGCCGGCACCGATGCCACCGTGCGGCTGTGGAGCGGCACGTCGGGGGCGCTGGTACGCACCATCGAGCTGAGGGAGGGCGCCGTCACCGCCTTTGCGGTGGACGAGCGGCGCGCGCTCGTCGGCCACGGCGGCGGCACCATCGTGCTGTGGGACCTGGAGCAGGGCGAGCGGCTGGCGACGGTGCAGAATGGCACCGAGGCCATCACCTCCCTGGCGTTTCTCGGCGAGGGGTTCGTGGCCGCGCGCCAGGACGGCAGCATGGCCGTGTTCGAAGCCGCGACGCAGGCCACGCCGGCGGCCAGGCTCGACAGCGAGGATGGCGGCGGCCGCCTGGTCGCCGCAGCCCACAGCCGCAGCCTGTTCGTCTCGAGCGGCGCCGATCGGACGGTTCGTGTCTGGCGGGCGCCGGGGCCACGGCTGGTCCGCACCTACCAAGGCCTGGCAGAGAATATCACCGCCATCGACGTCTCCCCCGATGCCAGCATCGTGGCGGGCGGGGGCAGCGACGGCATCGTCCGAATCTGGCCCACCCCGGGCCTGCGCCCGTGGCGGGCACACACCGTCCAGACGCTCAAGGCCCATGACAGCGAAGTGATTGCGGTGGCGCTCGGCCCGCACGGCGCGCTCGCCACCGCCGGGGCGGACGGCAGCGTGAAGGTGTGGAGTCTGCGTCCGGCGCCGGTGGCGCGCTCCCTGGTGCCGGGCCGTGCGCACACCATGAGCTTCTCCCGCGACGGCCTCCGCTTGTTCACGGGCGGCGAGGACGGGCTGATCCGGGTGTGGCAGTTGCCGGCGCTGCCCGCGATTGGGGCGATCTGAAACGGCGCGGCGATGCCGGTCACGGCGTCTTGTTCAGCAGGCCCGCCAGCCAGGAGAACACCGTCTGCGGCTCCTCCTGCTTCTTTTTCTTCTTCTCGGCCAGCTTCTTCTTCGCCTCGGCGGCCTTCGGATCCAGTGCAGCCGGTGGCCTGGGATCGGGGGCCTTGATGAGCCGGGGCGCCCAGTTGTCAGGCACATCGGCCACCACGCCCCGGTCAGGCTCCGGGAGCGGCTCGACCGGCTGGGGCCTGCCGTATGAGCGGGATGGGGCGGAGGCCTGCACCTCCCATTCGGGGGCGAATGCGCCGTGCAGCGTGAACGCGCCCAGGATGAGCCCGCTGGCCACCAGGAAGCCGGAAAAGAGCAGCTTCGTCACTGACATGCCGCCCTCCCTCACAAGAACAGCAACAGCAAAGCGGACCCGCCGGATGGAAACCATCGGACTATGGAGTTTATGCGACGTTACCGCCAATCGAAGCCGCCGGGCAACGAGGATGATGGGGCGGCAGGGATGCGAACATGCCACAGGGTGAGGCGTTCGTGCACATAGGCCGCGTTGGCCCGGAGGTGGCCCAGAGTTGGCCCAGAGTTGGCCCAGCCGGCCTTGGGGTTGACGAGATTGTCAACTAGGTGACACCTGCCTCGCACCGCAGGCTGCAGCGATCCACACTCAGCGCCCGACCGATGGCCCCCCGACCGATGGCCCAGAGTCCGACGGCAGTCGCCACCCTGCTCGGCAAGACGGCCATATTCGGGCCGCTTGGGCAGGCCGACCGGCTGGCGGTCGCGGGGCAGATGCTCAAGGCGGAGCTGCAGCCGGGCCAGATCGTGTTTGCGCGCGGCGACGCAGGGCGCAACGTCTATCTCGTTGTCAGCGGCTCCGTGCGCCTGTCGGTGTTCTCGGCAGACGGCCGGCTGCTTTCCTTCAAGCACGCCAACGCCGGCGACATCTTCGGCGAGATCGCGGCGCTGGATGGCGGGCGACGCACCGCCGACGCCGTGGCCCTGACCCGCGTGGTGGCCATGACGCTGACGAAGGAGCAGTTCGACAGGTTGATCGAGACCAACCCGCGTGTGGCGCGCGCGGCCATCGGCTGGCTGTGCCAGCGCCTGCGCGACACCAGCGCCCAGGCCGAGGCGATCGCGCTCCATCCCGTGGAGGTGCGGCTGGCCCGCTATCTCCTCTCCAGGCTGATGCCGGCGCCTCCGGAGAGTCCGGCAGCCGACACAGGTGACCGCAAGGCCACCATCGATCTCGGCATCTCCCAGGGGGAGCTCGCGTCCCTCATCGGCGCCAGCCGCCAGAAGGTCAACGCCGCCCTGGGGCTCCTGGAGGGTGCGGGCGCCGTCAACCGCATGGGCCGCCGCCTCGCCTGCGACCCCGCCGTGCTCGCCCGCATTGCGACGCCGGACTGAACCGCAATTGGGTTGGCGACCTGTCACCCAGGTGACACTTTCTCCGTTGCCGCAGGATCGGTAAGCTGTCACCCAGGTGACACTTGCGACCCGGCCCACATGCCCACATCGGTGCCTGTGCCGCCGCCTGCGGAGCGGCGTGCGCTCACAGTGATGTTCTGCGACCTGGTCGGCTCCACCGCCCTGTCGGGGCGGCTTGACCCCGAGGACCTGCGCGATCTGCTGGCGGCCTACCAGCATCACGTCACCGCCGTGGTGGAGGCGGCGCGTGGCCGGGTGGCGCGCTACGAGGGCGACGGCGTTCTGGCCTATTTCGGCTACCCGGCCGCCTCCGAGGACGACGCCGAGCGCGCCGTGCGTGCCGGCCTGGAGCTGGCCGGCGGCATCGGCCTGAGCGGGGCCGGGGAGCGGCTGAGCGTCCGCGTCGGCATAGCCACCGGCGTGGTGGTGGTGGGCGAGCTGGTGCGCTCCGGCGTGGCGGACAACCCGCCCGTGGTTGGGGAGACGCCCAATCTCGCGGCCCGGCTGCAGGCGCTTGCAGAGCCCGGCACGGTGCTGGTGTCGAACGCCACGCGGCGCCTGACGGGCGGCCTGTTTGACTACCGCGACGGCGGCCCGCGCCACCTCGAAGGCTTTGCCGGCCCGATCCGCGTCTGGCGGGTGGTCGGCGCGAGGGTGACGAGCCGGTTCAAGGCGTTGCGGTCGCAGGCCTTGCCGCTCATGGGCCGCGACTCGGCGATGGCGGCGCTCATGGACCGGTGGGCGCTGGCCGAGCAAGGCTCCGGCCAGGTGGCCCTGATTTCAGGCGAGCCCGGCATCGGCAAGTCGCGGCTGGCGCAGGCGCTGGCGGAGCGGGTGCGGCAGCGCCCGGCAACGGTGGTGCGCCTGCAGTGCTCCCCGCACCACGAGAGCAGCATCCTGCACCCCATCCTGGAGCGGCTGCAGCCGGCCGCGCGTCCGCCCGGCGGGGGCGGCCCCGATGCCGCCCTGGAGCGTCTCAAGCGGCTCCTGGGCCGCGGCATGGCGGCGGCCGACGGCGCCGTGATCCTGCTCGCCGATCTCATGGGCCTCTCTGCGCCGCACACGCAAGGCCTCCAGCCCGATGCGCAGCGCCAGCGCGACCTCCTGCTGGAGGCGCTGGCTGGCATCCTTGAGCGGCTGGCCCTGGTCCGGCCGCTGCTGCTGGTGCTGGAGGACGCCCACTGGATCGATCCCACCTCCCTTCAGCTGCTCGAGCTGGTGATCGGGCGGCTGGGCCGGTGGCCCATCCTGCTCGTGGCCACCTACCGCCCGGAATTCCAGCCGGATTGCCGGGGCCAGCCTCACGTCGCCCACATCGAGGTTCAGCCGATCGACGCCGACGTCGCCGGCAGGCTCGTGCGGCACGTTCCCGGCGGCCGGCACCTTCCTGACGCCGTCGTGCACGGCATCGTTGCCCGCTCCGACGGCGTGCCGCTCTTCATCGAGGAGCTGACGAAGGCCGTGGTGGACGCCGCCACGCCTGCGGGCTCGCCGCGCGGCGACGGGCAGGGCGCGTCGGCCGTCCCCACCAGCCTGCAGGCCTCCCTGATGGCCCGCCTCGACCGCATCGGCCGTCCGCGCGAGCTTGCCAGGATTGCCGCGGCGCTGGGGCGGAAGTTCACTCTGGACCAGCTCAGCGCGGTGCTCCCGGACCGCGATCCAGAGGCCCTCAGGGGCGAGTTGCACCGGCTCGTCGAGGCCGAGCTGATCGTGCCGGCCGCCCCGCCGTCGTCGGAGGCTTACGCGTTTCGCCACGCCCTGATTCAGGATGCCGCCTACGGCTCGCTTCTCCGCAGCGAGCGGCGCGTCCTGCATGGCCGCATCGCCGCCGCGCTGCAGGAGAGATTCCCTGAGATTGCCGCCGCCCAGCCCGAGGTGCTGGCGGCCCACTGCACCAAGGCAGAGCTTTGGGAGCCGGCCATCCAGCAGTGGCTCAACGCCGGCAACCGCGCCGCGCGCGGCTGGGCGCTCACGGAGGCCGCCGAGCACTTCTCCGAGGCACTCGGTCTTGTCGGCAACCTGCCCGTATCGCCCGAGCGCCAGCGCCTGGAGCTGACCCTCCACATGGCGCTCGGGCCCGTCATCATGGGCACGCGCGGCTACGGCTCGGAGGAGAGCCTCGAGGTCTATCGGCGGGCCGAGCCGCTCGTGCATGCCGTCGGCGATGTCCCCGAGCGTCTCCTGCTGCAGATGGCCCTGTTCAATGTGCGCTACGGCCGCGCCGAGCTTGCCGAGGCGCTTGCCTCTGCGGAGGAACATCGCGACCTGGCCGAGCGGCACGGCACCAGCCTCGGCCGCGCCTACGGCCTCCTCGCCCAGACCCACGCCGCGATCGGCGCGCTCGACGCGGCGGAGCGTGAGTTCGTGCGCAGCCTGGAGATCTTCGCGCGGGCGCCGGAGGACTTGGCGACGGTGGGTGTGTTCGGCAGCCAGCACGTCATCTCGCTGGCGTTCCGCGGCGGCATCCTGTTCGCGCTCGACCGGCCGGAGGCAGGCCACGCCTCGATGGCCGAGGCCATCGCGCTCGCCCACCGGATGGAGCACGCCCTGTCGATCGCACTCGCGCTCGTCACCGAGCTGCTGACGCCGATCCCCGGCGGGCTGCACCCCGACCTCGCCCGCGCCGACGAGACCCTGCGCTTCTGCGCCCGGCACCGGCTGAGAAACTTCGAGACATGGGCGGAGTTCGCGCGCGGGGCGATCGTCGCCCGCCGCGGCGATCCACGCGAGGGCATCGAGGTCATGCAGGCGGCCGTGGAGAAGGCGGAGGGCATGAGTTCGCGCCTGTTCCGCCCGGTCCATCTCGCCACGCTGGCCTCGGCGCACGCCCGGCTGCGCGAGCTCGACAAGGCGCTGGCCCTTGCCGATCAGGCGTTGGCGACGGCCGCGCGCACCGGCGAGAGGCGGGCCGATGTGGCCCTGCACCGGCTGCGCGGCGAGCTTCTCCTCGCCGTCGGCAGGCGCAGCGAGGGCGCGCACGAGTTGCAGCTGTCACTCAGCGTTGCCCGGTCGCAGGGGGCAAGGGCGGAGCAGGCCCGGACGCAGGAGGCCATCGCCCGCCTCGCCACCAGGCAACGTTGATTCTCAAGCCGCCCGAGACGAATCTCGTACCGGCCGGGTTGGACCCGGCGCTCCGGGAAGTTGAAAAATTGGAGGCCACGCCCGGAATTGAACCGGGGTACACGGTTTTGCAGACCGTTGCGTAACCACTCCGCCACGTGGCCCCATCGCGCAATTCCTGGCACTTAGCATGGTCTGGAGCGCTGCGGAAGGCCGATTTGCCACCGGTTTGCCACCGGAAGCGCTGGTCACCGTTTCCCCTGTGTTCTCATGGCCGCTTCGATAGCCGCAGCCGCCCCAGCGTCGCTCCTCTTGTCGAAGAGATGGGCATAGACCCGCAATGTGATCGATGGGCTGGCGTGCCCCATGCGCTTGCTGACGGCGACCACATCGAGCCCGGCGGCAATCAGGGCGCTGGCGTGCGAGTGCCTGAGGGCATGGAAGATCACCTTCGGCAGCTTCAAGCTGTCGCACGCGTTCCTCCACGTATAGCTGAGCCAACTCGGCGCGATAAGCGAGCCGTCCGGGTTGCAGAACACCAGCGCGTCCGGCCCCGGCTTGCCGAGCCCAAGGGCAATGCGCTGCTCCAGCTGCTTCTTCCGGTGTTCACGCAGCACGGCCGCTGTGCTTGCCGGGAAGGTGAGGGTGCGCCGGCCCGCCTTGCTCTTAGGCGGCTTGAGCCGCAACCCCCAATCGGTTTCCTCCACAGAGCGCGTTACCTCCAAGGTGCACCCGTCGAGGTCCAAGACCGACCACGCCAGGGCAAGCAGCTCCCCGCGGCGCATCCCCGTGGCAAGGTCCAACTCCACGAAGGGATGCAGGACATGGCCTTCAAGGGCTTTGAGGACAAGCGCAAGCTGGCCAGCCTCCAGGATCTCGACTTCCCCGTCCTCCACGGGCGGCGGGCTCACGCCGCTGGCCACGTTGCGGGTCAAGATCTCGACCCTTACGGCCCGCTCTAAGCCACGGTGCAGGAGCCGGTGGACGTGACCCACGGTCCGGGCCGCCAGCGGCTTCCCGGTCTTGCCGCCGCGCTCCAGTAGCGTCTTGTGCAGGTTCTCGACGTGGATCGGCTTCAACTTCTGGAGCGCCATGGTGCCGAGATGGGGAAAGACCTGGTCCGCGGCCAATTGCCTGTAGCGCTCGGCAACCTTCAACGACTTGAGCCCTGCCGGCAGCACGGGCTCTTTGCCAGGCTCCGGTGCCGGCCCAAGCCACGACTCGAACCATTCTTTGACCGTGGTCTTGTTCGGGTCGACGAGCGTGCCCTTATCCAACTCGGCGAGCAGCTCGGTCAGCCGCTTCTGCGCATCCCGCTTTGTGCCGTGCGCGGTGTGGTAACGGGTGTCCCGCCTGCCGTTGGGCAGGGTGCCGGCGTCGAACTTGATTTCCCATGACTTTCCCGACTTGCCGCGGGCGCGGATGGTTCCCCGGCTCATGGCTTCTTGCCCCCCAGCTTGGACTGGTTGGCTTCGGCTCGTTCAAAGTTGGCCTTGACCCGCTTCATGGTCTCTGAGCGGAACATTTGCCAGATATCGCGATCGAGACGCGGAAATGGTATGGAGGGGTGATCATCGGGCAGCAACTCCGGCCCGCTAAGTTCGATCTCTCCCGCCGGCCGAAACATGTCCAGGATTAGGTGCGCGCGCCTAGCGGCGGCGTCATAGCCTGTCGGGTTGGTCATCCAGGCGTCGCCCTGCCAGCACGTAACGTCGTTCGTGGCCTGCCACGCGGCAAACCTGCCATCAGTCTGCATGCGGTAGGCCAACAAGAGAACGACCAAGCCGAACTCCCCAAAAGCGAGCCTGAGCGTATCGAGCAAAAGGTCCTCGTGATCGAACGACCGCTCGATGCGCCAAGTCGCTTCCTCAGATTGACTGCGGCCGCTCCTGTATGCCGCGTCATCGATGCGGGCCTTTGTGTCTGCAGTCACACGCAGCCCAAGAGAGACCTTGGTTCCTGGCGGCGCTACCTTCCGCGAGGGGCCTGATTTCTTTCCTCTGCTCAACGGCTTGACGGTCATGGCTGTTCTCCACAGTGTGCGCGACGCTGAGCTACTAGAAATGTCTAGCATCATCTTGCGTGCAAGGCCAGGACCCATTAGGTTATGTGAATCCACAGAAGCTCACACGAGGCGTTTGCGAAATGACACCGCAGGGGAAAGAGACAATACGGAAGACCGGACCGAAAGGCCCGCGGCCGATCCGGACGGTGGAGGAGATACTGGCCTCACCTATGTGCATCGTGCCGGAAGCGGCACGTGTGCTCGGCCTCAAAGGTCCCGGCTATTTGGAGGCGCAGCGCGGCGATATCCCGACAATCAAGATCGGCCGGCGTAAGCTGGTGCCCACCGCGCTGCTCAAGCGCATGCTCCACGGCGAGCAACTGGAGCGGCCGGGCGGGGAGGCCCACTGATGCCGGCGCCCGATGCGAAGCACCTCGCCTGGTTCCGGGCCGAGATCGCTGCGCGGTGCGCGACCCATCGCTGGTTCATCCGACTGGAGCAGGCGCTGCAGCGCTTCATCAGGCGCAAGGCGCGCGCCGCCGCGGTTCGCCAGGACTGCGCCCCCGCAGATCCTGAGCTGGCGTTGGCCGCCGGCTCAGCAGTAAACCCCAACAGACGAGACGCCCGATGGCCGCAGTCGGCTCCATCGTTCTCGTTCGGCTCTACACCCCGCACGGCTTTGATCGGCCAGGCGCACCGTGGGACTCGGTCGAGTACCCCGCCATCGTCACCGGCATCGGTGGCGACCCCAACATCCTCGATCTCGCGATCTTCCCGCAATGGCGCACCCGTGCTGAAGGCGGGAGTCCCGAACGAGAGCGTCGCCAACCCGCCTTCGGTTGCTTACGCGCCCTGGGCAACCTGGCGGGAGCTGCCCGAGTAGCGCCGGAAATGCGAGCGCCGCCCGAAGGCGGCGCGCTGAGTAGTGTGAGTGGCGTCCCTAGCCAGCCTCTCGATCCGCTCCGTGCCAGGAATGATCGAGCGACCTGGAAATCTCAGGACAAGGGATAACTGCCATGCGCGGCAACATGCCAGATCCGATTCGCTCGGTCAATACGTGCACGTCCATCGCTGCCACCCTGGGCATTGGCGGCATCCAACTGGCGGCGATGGCGCGGCCGGGGGGCAGCGGCCGTGTCGGCGGGACAGCGCCTACGCCCCCAGGACCCCGCAGTGGGGCCGGGCAGCCGGCCGACGACGATGCTGTGGCTCGCAAAGCCTACTTCGTGGAGGCGATCACGGACTGGGTTGCTAGTCGCAGGCAGCGGGCCGCCGATTACATGCAGCCCAACGAGATCGGGGCCGCCAAGCGTCGGGCGTTTCTGTTGTTGCGCGCCATCGTCGACGGCATCGCGTTCATCTACCGCGAGCGCATCGGCGCCGACGAACGCGGCAACAGCTATCTGGCTGGCGTCTACATCGTCGATACGATCCTTTCGGACAACGAGAACGGCTGCAGCACCGTGTCTGCCCGGCGGGTCGCGGCCCTGCTCGATTGCGCCGAGAAGAGCGTGCGACGCGCCCGCGAGCTGCTCGTCAAGAACAGCGTGCTGGGCTGCGAGAAGCGGCAAGGCATCGAGGACCGCTACTGGCCCATCATCAGTCGGAAGCTGGCGACAGAGGAGAACCACGCGACGTGGTGGCTCGACGCGACCAGTAGGGCCACCAGGCGAGGCCGCCCGCCCGAAAAACCCCGGACCCATACGGACCAGGCTTTTGAGACAGAAAACCCCGGACCCGAGCCGACAACCTCGGACCCATGCGGTCCGCGCTTAAAGAAAACCCCGGACCCAAAACGGAAAACCCCGGACCCTGATTTTGAAAAAAGGCCAGCATCTCAAGCGGTTGAGGCTGTAGATCTCGTGTATACTTCGAAGAAAGAGGATGGCGCTGACGCGCCTGTGCCTGTGTTTGGCAAACCCAAGGGGATGCCGACCAATCCGAAGGCGACGGCGGAGCAGTTTGACCAGTTCTGGACGGCCTACCCCAAGAAGGCAGGCAAGGTAGCTGCACAGAAGAAATTTTTCGAGCTGACGCGAGAAGATGCCGAGCGGGCGATTTCCGGCGCGGCAAGGTACGCGGCGGAGTGCAAGTGCGAGCACCGCGAGCAGCGCTACATCAAATGGCCCCAGGGCTGGCTCAGCGAGCGCAGGTTTGAGGACTACGCCGGCGCGTCCTCCCCTGCCGCCGTCATTGACCCAGAAACCGCCTTACAGCAACTCGCGGCGAGCCCGGATGGCAGGCGCGTGCTCGAACGGTACGGCCACGATGCGGGGATGCGACGCCTGCGCGAGATCGCCGCCGGCATCACGAGGGGAGATGCCTGATGCGTGACAGCAATCCGCTCCAGCTCGCACGGGCTGCTCCCCACAACCTGGAAGCCGAGCAAGCACTGCTCGGCGCCATCCTCATCAACAACGAGGCGCACGACCGCGTCTCCGGATTCCTGGAACCTTACCAATTCTTCGATCCGTTGCATCAGCTGATCTATGAGACGGCGGCCAAGCTGATCGCCGCCGGCAAGCAGGTGACGCCCATCACGCTCAAGACCTTCTTCGAGAGCGCCGAGCCGATCGGCTCCGGCTTGAGCGCGCCGGCCTACCTCGGGCAGCTGGCGACCAACGCCACAACCATCATCAACGTGCGTGACTACGGTCAGACGATCCGCGATCTATGGACCCGCCGGCAAATGATCCTGATCGGCGAGGATATGGTGAATGCAGCCTATGACAGCCCGGTCGATTTCCCGCCGAAAGAGCAGATCGAGGAGGCCGAGACCCGGCTTTTCGCTCTTGCCGAGCGTGGGCAAGGTGACAAGGCGGAGGTTGACCATCCCACGCTGCTCTCCGGTGCGATGCGCGTGGTCGGCGACGCATACCGTAACCGCGGCGCTCCTGTCGGTCTCTCCACCGGCCTCACTGATCTCGACCGCAGGATCGGCGGG
>Ga0207678_10004888_pt1 | contig 12041 bp, 15 predicted proteins | sample KBSC63metaG_FD_184319 | JGI IMG/M metagenome (GOLD analysis project Ga0207678, IMG submission 184319) | Corn rhizosphere microbial communities from Kellogg Biological Station, Michigan, USA - KBS C6-3 metaG (SPAdes) (version 2) | ecosystem: Host-associated > Plants > Roots > Rhizosphere > Soil ... | reverse complement strand
ACCATCTATCTCGAAGAGATCCGCAACGCCGGCTTGTACGACGCGATCTGGCAGGCGTTCGCCGTGCTGCTGCCGGTGCGCACCGTCGGCGTGATGGGCGACCATCGCACCTACGATTACGTCTGCGGCCTTCGCGCCGTAACCTCGCTCGACGGGATGACGGCCGACATCTATCCGTTCGACGCCGCCTTTCTCAGCCGCGTGGCGACCCGCATCGTCAATGAGGTGAAAGGCATCAACCGCGTCGTTTACGACTATACGTCGAAGCCGCCGGGCACGATCGAATGGGAATGAAGACGTCGCTCGCATTTTTGGCGCTGCTCCTCACCGCGGCAGCTCCGCCGGCGCTGGATCCCGACACGCGCGCCTGGTGGTCGACGACGAGCGAGCTTTCCAGCGATGCGATGGAGGGCCGCGACACTGGCTCCGCAGCGTATGAGCGTGCCGCGCAACTGGTTGCGCGAAAGTTCGCCGCGGCCGGGCTGAAGCCCGCGGGTGAAAATGGGACGTGGTTCCAGCGCGTGCCGATGCACGAGATTGCGGTGACCGATGCCCGGATCAGTGCCGGCGGGCAGCGGCTGAACTTCCTGCACGATGTGACGGTCGCGGTCGGCCCTGGCATGCCGCAGCGCGTGGACGCGGGCCTCGTCTATGCCGGCTATTGCGGCAAGGCTCAGCTGGCCGCCGCGCGTGGCAAGATCGTGATTTGCCACGGCACCCATCGCGCCGACTTGGCCAGCGCCGCCGAGCGCGAAGCGGCGGCTCGCGCCGCTGGCGCCGTTGGCATGATGACGATTGCCGATCCCGGCTTCACGGTTGAACCACCGCGCTGGCCCTTTGCCTACGCCCGGTCGGTGACGCTGGCGGGGGAGCCGGTTCGTCGCGATCCTTTCCTGAAACTGACACTGAATGCAGACTCGCTCGCCAAGGTCATCGGCTCCGGCCGAAACGCGGCGCGCCTGATCGCCGCCGGAAGCGCGGGGAAGCCGCTGCCGACCTTCGCGGTTGCCGGCACGTTTCGCGCGCAGTTCGCCACCCGCGAGCGTGACATGGCCTCATCCAATGTGCTCGCCACACTGCCGGGCAGCGATTCCCGCGCTGCGAACCAGGCGATCACGCTGACGGCGCATCTCGACGGCTATGGTTACGGCACGCCGGTAAATGGCGACTGGCTGTACAATGGCACGCTCGACGATGCAGCCTATGTGGCGCTGCTCATCCGACTGGCGGACCGTCTCCATGGACGGGGCTTGCGCCGTCCGCTGCTCTTTACCGTCGTTACCGGAGAGGAGAAGGGACTGCTCGGCTCGCGCTGGTTCGTGAAGCATCCGACCGTTCCGTTGGAGCGCATCGCGGCTGACATCAACCTCGATCAGTTGCGGCCGATCTTCCCATTGGAAATCCTGACGGTTCATGCGCTCGACGACAGCACCTTGGGCGACGATGTTCGGTCGACCGCGCAGGCCTTGGGCATTGCCGTCCAGCACGACCCGGAACCCGAACGCAATTTGGTCCAGCGCTCCGACAACTGGCCGTTCATGCAGGCCGGCGTCCCGGCGACGGGGTTCGTCTTCGGCTACCGCCCCGGCTCGCAAAGCGAGAAAATCTACCGACAATGGTATCGGATCGGCTATCACAAGCCGCAGGACGATCTGCGGCAGCCGATGGACTGGAAGGCGGCCGCCGACTTCAACCGCTTCTTCTACAATCTGGTGCAGCGCGTTGCCGACCAGCCATCGCCGCCCGCCTGGAAGCCGACGAGCAAATTCAGCCGCGCTCGGTAAATCGCGACTGTTAACAGCAACTTGGCGTTAAACGATGGATTGACTCTTTGCGGTCATTCTTGCTGTTCGCGCATGGGCACAGGGCGAGGTGGCGGGTGAACGGATTCAATAAAGCGATGATCGTTGGCGCCGGGGTCATTCTCGCCGGGTGTCAGACCGCGCGATCGACGACCGGGGTCGCCGTGAGCACATCCGCGCCGGTGTCGAATGAGGTCCCGTACCGCTGGACGCTCGGCAATGCGCCGCAAGCGCACAAGGACATGGTTGCGGAGTTTAGCCGCCTGGGGTTGAAGCCCGGTGAGTATGTCTGGGCCGCACAAGTGCCGGCGTCTGGCGACACCCGGATTGTCGTCGATCTGCTGACCCAAATGACCTACGTCTACCGCGGCGAAAAGCTGCTCGGTGCGTCGAGCATGTCGAGCGCGAAGACCGGCCACGTGACCCCCTATGGCAACTGGACGATCCTGGAGAAGCGGCCGTTCTATCGATCCAAAAAATATGACAATGCGCCGATGCCCTTCATGCAGCGCATCGACGATTACGGCATCGCCTTCCACGGCGGTGTGAATCCTGGCTATCCGGCCAGCCACGGCTGCATCCGGCTGCCGATGAAGTTCGCCGAAAAGCTCTACGGCGTGACGAAAGTCGGCACCAAGGTGATCATCGAGGGATAGGAACAGGCCGCGCGACCCGGCCGACCAAACGGTCAGCCGTATCTCCCGGCACGACCGGCAACCGCAAAACGGTGCGCAGTCCGGGCGCATTGTCGTCCAGCAGCAGCTTGCCCTGATGCAGATGAGCGATGGACTCGGCGAGCGCGAGGCCGAGGCCTGCGCCTTCCTCCGAACGGCTGGAATCGAGACGGCCAAACCGGCGCCGCGCTTCCTCGCGCCGCTCGGCGGGGATGCCCGGTCCATTGTCCGACACTTCGACTTGGATCTCGCGTTCCCCCGGCGTTACCCCGATCCGGATGTTGCCGCCGCCGGCGCCGTAACGGATGGCATTTTCAACCAGATTGCTGATCGCCTGCGCCAAGAGTTGGCGATGGCCGAACAGGGGCACGGTTCGGGCTGGGCGCGCGAACTCGAGCACAGCCCCGCGCTCTTCGACCAGCGGATCGTACATTTCGGTCAGCTCGGCAGCCAGTTCACCCACATCGAACCAGGCGAACTGGTTACGTCCCGTGAGCGCCTCCGACCGGCTGATTTCGAGGACCGCGCTCAGAATCCGGATCAGTGCATCGGCCTGGCGAACGACGCTCCCCAGCTTTTCCTCTTGCTCAACCGGGTCGCTCGTCTCCGCGGCTGCCTGAGCGGCCGATCGCAAGCGGCTGACCGGCGAGCGGAGATCGTGTGCAAGGCTATCGGTCAGCAATCGAAGCTCGCCCATCAAGCCCGTAATCCGGTCGAGCATCGCATTGATCTGGATGCCAAGCCGGTCGAAGGCGTCGCCAGTGCCGGACAAGGGCACCCGCTGTGACAGGTCGCGGCCGCTGATCCGATTGGCGACGCTGGCGATTTCGCCCACTCGCCGGCCCACGTAATTGGCCAGGATCAGTCCGCAGCACAAGCCGAGCAGTCCGGCAACCACCAGCGCGATGAGCAGCGACCGTTCCAGCGTTTCGCGCAGCGCGAACCCTTCTCCGGCCAGGCGGCCGCTGAACAGCCATTGGCCCGTCGGCAGGCGATGAGCGATCAACGCCGATTCGTGCGGCGTCGTCTGTCCGCTAAGACGGACCAGCGCATGTTGGTAACCCTCCAGCCGCGGCAAGGCGGTGGACGAGGACGGATCGACGTTGCCCTTGATTTGCTGGCCCGTGGCCGAGACCAGCGCAATCATCGTCTGGGGATCGGCGTAGGTAATCGTATCTTCGATGGCATCGTCGAGCGCGATCGCGCCACCCGATCGATAGACGTCGGCCAGGACCTTGCCCTGCTCGACGACCTGCTGATGCACGGTCGCCACTGCCTGATCGTTCGTGCGGAAATAGATGAACCCGATAACCGCCAGGTTCGAAATCAGCGCCAGCAGGCCGGCCAAAAGCGCGATTCGAAGGGTTGTTGGCACGCGCAACGATTAGCGCGTCAGGCGGCCAGCATGTAGCCCGCGCCGCGCACGGTGTGCAGCAGCGGCTTTTCATAGCCTTCATCCAGCTTGCGCCGCAGCCGGCTGACGTGAACGTCGATGACGTTGGTGCCTGGATCGAAGTGATAATCCCAAACCTGCTCCAGCAGCATGGTGCGGGTCACCACGCGGCCTTCGTTGCGCGCGAAATATTCCAGCAACAGATATTCGCGCGGCTTCAAATCCAGCTTCTTGCCGCCGCGCTTCACGGTCCGCGAAAGCGGCTCGATTTCCAGATCGCCGACCGTCAGCCGATGCTGGGCGGGATCGATTCGCGCTTCGCGGCGCCGGAGCAGCGCGTTCACCCGCGCCAGCAGCTCCGCGAACGAAAAGGGTTTGACGAGATAATCGTCGGACCCGCACTCCAGCCCCTCGATCCGGTCGCCGACCGACGCCAGCGCGGAGAGGACGAGCACCGGTGTTTCGATATGCGCGGCGCGCAACGCGCGAAGCACCGAGAGGCCGTCGAGCCCGGGCAACATCCGGTCGAGGATGATCAGATCGAAGCTGCCATCGGTGGCCCGAAACAGGCCGTCCTGGCCGTTATGAGCCTCGTCGATGCAATGGCCTTCCTGAGTGAGGCCCTTGGCGAGATAGGATGCGGTCTCGCGATCGTCCTCGATGAGCAGGATTTTACGACCCATAACCGTCGGAACCTTCTCTCAAAATTCCGCGCACGGCAAGAAACCCGCGCGGCGCCGGCGGGAGTCGAAGGCCGGCGCCGCGCGGATTGGCATCTTAGCTCTTCTTCTGCGCAGGCGCGGCGGCCGGCTTCTTTGCCTTGCTCATCGCGACCTTCCGGTTCTTGGCCCGATGGCGGCTGGCGACCTTCTTGGTCGGCGCGACCTTGGTAGTTACCGTCGTGGTAGCCGTGGCCTTGGGACCTTTGGTGACGATGGTTTTGGTCGATTTCGCCGCTGGGGCGGTCGACGCGGCCAGCGCCGGCGTCGCGATGAATGCGGCGGCGACGACCGACGCGATCAGTCTTTTCATGGTTTCTCCTGTCCCCGGCGAGTTGTGCCGGCGGCCGTGAGTTAGGCTTCCACTGGTCTCACCTCCGTGGCGGCAGGGTTAAATCAAGTTCATCGGCCTTGACGGTGATTGTCTTGCGGGACGGGCGCGACTCGCTACGCTTCGCCACCGATGATCGCCCAAAAGACCCGCTATGCGCTTCGCTCGTTGCTGTTCCTCGCGGAGGAGCAGGGCGGCGCGCCGGTACAGCTCGGCCGAATCGCCGAAACACAGCGCGTGCCGCCGAAATATCTTGAGCTGATCATGCTCGATTTGAAGAAGGCGGGCCTGGTCAAAAGCTCGCGCGGCCCTCGCGGGGGATATCAGCTGGCCCGTCCGGCCGAGCAGATCTCATTCGGGGAAATCGTCAGGACGATGGAAGGTCCAATCGGCCTCGTGTCCTGCGCCAGCGTCAACTTCTATGCCCCGTGCGGGGACTGTCATGACGAGGCGACGTGTGCGATCCGCCGGGCATTCACCATCCTCCGCGACCAGAGCACCGCCGTCCTGGACGGGATCACTTTGGCGCAAGGCGCCGAATGGGAAGACCGCCTGACCGTCTGACTTAGTTGGGCGCGAACAGCGTGAAGCGGTCGTCAACCGGTGAATAGTGGGAGGATGACTGTTTGGTCATCGTTCCGGGATTGATGTCGTGAACCGCGTGGGACGTGGCGGCAATCGCGGCGACCGGAACCGATAACAGAGCGGCCAGCGCAAGATCGCCAAGGAAATGGCGGGAAATCATTGGGATACTCCAGTTCCATCATCACGCGAGCGTGCCCGCGCACTTGAAGTCTAAGACGAAACAGCCTGCAGCAAGTTCCCATCGTTGCGTTCCACGAACGACAGGCTGTTGGCCGGCCGGACGACGGCACCCGCAATTTGCGGCGCGCGTGCAAAGCGCTAGAGAGCTGGCATGTCGACTTTCACTATCGACACCGCGACGAGCCGTGCCACTCCATCGCCGGTGCCGGGCAAGCGGACGACCGCGCCGGCCATCCGCGCGCGCAAATCCGATGGCGCGACGGCCGAACCGATCGTGATGCTCACCGCCTACACCATGCGCATGGCGCAGCTGCTCGACCCCCATTGCGAGATGCTGCTGGTCGGCGACAGCCTCGGCCAGGTGATTTACGGGCTGCCGTCGACGATCCCGGTCACGATCGAGATGATGTGCGCCCACGGAGCAGCCGTCGTGCGCGGCAGTTGGCATGCGCTGGTTGCCGTCGACATGCCCTTCGGGACCTATGAGCAATCGCCCCAGCAGGCCTTCGGCAATGCATCGCGGATCATGAAGGAAACGGGCTGCGCCGCGGTGAAGCTGGAAGGCGGCGCCGCGATGGCGCCCACCATCGAATTCCTCGTGCAGCGCGGGATTCCGGTCATCGGGCACGTCGGCCTGACCCCGCAGGCGGTCAACACGCTCGGTGGCTACGGCGCACGAGGGCGCGAGAATGCGGAGCAGCACAAGATCCTGTCCGATGCCCGCGCCGTCGATGAGGCGGGAGCATTCTGCATCGTCGTCGAAGGTGTGCTCGAAGGGCTGGCCGATGATATTACGGCCGCGGTGGCTGCTCCGGTGATCGGGATCGGCGCCTCCGCCAACTGCGATGGGCAGGTTCTGGTCACCGACGATATGCTCGGGATGTTTGAGCGCACGCCACGCTTCGTGAAACGCTATGACGATCTCGCGACGCGTATCGCCGAAGCGGCGCGCACCTACGCCGAGGAAGTGCGCGGCCGCCGCTTTCCAACGCCGGATCAGACGTACCGGCCCAAAGCCTGACTGAGTCTCTTTGCGTTTGCCGCCGCAGACGCTAGACGATGCGCCGCCAGCTTCCGTTCATCATTGGTGGGGGAGGGAAGCGACCGGCGTTTGACCCCCTTGCGAGCCGACTGAGGAACCTTCTTGGCGCAGCCCCCGGAAATCAGCGATACCTTCGTTCGCGAGGTCGACGAGAATCTGCGTCGCGACCAGGTCGAGGACTTCTTCAAGCGATATGGCGGCTGGCTCGCTGCCGCCGTCGTCCTGTTTCTTGTCGCCAGCGGCGGGTTCATCTGGTGGAAGCAGCATCAGGTGAAGGAGAATGAAGCGCGGGTCGAAAAACTCGCGCAAGCCTACACCGACATCGCCTCCGGCAAGGTGGCGCAGGCGCCCCAGCAATTTGAGGAACTGTCGAAGAAGGGCAGCAAGGCCGTCCGCGCCACCGCCATGTTTGCGCGCGCCGCGGTGGCCTTGCAGCAAGGCGATCCGAAACAAGCCGCCAGCATCTATCAGACGATCAGCGGCGACAGCGGTTTCCCGCAGCCTTACCGCGACGCGGCACTGATCCGGCAGACGTCGCTTCAGTTCGACCAGTTGCAGCCGCAAGAGGTGATTGCGCGGCTGCAGCCGCTGGCCAAGCCGGGGGAGCCCTGGTTCGGCACCGCGGGGGAGATGACGGCGCTGGCGCTCATCAAGCAGAACAAGAAACAGGAAGCCGGACAGCTGTTCTTTGCGATCGCCAAGGACAGCAGCGTTCCCCAAGCCATTCGCGCGCGGGCGGTACAGGTCGCCGGTTCGCTCGGCGTCGACGCCAGCAGCGCGCTTCCGCCTCAGGCCCTATAGGACCAGCATGACCAGATCCACGTTTACCCGGACTTCCCTGCTGCTCGCAGCGACTCTGGCCGCGAGCGGCTGCGGCATCCTCAAGAAAGGGAAGGGACCGAGCACCCCGGTTCTGGGGCAGCGAATTGCCGTCCTCAGTGGCGAAGGCGACGTGGCCGTCGATCCCGAAACCGCGGCGCTGCCGATGACTTTGCCGGCAGCGACCGCCAATACGGAATGGACGCAGTCCGGAGGCAATTCCGTCAAGTCGATGGGACAGCTGGCCCTTGGCCAGTCGCTCACCCGCGCGTTCAGCGTTCAGGCCGGACGCGGCAATTCCCTGACGGCCCGGCTGGCGGCCGCGCCGATCGTCGCCGGCGGGCGCGTTTACACGATTGACACGCTGGGCTCGGTGCGCGCCTTCGACGCGGCCACCGGAAGCCAGGTTTGGGCGAGCCAGACGCCGACCGAGCGCAACAATCAGGCGTCGCTGTACGGCGGCGGAATCGCTTACGCCAATGGCCGCATCTTCGCGACCAACGGTCTCGGCTTTGTCGCAGCGCTCGATGAGCGCAACGGCGGGATCGTCTGGCAGGTCCGCCCGGGCGGACCGCTGCGCGGCGCCCCGACCGTCGCCAACGATGCGGTCTATGTCATTAGTCAGGATAACCAGATTTACTCGCTGAAGGCGGCGGATGGCTCGACCAACTGGTCGCAGCAGGCCTCGCTGGAAGTGGCCGGCGTGTTCGGCTCGGCGTCTCCCGCGGTTGGCCAAGGCACTGTGGTCGCGGGCTTTTCCTCGGGCGAGCTCAATGCCTATCGCTACGAGAATGCCCGGCAGGTGTGGCAGGACGCCCTGCAGCGCACCAGCATCCGCACCAGCGTTTCTTCGCTGAACGACATCGATGCCGACCCGGTGATCGACAGCGGCCAGGTGATTGCGATCGGACAGGGCGGCCGCATGGTCGCGCTCGAATTGACGAGCGGGCAGCGCCAGTGGGAACTGAACGTCGCCGGCATTGCGACGCCCTGGGTCGCGGGGGACTGGATCTTCGTCGTCACCGACGATGCCAAACTCATTTGCGTCTACCGGCAGAACGGCCACATCCGGTGGATCAGCCAGCTACCGCAATTCCAGAAGGCGAAATCCAAGAAGGGCGAGATCGACTATTCGGGCCCAGTCCTGGCTGGTGGCCGCCTGATCGTGACTGGCTCGAACGGCGCGTTGATCTACGCCGACCCGACTACCGGCGCGGTGCAGAGCCAGACCAGCATCGGCGCACCGATCAGCCTCTCGCCGGTGGTGGCGAACTCGACGCTGTACATCCTCGACGACCGCGCCCGGCTGACCGCGTTCCGCTAAGCCCCTCGCAGCGCCCGCGCGGCGCTGCTATCGGCCCGTCATGCCCTTACCGACCGTTGCTATCGTCGGCCGACCCAACGTCGGCAAATCGACCCTGTTCAACCGGCTGGTTGGCAAGCGCCTCGCGCTGGTCGACGACCGGCCGGGCGTGACGCGCGACCGCCGCGAAGGCGATGCAAGCCTGCTCGGGCTGGAATTCCGCATCATCGACACGGCCGGATTCGAGGATGAGGATCCCCACTCGCTGCCCGGCCGCATGCGCCAACAGACCGAAGCGGCGGTTCGCGATGCGGATGCCGCATTGTTCATGGTCGATGCGCGCGACGGCCTGACGCCGCTCGACGAAGAAATCGGCCGCTGGCTGCGCGCGGAAAAGACGCCGGTCATCGTCGTCGCCAATAAGGCCGAAGGACGCGCTGCCGAATCCGGCATCTTCGAGGCGTTCCGGCTCGGCCTTGGCGATCCGGTCGCGCTCAGCGCCGAGCACGGCGAGGGGATGGCCGACCTGTTCGCGGCGCTCCAGCCGATGGTCGAGCGTGAGGAAGTCGAGCAAGCCGAAGACGACGACGACGCGCCGCTGAAGATCGCCATTGTCGGCCGCCCGAACGCCGGCAAATCGACCCTCGTCAACCGCTTGCTCGGCGAGGAGCGGATGATCACCGGTCCCGAGGCCGGGATCACCCGCGATTCGATCAGCCTGCAGTGGGAATGGAACGGCAATCCGGTCCAGCTTGTCGATACCGCCGGCCTGCGCAAGCGCGCCAAGGTCGACGACAAGCTCGAGCGGCTGTCCGCCGCCGATACCCGCCGCGCGATCGACTATGCCGAGGTCGTCGTCCTGCTCCTGGACGCCACGCGCGGGCTCGAATCGCAGGATCTGCGCATCGCTTCGCAAGTGATCGACGAGGGCCGCGCGCTGATCCTGGCGCTTAACAAATGGGATGTGGCCGAGCACGCCTCGTCACTGTTCAACGGCGTCAAAGCCGCGCTGGAGGAGGGACTGTCCCAGCTTCGCAACGTGCCGTTACTGACCGTCTCGGCGAAGACCGGCAAGGGTACCGACATGATCTTGAAGGTCGCCTTCGAAATGCGCGAGGCGTGGAGCCGGCGCGTGCCCACGGGTGAGCTCAACCGCTGGTTCGAGCGCGCCATCGACGCCAACCCGCCGCCCGCGCCAAAGGGCCAACGGATCAAGCTTCGCTACATTACCCAGGTCAAGAATCGGCCGCCAAGCTTCGTCGTGTTCGGCAACCGCACCGATGAGCTGCCGGACAGCTACCGGCGCTACCTGCTGAACGCGATGCGCCGCGACCTCGACCTTGGCGCGATCCCCTTGCGGCTCGAATTCCGCGGCCGCAGCAACCCGTTCGATCGTGGCCGCCGGTAGTCCGTAAGGCAAAGTTTACCCTTTTCTGCCACTTCGATCTCAAGGATTTGAGGAGCGCTTGGTGGCCGAACCGGCTCAGGACATTGTCGATTGGGTGAATTTCGAGAAGGGGCGGGCGGAGCTCGGCCCGGGATTCATCCGCATCCTCAGCTATTTCAAAGAGGATGGGGTGAAGTCGATCGGCCAGATCGAGCAGGCGATGCGTGACGAGAATACGGTCGCGTTGGTAATGCCATCGCACACGCTGAAAGGCGAAGCGCGTCAGCTTGGCGCCGAGCCGCTGGCCAAGGTCGCCGAGCTGATCGAGACGACCGCGCGTTTCTGTATCGAATCGCGCCGCTTCCCGGACGAACTGGTGCCGGAAGTCGTGCAACTGCGGACGCTATTCGATCAAACCGTCGAGTTGTTCGAAAAAGCGACCAATCCTCTGATGCAGCGCGCGCCGGCGACCGGCTTCGGCCGCAAGGTTAGCAACCAGGGTTTCGGGCGGATCTAGTCGCCTTCGGCCGCTTCGGACTGCAGCTGGATGTAATTCTGCAGGCCCATCCGCGAAATCATTTCAAACTGCGTTTCCAGGAAATCGATGTGCTTCTCCTCGTCCGCCAGGATTGAGCGGGCGAGATCGCGCGTCACGTAGTCGCGCACCGTCTCCGCGTGGGCGACGAGTTCACGGTAGAGCGCGGCACCCTGATGCTCGGCCTCGAGATCGGCTCTCAGGACCTGTTCGACATTCTCACCGATCCGCAAGCGGCCCAACGCCTGGAAATTCGGCAGGCCGTCGAGGAACAGGATGCGCTCCGCCAGGCTGTCGGCGTGCTTCATCTCGTCGATGGATTCGTGCCGCTCATATTCGGCGAGCTTCTTGACGCCCCAATTGTCGAGCATCCGGTAATGCAGCCAATATTGATTGATCGCGGTCAGCTCTTCCTTGAGCGCATCGTTGAGCAGCTCGATGACCCTCGGATCACCCTTCATCTTCCGTCTCCCGCGTCGCTGAGCGGCGGATGCGCTGTCAGGGTTTGCTGGTCAAGTCAGGCGACGAGCTTGAGCGCGGGCCGGTTGCCGCGCTCCTCGTCGATGATCTCCTGCGCGTAATGGAGGCAGCAGCCGCATTGCACTTCGCAGCCCTGGCGGGCGTAGGCCGCTTCGGGCGTGCCGCATCCGGCGCGCGCCGCCTTGCGGACTTCGCTCTCGGTGATGCGATTGCAGACGCACACGATCATGGACTCGCATTACACGATAATGCGACACATTCGCAACTAGATTCAGCCGCGCAAATATTTGCGGGTGATGAAGGCCGTCGGCCAGCCGACCAATGCGATGTGCGCGAACAGCTGCGTCGCAATCGACAGGGTGGAGGGCGGCCAGGCAGCGGGGAAGCGGAGCGGCACGACGATCAGGTCGAGAACGCCGTACGTGATCAGCCCGTAGAGCAAGCCGGATACCCATGGATTGTCGAGCAGCCGCGGGATCGCGCGTGCCGACACGACAAACACGGCGACCATGATCGCCATCAGTCCGAAATGGACGGCCAAGCCGAGTACCGCGCCCGCACTGCCCATGTCGGTCGCGCTTGGAAACGGGCCGGACCCGACGAAACGAAGCATGTTGCCGACGTCCTTGCCGCGCGAAACGGTAAGGATGATCGCAAGCAGGATATCGAGCGTGCCGCACAGCAATGTCGCGAGCACGATCGGTTTCACAATCGAGCGTTGCATGTCTTCCCCCCTCAGCGCTGATCCTTGCGTATCACGAGCTTCAGTCCTGACCACATGTCATCGACCG
>Ga0207678_10004887_pt1 | contig 12041 bp, 13 predicted proteins | sample KBSC63metaG_FD_184319 | JGI IMG/M metagenome (GOLD analysis project Ga0207678, IMG submission 184319) | Corn rhizosphere microbial communities from Kellogg Biological Station, Michigan, USA - KBS C6-3 metaG (SPAdes) (version 2) | ecosystem: Host-associated > Plants > Roots > Rhizosphere > Soil ... | reverse complement strand
TTGCGATAAACGCCCATGATCTCGCCCTCATCGTCGATCATGGCGAGCGAATTGTAATGATGATGGCCGTCGCGCTCGAAGAAGCTGGCGGGGATATAGACGCCCTCCGCCTTCGCCACCTTGCGCATTTCCTGCACGGCGGGATGCTCGTCCAGGGGCAGGGCCCTGGCGAAGAGCTCCTCCTCCTCGACCTTGCAGAAATAGTGGCCTTCGAACAGTTCGGGCGGCAGGACGATCTTCGCGCCGCGCGCCGCTGCCTTGACCACATGGCCCGCGACCATTTCGATATTGTCCGCCCGATCGTCGGAAAAGGCGAGCTGGAGCGCGGCAACGGTAATCTTGGTCATCGGTTATACCCTAAAGACGAATGCCCATGCGGGCCGCAATGGCGACGGTCAGGAGATAGAGCAGGATCGTGACCGCGCAACCCGCGATCAGCGCGGGCGCGAAGGAAACGCCGCGGCGCAGCAACATGGGGATCAGCAGGAACATGGGCAGGGAAGGGATGACGAAATAGAATGTGGCCTCCGCATGGCGGGCCATATTCTCCACGTCCGGCCTGTCGTTCCACAGCCATATCATCCCCAGCACCGAAATCAGCGGCAACGACGCGATCAGCGCGCCCAGCCCCGGATACCGCCGCGACACCACCGACACGATGGCGATGATGATCCCGGAAAGGAGCGCCCGCAGCGCCAGCATCGCGCTCATTCAGGCCGACGGCATCTGCTGGCTGCAACAATGGAAGCTGCCGCCGCCCGACAGGATCGCATCGCTGGGCAACCCGACAATCTCCCGATCAGGGAAGAAGGGTTTGAGGGCATCGAGAGCCGCCTGGTCATTGGGCTGGCCATAAATGGGCACGATGACGGCAGCATTGCCGACAAAGAAATTCATGTAGCTCGCCGGAATGGCCTCCCCATCCACGATCACCCGGCCGGGGGAGGGGATGGAGGCGATGTCGACCCCGAACGCCCTGGCCCGCGCCCACGCATCGGCATAGACGGCCGCATTGGGATCATCCTCCGTGCTCGCTTCGGGCAGCGCCAGCACGCCCGGCGCCACGAAGCGGGCCAGATTGTCGACATGCCCGTCGGTATGGTCGTTGAGCAGGCCGTCGCCCAGCCACAGCATGTCGGACAGCCCCAGCGATCCCGCCAGCAGGGTTTCGATCTTTCCCCGGTCCAGTTCGGGGTTGCGATTGGGGTTGAGCAGGCATTGCTCGGTCGTCACGAACAGGCCCGTGCCATCGGTGTCGACCGCGCCTCCTTCGAACACCCAATTCTGGGTCGATGTGGGCAATCCCGTCGTCGCCGCCAGCCGCGCGCCTATATCCTCGTCGCCCGGCATCCGATATTTGCCGCCCCAGCCGTTGAAGCCGAAGTCCACCAGCGCCCTTTCCCGGCCCCGCATCACCGCGATGGGTGCCGTATCGCGAAGCCACACATCGCCCAGCCTGTGCACGACAACGGCAACCCCAGGCGCCACCAGGGTGCGAGCGGCCTCCGCATCGCCCTCATTGGCGCAGACCAACCGCACCTCCTCGCCCTTGCCGCCGGCATGCAGCGCGCTGGCAAAATCAGCGATCTGCCGCCGCGCACCCTCGAACGCGCCGGGCCATTCCTCGGCAGAGGTGGGAAAGCCGATCCAGCTCCACTCGTGCGGCGCCCATTCGGCGGGCATACGGAAAGTCATGGGCCTGGCTCCTGATTGCAAGCTGTCCTCCGCGCCCTCTACAGGATCGCGTTGCGCATTCCATAGGCATTATGATGAACGGCCTATTTGGGTGGGAAGGGGACCCGTTGAAGGAACACGACAGCGTTTGCGGAAATGGGTGGTTTTCAGTCAGTCAGTTTTTGGAGACATGATCGGCGATAGCTGACCTTGCGCGATAAAAATCGTTCGGCAGCAATCGCCCCATTTGGGCCGTTCGGAGCGCCAAAATCGACGCTCCGTTATGGCTGGCCTACATCCTGATCACCTCACGAGATCGTCTTGCGTCCGCTGAGTGCTGCTGCAATCATCAGTCCGCCGATCAGGGAGATATGCTCAAGAACAACGTAGAACTCGAAGGTGCGGTTCGGCTCGGACATCTGCCAGAAGGGATGGGCGATAGGTATCGTGAGTGCCAGAAACACCCCTAGCGCTCCAGCACCGAGCCATGCGAAACGGTCTATGATTATGAGCGTCGAGCCGCCGATCTGGACAATTGTAACCGCCAACGCGAACAGTGCTGCCGGTTCAAGACCGACCATTTCCATCTCAATGATTTTCCCGGAAAAATCGAAGATGCCAGCGAGACCTGCGCTCCAGAAAACAAATGTCAGGACCGTGCGCGCCAGAAAGTTGAACCAGCGGGATGTGAGGATGCGGTGGATTGCGATGGGCATATGTTCCTGTCTCCTTTCATAGCGTCGTGCAGAGCCTTTCCCCGACGACGCAGGGTTAGGCGCAGAGGCCAGGAAGAAGCCGGGCTAAGCCGGCCGCAGGAGACACCACCCTGCAACTCATTTTTCGCGCGTCGGCGACATAGCTGCGAGAGCTTAATTGGGAAAAGGGACAAATTGTCCTACCACTCGGGCATAAGTTCCATGTCGGCTCGCCACTGGATTTCGTCATTCACTATTCGACCCGCCATCGAAGTGAATGACGGGCATCATTGTTCGGATTGTCTGAGAGAAGTGACAGGGATTGGTCGACAGCCGTGGGGAAGATCAACCATGACATCCCGCTCATGATGCGTGCCCAATCGGCAACAACGGGTTCAAAAAACATCCTATTTCTTCAACGGAGCGTAATCCGACCTGTCCTACTCGGTGTCGGCCAGACTATCGCGGCATCGCTCTTTGAAACGTCCGACAGATTGTTTCCTCACGCATACGCGCGCGCAGGCACGCGCGCGCATATGGTGTGAACTTCGGCGCCACATTTTGCAAAAAATGGCGGAAAACCGTTATTTCCCCGCTCGGCTCCTGTCGCGGATTGCCCGGAACTCGTCGCCCGGCATCCAATTGGGCCAATCGGTCGTATTCGCCAGCGCACGCCCCACATCATAATAGAGCTTCAGGTCCGCCTTCACCCCGCTCCAATCCCATTTGGGATCATATTCATCCTTGGGGCCGTGATAATGATGCTCCTCATAATCCTTCGCGGCCCTGGCGCCCGCCGCGGGGCCGCCCTTCACCAGATCCTGGCCGCCTTCGAAATAGAGCATCGGCACGCCATGCTTGGCGAAGCTGAAATGGTCGGAGCGATAGTAAAAGCCCTTTTCCGGCGTCGGCTCCAGGCTGGCCACCCGTTTTTGCGCCGCCAGCGCGCGGTCGAGATAGGCATCGAGCTGTGACTTGCCCTTGCCGATCACCACGACATTCTTCGCAAGGCCCGCCATGCTGAGCGCGTCCATATTGACCCCGCCGACCGTCCGGCTGAGCGGAAACACGGGATGATCGCCATAATAGGCTGACCCCAGCAGGCCCGATTCCTCGGCCGTCACGGCCAGGAAAACCTGGCTGCGGTCGGTCGGTCCGGCCTTCACATTGGCTTCTGCCAGAGCCACCAGCGCCGCCGTCCCGGTCGCGTTGTCGATGGCGCCGTTGCAGATGTCGTCGCCGTCGGGCGCTGCCTCGCAATGGCCCAGATGATCCCAATGCGCCGCATAGAGGACATATTCGTCAGGCCGCGCCTTGCCGGGGAGCAGCGCCACGACATTTTTCGAGCTATGTTTGCGGATGGCATTGTCGAATGAGACGCTGGCCTTCACATTCCTGAGCGGAACCGCCCTGAAGCCACGCTTCCTCGCCGCCGCCATCAGCGTGTCGAGGTTCAGGCCCGCACTCGCCATCAGCGCCGCGGCCTTGTCCTTCTGGATCCATCCAATGGCGGCCGACTGGTTGGCATTGCCATTGGCGCTGTCGGCGACATGCTGGGCGCCGGTCCAGCTCGACTGCACGACATTCCAGCCATAGGCGGCGGGCACGGTATCATGCACGATGATCGCCGCCGCCGCGCCCTGCCGGGCGGCCTCCTCGAACTTGTAGGTCCAGCGGCCATAATAGGTCATCGCCCGCCCGTTGAACGGGCCGCGCAGCGTCGGGGTCTGGTAATCGGGATCGTTCACCAGGATGACGACCGTCTTGCCCTTCACATTGACGCCGGCATAATCGTTCCACTTCTTTTCCGGCGCATTGATGCCATAGCCGACGAAGACGACCGGGCTGTCCTTCACATCGATGTGCGGCTGGCCGGTGCGGTAGGTGGCGATCACCATTTCAGGCCCGTAACTGGCCGAAACCGCCGTCTTGCCGCCGGTGAAGCGCAGCGGCGACACATTCTTCGCGTCGATCTCGACCAGGGGCACGTCCTGGAACCAGCTTCCCTTGTTGCCGGGCTTCAGCCCCAGGGCCTCGAAACGCTGCACCAGATAGGCGAGGGTCTTCTCCTCCCCCACCGTTCCCGGCGCGCGGCCTTCATAGGCGTCGGAGGATATCTCCTTCACCACTTCCTTCATCGTCTCGATCGAAGGACCGCCGACGGAGGAGGCCGCCATCGCCGCGCCCCCACTGGCAAGGGCGATGAGAGAGGTGAGGAAAAGCGCGCGCATGGCAAGGCCTTTGAAAAGACTGCGAATGCGCCGTTGATGCCAGTTGGCCGGCCATCAAACAAGCGGGGAGGGCAAACAAGCTGGATGGGCAAACAAACGGAGCGCTCCAACAAGCCGGGCGGGCAAATAAAAAAGGCGGCCCCGAAGGACCGCCTTCCTGAATGTCTCGCCGGAAGCGAAACCGGATCAGCGCGAATAGAATTCGACGACCAGATTGGGTTCCATCTTCACCGGATAGGGCACTTCGTCCAGCGTCGGCACGCGGACATAGGTGACCTTGGCAGCGCCATCCGCGACGACATAGTCGGGGATGTCACGCTCGGGCAGGCTCTGGGCTTCCAGGACCAGCGCCATTTCCTGCGCCTTCTTGCCCAGGGTGATCTCATCGCCCGGCTTCACCAGGCGCGACGCGATGTTGCACTTCACGCCGTTCACATAGACGTGGCCATGCGAAACCAGCTGGCGCGACGACCAGATGGTCGGGGCGAACTTGGCGCGATAGACGACGGCGTCCAGACGGCGCTCCAGCAGGCCGATCAGGTTCTGGCCGGTGTCGCCCTTCATGCGCGCGGCTTCGGTGTAGTTCTTCTTGAACTGCTTTTCGGTGATGTCGCCATAATAGCCCTTCAGCTTCTGCTTGGCGCGCAGCTGAATGCCATAATCGGACATCTTGCCCTTGCGGCGCTGGCCGTGCTGGCCGGGGCCATATTCACGCTTGTTGACCGGGCTCTTCGGGCGGCCCCAGATGTTCTCGCCCATGCGGCGGTCGAGTTTGTACTTTGCGCTTGAACGCTTCGACATGATATGGTCCTAGACAATTGCTTCAACGTTGTTCCCGGTATCGCCTGCGATCCGTATTTCAGGGGCAGGGCCACCGCTTCACCGGGATGCGGAGCCAATCGCGAAGCGGCGCCTATGGCGAAGGGCGCGGGGCATGTCAACCCTCGACAGCCTGGCGTTCCGGCCTTAGGTGAGCGGGCCATGAACCCCGAAAGCTACACGACCATGGCCGAAGTCCGCGCGGGCGTGGATGAACTCGACCGCCAGCTTGTCGCCCTGCTTGCCCGCCGTTTCGCTCATATGCGCGCCGCTGCCCGCATCAAGCCGGATCGCGGCGCCGTCCGTGACGAAGCGCGCAAGGCGGAGGTCATAGCCAATGCACAGGCCGAAGCAGAGCGTCTCGGCATTCCCGCCGATGTGGTCGGGGCGCTGTGGGAAATGTTGGTCGAAGCGTCGATCGCTTATGAAATGAACGAGTTCGATCGGCTCAGGAGCTAGAATCGCAACGTAGTTCAGCGCGCGCGGGGATGGCCCAGTGCGGACAGGACGCCGCGCAAGGTCCGAACCTCAAGATGGTTCCAGCCGGGCTTGGTCAGCAGGTTCCGCAGGGTTCGCTTGGTCGCGGGCGCCCGGTCCGGCGGGAAGAAATAGCCGGCCCCTTCCAGCAGCGTCTCGAACTGCGCGATCATCCCCTCCAGCTCCGCCTGCGGCGCCGGCTCGCCCAGATCGACCACGGTCGGCTGCTCCAGCAAAGCCTGTTTCGACCACTCATAGGCGCACAGGATCACCGCCTGCGCCAGGTTGAGCGATCCGAATTCCGGATTGATCGGCACCGTCAGTATCTTCCGCGCCAGCGCCACATCCTCGGTCTCCAGCCCCGATCGCTCAGGCCCAAAGACGAAAGCGGATCGTCCCGCGGCGCCGTGGATTTCCCGTGCCGCCTCTTCGGGCGTCACAACAGGCTTGGTCACGCCCCGCTTGCGCACGGTCGTCGCATAGACATGCGCGCAATCGGCCACGGCGTCGGCCAGCGTCTCGAACACTTCCGCCTTGTCCAGCACCGCATCGGCGCCTGCCGCAGACGGCCCGGCATCGGGATTGGGCCAGCCGTCGCGAGGCGACACCAGCCGCATTTCGGTCAGCCCGAAATTCAGCATGGCCCGCGCCGCCTTGCCGATATTCTCGCCAAGCTGCGGGCGAACGAGCACGATGACAGGGGGAGGGGGAGAGTCGGCCAGAGCCTCAATCACTCCCCACCTCCTTCACCGTGGAGGCGAAATCCTCGAAATCCCGCGCATCGGTGAAGTCCTTGTACACGCTGGCGAAGCGGATATAGGCGACGCTGTCGAGGCGTTTCAGCCCTTCCATCACCATCTCCCCGATGGCGCGTGCAGGAACCTCGCCGTCGCCCGAAGTCTCCAGTTGCCGCTGGATGCCGGAAATCAGCTTCTCCAGCCGGCTTGGATCGATCGGCCGTTTTCGGGAGGCGATGCCGATGGAGCGCGCCAGCTTGTCGCGGTCAAAGGCTTCCTTGCGCCCCTCGCTCTTCACCACCCAGATATCGCGAAGCTGAATCCGCTCGAAGGTGGTGAAGCGCGCACCGCAGGCTTCGCATTGCCGCCGGCGACGGATGGCGGCGCCATCCTCCGTCGGGCGGCTGTCCTTCACCTGGCTGTCGTCATGGGCGCAGAAGGGGCAACGCAAGGGCGCTTACCCTTCGTAGATCGGGAAGCGGGCGCAGAGGGCGGAAACGCGCTCGCGGACATTGGCTTCCACGGCGGCATCGCCATGCTCGCCATGATCGCGCAGCCCTTCCAGAACATCCGCGATCATGTCGCCAATCGCCTCGAACTCCGCAACGCCGAACCCGCGCGTCGTTCCCGCAGGGGAACCGACCCGTATACCGCTGGTCTTGGTCGGCGGCAGCGGGTCGCCCGGCACGCCATTCTTGTTGCAGGTGATGAAGCTGCGCTCCAGCGCCTCGTCCGCATCCTTGCCCGAAATGCCATAGGGGCGCAGGTCGATCAGGGCGAGGTGCGTGTCGGTGCCGCCGGAAACGACCGCCAGGCCGCGCTGCTCCAGCTTTGAGGCCAGCGCCTTCGCATTGGTGACGATCGCCTGGGCGTAGGTCTTGAATTCAGGCCGCAGCGCTTCGCCGAAGGCGACCGCCTTCGCCGCGATCACATGCATCAGCGGCCCGCCCTGAAGGCCGGGGAACACCGCCGAATTGATCTTCTTCGCAATGGCCTCGTCATCGGTCAGGATCATGCCGCCACGCGGGCCACGCAGCGTCTTGTGCGTGGTGGTGGTCACGACATGGGCGTGGCCGAAGGGCGTCGGATGCGCACCGCCGGCCACCAGGCCTGCAAAATGCGCCATATCCACCATCAGCAGTGCGCCGACCTTGTCCGCGATCGCGCGGAAGCGGGCGAAGTCGAGGTGGCGGGGATAGGCCGAACCGCCCGCGATGATCAGCGTCGGCTTGGCCTCGATCGCCTGCGCCTCCAGCGCGTCATAGTCGATGAGGTGAGTATCCTCGCGCACGCCATATTGCACGGCATTGTACCATTTGCCCGACAGCGCGGGCTTGGCGCCATGGGTCAGGTGCCCGCCGGCATCCAGCGACAGGCCCATGATGGTGTCGCCCGGCTTCGTCAGCGCCAGCATCACCGCGCCGTTCGCCTGAGCGCCCGAATGGGGCTGCACATTGACGAAGCCGCAATTGAAGATTTCCTTCGCCCGGTCGATGGCCAGCTGCTCGACTTCATCGGAAGGCGCGCAGCCCTGATAATAGCGCTTGCCCGGATAGCCTTCGGCATATTTGTTGGTGAAGACGCTGCCCTGCGCCTCCAGCACCGCCCTGGACACGATATTTTCCGAAGCGATCAGCTCGATCTGGTTCTGCTCGCGCTTCAGTTCCCTGGTGACGCCCGCGAAGACCGCCGGATCGGCATCGGCCAGGCTGCGCGTGAAATAGCCTTCGGAACGAATGTCCGACAGGGCGGGCTGGGTGAGGGTGGCGGTGCTCATAGGGCAGGCTCCTTAAAGCGCGGGCTGGGAGAGTTTCTCGACACGGCCGGCATGGCGGCCACCGCCGAAATCGGTGGAAAGAAAGGCGGAGACGCAGGCCTTGGCCATGTCCACGCCGGTCAGGCGCGCGCCCATGGCCAGGACGTTGGCGTCATTATGCTCGCGGCTGAGCGCGGCCGACAGCGGCTCCGACACCAGCGCGCAGCGACAGGCAGGGTTGCGATTCACGGCAATGGAAATGCCGATGCCCGATCCGCACAGCGCGATGCCGCGTTCGGCAGCACCGGAAGCCACCGCCGTCGCGAGCTTGTAACCAAAGTCGGGATAATCCACCCGGTCCGCAGTCGCCGGACCCAGATCGTCGACCTCATGCCCTTCAGCGCGCAGCCAATCGGCAAGTTCCGCCTTCAGATCGACGGCGGCATGGTCGGAGGCGATAGCGATTTTCACGGCAAATTCGTCCTGTCACGCAAAAGGTGATTCGTTCCCGCGCCTCATAGGGGCTGATCCGCGATATTGCCACAGTCCACCCGCCCACCTATGGCCTGCTTCATGGCTGGCACGATTTTATCGATATTGATGCTCGCGGGCATGGCGCTGACCGGCGGCGGCATATACGCCATCGCGAAGCGGGGCGACCGCAAGCGTGGCACGCTGATGATCCTGGCCGGGCTGGTGATGTTCGCCAATGTCGCCATTTCCGCCATTCCGGGGCCGGACCTGTCGCTGCCGGGACATGGCCGCTAGGCGCGAAGTGCCACCGCGGTCAGCAAATCAGTCTGGGTAATCAGGCCGCACAGCATCCGGTCGTCGTCCACCACAATCGCCTCGCGCCGCGCTCCGCCGGTCAGGGGCCGCAGCAGCGCCGCCACCGGCGTATCGGCATGCACCACATAGGGCGCAGAGGCGATGTCGCGCACCCGCTCCCCCTGGCGCGCCAGGTCCAGGGGTCCGACCACGCCCTGCACGCGCCCGGATCTGTCCAGCACCGGCAAGGACAATAGCTGCCTCAGGTGGAGCAGTTCCCGCGCCTCGGCCACCGGCCGGTCTTCTTGGACGGAGATGACGTCCCGCGACATGATCTCGCCGCATGTCAGCCGGCCATGCGCCCTTTCGGCGGCGCGCATTTCCGCGTCATGCAGAACCATCTGCAAATCGGCCGCATCCACGTCCAATGTCTCGCCATAGGCGTGCAACGCCTCCTCGACGTCCTGTTCCGACGGCGTGCGCAGGACCGGCGCAGGATCGCTGGTGCCATGGGCGCTGGACGCCTTCGGCACGATATGCGGATAATTATGTCCGGCTATCCGATGGAAGATGATCGCCACCGTCACCAGCAACGCGGTGTTCACCGCCACCGGCACAAAAGCGAACATATAGCCGGGCGCCCCGTGGGTGGCGCCCAGCACCGTCGACAGTGCTACCGCTCCACCCGGAGGATGAAGGCACCGGAAGAGCGACATCGCACCAATTGCGCAACCCACGGCCAATGCGGCGGCGATGGTGGGATCGGGTATCAGTTTCGCCACGGTGATCCCGGCCAGGGCCGACACCACATTGCCGCCAAAGACCGACCATGGCTGGGCCAGCGGACTGGCCGGCACGGCAAAGAGCAGCACGGCCGAGGCGCCCATGGGCGCAACCAGCAGCGGGTGGGCGATCCCGTTACCCAGCATCAGCCCGCACAGCAGGCCGGTAATGGCGATGCCGCCAATGGCGCCGCTCGCCGCCTTCAACCGATCCAGAAAACCCGGCCCCGCCGGAGCGGGAACGAAGGCGCTGTAATAACGGCTCCAGATCAGCCGGGATTCATTCTTCTGCTCACTCATCGCGCTTGGCGGCTAGATCGCACAGACCATCAGGCCAAGCGCAAAATTCCTCTGCCACCTCAACCCCAACTTCTCAGCGACAGCTTCCCTCTTGCGTGCGTGACCGTTGCAGGGCCTGACCCAAGGCGCGAAAAGAAAAGGGGCCGCCGGAGCAGCCCCTGAAACTTCAGCATCGGGCCGGGCTCACCGAATGGGCGAATCGGGCGACAGGCGCATGTCGAGATAGTTGTCGACCGACTTCATGAGCTGCTCCAGCTCATGCTCGAAAAAGTGGTTTGCGCCACGGATTTCGTCATGATGGATGGTGATGCCCTTCTGCGTGCGCAGCTTGTCGACCAGCTTCTGCACCGCGCTTGCCGTCACGACCTCGTCCGCCGTCCCCTGCACGATGATGCCGGAGGAGGGGCAGGGCGCCAGGAAGGAGAAGTCATACATGTTGGCCGGCGGCGCGACCGAGATGAAGCCCCGAATTTCCGGACGGCGCATCAACAGTTGCATGCCGATCCACGCGCCGAAGGAAAATCCGGCGATCCAGGTGGTCTGGGCCTCCGGATGGAAGCTCTGCACCCAGTCGAGCGCGGCGGCGGCATCCGACAATTCGCCAATGCCGTTGTCGAACGTGCCCTGGCTGCGTCCCACGCCCCGGAAGTTGAAGCGCAACGTCGCGAAGCCGCGCCGCACAAAGGTCTTGTAGAGCGCCTGGGTGATGCGGTCGTTCATCGTGCCGCCGCCCTGGGGATGCGGATGAAGGATCATCGCGACCGGCGCGCGGGGGCGGGGCGGGGGGCTGAAGCGGCCTTCGAGACGGCCTTCGGGTCCGGGGAAAATAACGTCGGGCATGGCACCTGTTATGGTTCTGGGCTGCCCGACCCAAAACAGGGCGGGCCGCGAATGGAGGGGGCGCAGCAGCCAGCGCTGGCGCTGTGCGACAGACCGCCTATATAGAAGTCGCCACCATTTCCGCAATCAATGAGTCTTCCCAGATCCGTGGCTTCCAACCGTCTCTATCTGGATCATGCCGCCACCACGCCGATCCTGCCCCAGGCGAGGGCAGTGATGGTCGAGGCGCTGGCGAACTGGTCCAATCCATCCAGCCCGCATGGCGATGGCCGCGCCGCCCGTGCCGCGCTGGAGGATGCGCGGCGGCGCATCGGTGCCGCGCTGGGATGGGGCGGGCACATCATCTTCACCTCCGGCGCGAGCGAAGCGATCGCCATCGCGCTCGGCCGCGTCAAGGCGGACCGAGTCCTGACCTCGCCGGTGGAGCATGATTCGGTCCTGCGCGTCACCCCGCATGCCGAACGGTTGCAGGTGGACGCGAATGGGCTTCTTCGTCTTTCCCGCCGGCACGGGGATGAAGGGCGCAAGACCATCCTCGCCATCCAGCACGTCAACAATGAGACCGGCGTCATCCAGCCTCTCGATGCGCTCGACCGTGAAGGCGCGCTCCTCTTCGCGGACTGCGCCCAGAGCGCGGGCAAGCTTCCCCTCCCCGATGCCGACATGATCGCGATCAGCGCGCATAAATTCGGCGGCCCTCCGGGCATAGGCGCGCTGCTGATCAAGGATCTTGCCCTGATCCATCCCAGCGGCGGCCAGGAACAGGGCTATCGCCCCGGCACCGAAAACCTGCCCGCCATCCTCGCCATGGCGGCGGCGCTGGAGGCGCGCGAGGACTGGCTGCCCAAAGCGGCGGCCCTTCGCGCCAGGCTCGATGCCGCTATCGAGGCATCCGGCGGCGAGATCGTCGCTCGCGACGCCCCGCGCATCCCTGCCATCGCCAGCTACCGCATGCCCGGCCT
>Ga0207678_10004886_pt1 | contig 12042 bp, 13 predicted proteins | sample KBSC63metaG_FD_184319 | JGI IMG/M metagenome (GOLD analysis project Ga0207678, IMG submission 184319) | Corn rhizosphere microbial communities from Kellogg Biological Station, Michigan, USA - KBS C6-3 metaG (SPAdes) (version 2) | ecosystem: Host-associated > Plants > Roots > Rhizosphere > Soil ... | reverse complement strand
ATCCGCCGCGATCAAGCGGCTCGCTCGAAGCGAGTCATTCCTAGCAGTTTTTGGTGGGACACCCACTCAATCGCGATCCGCGAGAGCTTGGTTCGTGTCCCGGTGGCCACCCGGTTTCCCTGGCGACTTGGAGAACTTTACACCCCCTCAGGAGGCCCGAAACAGGGGGGTACCTTAACCGCGTTCCCGCAGGTCAGAGGCCTGTTTCGGGCCGCCGGGGCCGGTCAGCCGCCGAGCGCGACGCCGGCGACGTTCCGCTTGCCCTTGCGGACGACGAGCCACTTGCCGTGGAGGGCGTCTTCGCGGGACGGCTTCCACTCCTCGTCCGCGATCTTCACGTTGTTGACGTACGCGCCGCCCTCCTTGAGGGTGCGGCGCGCGGCGCCCTTGCTGTCCACCAGGCCCGCGGCGAGCAGCAGGTCGACGATCGTCGGCTCGCCCGCCGGGTCGACCTTGCCGTTGGGGATCTCGGCCATCACCGCGTCGAGGGTGCGTTCGTCCAGCTCACCGAGCTCGCCGCGGCCGAACAGCGCCTGGCTGGCGTTGATCACCTGCCGAGTCTGTTCCTCGCCGTGCACCAGGACGGTGAACTCCTCCGCCAGGCGCTTCTGCGCGGCCCGCAGCTGGGGACGCTGTTCGGTGTCCTCCGCCAGCGCCGCGATCTCCTCCCGGTCGAGGAACGTGAACATCCGCAGGTAGCGGAGCACGTCGGCGTCGCCCACGTTGACGAAGTACTGGTACCAGGCGTACGGCGAGGTCATGTCCGGGTCGAGCCAGACGTTCCCGCCGCCGGTGGACTTGCCGAACTTGCGCCCCTCGGCGTCGGTGACCAGCGGCGCGGTCAGCGCGTGCACGGCCGTCCCCTCGGTCCGGCGGATCAGGTCGACGCCACCGACGAGGTTGCCCCACTGGTCGGACCCGCCGACCTGCAGCCTGCAGCCGTGCTGGCGGTGCAGCTGCAGGTAGTCCTGCGACTGCAGGAGCAGGTAACTGAACTCGGTGTACGACATGCCGTCGCCCTCGAGCCGGCGCTTCACCGTCTCGCGGTTCAGCATGACGTTGATCGAGAAGTGCTTCCCGACGTCGCGCAGGAACTCCAGCGACGTCTGCTGCGCGGTCCAGTTCAGGTTGTTCTCGACGATCGCGCCGGTCGGCGAGTCGTCGAAGTCGACGAACCGCTCGAGCTGGCCACGGATGCGCCCGGCCCACTCGGCGACGACGTCGAGGGTGTTCAGCGTGCGCTCACCGGTGTCGCGCGGGTCGCCGATCATCCCGGTCGCGCCCCCGGCCAGCACGATCGGCCGGTGGCCGGCCCGCTGGAACCGCCTGAGCATGAGCAGCGGGACCAGGTTGCCGGCGTGAAGGCTGGGCGCGGTCGGGTCGAAGCCGCAATAGAGCGTCACGGGACCCTGGTCGAGCTCGCGCCGGAGGGCGTCGATGTCGGTGGACTGCGCGATCAGGCCGCGCCAGGACAGCTCGTCGAGGATGTGTTCGCTCACGCCTGTAGATCCTCCCGCACCAGGTCAACCGACTAACTGGCGGGTCGGACCCGCCGCTTCCCGCCGCGGCGGTAGGTGGACACGGCCGTCGACGCGCCGTCCCAGAACCGCCACGGGGTGTCCATCGCCATCGCGACGCCGACGCGCGGACCGCTGCGGATCCGCTCGGCCGGCACCCGCTCACCCGCGTACAGCCGTACCGGCGACGCCGGGTCGGTCAGGTCGGCACCGTTCTCCTGCCGGTCGATGCGCAGCACCGACGTCAGGATCGCCGGGCCCTTGGCGAGCTCGCCGGTCCCCCGCGCGTTCGGCCGCCGCTTGCGGACGACGTCGAGGCCGGTGACGACCTCGCCCGCGCGCAGCAGCACCGCGCCGGCCACGCCATCGGTCGAGCCGACGATGTTCGCGCAGAAGTGCATCCCGTAGACGAAGTACACGTACAGGTGCCCCGCGGGCCCCCACATGACGGCGTTGCGCGGGGTCCGGCCGCGGTAGCAGTGCGACGCCGGGTCGTCCTCGCCGCGGTACGCCTCCACCTCGACCAGCCGGACGCCGACGGTGCCGTCGGGACCGTCGGCCTCCAGGACCGAGCCGAGCAGCAGGTGGGCCAGGTCGACCGGGTCCAGCGCCAGTTCGTCACGGGTGAACAACCGGCCTGCTTCGCCGCTCAAACGGATTCCTCTCCTCGGCTGCCTGGCGCGCCCACCCTAACCCTTGAGCGATCGCTCAAACTTCTCTACAGTTCATTTGAGCACTCGCTCAAACTCTGAGGGGAGACGAGGATGAGACCGAAGGCGCTCTACGTCGAGACCGTGATCCGCACGGACCTCGACACGCTGTGGCAGCACACCCAGGACCCGGCCCTACACCAGCGCTGGGACCTGCGCTTCGCCGAGATCAGCCCGGTCGACGGCCACGACGGCCACTTCCGCTACGAGTCGCGGTTCCTCGGAGTCACGGTCGTCGGCGTCGGTGTGAGCGTGGCGTCGCGGGACTGGCCGGACGGCGGGCGCACGTCGGTGCTGCGGTTCGCCTCGGCCGACCCGCTGTCGCTGATCAGCGCGGGTGCGGGCTTCTGGCGCTACACACCCGTCCCCGGCGGCGTCCGGTTCGTCACCGGTTTCGACTACGACACCCGCTGGGGATACTTCGGGCGGCTGGCCGACCGGCTGTTCCGGCCGGTGTTCGGCTGGATGACGGCGTGGTCGTTCGACCGGCTGCGGCTCTGGCTGGAGACCGGCGTCCCGCCGGAGGACCAGCCCCTGACCGCGCCCTCGGCCGCGCGCTGCGGCCGGACGCGGCCCCGCGACCGGGTGACTGCCGGAGCGTCGTCGTGACCGGCGTCTTCGAACGCACGCTCGGTGCGGATTTCGCGAAGCTGCACCCACGGATGCGGGAACGGCTCACCCTGTCGGACGGGCGCGGGATGATCGGCCACGGCGTGATGGACCGGATCTGGCGCGGTCCCGGCTTCACCGTGCCGTTCCTGTGGCTCGGGTCGGCGCGGCACATCCTGTTCCCCGAGCGTGGGCGGAACGTGCCGTTCACCATCGAGAACTACCCGTACGTCGACGGGCACGGCCGCGAAACGGTGTCCTTCGTGCGGACTTTCGAGTTCCAGGGGCGGCGCCGGCGGTTCGACGCCCAGATGGTGCACAGCGCCGGACGCGGGCTCGTCGACTACCTGGGGACGCACCAGTACCTGGCGGTGGACCTCGTCCTGTCCGCTCGTCCGGACGGCGGGTTCCGGATCCGCTCCGGCGAGTTCCGGTTCCGGGAAGGGACGCGCCTGCCACGGGCGCTCACCGTGACCGCCACGGTCGACGAGTGGTTCGACGACGACCTCGGTCGGTTCCGGATCGAGGTCAAGGTGGTCCACCCCCGCTTCGGACCGGTGTTCGGCTACGAGGGCTGCTTCAGCGCCCGGTTCGTCGACGTCGGCGGCGGGGTCAGCGGAGCGGTGAAGCCACTCCGTGAGAAGGTCATGGACTGATGGGCACCAGCCGGAACTCCAGTTCACAGGACACGAAGCAGCGGCTCGTGGACGGCGTGCTGGAAGTCGTCCGGCAGCAGGGCATCACCGCCGTCTCCGCCCGGTCGGTCGCCAGTGCCGCGGGCGCCAACCAGGCGCTGGTCTTCTACCACTTCGGCAGCGTCGAGGAGCTCGTCGCGCAGGCGTGCATCTCCGCGACCGAGGCGCGAGTGGCCCTTTACCGGGACCGGTTCGCCGCGGTCGCCACGGTCGGCGAGCTGCTGGCGCTCGGCCGGGAAATCCGGGCTGCGGAACGCGCGGAAGGCAACCTGGCGCTCCTGGCGCAGACATTGGCCGGGGCGCAGGGCAGCGAACGGCTCGCCGAGGCCACCCGGGAAGGCCTGAACAAGTGGATCACCGAGGTCCGGACGGCCCTCGAGCGCGTGCTCACGGGGTCGCCGCTGGCCGAGCTCGCGGACCCCGACGGGCTGGCCCACGCCGTGTCCACCGGGTTCCTCGGGCTGACGCTGTTCGACACGGTCGACCCCGACGGCGCCGAGCAGGCCGTTGCCGCGCTGGAGCGGCTGGCCGTGCTCGTCGACGTCCTCGACGGGCTCGGCCCGGTGGCCACGCGGGCCGTCCGGGCCAAGCTCCGCAAGACCCTCAGTTGAGCCACTGGCGCGCCGCGGTGACACGCTCCTCGAGCCGCGCGCGCTGCTCGGCCACGCGTACCGGCGCCGTGCCGCCCCGGGCGTCGCGCGACTGCACCGAACCTTCGACGGTGAGGACTTCGCGCACCGCCGGGGTGAGCGCCGGGTTGATCTTCTCGAACTCTTCGTCGGTCAGCTCGTCCAGGCCGGCGCCGCGGGACTCGGCGACGCGGACGCTCTCCCCCGCCGCTTCGTGCGCGACGCGGAACGGGACGCCCTGGCGGACCAGCCACTCGGCGATGTCGGTGGCCAGGGTGAAGCCGGCCGGGGCCAGCTCGGCGAGCCGCTCGGTGTGGAAGGTGAGCGTTTCGAGCATGCCGGCGATCGCCGGGAACAGGAGCTCGAGCTGCTCGACGGAGTCGAAGACCGGCTCCTTGTCCTCCTGCAGGTCGCGGTTGTAGGCCAGCGGCTGCGCCTTGAGGGTGGCCAGCAGGCCGGTGAGGTTGCCGATCAGCCGACCGGCCTTGCCGCGGGTCAGCTCCGCGACGTCCGGGTTCTTCTTCTGCGGCATGATCGAGCTGCCGGTGGCCCAGGCGTCGTCCAGCGTCACGTAGCCGAACTCGGCGGTGTTCCAGATGATCACCTCTTCGGCGATCCGGGACAGGTTCACCGCGAGCATCGCGACAGCGAAGGCGAACTCGGCGACGAAGTCACGCGAAGCGGTGCCGTCGATCGAGTTCTCGACGCTGGTCGCGAAGCCCAGCTCCTCGGCGACGGCCTCGGGGTCGAGCCCCAGCGACGAGCCGGCGAGCGCACCCGAGCCGTACGGCGACTCGGCCGTGCGGGCGTCCCAGTCCTGCAGGCGCGAGACGTCGCGCAGCAGCGCCTGGCCGTGGGCCATCAGGTGGTGGGCGAGCAGCACCGGCTGGGCGTGCTGTAGGTGCGTGCGGCCGGGCAGGACCGCGTCCGGGTGCCGCTTCGCCTGCGACACCAGCGCGTCGATGACCTCCAGGGTGCCGGCGACGACCCGGCGCGCGGCGTCCCGCAGCCACATCCGGAAGAGCGTGGCCACCTGGTCGTTGCGCGAGCGGCCGGCGCGCAGCTTGCCGCCGAGCTCGGTGCCCGCGCGCTCGAGCAGGCCGCGTTCGAGGGCCGTGTGCACGTCCTCGTCGGCGATCGTCGGGGTGAACTCCCCCGACGCGACGTCCTGGGCGAGTGTGTCCAGCGCGGCCAGCATGCCGGCGAGCTCGTCTTCGGTGAGCAGGCCCGCCTTGCGCAGCACGCGAGCGTGCGCGCGGGACCCGGCGATGTCGTAGGGCGCCAGGCGCCAGTCGAAGTGCGTCGACGCGCTCAGCGCGGCCATGGCCTCCGCCGGACCGCTGGCGAACCGGCCGCCCCACAGCTGCACCGGCTGCTCGTTCCCGCTCACTGTTCTCGCTTCTCCTCGGTGTTCGTTCGGGTGTTCAGGCGACCGTGACCCGGCCGTCGTACAGGACCAGCCGGACTTCGCTGGTCAGACTGGCGCATCCGCGGCCGGCCCGCCGTTCGAGCGCGGCGCAAGCTTCGCCGCGGCCGATTCTCTGCGCCTCGCCGCGCGCGCTCAGCATCCGGCGGGCTTCGGCGACGGAGACGGTCTCGCCGTCGATCGCCACCGGAACGCCGCGGTCGAAGGTGATCACGACCTCGTCCGGCGCGAGGAATTCCCCGTCGGCCGGGAAGATGTCGCCGATCGCGATCATGGTGATCCTTCGTCCGCCGATCGCTGGGCGAGGGCGGCGAAGCGTTCGGCCAGGCCTTTGCCGGTCAGGGGCTCGCGCGCGATCACGGCGACCGTGTCGTCCCCCGCGATCGAGCCGACGACCTCCTCCAGGGCCGCCCGGTCGATCGCGCTGGCCAGGAACTGGGCCGCGCCCGGTGGCGTCCGCAGCACCATGAGGTTGCCGGACGAGTCCGCCGAGACCATCAGCTCGGCCAGCAGCCGGGAGAGCCGGGACGTGCCGCCCTGCACCCCGCGAACGGGGCTGCCGTCCTCGGGGATGACGTAGACCGGCGCGCCCGAGTCCGGCCCGCGCAGCTTGACCGCGCCCAGCTCGTCGAGGTCGCGCGACAGCGTCGCCTGGGTGACCTCGATGCCTTCGGCGGCCAGCAGCTTCGCCAGCTCGGTCTGGCTGCGGATGGTCATGGTGGACACGAGCTCGGTGATCCGCGCCTGCCTGCCCACCCGGCTGCCGGTCATCGCCGGTTCTCCTCGAACAGCCAGACCAGCAGCGCCTTCTGGGCGTGCAGACGGTTCTCGGCCTCGTCCCAGACCGCGCTGGCCGGGCCGTCGATCACCTCGTCGGTGACCTCCCAGCCGCGGTGGGCCGGCAGGCAGTGCAGCACGATCGCGTCGTCCGCAGCCTTCTTCAGCAGCTCGGCGTTGATCTGGAGGGCACGGAACGGCCCCACCCGATCGAGGCCGTCGTTCTCCTGGCCCATCGACGTCCACGTGTCGGTGACGAGCACGTCCGCGCCGTCGACCGCCGCGTACGGATCGGTGAAGACGGTGGCCGTGCCGCCGGTCTCGTTCGCACGCTTCTTCGCGTCCAGCATCACGCCCTGGTCCGGCTGGAAGCCGACCGGGGAGACGACCCGGACGTGCATCCCGGCGGTGACCCCGCCGAGCAGCAGCGAGTGGGCCATGTTGTTGGCGCCGTCGCCCAGGTACACGAGGGTGAGGCCCGCGAGCTTGCCCTTGCGCTCGCGGATCGTCATGAGGTCGGTGAGCACCTGGCACGGGTGGAATTCGTCGGTGAGCGCGTTGACCACAGGGATCGACGCGGCCGACGCCATCGCCTCGATGCGCTTCTGCGCGAAGGTGCGCCACACGATCCCGTCGACGTACCGCGAGAGGACCCGCGAAGTGTCCTCGATGGTCTCTTCACGGCCGAGCTGCATCGAACGGCCGTCGACGATCACCGCGTGGCCGCCGAGCTGGCTGATGCCGACCTCGAACGAGAACCGGGTGCGCGTCGAGTTCTTCTCGAAGATCGCCGTGATCGACTTGCCGGCCAGCGTCCTGGTGCCCAGCGGGTCGGCCTTGAGCGCGTCGGCGATGTCGAGGATGGCCTTCTGTTCGGCCGGACTGACGTCGTCGTCGCGGAGGAAGTGGCGGAGCATCAGTCGGAGTCCTTCGTGGTGGAGTCGAGCGCGTTCGGGAGTGCGGCGAGGAAGCCCTCGGCCTCGCCGCCGTCGAGGACGAGCGGCGGCGCGAGCCGGACGGCGTCCGGGGCGACCGGGTTGACGAGGTAGCCCGCGTCCTGGGCGGCCTGGGCGACCGCCGCCGAGACGGGCTGCTTCAGGGCGATGCCGAGGAGCAGCCCGGCACCGCGCACCCCCGCGATCAGCGGGTGCCCGAGCGCTTCGACGCCCGCCGCGATGTCCTTGCCCAGCGAGGCGACGTGGTCGAGGAGGCCGTCGGCGGCGATGGTCTTCAACACGGCCAGGCCGGCGGCGCAGCAGACCGGGTTGCCGCCGAAGGTGGTGCCGTGCTGGCCGGGCTTGAGCAGCTCGCCCGCCGCGCCGACGCCGATCACCGCGCCCAGCGGCAGCCCGCCGCCGAGGCCCTTGGCCAGGGTGATGACGTCCGGCACGATGCCGGCCTGCTGGTAGCCGAACCACGTGCCGAGCCTGCCGAGACCGGTCTGCACCTCGTCGAGCACCAGCAACGTGCCGGTGGCCTTGGTGATTTCGCGGGCGGCCTGCAGGTAGCCGTCCGGCGCCGGGATGACGCCGGCCTCGCCGAGCACCGGCTCCAGGAAGACGGCCGCGGTTTCGGTGTCGACGGCCGCCTTGAGCGCCGCGACGTCCCCGAACGGCACGTGCTCCACCCCGGGCACCAGCGGCTTGAAGGCGTCGCGCTTGGCGGGCTGCCCGGTGAGCGTCAGCGCGCCCATGGTCCGGCCGTGGAACGCGCCTTCGGCGGCGACCACCTTGGTGCGGCCGGTCAGCCTGCTGATCTTCAACGCGGCTTCGTTGGCTTCGGCGCCGGAGTTGACGAACAGCACCTTGCCGTGGCCGGTGAGGCCTGCGACGTCGAGCAGCGCCTCGGCGAGCTCGACCGCCACCGGGTTGACGTAGAGGTTCGAGGTGTGGCCGAGCCGTTTGATCTGCTCGGTGACGGCTTCGACGACCGCCGGGTGGGCGTGGCCGAGCGCGTTGACGGCGATGCCGCCGACCAGGTCGACGTACTCCTTGCCGTCGGCGTCCCACACCTTCGCGCCCTCGCCGCGCACCAACGTCAGCTTGGGTGTGCCGTAGTTGTCCATCAGGGCGGACTGCCAGTGCGTCTGGCCGTCCACATTGGACGTGAGGTCGGTCACGGGAGCTCCGTTTCGGGGAAGACCATGGTGCCGATGCCACGCGAGGTGAAGACCTCGAGCAGCACCGAGTGGGCGAGGCGGCCGTCGATCACGTGCGCCCGGCGCACGCCGCCGCGGATGGCGCGCACGCACGCCTCCATCTTCGGGATCATGCCGCTGGCCAGGCCGGGCAGCATCGTCTCGAGGCGGTCGACGCGGATGCGGTCGATCAGCGACGACCGGTCGGGCCAGTTCGCGTACAGGCCTTCGACGTCGGTGAGCACAACGAGCTTTTCCGCGCCCAGCGCGGCCGCCAGGGCACCCGCGGCCGTGTCGGCGTTGACGTTGTGCACCACCCCGTCGACGTCCGGGGCGACCGTGGACACGACCGGGATGCGCCCGGCGTTGACGATGTCGAGCACCGCGTCCGGGTTGACCTCGGCGACCTCGCCGACGAGCCCGATATCGACCTGCTCACCGTCCACAGTGGCCTGTTTGCGCTCGGCGGTGAACAGCCGGGCGTCCTCGCCGGAGATGCCGACCGCGTACGGGCCGTGGGCGTTGATCAGCCCGACGAGCTCGCGGCTGACCTGCCCGGTGAGCACCATCCGGACGATGTCCATCGTCTCCGGCGTGGTGACCCGCAGGCCGCCCTTGAACTCGCCTTCGACGCCGAGGCGCTTGAGCATCGCGGTGATCTGCGGGCCGCCGCCGTGCACGACCACCGGGCGCAGGCCGGCCAGCCGGAGGAACACCATGTCCTCGGCGAAGGCCGCCTTCAGCTGGTCGTCGATCATCGCGTTGCCGCCGTACTTCACCACCACGGTGGCCCCGTGGAACCGCTGCAGCCAAGGCAGCGCCTCGATGAGCACCCCGGCCTTTTCGGCCGCCGTCGCGAGTCGTTCGTCCGCGGAAATCAGAGCCTCCTGGTTCATGAGGAGTACGCGCTGTTCTCTTCGACGTAACCGTGCGAAAGATCCGTGGTGTAGATGGTCGCCGTGCTCGCGCCGACGCCGAGGTCGACGACGATTTCGATGGCCCGTCCGGTGAGGTCCGCCTCGGACCGGTCGGCCGCGGGCACGCCCTGGGCGAACAGGGTGACGCCGTTGATCGCGATCGACACGGTCTCCGGGTCGATGCGGGCCGGCACCCGGCCGAGCGCCATCGCGATCCGGCCCCAGTTCGGGTCGGAGCCGAACAGCGCCGTCTTGACCAGGTTGTCCTCCGCGATCGTGCGGGCAACGGCGATCGCGTCGGCCTCCGACTCCGCGCCCCGCACCGTGACGTCGACGTCCTTGGTGGCGCCTTCGGAGTCCGCGCGCAGCTGGAGCACCAGGTCGTGGCTCACCGCGGTGAGCAGCTCGGTGAGCTCGGCTTCGGTGGGCTCGACCCCGCTCGCTCCGGACGCCAGAACCAGGACGGTGTCGTTGGTGGACGTGCCGCCGTCGACGTCGAGCCGGTCGAACGTGACGTGCGTGGCCGCGCGCAGGGCGCGGTCGAGGGTGCCCTTGTCCACCACGGCGTCGGTGGTCAGCACCGAAAGCATCGTGGCGAGGTTCGGCGCGAGCATGCCCGCGCCCTTGGCGAAGCCACCGACGCTCCAGCCGCTGTCGTGCTTGGCGAAGGCCTGCTTGGGCTTGCTGTCGGTGGTCATCACGCCCGTGGCGGCGTTGAGGCTCGCTTCGAGGCTCGCGTCCAGGGCCTTGAACGCGGTGTCCACTCCGGACAGGACCGCGTCCATCGGGAGCCGCTCGCCGATCAGGCCGGTGGAGCAGACGGCGACCTCGATCGCGCCCGCCTGCAGGACCTCGGCGACCTTTTCGGCCGTGGCGTGGGTGTCCTGGAAGCCGCCGGGCCCGGTGGCCGCGTTGGCACCGCCCGAGTTGAGGACGACCGCCTTCAGCCGCTGCTGCTTGAGCACCTCCTGCGACCACAGCACCGGCGCGGCCTTGATCACGTTGCGGGTGAACACACCCGCCGCGACGTCGAGCGGGCCGTCGTTGACGACCAGGGTGAGGTCGAGCGCGCCGGAGGCCTTGATCCCGGCAGCGACGCCGGCGGCGCGGAAGCCCTGGGGGCCGGTGACGGTCACGGTGCCACTCCTACGGAGGAAAGGCCGGTGGTCTCGGGGAGACCGAGGGCCAGGTTCATCGACTGGACGGCACCGCCGGCGGTGCCCTTGGTGAGGTTGTCGATCGCGGCGACGACGACCAGCCTCTTGGCGTCGGCGTCGACCGTGACCTGCAGCTGGGTGTTGTTCGAGCCGAGCGTCGCCGAGGTCGTCGGCCAGGCGCCCGCGGGCAGCAGCTGGACGAACGGCTCCGCGTCGTAGGCCTTCTCGTAGGCCGCGCGGGCGGCGGCCTCGTCGGCGTCGCCCTTCAGCGGGGCGCTCGCCGTGGTCAGGATGCCGCGGGGCATCGGCGCGAGCACCGGGGTGAAGGACACGGTGACCTTCTCCCCCGCGACCGCCGAAAGGTTCTGCGCGAACTCGGGGGTGTGGCGGTGGGCACCGCCGACGCCGTACGCGCTCGCCGAACCCATCACCTCGGACCCGAGCAGGTTCGGCTTGAGGCTCTTGCCCGCGCCCGAGGTGCCGGTGACCGCGACGATCGTGACGTCGGGCTCGATCAGCCCGGCGGCGAACGCCGGGGCCAGTGCCAGCGATCCGCCGGTCGGGAAGCAGCCCGGCACGGCGATGCGCTTGGTGCCGGCGAGCTTCTCGCGGGCGCCGGGCAGCTCGGGCAGGCCGTACGGCCACTGGCCGGCGTGGTCGCCGCCGTACCAGCGCTGCCAGTCGCCGGCGTCGGCCAGGCGGTGGTCGGCGCCGAGGTCGACCACCAGGACGTCCGGGCCGAGCTGTGCCGCGATCTCCGCGGAGTGCCCGTGGGGCAGTGCGAGGAAGACGACGTCGTGGCCGGCGAGGGTTTCCGGCGTCGTCTCGGCCAGCACGCGGCCGGCGAGGGGGACGAGGTGGGGTTGGTGGACGCCGAGCTTCGTGCCCGCGCTGCTGGCGGCCGTGAGCGCGCCGATCTCCACCTCGGGATGGGTCAGGAGCAGGCGCAGCAGCTCACCACCCGCGTACCCGCTGGCTCCGGCCACCGCGATGTTCACCGTCATACGCATGATTATGCACGCCCTTGCAAGTCTAAACAAACCCGAAGTGGTGGCCGCCACCTTGGGATGCTGGGCGCATGACGGACACCCCCGCCCGGTTGCTCGGCCTGCTTTCGCTGCTCCAGACGCCCCGCGAGTGGCCGGGCAGCGAACTGGCCGACCGGCTTGGCGTCAGCCCGCGCACCATCCGCCGCGACATCGAGCGGCTGCGCGACCTCGGCTACCCGGTCCACGCGACGCGCGGCTCGGTTGGCGGCTACCGGCTCGAAGCGAAACGCACTGATGCGTGGGATGCGATCGTCGAGCTGCTGATCTTTCTCGACGTCGAGCATGCCGACTCCTTCCATCGAATCATGGCCGGGTGCCGCCGGCTGTCGAATTCGCGGCCCGAGGAGGACGGGTTTCACGATCTCCTGATCGACACCGAGCAGGACCTGTTCGATCTGGCGGTCGATCGCGACGAGCGC